>Ga0209342_10000959_pt1 | contig 32933 bp, 21 predicted proteins | sample RifCSP16_2_FD_184023 | JGI IMG/M metagenome (GOLD analysis project Ga0209342, IMG submission 184023) | Soil microbial communities from Rifle, Colorado - Rifle CSP2_sed 16_2 (SPAdes) (version 2) | ecosystem: Environmental > Terrestrial > Deep subsurface > Rock core/Sediment | place: Rifle...
GGGTTATATGCCAAGGCGCGGAAGGGTCTTATAAAAGAATTTACAGGCGTAAGCGATCCTTATGAGGAACCTGAGAAACCTGAAATTCGTCTTGACACAACATCTGTTACGCCAAGAGCCGCCGTGCGACAGATATTTTCATACTTGTTACAGCACGATTATATAGATTATATAAATGACGCGGAGCAGTTTCTTGGGGCACAGACAATTGATAATGACGGTTCGTACATTTAACAGGGTGATGAAAAACTCCCTCTCCCTGCGGGAGAGGGCCGGGGTGAGGGTATTCATATTTCGTTAAGCATCTGTTTTTAATGTCCCCCTCATCCTCGCCTTCTCCCGGAGGGAGAAGGGAAAATGACTTTTCATATGCTGTTTATCGCCGCATGCCTGGGAGTATTTCATGCAGTGTTTTTGAGGTCAATGTGTTCTCTTCAGCAAGGAGACGAGCTTTTGTATGCGGTAGGTATCCAGTGTATTCTGCCGTGCTTTATGTTCCAAAGATCGGGAAACCTGACGCGGCGACGTGCTAATTCACCTGATCTGCTATCGGCGCCATAAATGCCGGTAAACTTTTACAGTGCGCGGGAAAACGTCCGCGATACTTGCCTATCGTGATCCTGTCGTAACGCCGCCAATGTCAGACAAAATAAGGTACCTGAAAGACGTTGTCATCATCAGTGTTTCCACTCTGTTCGTCAAACTGCGATGGTTGATTCTGGTCGTCCTGCTGACAAAAAGCCTGGGCGCGGAAGCCTATGGTCTGTGGGTACAAATTGCGGTCACGCTGGCGCTCGCCACGTCATTGTCTGGGATAAATCTGCATAACTCGCTCATTCGCTTCGCCGCCGGGGAAAGTGAAAAACGCCGTATCAGCGGTGTTTTCTGGACCAACTTTACCTTGGTGCTTGTTTTATCCCTTGTCACCGCTTCGCTGCTTCTTTTCTTTTCTGAACGATTTTCGTATCTGATCTTCGGCGACCCGGAGCACGACGATTTTATCCGGCTGATGAGCCCGCTCATTATTATCATGTCGCTGAACGCCCTGACGAATGCATTCTTCCGGGCGGTGCATTCCACGCAGTGGTTTGCGTTTTATTACACGCTCATCGCGGTGCTTGACTTGTCATGCATCGCGGCCGCCATCTTTATTAGCCCCGGTGGTATCTCCAGCGCCTTGTTGGGCTATATCGTGGCTCAGGCCGCGGCGTTGGTTATCATGCTTGCTCACATTGCCTGGAATTATGGAGTGAGCCGCCCATTGCCGCGAGACATGAAAAGCTATGTATTCTTTATATTACCAACGATACCTGCGCTGTTTTTCGACTGGTTGTATAACAGCTCGGATCGCTACTTCATCGTTCATTTCGGCGGCCTCACCGAGGTGGCCATATACAATACAGCCTACCTTCTCGCTCAGTTAGTCATGATACCGGTGTTGCCGATCAACAAGGTGCTGCTGCCAACGCTCGTCAGATTCTGGGAGCAGAAACGCGCCGATCAGGCCGGGATTTTCCTGGCCGCCACGCTCAAGTACTATCTGTTGGTGGGCATCCCCGCGGCCTTCGGACTGACTGCCTTGGCGGGTTCCGTGTTTCCCCTGTTGGCCACCCAAGAATTCGTCCCGCTGGGTGCTAAGCTTATTCCGATCCTCGCCTCGGGGATACTCCTGTATGGCGCGAGCTGTATCATCATGCTCATCTTTTATGTTAGCGATAAGACAGGATATATCGGAGGACTTTCGTTATTTGCCGGTCTCGCCAACCTCCTTCTCAACATCTGGATTGTTCCGCTTTGGGGTAGTCTCGGAGCAGCGGTCACCTCCTTCGTGAGCTACGCCATCATCTTTACAGGCAGTTTGTATTTCTGCAGAACCATTATTCCCCTCAAACTCAATTTTAGTTTCATGGCCAAGTGCGCGATGATATCATCGCTTATCCTCGGGATCTCATGGTTGCCACGCCTCAATCTCCCCTGGCTGATGGCAGTCGTGATAACAGTCGCCATTATTTATTTTTTCCTGATAATCCTGACGTCGACAATCCCTGCGAACGAGAGATTATTCCTCAGGAATCTCCTGCTGAACCGCGGGAGAGATTTACCATAGCGATTCGGGAAAGGCTTAAAGCGTGCAGTGACTGGGTGTGGGCGGTACGCGATACGTCTGAGCCGAGGCAGCGGGAAATGTCGATCGAGGCTTCAGATAGCTGTGATTGGAAAATGATGCAACCCTGCACCCAGGGATACAATGCATCAAAGCCTATGATGTTTATCGCATAATTGGCGCCTCAATCCGGTGACTAACGTCTATGTATGATATTGATACGTCAAGGTCCTGGGCGAGCCGGTAGGCCGGTACGAGATGGTAGAAGCCCTTCAAGGTCTCGACCTCGCACTTCAACCGTGCCAGGCTTTTGCTGCGTCCACAGTGCCGGCACTTCACGTAGCTGCGGGCGGTGCGCAGCACCCGGAACGAACCGCAGAACACACACTTGCGATCGCGCAAAAAGTTGGCTGCACAACTGAAATGACTCTTTTTTCTCGTAACTATAGGGGTTTACCATACCCTCTTGGTTACGAAACGCCCTAATTACCTTATAATATGGTTAATTAGGACGTTATATATTCACATTCTCTTAATAAAAATGGTAACTTACCGGTGGATTGCTCTAGCAGGAAATGCCATAGAATTATGGGTGCTCTATCTTTCTCAATTCCAGTTTTTTCTTGTCCAAACATGAAAAAAGCTAAACAAGCAGCATAAAATGCAAAGTGTTGATATTTTGGGATATTCGATAAGTGCTCAAGGACTGGATGCCGATGCTGAACATGCATTAAGAATAATTATGTCAAATGAGGCAACTCATCATGTGGCATGTGCAAATCCACATTCGTTTGTGGTCGCTGCCAAGGATAAGGAGTTCCAGTATGCCTTGGCCCATTCAGATCTCCTTTTGCCCGATGGCGCCGGCATCGTGATGGCAGCAAAGTTGTTGCGGCAGGACTTGCCAGGACGTGTGGCTGGCTCGGAGTTTTTTATGAAGCTCTCGGAGCTGGCCCAGCGGGCCGGTGAGATAAAATATTTTTTCTTGGGCGCGAGCGAATATGTGCTGGAACGAATTGTGGAGCGTCTGGGTAGTGACTTCCCGGCCATTGAGGTATGTGGGGTCTATTCTCCGCCTTTCAAGGATGAGTTCTCCATCGAAGACAATCGCGAAATGATTGAAAAGATAAATGCGGCTGGCTCACATGTTCTGTGGGTAGGTATGACTGCGCCCAAACAGGAGAAATGGGTTGAGAGTAATAGGGCATATCTCAAAGTGCCCTTGGTCTGCTCGATCGGCGCTGCATTCGATTTCTACGCTGGCACAAAGAAACGGGCGCCTAAATGGTTGTGTGATATGGGCCTGGAGTGGTTACCGCGTTTATTGCGAGAGCCGCGGCGTCTCTGGCAGAGGAATTTTGTGTCGACACCAGTATTTCTGGTGAATGTATTGGCGCAAAAACTGGGTCTGCCTCAGACAATCCGGCGAAAGATATCGTCCTGAGCAGAGCGCTTGTCGGAGATATATCTGTGTCAGTCAAGATGGACCTGTGGATGATGGTGTGCGCAAGGTGGTCATGAGACACAATGATCCTCAATGGAGCTATGAGCAGCATCAGGATCATGATGAACAGATCATCAAGGAAAACAAGCTGCCATCATGTTATCTGACTCCGGAGAGCGTCGATGCCTGGCGGCATCGACGCATGCACAATACGCTGCTGCCATTGATTAGGGCATTCCCGAAGGATAGCTGGATTACCTTGGGAGATGGGAAATACGGATCTGATGCATATTTTCTGAAGCAGAATGGTATCAGTGTGCTTGCCACCAGTCTTTCGGATACGACGCTGACACATGCCAGGGATTTAGGCTACCTCGACAACATCAAATCACAAAATGCAGAGCAAATCGAGGAGGCTGATAGCTCATTTGATTTTGTCCTCTGCAAAGAATCCTATCACCATTTCCCGCGTCCACCGATCGCCTTTTATGAGATGCTTCGTGTCTCCAAAAAGGCTGTAGTGCTCATCGAGCCTGTTGAGGGAGGAAAGAAGGCGCTGGATTACTTGAAGTTGCTGGTTAAAAAGATCTTGCGGAAGGGCAAGAGCACCTTATTCGAGCCCAGCGGCAACTACATTTATAAGGTTGATCTGGATGAGATCTCCCGGATGATGACGGCTCTGAACTATGAGTTTATTGCTTTCAAGAAGATCAATGATTTCTACCATCCGAAGTTTTCAGAAGGAAGATACAACCTTGCTTCCGTGGGAACGCTGATTACACTTGCCGGGATCGCGGTACAGAACCTGTTTTGTTTCTTGCGGCTGATGAATTATGGCTTGGCTACTGTCATCGCCTTCAAGTCAGATCCCACCGAGCGGCTGCAGAAGGAACTGCTGAGAAATGGCTTCAGGATCATCTTTCTTCCAAATAATCCTTATCGTTAGAGGGCTGAGTCATCTTAATAATAGGAGTAGCAAGCAACCGCCTTTGTCTTGTAATTGCAAAGAAGAGATGGTGTATATTAGTTTATTTATCTAAACTTCCCTAATTTAGCGGTTTTAATCTACTATTAAGTGTTGGCGAATTTTACTTGCTGCGCTAGTCGAGCCAGGCAGGTTCCCACGGGGGCTTAATGAAATACGAATTAGTTCCAGTTAGAACGCGCTGTCCTATTTGTGAGCAGCAAGAAGGTGAACGACTATACAGCGTTAGCTCTTCTGAGGCGGCATCACACTTTATTTCAGAGGCAAAAAATCCTGGCCGCTACCAAAGACTAAAAGAACATATTGAAAGGCTGTGGAACTGCGAGTCGTGCGATATTGTTCAATGCTGTGATTGCGGATTCTGTTATGCGTGGCCATTTCGTTCCGGCGATGCCATATTTTATAATTTGGCTTACGATTTTATAGGGTATCCCCTATGGAAATGGGAACATCAAGAAACACTTGACTCGATTCGAAATGATGTCTTGCCAAGCCATCCTGAGCCTCTCCGAATTCTTGAAATTGGGGCCGGTGATGGCGCATTCGTTAAAGGCATTACACCAGAGGTAACATCAAGCAATAATATAGTCTGCACTGAATATACGGCATTTGGAATCGAGCATATTCGTAGACTTGGCGTGACGTGCTACGATAAAGATATTCGAGATCTTTTTTCCAATGGATTCGAGGAACCATTTGATATTGTATGTATGTTCCAGGTCTTGGAGCATCAAGATAGGCTAGATGAATTATTCGAAACATTCACACGTATCTGCACGAAGAATGCCCATTTATATATCTCTGTTCCGAATCAGAAATTTATTGAGTTCATTGAAACAAACGATGCACTCTTGGATATGCCTCCAAACCATATTGGAAGATGGAACTCCACTTGTTTTAAGGCTATGGGTCAGCGGCACGGCTGGTATCTCAGTGCTCACAAGGTGGGAACTAGCGAGTCCTTTATTTCAAGGGCGAGGAAATTTGCTGTTTACCTGTACATGCGACAGAGCCAACGCCATGGAACGTTGGCGAGCTCGGTATTACGATTACGAAACAACAAACTGAGAGTGCTAGCCCAAGCTGCCCTTGTCGCATCACATAGCATTAGTAAAATACCGGCCTTTTGTCGCTTGCTCTCAGGAAATTATGCGAGCTCGCAATGGGTCCATTTTACCGTGGCGGATCGTAATCAAGCTCGCGCATGAATCGAGATAAACCAGTGTATCGGCCTGTGCCAACATTAGGAGGCAGGCTTAGCTCATTTTAACCGCAACAGCAAGCAACTGCCTTCGTTTAAGAAGCATAGATAAAATATAACAGGCAAGCTGCTGGAACCAAGTATCACCCAGGAAGAAGAGTTTTGGCGTCCACGTGTGTGTAATCACTGATAGTTTTATGGGCTCGAGTCCAGCTTCCTGAAGGGTGTTGCCAAAAAGCAGTGGTGTCCATGTATGCAGGTGATGATCCGGATCATTAGAGCGCCATCTTTTATTTCTAGCGGTGCGAAAATCTTCGATCGGGAGTACGATGATAAAAATACCATCTGGTTGCATGTGACCGCGCAATATTTTAAGTGTAGCTATCACGTTGGGGATATGCTCGAGTACATGATTCGAAATAATCGCATCATAAAGTTTTCCATCAGGAAGATTGGATATTTGGTCATACACGACCAGGTTTTGTGAAATAGCTAAATCCCTGGGGCGTGAGTTCACCTCTAAACCTTCGATGGAGTTGACATGGGGCTCCAAGGCCTTAGCCAGCGAGCCATTCCCGCAACCGAAATCCAGCACATTCATGTTCTTTTTAAGGAAAGGTGCAAAGAACCTTTTCTGCAGTTGATAACCCAGATGGTTTAGTACGTCTTGCCTGTATTTTCTTTTCGTAGCGTATATTTCTCCCCTTCCACCCTGATAGTGGGGAGATATTGAATCTGCATTGGCTTTCCTATTACTGGGTTCGCGGCTCATAAGATTTCCCTCCTGCTGCAATCATGTAATTGCTCCGGTGATACTTCGGGCATTCTCATAGATATTGATCAGGCGCTGGTAGAAGTTTTCTTGTGAATATTCCCTGCGCGCCTTCTCTAAGCCTGCCTGACCCATTTTCCGACATAGATCTGGCTGATTCCATAGGTATTCAATTTTCTCCGCCAGGTCGGTTGCATTGCCCGGTTCGAACAGGAGTCCGGTTACCCCGTCTTCCACTATCTCAGGGATTGCGCCGATGCGACCAGCGATTACGGGCTTTCTGTGCGCCATGGCCTTGGCGATCACATTCGGGAAGCCCTCAAACCATTTGCTTGGGAATACCAGAATCCTGCTGGTATTGAAAAGGTCATCCAAGGCGGAGCCGGTAAGGAAGCCGGGAATGCTTACATTGGATGACGCCTCTGAGCGGATACAGGGCATTCCTTCCGTGCTGCCCACAATGGTGAACAGCAACTGATCAAGTCTGCGTGACGCAGCCAGAAATTCATCGATTCCCTTTTCTTTGCTGACCCGTCCTACAAATGAGACTGTTTCACCAACATCGGCGTTATCCGGGATCTGAACCAAGGGGGCGATATTGGGCAGAATCCCAATACGATCCGATGGAATGCCACCGTTGATGAAACGCTGTTTTTGGAATTCGGAGAGCACGACAAAGGTTGTGACATTATTCCTGATCATGCCGGTGATTCTGGCAGTTGCATTCCGTACGGCATAGCCGGTGCTCTTGAGGATATTTTCTTCACAGTTTTGCAGAACACAGTTCCACTCCTTCCCGCCTAGGCAGCGATCACAGACCTTGCCGTGGGTCAGGTGTAGTCCGTTTGGGCAGAACAAGCGGTAATTGGGGCAGCGCATGACTACAGGAATGCCTCTTTTCCTGCATTCTGGGAGCACTGAGGGGGAAATGAAAGGATAGAGATTCTGCACCTGGATCAGGTCGATCTGTTCCCCGTCCAGTATCCGTGACATCTCCTTTCTTGCGTCGAAACTGTAGATTCCCGAGAACAGTGCCTGAATCTTATTTACTGTTGAGTCACCGATCTCTGAGGATGTGCGCCGCAACCAGGATAAGCGATGGCCATGGGCCTCAAGCAGTTTGGCAATGTCCTCGACGGCATTTTCCTCACCGCTGAATCTTGCATAGTCGTTGTGTACCAGCAGGATGTGCATGTGTCTATCGTGATTATCTTTGGACAGCGATCTTGCAGGCGTTCAGTATAGCTTCTGCAGCATGGTCGGGGCTGTAGAGCGCCGCGATATCTTTTGATTTTCTCCCCATTTCATTCAACCGCTCCCTGTTTACAACGCATTTTCTCAAGGCATTGAAGGTGTCCTGTTGGTCGAGCGGATTAAAAATCCAACCGTTTTCGCCGACACTGATCAACTCTGGGTAACAGCCATTGTATTCAGAACATAGTACTGGCATGCCGCAGGCCATGGCCTCGGGCACTACCAGACTCCAGTTGTCCTCCAAGGTGGGCATGACAAAGACATCGGCCGCAGCATAATAGCTGGCGATTTCGTTATAGTCGACTGGGCCCTGGAAGATCACCTTCTCCAAGCCCAGATCCTTGGCAAGTTGTTGCAGTTTTTCTTTATCCGGGCCGTCACCGATCAGCACTAGCGCCCAAGCCCCGGGAAGGCTCTTCTCTAGCAACGACCAACCCAGCAGCAATTCCCGAATGCCTTTTCGTTTGTTAAGTTTCCCGACAGCGAGAAAAATTACTTCCGGGTTTCCCCATGTGCGGCGTAATAATTGCCGGTCCGAATTGCTTAAAGAAGCAACTGACTGTGCTAAATTTTCCGTGTCCGCCGCCATGTGGCCTGTGGTTATGCGCGATTCAGGTATTCCCAGCCAATTGGTGTATTCAAGCGATAATTTTCCATTGCAGGCCATCGCATCAACAAAACGGATGACAAGTTTTCGATAGGCCGTGCGGTACCAATGAGCCCGTCGTTCTGTATGGAAGGTCCTTTCGTAACACAACACCAAGGGACACCTATACAGCCACTTATAGAGGAGCGCAAAGAAAGCCCATTGAAAGAAACCGTCGCTGACTATCACATCCGGCCTGGTTTTCTTGATTGCCCTTAATAATCCGGGCTGGTAGACGATCCGGAAGGCGGAGTTTGCGAAATCCGGAAATTCGTTTGGACCGAGCCTTTTCTCGCCCCGCATGCCGATGGCATTCTCTCTGAGAGACTGCTTGGCTCTGTCATGGACTCGTTTGGGAACGTAGTCCGCGGAATAAATAATGCGTAAACCGCCGGTTAGTTTCCGGTTCAACGCTTCAAGTACTGGAATGCGGTAATCGAGGAATGACCGAGTGACGTATGTGATACGCATATCTATCTTGCCTGCTGTCTGCTCCGATCAACACTCGGCGTATCTGAGAACTTCTTTTGTGCCTTCCCCTTCCTGTATGGAAGGATGACGTAAAGCGTCATGAACGTAATGACACTTACCAGCACCAGACTAGATTCTTCCCATTCGTCGAAGATGAGGGGCATTGCCAGGCTGTTAACCAGGCCTGTTGAGATTGCAGCTGCACAGCCAATTGCACCTGGCCTTCTTTCCCTGGTTGACCTCATAAACTCCCGCAACAGTTTAAGAACATAGATAATCAGGACCAATAGGCCTGTCAATCCTGTGCCCAGCAAGATGGAGAAGATGGAATTATGCGGACTAGATGAGAAAACGCCTCCGCGACCGGTGGATAGGACCGCGAAACCATGTCCGATCAGCGGGCTTTCTTGCACAAGGACCATGAATTGCTGCCACATGGGTAGCCGTCCATGGAACCCGGCGATTTGCTCATCTGATAATCCGTGGAAAATGAAATCCCGGATCCCGCCTAAATCTGTACCTAAAAGGAATATCGCAATAACCATCACCCCTAATGTCGCCATCCAAACTATCAGTAGTACTACGCTCCGCTTCAGAAAAGCAATCAAAGCCATTCCCGCCATGGCTGCAAAGAAACTCGCCGTGCTGGTTCCAAGGATAAGTGCACACAATGCCAGAAGACCGAACCATTTCAACACCCTTTTACGCCGCTTATCGCTGTTGAAATATTCGCCAAGGCAGTATGTGAAAATGATTGCCGCCGAGGCCGAATAAGAATTGGTGTGCCAGGATTCAAGCGATGTGGAAAAACCGTGGAAATGAACATTCACGTATATGCTCAGCAGGATGACAAAAGTGGACACGATGAGCATCGTCTTTTCCGCCTTCAGAAGGTTCGCTGAGTAGGACAGCGCCACCAGTACTCCCATCAAGAATGTCGCAAACTCCACTCCACGGTACAGGCTGAATTGCGGGAGTGGAGACCACAGCATGCTGAGGGCGGAGATAAAGTAGTAGATGAACAAAAAGCGCACCGAGGTCCCTGAAATCCTTCCCCACACATTGAGGGCTCGTCCGCTGACCAGCAAGATTACAATGGTAATAAATACCATCATGATCTGGACACCGGCCAGGATATCAATCTCGGAAAACTGCGAGCCAGGCCGTTGCCTGACGAACACAGTGACACGGATGACCCAGATCAGGACTGTAATCCAGAGCGCAAGAGGCACCAGACGCGAACCCGCTCCTAAATTGCCTGGTTTGATTTGCGTGAGTTCTGACAAAGACTTTCGAGAGGCGCCTGGAGAATTTGGTGGCATGGCGATTGATTAGAAGGGATGTCCAGTGGTGTGAATACCGCAAAGATATGGGGCACGTCGCCCGATATAACAAGTACGAGACTGGGATCTGCCAACCCGTATGACAAGAGCGCTCCGATACTTCCCGTTGGCTTCCGTGGCTTTCAAGCAATTTATATCTCCACAGTGTGTAGAACAGATATCAGCCATTGGAAGACTTGTGACGCAGATAGAGGCTCCATGATTTGGCTAATTCCTTTTGTCGGATAACGCCGAACATCACCCAGCTACCGACTGGACCCAAGGCCACTCCTAGTTTCATCAGACGTGTCAGACAGTTGTGGGGCATGTCCGCAACATATTTTCTGATGATGTATTGTGCCTCCCTGTCATTGCCTGCCAGGATCTTGTTGTGTGCATATCCTGCGGCCACCCGACCGCGTACCACCATGAAGCAAGGCTGTTGTTCTTTTCGCAAACGCTTCACGATACGTTTCTCCCAGCTCTCCACGGTGGGACAGAGACTGCGTCTTTTTCTGTATTTCTTTTCCAGCCCTGTGGCTGCGAACGCGATACGCGAATTGCCTACCCACAGTGGTGTGGGGATAAAGCCCCACTTTCCAAAAGTGCCAATGTATCCCCAATATTCCAGGTCCTGGCTGATCCGAAGATCCTCGCGTTGGTAACCTGCTTCATGGATGAGAGACCTGCGTATCACGTTTGAGCCGGTCCTGATATGGTCCTGTTCCGCCCAGAAGCAATAGAAATTCTCCAGCACCACCGGGACGGTCATCCTTTCCGGTCCATGTAGACACTGCGGCAATATTTTCTCTTCCCCGCTCGCGGATTTGATAATGAGTCCAGTACTGACGGCGATTGTGTCCGAGTGTTGCGCCAGGAAACTCACGCAGGTCTCTAGGAAATACTTCAGCCAGTAATCATCCGCATCGAGAAAAGCGATGAACTCTCCACTTGCCTGCGCCAACCCCTTGTTGCGCGCAGCCCCCTGTCCCTGATTCTCTTGTTCGATATAAACAATCTTGTCGCCATAATTCCTGGCGATTTCCCCTGTGCGGTCGCTTGAGCCGTCGTTAATCACTAGCACTTCATATGGTTTGAGGGTCTGGCTGAGCGCGCTATCGATGCATGCTCGCAACGAATTCTCGGCGTTGTATGCCGGAATGACGACTGAAACCCTGCGCAGCGTGCCGGTCATCCAAGTCCTGTCCGAAAGCAGGGTAATCCTGGGTTGCCATTCCCGGGGAGGTGAATTGAAGTGCCATAATTCATGACGACGACACCAGCTTAGGCTTTATTGCGGAAGAAAAGATATGTCCCCTTTCGCAATACATTCCTGTAAATGGGAAACAGCAAATTCTTGAGTATTCTCTTCGGACGGTACCAACCTGTGGAAAATTGATATTGCGTCAAGAGGGGGAGGTACGCCAATTCCAAGCCTGCTATTTCAGCCATTTTTATAATCGAGTTTCTGTTGAAACAATTAATATGTTCAAGTGGTGCAACGGGGTTGAGCGAGTTTCTCGACCCTTTGGGTGCATTCCAGTCCATTACCTTAAGTCTTCGTTTGATTACGCCCCCATCAGGGACGCTGATTTTAATCAGGCCATTCTGCTTCAGTGATCTCTTTAAATGATTCAGAGTATCGAGAGGTTCGGCGATGTGCTCGAAGACCTGTTCCGTATTGATAAAATCAAACGTGCCTTGCGGCATCTTATTCCAGTCGAGGATATCTATGCCATTGGATTTTGCATACTCGATGCGTCGTTCTGACAGTTCCAGACCATATGATTTACAGCCAAACGCCTTTGCCATGCGTAACCATTTCCCCCAGCCCATTCCAAAGTCCAGGAAGGAAAGGGCGGACGGCGGCCTGTCAAAGTAGGCAATCAGCTGCATAATCTCCTGGGCGTAGTATGAGAATAGAAGCAAATCGTCGCCATCGAGATGACGTTTAAAGGCCATCTCGGGGTCAATCCATTTCTCATACAATCTATCCATCAGCTGATCATTTGGTATCTCCTTTTGGTAAATCAGGCCGCAACCATTGCACTCAATTAGCGAATAGGTGGCTCCGTCCAGATAGCCGAATTCAATATGACCCTGGGGTGAATAGAAACTGTCCAGATATTCCTTGATTGGAGATTCCGTGAAGCCACATTTGTAAACAGGATGTTGATCCTGCGACTTACACGCCGGGCATTTTTCTCGCTCGAAAAAGTGAGTGTTCCCCATTTTCTATCCTTTCAATAACTTTTCAGGCCCGCAAAAAAGTCGGTCCTAGAGCTCATACCCAAGCTTGGTTGCGAGAGGCTCTACGATTTTCTTAATCGCCGCTTTTTCCTTTGCGGTCCAGTCATCACTCCTTGGGAACTCGCCCCCTCTTTGGGCATTTAATTTTTTTGACAAAGTTTTTGTAATTTTGCGAGCAGGCGGCATGGGAACGCCAATAAAATCGAAAAGGCTTTGGATGTTTTTCATATCTGCATTGAAAAGATTTTCCGCCCTCAGTACAAACCCTCGAGAGCCCGGCATGCTTTCGATAAAGCTGCTCGATTCCTCGTTGATCCTGTACCAGGACCATGCAATCTTTTCAATTTGCGAAAATGCGCTCCAGGACTCGTTAATCGGTTCTCCTTTCCTGGGGCGCAACAGGGAAAAATCGACTGGACTGCCATTATACCAGTTCCTTCTCATGCCCGATCTTATGACCTCGAAAGGGTGCCGGTGCAAATGAATAAACTTGCTGCACGGATAGGCTTCGGCAAGAGCCTTGGCCAGGAGGGTGAGCCGGTTATTGGTTTCAACGTAGATCTTCCCCTGATTATTGGCGAAGGCGATGGGTTCGTCCCTGGCCCCGTGGAGGAAGTGGCTCCATTTCCCGGTCTCACACCCCTCCTGGTACGCGTCCGCACCGGCCTTTAGAAGCACCGGCGTCGGTTCATGAAAAGCAAGAATCTGAGGGGACAGGTTGAGCAGGGCGGTTAATTGCATGGTGCCAGTCCTGCCGGTGGATAGCACGAAAACGCATTGGTTGTTTCGCCAACCGCTTTCATACGCTTTTGGGAGAGCATCCAGCAGATACTGGCGGGCCTTTACCATGCGAATATAGGACACTTCATCGCCACGGAAAAGAAGATTCATCAGCACATCACGGATATAAATCTTCATTCTTGTCTAACCTTTATATCAAGGGATTCAAGTAAGAAAACTTTTCATCGAGTCTGTTGCGCAAGCCAGATCATGCCTTCATTGTTTTTAGTAACATGAAGATTGGCATTAGTTCTAGCAAAAATGAAATCAGACGTTATATAGATATGCAGCTTGGATTTTCAACTAACCATCGTGTACGTTTAAACATGTCCAAAACTAGTGATTATTGTCGGTATAAGCTGTTATTGATACCCGCATTTCTGAGAAAAACATTTCTCCTATATCCTGGTAATTATAGCGTTTCGTAACTAAAGGAGCAGAAAAAGCCCTTATGGTTACGAATTACCCAAAATACCTTTAGCTTAAATTGCTATGCGATAAGAATTATCTTTGGTGGGAAGTCTGCTAACCTCTGGCGCATATTCTTTATATATCTTTAAAAAGGCTGGATTGATTTCTGGGTAAACGTACGTGTGGATACAATCAATCCAATTATCATTCCAGTCATCTGGTATTAGCCCCCGTACTTCCCTAAATAATGAGTGTTCCCGCATTCTGAATGTAATGCATCGCATTTCTCTGTCGAAGTATTCCCTGTGCGGCAGGAATCCTGACGTTTCCAGAATTTTAAGCTGATCGCTTACGAATATTTTAAGTAATCTTTTGAACAGCTTTTCACTACAATGTTCAGTAAAATCAATTCCATGATAAATTTTACACAAAGATACATGAAGATTCTTTTCGATAGGTACTCCTTGCCTGTATTTAAACAGACGAGGATTAGGAACACTAAGCTGGTATTTATATAAATGAGGGTATCGTTTAAACAGGATTTCCTGTATTACATTGGAAGGTAAAATGCATACAGGCGCTTGGAGTTTAATAGAAACTCCTAAAGATTCCATCAGAGAGGAGAACTCCTGAAGAGACCTTGGAGAGCCCCAGTCATAATATGCCATCCACGGATGTGTAAGAACAGCTTCACCCAAGCCGCAACCATTCATGAATGTTTTAGATCCTGACATAAGTGCCGGCATGATTCTATCCAATAATCTTCCAGAGATTGCTCGTACAATTTTAGCCTTCTTTATATCAGGAACATTTTCTTCACCTGCCGTATATATTTCCGGATCATAACCAGTCTCTTCTAGCAACCCAAGGAGCATTCTGCTGTCCTTGCCCCCGCCAAATGCCAACACAGTTCCGTTTGTAGGTATTTCAAAACTGCGATCGTATGTTGGTCCTTCGACATCTATGCTTAACCCAAAATTGGCAGCCCTTTCTATATAGAACTTCCTTACCTTTTCGAGAATCGGATATTTGAATCGAATCTGGGCCTGGTTATATTTCGTGCCGTAAAGTGGTCCGCCATTTCTTGTCAGAAAGCACAATGGATATATGCTATCCCACATTTCTGAATGTTTTATCTCAAAATTCTTCGATATATAACCAAACCTTATAACCGACTCAGTTAGTGATCCATATCCTTTGATTACCGATTTGCATCGGTACACAGCCTCGTGAAAATTGAAATCCTTCCCTTTTAAAATGCATCGAAATTCATACCTGTTTTTAGTTTTAATAGGCGGCAATACTTCAATCATAAGCATGGTATGTCTCCTTCGCCGAGTATTGGTTATGTCCATTGCCGGCTATATCGCGGTTCATGACTTAGCTCAAACCTTAATACTTAGCTGAGTATCATTGGTCGGTTTGTTTTTGAAGCAGGTAAGAGATGTAACTGGAGGCAGCAGTTCTCAATACTCTTGTTGGATGGCCTGCGAAATTGAGCTGACATATTATTTATATATGTTATGGAACATTTATTATACAAATGTATGGCTTAGTTCCTCATCTTCTTCCTGAATTCCAGGTATAGTGGCATTAGCGACATGATGAAAAGGAAGCATAGTATTGGTATGGCCAAATTCAGCGCTAATTGATTTTGCGCAAAATATGCTGAAGAAAACAGGAAAATAGAATACACAATAAGCTTGAAGAATCTGCGAAGGGCCCCCGGCGCCAAGGTGAACTCAATGTAGAGAACCTGACTGGAAAGCAATATCACATCAGCAATTAGCATCGTTATGCCAAGTCCTATCGCACCCTTTATGGGGATGAATACCAGACACCCAAGCAAGAAAGCGAATCCCCAACCGATGTGCATCGTTAAGTTTATCCAACGTTTTTCAGAACTCGTGAATATAAGACTGAGTGACATATTCAAGGCGTGAAAGAAAACTGAAACCATTAGAATTGGAATTATATCCTCGACGCCTCTAAACTTAGAACCATATATCAGAGCCAGGAAATCGGCGAGACCTATTACAAGAGTCGTCAGTGGAAGAGTGATGAGAAGAATACTATGGACTTGAAAGGAAATTGCCTTTTTAAACTCGTCATTCGACTTATTGCCGTATGTTTCAGATAAAATTGGCAAAATAACCGGAGCAAGCACCATTGGAATGAAAAGTATGATTAGTCGCCATTGATCTGCAGCTGTAAACAAACCAATTTCGACATACCCATTATCAAGACGGGTCAAAATTACCCTTCCTACCCACATCATTGAGATAGTGATCACGCCGATGAGAAAACCTGGCAGAGCAAATTTCCATAAGATAGAAACCTCCTTCTTTACATCACTTAGGGGTATTCTTTCCGGGAAGCGGGCATTTACGCTCTCGCGCCTCAAAAATATAGAGACCCTCGAAAACATCAGGGCGGCAACAATCGCAAGACCGGCTATGGCGCCCTCGGCGCCCCAGAAATAGGCCATCGGGATGACCAGCAGGGGCGTCAATGCCCCCCGGAAAATATTCACTTTCGCGATCGCTTTGAAGTTCTCAAATCCGGCCAGGGCGAATTGTTTGACTTCTCCGTAAACCAGGAAAAACAACAAGAAGGCCCCCAGGCTCAATCCGGTGGCAAGACCCGGGTTATTCAGGATATTCCCCGCTAGGTAGGGAGAGAGGATAAAAAGAATGAGGCCAGCAGAAGCGCATAATATGAAAGAAGCGATCAATGTCAGCTTTAAAATCCGCCCTGCCTTGTCAGGATCTTTTTTTCTGTGCTCGGAAACATATTTTGTGGCGGTAGTTCCGAGCCGGAAGCCGGCATACACCGAGAACATGTTTATTGTGCTGTAAATCATTCCGAACTCACCGAAAATCTTGGGCCCCAGGATTCTGGCCACGGCGATGGTGGAAATAGCTGACAGGAAACGCCAGGTGATATTCCCCATGAGAGTCCAGAAAGCACCCCTGGAGAATCGTTCTGTGAGATGAGATTTTGTGAGACGCTTTTTTAAAGACGCAAGCGGTGCAAAGGACAAAATTCTCGATTTCAGAGCCTTCATGATTATATTACTTTTTTTTCACGCCCATCTTCCGCGTATTTTAGGTAAGTGAACGCCTAACCGGAAACTTATGGATCTAAATCTTCCCTGAATTCACGGATTAATCGGGTTGTATCCGTAAAAGGATTCCATAGCAGCTTTGCCGCTACATAACAGGACAGGGGCGACTTCACGGCGTCTGAAACAACATTATGCGGGATTTCATTTTTTCCACGTTGGGCAATGTTCTTGATTGCAGAAGCAGTTTGTTCTGCCATTATAAAGTTTTCTGTGTCTAACGACATCATATTTTTCCATGATTTTTGGGGTGATTGTGTCATCAACAGGTTGCCACATGGAATCTGACGATTCTTGAAATAAGGCCAATCCAGCAGATAGAGTTCATGTAAGAATCCATTTCTCATGTCGGGGATCTTCTCCCGGATGCCCGGTATCAAGAAACGTGCTCCGTGTTCTTCAAGTAAGTGGGCAACCCCGAAGAATGTTCCACTGCCATTCTCTCCTGCGATAATGATGCGACCATTCCGAGCGCGGATTACGAAGCCTTCCTCACCAACATGTTTGAGTTCTATCGGTTTAATTTTTTCAGTCGCTAATGCTGCCGCTTTGCCGAGAATAATCATGTTGCCCGTATACGGGTTTGCGGATAGACCGGGCGGGTTAATCGGCAATTCCACGCCATAGGCCTTCATCAGATATTTTTGTATTGTACGTGCGGCCTCTTTGTCGTTGGCTGGACTATCCTTATCTGTGAGGATCGCAAAGATTGGGCTCACGATTCGGTGTTCAGTAAAGGTTCTGAATTTTTCACTTTTCCAGCTTGAAAAATTATCACGCAAATAAAATTTATTTTTCGGATCCCGCATCATCAGTTTCCTATAACTGCTAAATAAGTCCTGGAAAACGTCAGTCTCATGCGGAATGTTGGCGCGAAAATGGCTCATCCATATAGCCTTACCCTTATAAGGGAGCAAGGCAGGTTCGGGATCATAGTTTTTTGCCTCCATGCCAAGAAAAATGATTTCCGTATCTTGTACTTTTGGATAGGGGTAGAAATAATCCTGTGGCCAGATATCAAAGCCAATACTTTTGATCTTCCTGTCCCATCTTATGTAGTCAAGGAGATCGCTATCATAGTTCCTGAAATCGATTCGCACGATCTGTTCACCGGCGTGCAAATCAACGTCGCTACGTAATTTAATATTCTTGTTTATGTATATGGTGACGGGCACATCACAGGACGCATGGAGATGGAAATCCAGGAAGAAATGTCCGTCGACATCCAGCGGCGGATCGAAAATCCTTTCTGCATAAAATCGTCCCGCGTGGATTTTGATATTTCCCCTCGGGAGTACAGGCAAACGGGAAAGCGGTGAATGCACCTTGACACCGCGCAGCCTTTCGCGCGCCGGATTATTGAATATCGCCATTATTGGAGGCGAAACAAGGTCTGTCTGGGAACCTTCAAAACGCCACTTCCTGGGTTCGTCGGTGGAACTGAAAGCCACAGTTACCGATGTCTTGGGGCTTGTGGGAAATATGTCTGGTGGCGGCGTGGATTTCGTTAGAAAGTCGTCAAATCCTGAAATTGCCCGTTTGAATGCTTGTTCTTGTTCGGCGCGAGAACCCGACTTCTGGTTTTCTTTCGGGAGGTTAATGCCCAAGCTAGCAAGATTTCTGTTGAATGTTTTTCTGCGTCTATCCAGAAGGCTTTCATTGAACTGAAGGCGTTCACAGTTGCTCAGGATACGCTGATTGAGCTTTATATAGCGCTCGAAGTCTTTTTTCATGTCCCCCACGTCAGCTTGCGTGGGGTGGGTACTCATTAAAATTGTATGCAGGCCCCCCGTAACGCCTTCAAGAATACGCGTTTGAGTATTTAAGTCCGCTGCTTCGGCTATAGCCACTGCTCGATACAGGAGTGACCGCGCTTTCTGTAAAGAGGCGGATTCTCTGAAAAACTTCTTCGAATACCAGGAATTGGTCTCGATGGTTGTTTTTAAAAGTCGTAAGTATCTTTCCATTGTATCGGCGGCGGGGCCATAAAAAGCCTGTACAAACTCGGATTCAAGCTCCTCGGTATCCAACAATGGATCCCAGAGGAGCTGGCTGTTGACCCAGTGCAGGAGATTGCCTTCCGGCGCGTTGAAATACAGCCAGCGAACCTTGTTCTGGGCGTAAAATTTGATCCTCTCCGCGGTGCCGTGAATCCAATCACCGGGGTAGTCGTACACGCCCATCTGTGCGGGGAAGAGCATGGACCATCCCATGAATTCTTCCATGGCGATGACGTTTAACGGATGAGCGAAGCCGACTGCTGATGTGCTTCTGGAGTTCCAATACCAGGGGGCATACATGACCAAGACGTTGGGTTCCAACGCGGTTCGTAGAGGAGGTTTTACGGTTTTTTGGTATGCTGCCGTTAACAGGATTTTTTCCGGATGTTTCTTTCTGACCGTTCTGGCGACGGCGTTCACCCAGGTCAAAATCCGATCCGTGTGATAGTCCGGTATGGGGTCCGAAAGCTCGCACGACGGGCATCTCGCGTTTGCATCTCCGTCGGTAATCGCAAAATATCTTCTGTCTTTCTGTGTGCTGATCCATTCCAGTGCTCGTCGGGTGGAAATATCCACGACATCGGGAAGGCATACGCATGTGTTGACGCGCAGGTTGGGCGTGGATTTCGGTATGCCTCCGCCTTTCTTGTCCACCGCGAAGTATTCCGGATGTTTATCGTGATACAGCTGTATCGGAACGAGATAGCCGGCTGTATGGTCCCAGCCAAGATACCCATTGTTCCTGAAATATTCGTGCTCCTGGGCAAATCTCAAGTCTCCCAATGAATACTGACGTATCGTTCCGCCGAAGCGTCCCCTGTCCAGGTGATCCTGCATATCGCGATGTTCAAAGTAGGGTTTGCTTGAGATGGAAAAAGCTTTGATTATCCCGTTTTCCAACGGAGTGAATACTTCAATACTGTCGTCGGGACTGTAATGCCATGGATAGATCTTCAGTCCTATTTGCCTCAGGAACGCATAGGCACCATAGATTGTGCCCTGTGGCGCGTGGCCGGCGATGACAATGCGGTTTTCCGTCCCCTTGATGACGTAACCATCAAGCCTTACGGAATTTAATTCTTTCTCAGTGACAATTCCTGAGGAAAGAGCCTGTTCACGACCAACAAGTATGGTTGCCTCGTTCTTATCAGGAAGACCTGCTTTGACATTCAGTGTTATTTTATAAAGCGACTCCATTTTCTTTTGCAGCATACGCGCCATGTTTTCCTCGGCCTTCTCCGGATTGGCCGAGATATGTATGGATTTGAATTCTTTTAAATTGATGCGGAGGTGGTTTTCAGGAGAGTAGGCAGGGCTTCTTACATTCGTGGTATTGACATCAACGCCTTGAGAGGAGCCTATGCAAGAGTAGAAGCAAAACAAGACGAGACTGGTGGCTCGAAAGGTGCGAAGTGTTATCATGAATTATTTTGGGGGATCTCCGGTTAAGCTTTCTCTACCGGAAGGAGAGAGGTGCTTGCACTTGCTGTCACCGCTTGAGCGTTAATTGCAATTCGATGTAAAACCCGGATTGCCTGTTTAAATTTAAATGGATCGTGGAACGCCTGGTAGGCACAGGAATCCCGCCACGGATGCATGCGATGTGAACGGCAATGCTCGCGGCGATTACGATCACGATGAGCTTTGCGTCGATCTGGCAGTCAAATACGACCGATTGATCCAATTGGCGACACGTTCAGTCCCATACGGTTCTTGTATGCCCACTTTGATCGGTTTTGCGAAAGCGATGCTACCCCCGTTGGACTCGAGTTAGCTTACCGGATTATACACTCCGGCGATTATCTCCGTTTTTCTCCGGCGACGGACTGGCTATAATAAACGGTTGAGAAGCGTTATCTGGAGAAAGCCCGCATTCGCACAATGCTACCCTCGGGATGTGTTTGTTTAAGAGAGGCATGTAAGTATTTCAATAGTATGAACAAATGCCTGTAGAAATACGCCTGTTGCCGGTTTAACCCAAATCGGTTGCCCGCCCGAAGGAGCGGATTCTCAAACTGAAGACCAAGACGTCGCGTATATATTTTGTCCGCTGACATGGGTAGTGTCGTGCGAGTGAAAACCGGGAAGTGGTGTTTTGCGCACCAGGCACCTTGACCGCGGTTAATCGGTTTCGAAAAGCATGCGCAAGAGGAGAAGTGAGAGTGGAGAGCGACAAAAAAGCCAAAGCTGCTGTTTCGGCATTTCGGCTTGGCACCTGGCTGCCGATCTTTGCCTTGGCCATCGTCATCATTGTCATCTTTTATGATGGAATCGCCGAGATGGTGAGGAAATGGACAGTTTCCGAAGAATACGGTTATGGCTTTCTTATTCCCGTTATCGCCGCTTTTTTGATCTGGCGGAAAAAAAACGAGCTCGAAAATCTCGACAATAAAGGATCATGGCTCGGTCTGGCTGTGACGGTTTTTGGGCTTGGATTGTTCTTGCTGGGCGAGCTGAGCACGCTTTACATCATCGTGCAATACGCCTTTGTTGTTGTTGTCGCCGGTGTGGCGCTTTCCCTTTTGGGCCGGCAAGGTTTCAAGCTCGTGTGGGTGCCGTTTCTGTTTTTAATCTTCATGATTCCATTACCCAACTTTCTTTATCAGGGTCTTTCAAGTCAGTTGCAACTCATTTCATCCGAACTCGGCGTCGCTGTCATTCGCCTGTTCAATATCAGCGTTTACCTCGAAGGAAATGTTATCGATCTGGGTTCTTACAAGCTGCAAGTAGTGGAAGCATGCAGCGGTTTACGGTATCTGTTCCCTTTAGCCACCCTCGCTTTCATTTCAGCCTGTATATTCAGGGGAGCCTTCTGGAAAAAGGTGGTTATTTTCCTGTCGAGCATACCCATCACCGTCGGCATGAACAGTTTCCGGATCGGCATTATTGGCGTCCTGGTTGAATTCCAGGGCCTGTCGGCCGCCGAAGGGTTTCTGCATTATTTTGAAGGATGGGCGATATTCATGGCCTGTATGGCCGTTTTGATCGGTGAGATGTGGTGGCTCGCTCGCGTGGGGCGCGACCGCCGTCCGTTCGCCGAAGCCTTCAATCTGGATCTGCCCTCCAGCGGGATGACGCCGGCTCGAACTTCTCCGCGGACACTCGCAAAGCCATTTATCGCAACGGCGTTCGTGGTGATGTCCGCACTGCCGGTCGTTTTGCTGCTTGACGAGCGCTCGGAGATCCCGCCCGATCGTGCCGAGTTCGCGGCCTTTCCAATGAACCTGGGGGAGTGGCAGGGGAAGCGGGGACGTATCGAGGACATCTATCTCGACGTGCTGAAGCTGGACGACTACCTCATGGCCGATTTCGTGAAGGCCGAGAATGGTTTAGTTAATTTCTACGTTGCGTACTATGCGTCACAGAGAAAAGGCGAGTCCGCGCATTCCCCCCGCACCTGTATCCCCGGCGGCGGTTGGCAGATCAAGGAGATCACCCAAAAGAGGATCGACGGCGCTACGGCCAACGGAGTTCCTTTCAATGTCAATCGCGCGATCATCCAAAAAGGAGACAGCAGACAACTCGTCTATTATTGGTTCCAGCAACGCGGCAGGAACATCACCAATGAATACCTGGTCAAGTGGTATCTTTTCTGGGATGCATTGACGCGCAACCGCACGGATGGTGCCTTAGTACGTCTGACCATGTTCGTTCAGCCAGGCCGGATGGAAGAGGCGGAGAAGCACCTCAGCAGCTTTGCCAGGGCCATAAGCCAGCCACTCGGCGATTATATTCCAGACTGATATGCGTATCGCCACTATCCACTCAGGCGCGGAACAGGTGACACAGACGACTTGTCCCGGCTGTCATAAAACATGACCGAGGACATCCCTGGACCGAGGTTAATGAAACGTTGATCTATCTGCTTACTTTTTTTACCGCGTTGGTTGTCAGCATGACAACCATCCCGCCGATGATCAGGCTGGCTCCGAGATTTGGGATGATCGATAATCCCGATCCGCGCAAGGTGCACACCGTGCCGATTCCGCGTGTCGGTGGCATTGGTATCGTTGTGGGCGCGCTTATCCCCCTTCTGCTGTGGGTGCCGCTGGATGAAGCTATGCGCGCCTATCTCTTCGGTTCCTTGGTCCTGTTGGCTTTCGGGGTGTGGGACGATTCCCGCAATCTGGGCCCCTATCTCAAATTCATTGGACAGATTGTTGCGGCAGTAGCCGTGGTGTATTACGGCGATGTTTACATTGCTTCTCTGCCATTCATGGGCTTCAATTTATTGCCGGTTGACATCGCTAAACCATTTACGGTGTTCGCGATCGTGGGCATGATCAATGCTCTTAATGTTTCAGATGGCCTAGATGGACTGGCCGGTGGGCTATCGATATTAAGCCTGATCTGTATTGCCTATCTCGCCTTCCTGGCGGATGGCTTCACTGTCATGTCAATTGTGGTGGCAGCCCTGGGTGGAGTGCTCGGTTTTTTGCGCTACAACACTTATCCGGCAAGGGTATTCATGGGCGACGGGGGTAGTCAGTTTCTTGGATTTACCCTGGGGTTTCTGGCGGTTGTTCTGACACAGAAAGTAAATCCGGCGCTCAGCGCATCCCTGCCTCTTTTGTTCCTCGGCCTGCCCATCGTGGACATGCTTGCCGTTATTGTCCAGCGTTTACATCACGGGATCAGTCCATTTATCGCCACGAAACATCACATCCATCACCGCTTGCTGGAACTGGAGTTCGATCATTACGAAGCGGTGGTGATCATTTATGTAACGCAGTGCCTATTGGCCGCGAGCGCGATTTTCCTGGCGTACGAGTCGGATTGGCTGATCTTTGGAATTTACCTGACAGTCTGCGCGCTGCTCTTCACGTTTCTGGCCGTCGCTGAACGGAGCGGCTGGCGCGCGCATAGCGCAACTAGGGTATCGCGCCTGGCGAACGTCGTTAACGCGGCAAGAAAACACAAGCTTATTACCAGACTGCCGACGGTATTTGTCATTACGGGCGTACCTGTTTATTTTATATTTGTCAGCCTCGGCATCAATAGGGTTCCGCGTGATTTTAGCGTGGGTTCCGCGCTGCTCGCGGCCGTGCTTTTTGGGTATCTGCTGCTTGGAAAACGCAAAGACTCCTTTGTGCTTCAGGCCGTGAATTATGCGGCCAGCGCCTTTATGGTCTATCTCGGTACGAAATTTCTGGCACAAGCAAATCCGGCGATCGAGACGGCGTTCATCTGGTACTTCGGCATATTAGCGCTGGCGGTGGCTTTGACGGTACGGTATGCGTCCGATTTTCAATTCAGCACTACACCGATGGATTATCTCGTGGTTTTTGTCGTGGTGTTTGCCGGCATCATGCTGAATTTACTTCCGGAAAAAACCCTGCTGGGCGTGATGGCGGTTGAGGTTGTAGTGCTGTTTTATGCCTGCGAGCTGATTGTTAACCGCGCAAAAAGATTGTGGAGTCCGCAAAATATAGTCACGCTGGGGACGTTGTCGGTTTTGGGCGTCAAGGGTTTTATTGGCTAAGGAAGCTCTGATTAAGTCCGTTCATGCTGAGCCTGTCGAACCACGAACGGATGAATCGCCTGCAATTTATGGCATTTCCCGTTCACCCTTCGACAAGCTCAGGGCGAACGGGAGGCTTAATCAGCTTCCCTAATACTCATTAGGCAAGTCTAATGATGAGGCGGTACAGGTGAATGAGAGCCAGCTCCCGGCTTATTGTCTCTTTTTTGGCGATTTGATTATACTTCATGCAATAATTTGCCGTGTTTGAACCGCTCAAGCATGGCACATGTCGGTTAAATAAAGAGGAGTCTGTTTAATGAAATCAGCAATAAACGTTGGCGCCAAAATCGCTGCTCTGCTTCTTGTTGCCGTCATGCTAGTGAGCTGCGGCGGGAAGGAAGCGCGGATGGCCAAGTACATGGAAAAAGGCAAGGACTACATGGAGCAGCAGAATTATGACAAGGCCAGGGTGGAATTCAAGAATGTTCTGCAAATCGATCCCAAATATGCCGAAGCCTATTACTTGCTTGGGAAGATAGAAGAAAGCAAGGCAAACTGGCAGAAGGCATTTGGCGACTATTTCAAGGCGGTGGAACTGGATCCGAATCATATAGCGGCCCAGGCAAGTCTCGGCCGTTTTTACCTGCTTTCAGGAGATGTGGCGAAAGCGGAAGAAATCGAACAAAAAATTCTGGCCAAAAAGCCCGACCACGCAGAAGGAAAGACCCTCAAGGCGGCAATCCTTTACGCCAAGAAAGACGTGCCTGGAGCCATTAAACTGGCTCAAGAAGTCATTTCATCCGATCCAACGCAGGTATCGACAACTATTTTTCTTGCCGATATTTATCTACGGCAAGAGCAGCCGGACAAAGCGCAGGCGGTGCTCGAAAAGGCGGTTGTCGATAATCCGAAAAATGTCGCCTTGCGCGTACAGTTATCGCGACTTTATTGGCAGTTGAAAAAGCCGGATAAAGCGGAGGATCAACTGCAAGCACTGGTTTCCATCGATCCAAAAAATCTTCCGTATCAGGCAAGTCTTGCTGCTTTTTATCGACAGACAAAGCAGCTGGACAAAGCCGAAAACGTTTTGCGCGGCCTCATCAAGGCTGACCCTGAAGAGGCACAGCGCCATCTTCTTCTGGCATCTTTTCTTGCCGATGAAAGGGGCAAAGAGCAGGCGGAGAAGCAGTTGCTTTCAGACATCGAAGAGTATCCCAAGATGTATGAGTTGCGTTTCAGTCTTGCTGTATTGTATGAGCTGACTAACAGGCCGGATATGGCAGAAGAGCAATATCGGAAGATTATTGCGGGTAAAGGCACAGAACCATTTGGTTTGAGGGCAAGGGTTCAGTTGGCCGGTCTTCTGCTGAAACAGAGGGTATCCACCGATGAGTCCGAGGATCTCATCGGTAAGGTTTTGAAGGAAAACCCGAAAGATAACGATGCACTGCTGATAAAAGGGAAAGTATCGATAATGAAAGGCAGGGCGACTGATGCCATAACCACATTTCGCGCGATTCTGAAGGATCAGCCGGATTCGCTTGAAGTATTAATCCTTCTTGGCAATGCTCATCTTCTTAACAACGAGCACGAGCTTGCCGGAGAAAATATGAAAAAAGCGGTGGAAATGAACCCGGCAAGTCCGAAGGCGCACATGGCTCTTGCACAGTTTCTTATCAGGACGAAGGACTATAACGCCGCCCTCAAAAGCCTGGATGCGGCGATTAAACTAGCGCCCAAGGAATTATTAGATGCGTATATGGCGAAGGCCGAAGTGCAGGCGGCAAAGAATGATTTCAAAGGGATGGGAAAAACACTGACGGCGGTCCGGGCCGCCTTTCCAAATAATCCCATTGGCTATCATCGGATAGGCCAGCTTTATGTCAGCCAGAAGAAGTACGATCAGGCGTTACGTGAATTTGAGCACGCACTTAAATTGTCGCCCACCGCTGGAGAGCCTTTGGCTGCCATCGTTACTGTGCACATCGCAAGGGAAAAACCGGATAAAGCAATAAATCGTCTCAATGAAGTCTTGAAAAACTCACCTAACCACATTCTGGCACATAAGTTATTGGCCGACGTCTACCAGCGGCAAAGGCAGTATCAAAATGCAGAAAAGGAAATTCGCCGCGCGATTGAGATAAACCCGAAATGGAATGTGCCATACTTCAGTTTGGCGGCGATATATTTAAAGCAGAATGATGTACCAGGCGCCATCAAGGCCATAGATCAGGGTTTGCAAATCATTCAAGATGACCTTTCTTTGATGCTGTTACTTGCGAGCACGCACGAAAGTAATCAGGCATACGAAAAGGCCATGGAAATCTACGGTCGTATTTTAAAGAAATATCCCGATAATACTGTTGCTATCAACAATCTTGCGTCTTTGCTCATCGAGCATAAAAGTGACAAGGAAAGCCTTAAACAGGCCAGGACGCTGGCTATCAATCTCGAGAAAGCACCGCAACCGGTCTTTCGGGACACCTTAGGGTGGGTATATTACAAATCCGGCGAAACGGAGAAGGCGGTGTCGCTTTTGAAGGATATTGTGAAACAGGCGCCCGATGTTCCCATTTTCCGGTACCATCTGGGCATGGCTTACTATAAACAGGGCAACCTGCCCGAGGCCAAGGCCCAGCTTGCCAAAGCGGTGGAGGGCAAGAATGACTATCCCGGAAAGGGCGAGGCGCGCGCTGTTCTTCAGAAGATTCCATGATTTAGTTCATTGTGGACAGGATTAGCCGGATATTCGGAAACAGATGCTCGTCAGGAGTTCATCCGGTTTCTCTGGAAAGGTAACCAACAGCCTGAAACTAATGGGAAACTTTATCCTGAAAATGAGCTTTATTGGCGCCTGATTTCAGGTATATTATTTATTAAGTCTTACGGCAATTTAATGACATCGGGCATGCTCGGGTCCGGTTGAGTAAAGGAAGGATGGCAGGAAAGCCCCCTACGAGCGCAATGTCGGTCGCACAACGACTCCTGGAAGAAAAAAATAAACATGGTGTTGTTCCGCATGGATCGTCAGCCAGCGTTGGCGCAGGTTGGCGAATACCGTTGAAAAGCGATGACGGGTTTTTTTGATTTCGACCAGGACTGAGATCAAAGACGTCAGATACATTACTTTGATTGATAGACTCGTGAAAGAGATTTGCTATCGGTTGTCATGCATGAGCTGGTGCTGATCGAGCATGATTGTCGGCGTAATTAGCTACATATCGGCGGCGGGCATTTTTCTCGTGCTCCTGGCGGTATTGTTGATCGGCCGCACGGATGGCACATTCAGGCGTCTGCTGGCATTGGCCAGTGCCGCGAGCGCCTTATGGGCCGCAAGTGCCGCCTATCAAGCTGCATATGGATCCCCCCTGATTATTCCTCAACTCCTGGAACTTTTGCGCGATTTAGCGTGGCTGACTTTTCTGTTGCATATGCTGTACGCCAAGACCGATGGAAAGGGCGCAATGTCCACATGGCTCCCTATCGTACGTCATGGCCTTTACACGGTGACGGCGGTAACGATGCTATTTGGCCTTCATCTCCACTTCAATGTCACCGGCCTGTCTTTCCTGTCAGGGTTCGATTTTCAGCCGGCCGGCCACCTGATGCTCGCCATAGTGGGTTTGGTGTTACTGGAACAAATCCTGCGCAATACGCCAACCGATTTGTTGCGTGCCATCAAATATTTGTGTTTCGGGATAGGCGGTATATTTACCTATGATTTTTATATGTATTCCGATGCCTTGATGTTCCAAAGAATCGATCCGGTATTATGGGAAGCGCGCGGGTTTATCAATGCCGCGGTCGTGCCGGTGATCGGCATCGCCTTGGCCAGAAACCCTCAGTGGTCACCAGGGATATTTATTTCTCGAAGAATCATTTTCCATACTTCGGCCTTATTAGGGAGTGGACTTTACCTTTTAGCCATGGGTGTTGGCGGATATTACGTACGCGACTATGGCGGTACCTGGGGCGCGGTGGTACAGACCATTTTCCTGTTTGGAGCCGGCCTGCTTCTGTTAATCCTGATGTTTTCCGGACCGTTGCGTTCCCGCTTAAGGGTCCTTATCAACAAACACTTTTTCCATTACAAATACGACTACCGCGAGGAGTGGCTGCGTTTTATTCGTACATTATCCACGAGCGAACGGGACACCCCATTGCCGGAGCGTGTCATTCATGCCATCGCGCAAATCATCGATTCTCCGGGTGGCGTGTTGTGGGTTCGGCATGATGGACATGGGGATGGATTATTTAAACCTGAAGCTCACTGGAACATAAAGTTACCTGTCCCTGCCGGTGAACCCGCGAATAGCTCGCTAATTCGGTTTCTTGAGATCCAGAAGTGGGTAATCAACCTCGATGAATATGAGCGTGACCCGGGGCTTTACCAAAGCCTTGGAGATCTGACAATGCCATCCTGGATCAAATTCATTCCGAATGCCTGGTTGATATCGCCTCTAATTTTGCACGAAAGACTTCTGGGTTTTGTGGTTTTAACGCGATCACCGGCCAGCCACAAGGATTTCAACTGGGAGGATAGCGATTTACTTAAAACAAGCGGTAGTCAGGCCGCCGGTTATCTGGCGCAGCATGCCATTTCGCAAGCCTTGGCGGAGGCTCGCCAGTTCGAGGCATTTAACCGCCTCTCCACTTATGTTGTGCACGATCTCAAGAATCTGATTTCCCAACTGTCACTGGTTGTATCCAACGCCGCGAGACACGGAAATAACCCGCTCTTCATGAAAAATGTTATCAGCACTGTGAATAATTCCGTCTCAAAAATGAATCGGCTGCTCGATCGGTTGCGCGATGGCGTGCAGCCTGATTTCGGGCGGGAGGTCAACTTGGCGGAATTGTTGGCGGAAGTCGTGCATGATGCTCGGGCGGCCAAGCCAGCGCCGCTTCTGGAGTGCGGAGCCAAGGATGTTACCCTCACGGCGGACCATGATCAGTTGGCGTCTGTCATCGGCCATGTCATCCGAAATGCCCAGGATGCGACACCGGAAGATGGACGGATTACTGTCAGGCTACAGAAGATCAATGGCCATGCCGTGGTGGAAGTGGAAGACACCGGTTGCGGGATGGATGAAACATTTATTAGCGCACGCCTGTTCCGCCCGTTTCAGACGACAAAGGGGAAATCCGGCATGGGAATCGGCGTCTATGAGGCGCGCGAGTTCGTGCGCTCACTCGGTGGAGATATTTATGTTGAAAGCAAGCCAGGCGAAGGAACTATTTTCCGCATCCAACTTCCATATCAGGCCTCGGTTACTCCGAAAAGATACGGAGCAAATCTTCATTAATCCTTCATGATTCAGATGAATAATATGTTGCTGGTGGTGGAGGATGACCCCGGCCTGCAGGACCAGTTGCGCTGGTGTTTCGACCGCTATGAAGTCGTAATCGCAGGAAACCGCGTGAGCGCCATGGAACAGTTGCGCCGTCACCAACCGCCCGTCGTTACCTTGGACCTCGGTTTGCCTCCCGATGCCGATGGCATCAGCGAAGGTCTGGCGACACTTGAGGAAATCGTGGCGGCCAGCCCTGACACCAAGGTGATCGTGGTGACAGGTCAAAACGACCGGGAGAACGCCGTGCGAGCTGTTGGCTCCGGCGCATACGATTTTTATCACAAACCGATTGATGCCGATATTCTCGGCATGATCGTCAACCGCGCCTATCGGCTGCGCGAGCTGGAAATGGAAAACCGCGACCTCATGCAACGGAAAACCGACCACACAGTGGGAGGCGTGGTGGCCTGTAGCCCGGAAATGGTCAAAGTGTGCCGCACTGTGGAGAAAGTTGCGCCGTCGGACGCCACTATCCTGCTCTTGGGCGACAGCGGCACTGGCAAAGAACTCTGCGCCCGCTCCCTGCACGACTTAAGTCCACGGGTGAGTGGCCGGTTTATCGCCATCAATTGCGCGGCGATTCCGGAGAATCTTCTGGAAAGCGAACTCTTTGGATACGAAAGAGGCGCCTTTACCGGAGCCGTTAAGCAAACTCCGGGGAAAATCGAATACGCCAACGGCGGGACGCTGTTCCTCGATGAAGTCGGCGATTTGCCTATGTCCTTGCAGGCCAAACTGTTGCGCTTTCTGCAAGAACGTGTAGTGGAGCGTATCGGGGGACGTGATGAGATCCCCGTGGATGTGCGCGTCGTATGCGCCACACATCAGGACCTGCCGGACAAAATCAGCAAAGGGACGTTTCGTGAAGATTTGTATTACCGCATCAGTGAAATTTCCATTCAAATCCCGACATTGAAAGAACGAGGAGGGGATATTCTCCTGCTTGCCAGGATGTTTCTCGACCGCTTTAACCGCGAGCAGGGGCGAAATCTGCGTGCGTTCAGTAAAGACGCATTGGCTGCCATGGAGGCCTACACCTGGCAAGGCAATGTGCGCGAACTCATGAATCGTGTCAAAAGGGCCGTTATCATGGCGGAAGGTAAACAGGTCACTATCAAAGATCTCGAGCTTGACGGGGTGGTAACCACTGAAGCGGATTTCAGCCTGCGTCATATGAGAGAACAAGCGGAGCGCCAGGCGATTTTGCGGGCGTTGAGTCACTCCGCCGGAAAAGTCAGCACCGCTGCCGATATGCTCGGCATCAGCCGACCCACCATGTATGACATGATCCGTAAATTAAACCTCAAGGTTTAATCCAGTTCCCGCACGGTGCCAGCTCACGGCACGACCACTACATCGCCTCCCTGCAGGATAATGTTTTGTTCCAGGTCCTCGCCTTTCTCCACCCGTGAATATTTGAAAAGAAATATTTTTTGCTCGCCATTAACCCGGCGAATAATCTTTATTTTGTTCACTGATGCGTAAGGATTCGGCCCGCCCGCCATGCTGAGTGCCTGCATGACGTCTATGGTCCGATTGGAGGCGAATTCGCCCGGCCTGTTCACTTTTCCGACAACATAGATCTTGTTGCCCTGGCTTTGCTTGACGGTGGCCGTGACTACCGGATCGGGGACATACCTCGTCAACTTGGCGGCAATATCCTTTTGTATTTGCTCGATGGTTTTACCGGCAACCACGATATCGCCGGCAAGGGGGAAATTGATTCTGCCATCGGGACGAACCGCAACCTCGCCCTGCAGGTCTTTCTCTTTCCATACAGAAATGGTAAGTATATCGCCTGGTTGTACGATGTAGATGTCACGAGGAGCGGTTTCCTGTGCGTCCTTTACGGGCGCCGTGCCGGTATTAGACACAGAGGCCGTGGCGGTATCCTTCACGTCTGCCATGGCGGCATCCGGCACGGGGGCGGCGTGCGGATTGGTAACGCAGGATGTCAGTATGGTCACAATCAGTATGAGCTGAAACAGTTTTTTGAGTCTCTGCATGGGTCTACTCGCTTTCTTCATAATAATCTGGGTTGAAAAACCTATATGTTAACGCAAATCAGGCACCCAAGTCGCCACAAAATCGGCCAGGAACGGGGCGTGTACCAGTGCTGGTTTTCTGTGTTGGCGACCAAGCGTGGTGTTCGTGAAAGGAAAGTTGAGCGCGGTGCTGGTGACGACGTGGGGCCTTATGCCGTTCGTGGGATAGTTAAATGACTCTCGGCAAAACCGCGGGCTTACTGGGTGAGCGCCACATAAGTCAAGTAGGGTGGGCACGTTGTTTGTGCCCACGCGGTCAAATCATTCGCCAAAGGTCCCCGCCTCCGATCCAGTCTCAACGCCTCCCCAATCGGCCGAATAAACGCCTTGTGCAACATAGCGGTGGAACGTCGAATGTGGCCACCCCACCGCACGTTGGCATAATCCATGTTTGACCGGGTTGTAATGGATGTAGTCAACATGCCGCCGGAAGTCCGATTCATCCCGAATTTGATGTTCCCAGTAGCGGCGTTGCCAAAACGTCGATTCCCGATGCTTGCGTTTCGATGGGTTGATCCATTCGGGGCGCTTATAGAGCGAACTGCACGTAACGCTGACTTGCCGTTTGATCATACTCCAACGCATCGAGAAATCCGCATCGCCCGGTGGTAAGGTCCAAATGCAATGCACATGATCGGGCAACAGCACCCAGGCATCGATCATGAAGGGCCGCTTCTCGCGCACCGAAACCACGGCGTCTCGCAATGCCTGGCGTACCCATTCATCGCATAAAATCGTTTGACGTCGATAGGTCACGACCGTAAAGAAATACGTGGCTCCCGCCGTATCGGCGCGGCGATAGTGGGACATGGTGACATCATCGCGGCATGATGGTTGACGTTTCTTTTGCGCGTGGGCACGAACGGCGTGCCCACCCTACTAGGCTGAGCACGATTTTTATCATGGATTACCCATGAAATCCGCAAGAAAATGCGCGAAGAACATGACGAATACCAGATTCGACAGGGTGTGCACCAGCACAAGCAAAGGCAGATCGCGCGTACGTTGGTACAGCCAGCCGTAGAAGAGGGATGGCACGAACACCAGAACGGCAGCCATCCAGCCCCGCGTCAGTCCGTGCATCAGGCAGAACAATACAGAAGCGATTGCGTTGGCCCGGATGCCCTTGCCCAATCGTGACATGAAATAGGCGCGGAAGAACCACTCCTCGGGAATTGCCGCCATCAGGAGCGTGGCAAGCGCGAATGGCATTTCCGCTGGCCGCCAAACCAGGAGCGCGATGCCGGAAATCAGTAACCCGGCCCAGATCAGATGATGCGACCGGGGGCGGGGTAGGTTCGGAACC
>Ga0209342_10000960_pt1 | contig 32925 bp, 16 predicted proteins | sample RifCSP16_2_FD_184023 | JGI IMG/M metagenome (GOLD analysis project Ga0209342, IMG submission 184023) | Soil microbial communities from Rifle, Colorado - Rifle CSP2_sed 16_2 (SPAdes) (version 2) | ecosystem: Environmental > Terrestrial > Deep subsurface > Rock core/Sediment | place: Rifle...
ACACGTAGGAGTAGAACACGGGCTCGACGTCGCGGTTCGCGCCGAGCAGCTTCAGCGCGACGCGCATTTGCATGTTCTCGAGGCGGTGGTTCTCGCCGAGCACGACGATCGCCTCCTCGGAGCGCGCGAACTTGTCGAGGTGGTAGGCGACGTCCCGCGCGGGGTAGAGAGACGTGCCGTCCTTCCGGGTGAAGAACCACTTCGTGTTCCGCCCTTGCACGCCGTACGGCGCGAGGTCGATGTAGTGGGCGCCATCCTCGACCGCCGCCTCCGGGAGGGCCTTCATCCGCTCCAGGACGGGCGCGACCTTGCCACCGAGGATCAGGTCGCTCTCCCAGAAGAACGCGTCGAACGTGATGTCGAGGCGCGTGAGGGTCGAGGAGATCCCCGCCAGGATGCGCTCGGCGGTCGCCCGGATGTCCCGCGTGAGCGCCTCGTCGCCGTTCTCAAGGCGGTAGATCATCGCCTCGATCTCACGGTCCACGTCCGGGTTCTCCTCCGCGCGCGCGTTCGCCGCCACGTACGCGCGCGTCAGGCGGTAGTCGTCCCGCTCCCGCTCCGGCGGCGGCAATCCGGACGCGTCGAGGTTCCGGACCCCCCACGTGAGGAGGACCATCTGGCGGCCGATGTCGTTCACGAGGAACTCCGTTGTCACCCCGTACCCCGCGAGGCGGAGGATGCGGGCAAGCGCATCCCCGATCAGGGAGTTCCGCGCGCGGCCCACGTGGATCGGCCCCGTCGGGTTCACGCTCGTGTGCTCCAGGAGGACGCGCTTCCCGTTGTGCGGCAAGGCGCCATAGGCGGCGCCGCGCTCCCGCGCGCTCGAGAGCGTGAGCTCCGCGAGCCGCGCGTCGTTCACGGTGAGGTTCACGTAGGCGCCGACCGCCGCGACCCCCGGGAACCACGGGTTCGGCGGCATCCCGCGCGCCAGTTCCTCCGCGAGCTCCGTCGGAGGCCTGCGCGTGGCCTTCGCGTAGGGGAACATCGGAATCGCGAGGTCGCCCATCCCCTCCGGAGGTTCGTCGAACTTCGGCCAGAGGTGCGGCCATCCGAGCGACATCTCCGCCGCGGCGACGACGCGACGGGCCTGCTCGAGCACGTCGCCCCACGGGTCGTGCGTCATCACTCCACCCGGTAGCGGAGGATCGCCGCCAGACCGCCGAACGCGCGGAGGAGGAGCTCGCCCTCCTCGGACTCCCGGGAGACGAGCTCGACGCGGGTGCCCATCGAGGTCGCGCGCTCCGTGAACTCGACGACGAGGTCCCTGCGGTCCTGCACCGCCATCTTGTCCTCACTGCAGTTCGAACACGGGTCGAGCGGCTTCCCGTCCTCGATCGTCGCCTCGATCTCATGGCCGCAGTTCCCGCACCGCAGCTTCGCCCGCGCGCGCCGCAAGCCCTCGCTCACGAGGAGCGTCTCGACGGCCCCGAGCTCCAGGGCGCGGCGCACCTGCGCCTCCCCGTACGTCGCGAGGCCCCCGTCGGGCTTGCGGATTTCCTCCATGAGCCTCTGCATGAGGTCCTTCTCCCGCATGAGGTCCAGGTGCTTGAGGGTTCCCCGTGCGGCCTCGACGACCTCGCGAAGCCCGTTCTCATCGGTGTAGCCGACGTCGAACGAGGGGGTGAGGAGCTTCTTCACGAGCTCGTGATGGATGTACCCCCCGCCCGCGAACTGCTCCTTCGTGTACCCCGGGCCGCCGACGAGGATGCCCCGCAGCTCGCGCGTGAGGAACGCCTCCGTCATGAGGTCCCCGATCTTCTTGAAGAACTCGTGGATCGCGAGCTCGTGGAGGCGCTCGAACCGCCGCGCGCTCTGTCCGCCCATGCGGTGCTTGCGGGGCACGAGGGACTGCACGTTCTTCAGCGTCTCGATGCGCTTCCCGCGCAGGAGGCCGAGGGTCGCCTCGCCCTGGTCGATCACGACGAGGCCGTACGTGTCCTTCTCGACGAGCATCTCGTGGAGCGGCTCCATGTAGAAGCGCGAGTCGCACCGGTACAGGAACGACGCCACGGGCTCCGGCGGCTCGACGACGAACGCGACCATCTGCGTCTGGTCCGCCTCCGTCGCCTTGTGCCCAGTGAAGAACACGACGCCGTTCGCCGGCGGCTGGCGGTACACCTTTAGGCGCTGGAGGATCGACTCGATTGCGCCCTGCACGCGCTTCCGCGTGGACTGCGACTTGATGTTCGAACTCTGCGAGTACTCGCCCCGCAGGTAGTTCGCGACGTCGGAGATCTGCTTGTCCGGCGGCACGTACACGGTGACGAGCTCCGTGCCTCGCCCGGTCGCCTTCTCGATCTCCTCGAGGTCCCGGCGGAAGCGGTACTTGTCCAGGCTCGACATCTCGGCCATTCGCAGTGAACGAACGTTTTAATGATTAAATACCCTTGGCCGGTCGTCCATGGAGACGGTCGTCCTCTCCCTTGGCGGTTCCATCCTCGCGCCCGGGGAGCCGGACGCCGCGTTCCTCCGCCTTCTGGCGGATGCGCTGCGCTCGCTCGCCCGGTCCCGCCGCCTGTTCGTCGTGACCGGAGGAGGGCGCACCGCACGCGCCTACATCGAGGCGGGCCGGGCGCTCGGCGCGCCGGAGCCGTACCTCGACCGCCTCGGGATAAAGATCACGCGGCTCAACGCGCGGCTCCTGATCGCCGCGCTCGGCGGCAAGTCCCCGGACGAGATGCCTCACACGATCGAAGAGGCCGTGGCCGCGGGCGGGTCCGCGCGCCTCGTCGTCATGGGCGGGACGACGCCGGGGCACACGACGGACGCGGTGGCGGCGGAGCTTGCGCAGGCCGTGCACGCTGCGCGCCTCGTGAACGCGACCTCCGTCGACGGCGTCTACAGCGCGGACCCCAGGAAGGATCCCGCCGCCAAACGGCTGGACCGGGTGACGCACGCAGAGCTCGTCCGGCTCTCCGGGAAGGCGCACGCGAGGGCGGGCCCCTCGATCGTGTTCGACCCGAAAGCCGCGCGCATCGTCGCGAAGGCCCGCATCCCCGTGGCGGTCGTCGGCGGGCGGGACCTCGAGGCGCTGCGGAACGCGGTCCTCGGGAAGTCGTTCCGGGGCACGCGCGTGGGGTAGGGTCGTCCGTGTTCCGCGCGTTCATCTCCGCGGACTTCGGCCGCTTCCCGCGGGTCGACGCCTTCTCCGAGGCGTTGCGCGCGACGGAGGGCCAGCTCAAGCTCGTCGACCTGGAGATCTTGCACTCCACCCTGAAGTTCCTCAGCGACACGGACGAAGCGCTCGTGCCGGAGATCGTCGGCGTCATGGAGGGCGCGGTGAAGGGAATCGCGCCGCCAACGGTCACCCTGCGCGGCACCGGCGCGTTTCCCAGTGCGAAGCGCATCAACGTGGTCTGGATTGGCCTCGAGGGCGCGGAGTCCCTGGCGGCGATTGCCGCCACCCTCGACCGGGAGCTCGCCGGGCTCGGGTTCCGCCCGGAGGGCCGGCGGTGGCAGCCGCACGTCACGGTCGCGCGCGTGAAGGGCGCACGAAACCTGGACCGCGTGCGCGCCGCGATCGAGGCCCATGGGACCGAGGAGTTCGGCACCACGCGGGTCGAATGCATCCGGCTCCGGCGGTCCGTGCTCACGCCCGAGGGGCCCGAGTACACGACGGTCGCGGAGGTCCTGCTTCCGGGCTAGGACCCCTTCTTCTCCTGGTACAGCGTGAGCTTGTCCCACTCAATCGCGTGCTTCACCTTCGCCTTCTGGAGCATCCGGCTCATGACCTCGACGACGCGCGGGACGTCCGTCGTCCGCGTCTTGCTGTACACGTACATCTCGATCCTCTTGCCCGTGATCGGGAACACGAGGCGCATCGTGCCCTCGCGGTTGTACCCCTCCGGCTTGCGGTTCCGCCGCAGGTCCCGCAGGTTCTCCTCGAGGAGCACCTCGAGGCTCTCGGGGTCCTCCGGCATCTGTTGCGTCTCCTCCAGGAACTTGAGGAACATGGGTCGGAAGGCGGGCAGGAGTTGCTTGAACGTGACCTTCCGGTCGAACACGAGGTGGCCGCTCCGGACCTTCATGGCGGGCGTAACAAGCGGAGGTCCATCATGAACGCTCCGCTGGCGAATCGAACTGACCCGCGAGGTTTTAAATACGTTTAGGTCTCGTCGGCGCGACATCAGGAGTAGGGAACGTGTTTCATCGTTCTTCAACAGGACCATCTCCCACGCGGGGGATGCGGGGTCTCGCAGCGGCGACCGCTTTCGTGCTCGTCTTGGTGCTCGCAGCGCCCCTAGTGCGCGCGCAGAGCCAGGCCGCCCTGAATCCGCCTCATTCGGACAGCGGCCTCGACACGGATGCGGACCTACTGTTCAACATCCTGCAGGTTAGCGTGAGCCTCACCGTGACGACGGCGGGCTCGTTCGACATTTTCGTGGATCTGTACGACAATTCGGGGGTCTTCTACATTACGACGGGGTATGCGCCGGCGAGCCTCCCCTTGGGACCGGCCACGGTTCCCGTGTCCCTCCCAGGCTCGGCCATTTACTCCTCCGGATTCGATGGACCGTATACCGCGGACATCTACGTGTATGACGACACCTTCAACCTCGACGACAACGGGATTCACATGACGCAGTTCTACCCGTTCACGGCTTTCCAGCCGCCCGGGGCCGTGTTCGCCCCGCCCCACTCCGACCAAGGGATCGACACGGACGGGGACCTCCTGTTCAACATCCTGCGCGTGAACGCAACGATCGACGTGGCTCAGGCCGGGGACTACGATCTCGACGCCGTCGTGCGCGATTCATTCTTCAATTTCATCGCGAGCACGTTCAACCAGGTCACGTTGCCTGCCGGTCTGGGCCAAACCGTCCCGCTGGACTTCCCAGGATGGGCGGTCCGGGCGAACGGCGTCGACGGGCCGTACACGGTGGACATGGACCTGTACGAGACGTTCGGTCCGCTCCTGGACAACGACATCCACATGACGGCGGGATACTTGGCGACGGACTTCGACACGCCGCCCGCATCCCTCAACCCTCCCCACTCCGACCGTGGGGTCGACACGGACGGGGACGGCTTGTTCAACGCGATCGAGATTGGGGTCTCCGTTCAGGTCGACGTGGCTGACGACTACAACGTCCAGGTCAACTTCTGGGACGCGACGTTCACGATCTATCTCGGCTCGAACTCGTCGTTCGTGTCCCTCCCCACGGGTCCGCAGCCGACCCCGGTCTGGATGTCCACGCTCAATATGGTGGTCCTGGGCATCGACGGCCCGTACACCGTCGAGATCTCCCTTCGGGACGCCTCGTTCAACCTGCTGGGTCAGGACGTCTACACCACGGGCATGTACACCGTCGCCCAGTTCGACCCGATCCCCGTGACCTTCGCGCCGCCCCACGCTGACGCGGGCGAGGATCGCGACATTCCGCCCGACGGGGAGTTCAACGTCCTGCGGGTGGACGTCTCCCTCTCCGTGGTCGATCCGGGGACGTACCTCCTCTTCGCAGACCTCTGGGACCCCCTGATGACCACACTCATCGACTCCGAGTTCAGCTTCGTCCCGCTGACGACGCCCGGGCCGCAGACGGTCCCCGTGTACTTCTCCGGGGTCACGATCCGCCAATCCGGGATCGACGGGCCGTACGTCGTGCAGATGGGCTTGCTCGCGTTTCCGACCTTCGTCCTGATTGACACCGACACGTACACGACCGGAACGGCGTACCTCGCCACGGACTTCCAGAACGTCGTGCCGGAGACGCTCTCCGGGACCGTTCGCGACTCGGTCACGTCGGTGGGCATCCCGTTCGCCCAGGTGGCGGCCATCGACTATCGGAACATGGTCATGACGACGACCACCGCGGACAACGCGGGCGCGTACTCGCTCGGCGTGCACCAGGGGAGCTGGGTCGTGCTGTTCGACGACTTCGCGTACGACGCTGCGCTCACCTCCGTGACGGTCTCCGCGCCCACGACGCTGAATTACGACTTGATGCCCGTGACCCCGAACCTCGCCATCGGGAACGCGACCCTCGGTCCGTGGAGCGACCTCAACCTCGTGTTCACGGGCTTCCTCGAGACGGACGTCGTCTTCCTCCGCTGGCAGCTTGATTGGCTGCTCGGGAACCGGGACCAGACCCTCCAGCAGGCGGAGTGGGACGCTTTCCTGCTGCTCGGCGCGTTCCCGGGGCCGACCCCGCTGAACTCGACGTGGGACGTGTTCCTCGTGGACTCCCGATGGTACGAGTTCCTCCCAGGGTCCGACTGGTTCGCGTTCTTCGACGCCCCCGCCCCCATCGCCTCGACCCTCCCCATCCGGCTCGAGACGCATGCGGCGTACACGAACGGGACGATCATGCCCGCGCCGGCCCACACGCTCCGCCTGAACGTGACGTACGACACGATGACGGAGGACTTCCGATTCAACGTCATCCTGCCGCCCGGCTACGTTCTCACATCGGTCACGGGGGCTCCCGGGGTCACGATCACCGGGATCGGAACGGGGACCGCGGTCGTCGAGCCCGGCCCGGACCCGAACCCGTTCGACCTCATCGACTCGGTCTGGATCCAGCTCGACGTGAACACGCCGGACGCGACGAACCCAATCGTCAGTTCTGCCCTCGCGACGCCGAATCCCGTCGTCACGGGCAATCAGCTGACCATCACCGCCGTCGCGTCGGACAACACGGCCGTCGCGGACGTTCGGCTTCAGGTGTGGAACCCCTCAGGCGGGCTCTCCGTGAACGTGTCCATGGCGGACATGGGTGGCGGGGACTACGAATACGGGGCGATGTTCCCCAACGTCGTCGGCGACTGGACCTTCACGGTCACCGCCACGGACTTCGCGGGCAACACCGGTAGCCGGAGCGGGACGTTCCGCGTGATCGAGCTGAACCCGCCGACGATCTCCGCGACGAGCGCGACGCCGAGCCCGCAGGAATACGGACAGGCGGTCCTGATCGCCGCCACCGTCACGGACGACACCGCCCTATCGACCGTCACCGTGGAAGTTCGCGACGCGGGCGGGGCGCTCGTGGGGAACTTCACGATGGTCTACAACGCGATCTCCGGGGACTACGAGTACTCCGACACGTTCCTCGAGTTTGGCGCGAACACGTACGCGGTGTGGGCGACGGACACGTCCGACAACGTCGCCTCGGCCTCCGGGACGTTCACGATCGTCGACACGACGGACCCGGTCCTGACGAGCCCGGCCGCCGCGCCGAACCCGGTCGAGGTGGGGAGCGCCGTCCGGATCTCCGTGACTGCGACGGACCTGGCGGGCTTCACCTTCGTGCGCGTCGAGGTCCGGGATCCGAGCGCCGCCGTCGTGGACACCTTCAATATGATCGCCGTGGGCGGCGGGGTGTACCAGTACGACTTCACCCCGACGGAGCTCGGGAACTACGCGTTCACGATCACCGCGACGGACGTCGGGGGCAACACGGCGACGGCCTTCGGCGCGTTCACCTCCCGGGACACGACGGACCCCGTCGCGAATGCGGGTGTCGATCAAACCGTATCCGTGGGAGTCGTCGTGACGTTCAACGGGTCCGTTTCCACGGACAACGACGCGGTCGCGACGTACACGTGGACGTTCACGGACGGCGGGCAGACGCGCACCCTCACCGGGTCCGCGGCCACTTACACGTTTGCGACGGCAGGGGTGTATGTCGTTACGCTGCGCGTCGAGGACGCGTCGGGCAACTTCCACGAGGACACCGTGACGATCACCGTGCAGGCCGCGGGAGGCGCCCCCGGATACCTGGGATGGCTCGCCGCCATCGTCCTCGTGATCGTCGTCGTGCTCATCGTCCTTGCGATCTGGTTCATGAAGCGCAAGAAGACCGCGCTGGCGGGAGCGCCAGACGCGGCTCCCCCGACGGATCTGCCCATGCCCCCGCCGCCGGAGGGCCCCCTGCCGCCGCCGCCGGAGTGATCATCCGAGAGCGCCTTCGGGGTCCTCGACCGTGAAGTTCCCCTTCTGCGAAATGGAGGTCGCGAGGTTCTTAACCCCTCCTCGCATCGCAGGCCGATGCGGACGGCCCTGACGATCGGAGGGAGTGACAGCGGGGGCGGGGCGGGGATGCAGGCCGACCTGAAATCCTTCGCGGCGGTCGGGGTCCACGGGTGCTCCGTCGTCACCTGCGTCACGGCGCAGAACACCCGGGGCGTCACGTCGATCTTCCCCCTCCCCGCGCGCGAGATCCGCGCGCAGCTCGAAGCGGTGCTCTCGGACATCCCCATCCACGCCGCCAAGTCCGGCATGCTGTATTCCCGGGAGATCGTATGGGCGGTCGGGGACGGCCTGCCGCCGAACAGACCGGCGCTCGTCGTCGACCCCGTCATGGTCGCGACCGTGGGGGCATCCTTGCGGCGGCGAGACCTCCGTGACGCGCTCGTGGATCGCCTGCTTCCGCGCGCGACCCTCGTGACACCGAACCTGTACGAGGCGTCGGAGCTCGCGGGCTTCGAGGTCGAGACGCCTGAGGAGATGCGCCGCGCCGCCAAAGCGATCGCGGCGGGAGGGGCGAAGGCCGTGCTCGTCAAGGGTGGCCACCTCGGCGGCGGCGAGGTCGTCGACGTGCTGTACGACGGACGGTTCCACGAGTTTAGGAGCGTCCGATTCAAAAGGGACCTGCACGGGAGCGGGTGCACGCTGGCTTCTTCGATTGCCGCCTACCTCGCCCTCGGCAAGCCCCTGCGGGCGGCCGTGGGTGCGGCCCGCCGAAGGGTCCAAGCGGGCTTCCTCGGCTCGTACCGCATCGGTCGCGGCGTGGCGGTGATCGACTCCCATTGGACGCCAGACCGGTACGGCGTGTGGGCTTCCGTGACGGTCGCGTCCGCCGAACTGGCGGCAATGCTCTCCGTGCCATGGGTCCCGGAGGTCGGCATCAACTTCGCGTACGCCCTCCCCGCCGCGGAGACGCCCGACGACGTGTGCGCACTTCGGGGCCGCATCCAGCGCGTCGGCGCCGGGGTGGCGGTGACCGGCCCCGCGGAGTTCGGGGCGAGCAAGCACGTCGCCCGCGTCGTCCTGGCGGCGATGCGCTTCGACCCCTCGATCCGGAGCGCCACAAACTTGAAATACACGGAGACGAACTTTCGCCAACTGAAGCGATCAGGGGTCCGGATGGGGGCCTTCGATCGCCGCCAGCAGCCCGAGGGGACGTCGACCATGGACTGGGGCACGACGCAGGCAGTTCGGGCAGCAGGTCGCGTGCCGGATGTCATCCACGATTCTGGGTCGGTCGGAAAGGAGGGAATGATCCGCGTGTTGGGCCGGAACCCGGAGGACGTGCTCCGGAAGGTCCGCCGGATCGTTCGGGGCTGACATGAGAATCGCCGTCTTCACGGACACGTATCTCCCGACGGTCGACGGGGTCGTGACCTCCCTTCTGACGACGAAGCGGGAGCTCGAGCGGCTCGGCCATGAAGTCGTCGTGTTCGCCCCGCAGGTCCCGGGGAACGGGTGCGGACGGGAGCGGGACGTCATCTGGGTCCGCGCCCGCGAGTTCCGTCACTATCCGGGGTACCGGCTCGCGATGTTCCCGGGGCGCGAGGTCGAGGTCCTGAAGGGCCTCAAGGTCGACCTCGTTCACTCCCACGGCATCGGCTTCATGGGCCTCAAGGGGATGTGGGCTGCCTGGCAGTGCAAGCGGCCCCTCGCCCTCACGTTCCACACGATGGTCATGGACGCGATGACGTACTACACGCCGTTCCGCCTCGACCTCGACCTCCTCGCGCGCGGCCTGCGCCTGTACCTGCGGGTCTTCCTCCACAAGTGCAGCGCCGTCGTCGTGCCGTCGTTCGCGATCCTCAAGGAGCTCGAGGGGTTCGCGCCGCGGATGCGGCTCACGGACGTGATCCCCACGGGGGTCGACACCGCCCGGTTCCGCCCGGACATTGACGGCGCATGGGTCCGCCAGAGGCACGGCCTCGACGGGGCCGAGGTCATTCTCCACGTCGGACGCATCGCCTACGAGAAGGACCTGAACGTCTTGGCGAGCGCGTTCGCGCGGCTCAAGACGTGGCGGCCGAAGGCGAAGCTCCTCCTCGTGGGCCGCGGGCCGTACGAACCGGGCCTCCGCGCCCTCGTGCGGAAGAAAGGGATCGCGGGCGACGTCGTCTTCGCGGGCTTCATTCCCGACGACGAGCTTCCCGCGTACTACGCCGCCAGCGACGCGTTCGCGATCACGTCGCGGTTCGAGACCCAAGGTCTTGCTGTCCTCGAGGCGATGGCCTCCGGCAGGGCGGTGGCGGGCGTGAACTATCGCGCCATCCCCGAGTTCGTGCGCGACGGCCGGAACGGGTTTCTGTTCCCTCCGAAGGACGCGAAGGGGGCCGCTGCCGCCATCGACCTGTGCCTCGACGACCGCACGCGGCTCGGACGCGGGGCGCGGGAGACCGCCGAGGGGTACACGGTCGAGTCCACGACGCGGCGGCTGCTGCGCGTGTACGAGACGCTCGTCAACGGGCGGGCTTCGGTCGGAATCGCTCCGGCGGCGTCCGTCCCGTCAGGTAGTACATGATCGTCGACGCCACGTACTCTTTGACGACTGTCCGCACGTACCCGTAGGTGTGGAACCGCCGCATGGACGTGGTCACGGTCATCGGCAGCATGACGAACCGTCCGAGCGCACGCGACCGGAGCGCGAGGTCGTGCGTCTCGTTCAGGAGCATCTCCTCGTTCATCCCTCCGAGTCGCTCGAACGCGGTCCGGCGGAAGAAGAAGCAGTAGCCCGCGTTGTGCGGGAGGCCGATCTCCGTCATCACGCGCTGATACAGGTTTCCGAATCGGAACAGGAGACGGTCGAGCGCCGTGCCGTCGTCGGGCCGGAAGCCCGTGGCCCCGCCGATCACGCGGTTGTCCTCCAACGTTCGGAGGACCCCCGCCAGGAGTCCCGGTGGCAGGACGCAGTCCGCGTCGGCGAACACGAACACGTCGCCGTTTGCGGCCCTCGCGCCGCGATTTCGCCCCTCTCCCGGGCCCTTCCGGTCCCCCGGGAGGACGCGCGCGCCGGCGGCCTCCGCTACCTCCTGCGTTCCGTCCGTGCTCCCGGAGTCCGCGACGAGGACCTCCCAGTCTCCCACCGTCTGGCGGCGGATCGACTCCAGGAGCTTTGGGAGGTACCGTGCCTCGTCCATCGTTGGCACGACGATTGAGATCCGGGTCACGTCTGCACCTCCCGCTTCCTGCTGCGGAACCAGCCTGCGGCGACGCTCGCCGCGACGAGGACGATCACAGCCACGAGCGTCACGAGGCGTGCCGCGCCCGGCTCGAACGCAAGGCCTAGACCGACGACGAGGAGGAGCAGAAGGACGTACTTCACCACGCCGCCAAGGAGGACATACGCGAGCGACCGGCGAAGGTTCCACCCGCAGATCGCGATGAACGCGCCGGTGAAGGGCACCGCCGGCGCGATGCGGTTCACGAGGATGATCCGCTCGTCGCGTACCGCCAGGAACGAGGTCCACTTCTTCATCGCCCTCTCGAGGACCTTCGGCACCTTCCCGCGGGCGTGGAACCACTTCATGATCCCGTACATGCCCGCGTTCCCGCACAGGTCCCCCGCCAGGGCCAGGACGAGGAGCGAGCCCGCTGCGGCGGCCGAGGACCAGGACCAGAGGTCCACGAGTTGTTGGTAGAACAGGACGATGAAGACCTCCGGGAGCGCCGGGAAGATTGCGGCGTCCGCCAGGAAGATCAGGAACATCGCCGCCAAGACCCCGCCGGGACCGAGGAACGCGAACGCGTCCCGGATCCAATCCCCGAGGGCCATGGGCACCCTACCGGCGCCCTTTCCGCAGCCCCTTGAGCGTGAGCTCGAAGACGAGCGTCTTGCCGACGACCTCGGGGTTGTAGTCGATCGTGTAGGTGCCCGCCGCGGGGTCGAGGGCGACGACGATGAAGTTCCCCCGGTCGTCCTGCGCGACGAACGCGTTGACGTCCGCGGGCGTCAGGAGGTGCTGGACCGTGATTACGCCCGCTCCGGCGTTTGCCGCGTCGTCGATCGCGACGACCTGCGCCTGCCATCGCCCCGCGACGCGGACCGTCTCCCCGAGTCTGGGGGAGTGTCGGATCGTGACGATGTTCTCCGAGACGCGGACCGAGACGTTCCATCCCCAGCCGATGTCCCGCACGATCGCCCCGTCCACCGGGCGCGTCGCGAACCGCCCCTGGAATTCCGTCTCGTTCATCGTCTCCGTCACGACGACCTCTTCCCGGAGGGGGCGGGTCACGACGGAGTCCGGGTTCGGGAGGCCGTACGCCTGTTCCGGGCTGAGCGTCACGATCTTGGAGTCCCCGATCCGCATCCCGAGGATCGAACTCTGGAACGCCGGAAGGGGGCACGTCGCTCCGGGCGTGCACCCCATCGTGAACTGCAGGGGCTCGTAGCTCGCGCCCGGCCCGGAGCGGTACGAGAACGACGCGGCCTTCGGGTAGGTCACGTTGTCTCGGGCGATGGACTCGACCGAGGTGTCGAACACCCGGCCGGGGGTTTCGGCGGAGCCGGGGAACCAGCCGATGTAGTCGACCTCGATGAAGTCCCCGTTCTCCGCGATCGCGGGGGAGAACGCCGACGGCAGGACGGGGCGGACGAGGCCGTACACCCCCCAGTACACGACGGAGACGATCGCGAGGACGATCAGGACCGTCCACACCTTGCCCAGTCCCTGCCGATCCAGGCCCATGTGGGCGAAACCCAAGAGCGGACCCCTAATAACCGTTGCGGTGCAGGCGCCGCCCCGGTCGTCCACAGGGAGGCGTTCCCCGCCGCTCGTCCGAAAAGGGCTTAATCGACCCCGTCCATTCGTTCGGAAGATGCGGGCGACGCGTGCAATCCTGGTCCTCGTCATCGTCTTGGCGACGGGCGTCTTGCTCGGCCCGATGGTCCGCGCGGAACACGCCCCGGACCATCGGTACTTCATCGTCGGCACGATCACGGACGAGCTCGGCGAGCCGCTCTGCGGCGTCACCGTTCGGGCGGCGGACATCGACCAGCCGAGCCCGGACAACAACCGGACCGCGGTGACGGACGGGTCGGGGGGCTATCAGATCCAGCTCCACATGCACGGCGACTTCGACACGGAGAACAACCAGCCGAGGTCGGCCCACAACGTCGGGGACCGCATCCAGGTCACCGTCGAAGGGAGCGGGGCGTCTGCCGTCGTCACCGCATCGAAGAACTCGGGAGAGCCGGACGGGTGGGGCCTGCAGAGAGTGAATCTCGCGGCGGACGGCCTTCAGGGAAAGTGCATCGGCCTCGTGCAGGTGGCGCTCATCGGACTTGGGGCTGTCGCCGTGGTCGGGGCTATCCTCGGTGCCGTTTGGTTTCTCCGCAGGGCCGGCCGCCTCGGCCGCGGGTCCCGCGCGGGACTCTGGGAGATCCCCGGCGTCGGGCGCGCGCGGGCGTGGGAGCTCGAAGGGTTCGGCATCCGGAGCGTCGAGGACCTCGCCGCCGCCGATCCCCATGAGCTCTCCGCGGCGACGACGCTCACGCCGAAACAGGCGCGCCTCCTCGTGAAACGCGCGAACGAGGCCCTTGGCGCCAAGCCTTAGTCAGGCGTACATGCCCTCGGGCGTCTTGCTCTTGGACAGGTTCTGTCCGTGAATCTTCTCGACCGCGAGGTCGAAGTCGTGGGGCGTGACGACGTCGCGGTCCTCGCGAATCGCGAACATGCCCGCCTCCGTGCACATCGCCTTGATGTCTGCGCCCGTCCCGCCATCCGTGTGCGCCGCGAGCAGGTCGAGGTCCACGTCCGAGGACATCGACATCCTGGCGGTGTGGATCCGGAAGATCTGCCGCCGCGCCTCCACGTTCGGGATCGGGATCTCGATGATGCGGTCGAAGCGGCCCGGGCGGAGGAGCGCCTCGTCCAGGATGTCGGGCCGGTTCGTCGCCCCGATGATTTTCACGTCCCCGATCGGGTTGAAGCCGTCGAGCTCCGCGAGGAGCTGCATGAGCGTGCGCTGGACCTCGCGGTCGCCGCTCGTCGCGACGTCGAGGCGCTTCGCCCCGATCGCGTCGAGCTCGTCGATGAACACGATCGCCGGCGTCTTGTCCTTCGCGAGCTGGAACAGCTCCCGGACGAGGCGCGCACCTTCGCCGATGTACTTCTGCACGAGCTCGCTGCCGACGAGGCGGATGAACGTCGCCTTCGTTTTGTGCGCGACGGCTTTCGCGAGGAGCGTCTTCCCCGTCCCGGGCAGCCCGACGAGGAGCACACCCTTCGGCGGCTCGATGCCCACCCTCCGGAACAGGTCCGGCTTCAGGAGCGGGTCCTCCACCGCCTCCTTGATGTCGCGGATCTGGTCGTCGAGGCCTCCGACCTGGTCGTAGGCCACGTCCGGCCTTGTGATGACCTCGGCCCCCATGACGATGGGGTCGAGGCTCGGCGGCAGGACGCCCATGACCGCGAGGGTCTGCTTGTTCAGCGCGACACGCGCGCCCGGGAGGAGGCTCTCCTTCGCGACGTACTCCGCGGTGTGCACGATGAAGTCCGGGCCCGTGGACGACTTGACGACGACGCGTCCGTCCACGAGCACGTCGCGCACGTTCCCGATGATGAGCGGCGGCGCCTTGAGCCGGTCGAGCTCCGCCTTCAGCCTCTTGATCTCCTTCTGAAGACGGAGCAGCTCCGCCTCCACGTATCGTCGCTCGCCGTCGAGGCGGCGGGAATCCTCAGAGAGCTTCTCGTTCCGCTCCTCGAGGACGGCGATGCGCTCCGTCACCTTGTCGTGGAAGTCGCGGATTTGCTCGTCATCCATGCGGAGCACACCGGGCGCCCGAGCCTTGCGGGGTAGGTATAAAAACGGGGCGTCTTATTGAGTCTTTCGGTACCGGAATCATGCTGTGCGAAATCTGCGGCAACGACGTTCCGCGCACGAAGGCGATCCGCGTGGAAGGGACCGTTTTGAACGCCTGTCCGAACTGCGCCCGATTCGGACAGGAGACCGGCGCTCCCGCGGTGCGGCGCCCGGGCGCACCGCCGATGGTCGCGCAGCGGCTCGAGGCGCGCCGGCGGCGGATGACGGAGAAGGACCTGTACGCGCAGGCCGGCGAGGAGGAGCTCGCGGGCGACTACGACGTCCGCATCCGTCGCGCGCGGGAGGCGCTCGGCTGGAAGCAGGCGGACCTCGGGGCGAAGATCAACGAGCGGGTGACGATCATCGCGAAGCTCGAGGCCGCCGCGATGGTCCCGAACGAGGCCCTCATCCGCCGGCTGGAGCGCGCCCTCAACATCAGGCTTCGGGAGAAGGTGCCCGCGGTGGCGGTGAAGAAGGCGGGCGCGGCGCGTGAAGGAGTCACGATTGGCGACCTTCTCGACATGGACGAGGAAGGATGAACGACGAGGAGCTCGACGAGCGCGAGCGGCGCCAGGCACAGTCGTTCCGCAACATGGTCACCGTGATCGTCTTCGCCATCATCATCGGAACGCTGGCGGCGCTGTACTACGTCGCCCTCGGCGGGACGTCCGGCCAGGGAATCGTGGGTGCCGTGTGCACCGTAGGCTTCCTCGCGATCGCATTTCTGGGATGGGAGTACCTCATGAAGCCCGGCTACGGCCTCCACGCACGGATGCAGCGGCGACAGATGGAAGTCGAGGAGGCCGCACCGCCGAAGGAACCGCGATCACCCGGCGCGCCGTAGGACTTCCGCCTCGAGGTCGCCGAGCAGGTCCGTCACGTCCACGCCGTGCGACGCCGCCACGCAGGCCGCCGCGACCTCGGCGTCCACGTCCATTCGGGTCTGCACCTGGTTGATGCGAGCGACGAGGGGCTGCGCGTTTTCTCCCGTGGCGGCACGGAGCCGCTCGAGGATGCGCGAGAACAGGTCCACGGTGGGGGGTGGCGCGATCGCCTCCGGGCCGGGCTTGTAGTTCACGGGCACCGCGATCGAACTGGCGTCGAACGCGAGTCGCACGTTGCCCGCCTCCGCACGGAGGAGGCCCCGGTCGATCCCGAACTGGAGGAGGCGCTGGGCCTCCCTGGGCGAGCACCAGCGGAGCTTGAACGAGGCGTCGTGCACGAACTCGCTCTCCGAGAGCGCATCGCGCCCGTGAATCCGGAACAGGGCCGCGAGCGCCGTCTTCGGCTCTTCCATCCCACCCCCGCATGTCGGTCCCGCCTAAAAGCATGCGCGTCAAGACGAGCGCCGACGACTCGTGGCGGCGCAAAGTTCTTGGCGGTAGACTTTGTATCGTCCGATGCCCCGGATGAAGGTCGCAGGGACTCGTGATCTGCGATGCAAGGCCGGGGCGAGACGGGCGCCGTCAAGTGGGTCCCTGCGTGAGTGCCCCGTAATGGGGTGTCCATGAGCGGAGGACAGCCCCGGCGTCCGACAATCCCTCGATCGGGTCAAGTGCGACGAGAGCGCAAAGCGTGGCCGTGAATCGCAACGTTACGGTCGGGGGACACCCGCCCCCTGCGGTACTGCGGGCTTCGCCTCCCTACCCTTCAGGATTCTGCGCCGCTGCACCCAAGCGAGGAAGAGGATTCCCAAGATCGGGACCGCTATGGCCTCGAACTCCGGAATCGAGGTGGTTTGGTAAAAGAAGTACGTCTCCGACGAAGACGTCTTCCAGTAGAGCCCCCCGGCGTCTGCGCCGTACGTCGCGTTGTCCGGGGCCCGCACCATGAGCGTCGGGTTGTCGGAGGTTGTGTCGACGGCCGAGCGGGTCCCCCAGCTCCCTCCCGTCCGCTTGTTGTAGTACAGTTGGGGGCCGGAGGTCGCCATGTACAGGGCGTGGACGTTGTTGTCCTTGTCGATCCCGATCGAAGGCCGGGTGAAAATCGTTCCGCTCAACGAGTCGACGGTTTCAGCCGCCGCCCACGTTGCACCGGGATAGTCGAGGAACCGCGCGTAGACCGCCCGCGTGGTGCCGTCGACGTCCTTCGCGTACGCGACCCACAGGTCGCCGATCGCCCACGTCGTCGCGAGGGACGGATAGGATGCGGTTTCTACAACGGTCGCCACCGTGTCGTACCCCGCCGCCGTCCCGTCCGCCTTCGTGAACTCCGCGGTGGCGTCGCAGTTGCTCACCGCGAGGTTCTTGCACACCGTATAGCGGACCTCAAAGGGGCGCTCCTCGCCGCTCACGATGTAGAATGTGGCAGGGCTGTCTTGGTTGTTGTACTGGGTCTGAATCCAGGCGGCGGACCGAGCTACCTTGGACATGCGGACTTCGTCGATGAGACCGTGGAAGAAATTTGCGTTGGCACCTGGCCTTCCTATCTCAAAGGGATGAGCAGTATCCTGGCCGCAGTTAACGCACGCAACGCTGGTGTCCAGAAGGCCATTTATGAAAATGCTGATTGCGTCACTTGCCGCGTCATGCCTCCCAGCCACAAAATACCATGTGCCAATCAGCGGACTTCCTGTGTTAATCGCATTTGCAGTCGTGCCTTTAACTTCAAAGGCAAGTCTATCAGATCCGTTGTCGTAGTTAAGTAAGTATTCCTGTTGTGCACCGCCACTATTATCCCATTTTGATACGATTACGTTTCTGTTTCCAGAAACGGCCTTGCTGTTCATATAAAACCAGGCGGTAATTGTAAAATCGATATCCCCTGTACTCAGGCTAGCGGTATCACCGGCTGTCACATAATCATTCACCCCGTCGAAGGAGAGTGCGCCGTCGATCTTTCCGGTCGTGCTTGCCGGACCATTCGTCGGCGTGCCATTGTTCGCATTGACGGTGGAATCAACGTTCGTTGCGCCGGTCGCTTCTTTCACGTGCCACACGCCTTTGAAGTTCGTGTCCCACACGTTTGCGGCGTCCTGCTGGCTGGCGGCGGCGGCGTTTCCGTAATACATGTAGAGGACCGTGTCGGCCGAGGGCGACAGGCTCGGCAGCTTCACGAATGCGACGAGCTCCCCGGTGCCGCTCACGTATTTCTCGATCTCGTGTCTCAGCTTCGTCGTTCCATCCGAGGAGGTGAACAGGATGTCGTCCCCGTCCGCCTGCGCGCTACTTTGAAGGTTTGTATCCGTCCGGCTGATCAGCACGGGGAAATCCGTCACCGTCCCGCCCACCTTGTTGCGGTCGATGGTAATCTGCTTGCGGAATTGCCAGCTGCCGTTGTACCAAGAGCCGGTCGCGCGAACAAGGCTCACGTAGTTGTTCTGGGGCGACACGTCGACGGACAGGCCCGTGTACGTCGTGCCCCATGAGACCGTCGGTTTCCAAGCCCCGCCGACCTTGTTCCTGTAATACACGGTGCCACTCGTCTTCGACCCGCTCCACGCGACGTGCGGGGCGTTGTTCGTGTCCGTAGAGACGGTCGGCATGTACCCTGGGTTCGCGTCATCGACGTTCGTGACTGCCTCCCAGTTCGCCCCGTTCGCGAGCTCGCCCTCCGTGGGGTACGCGACGGTCGTCTTCGTGTGGCGGACGAGGTTTATCGTGTCCTGTTCCCCGGGTGCGCTCGCAGACACCCAGACGACTTGCAGGAATCCGCCGGAATCGATTGCGATTGACGGTTCCGTTGAGTCTCGCGTCAGGACGCGAGGGGTATCCGCCGCACGACCCGAGGCCAGGATCACTTGGGAGCCCCAGGTGGACCCGGACGTGTCCGAACTTCGCATGATGATGACCCGATCCCAGTGGCGGTTCGAGACGACGTTCGCGTAGTCCACCCAAAGGTCGGACTGGGTTCCGTCCTTCCCGCTAGCGTCGACGAACCGAACCGACGGCGCCCCTCCGTTGTACTCCGCGGACGTAAGCGTGTACGTGTGCAAGGTGTTTGTCGTCGCGGAGATCGTGATCCGCGTGTTCCACGTCGAGGCTGGCGTCAGTACTTGGACGTTGACGTTCTCGTCCTGTCGGTAGGCCTTGACTTGCAGGGTGTAGCCATCTTCGACCGGAACGCCCGTCCAATCGTATTTCACCAGCATCTCGTACTCGTGGCTTGGCTGGAACTCAAGCTCGAAACTCTCGTACGCGGACGTGCCGGTGTTCGCGGTGAAGGTGCTCGTCCCGATGACCGTGAAGGTCGTCCCGTCCCAACGAATTGCTCCCAGGTCGTTGACCGCGGATTCCAATACCGCCCCGAGGATCTTCATGTTCCCGGACGCGAACAGGGTATTCGTCCTCAGCTGAATCCATGGGTGCGGGTTCACGCCCATGAAGGTGATCGTGGTCCCGCTCCACGTGTTCGGCGCGGTGAACGTCCGGTAGTTGACTCCGCCGACCTCGCCCCACACGAGGAGGCCCTTGCTCCCCGAGTCCTCCCAGGCGAAGTCGTACGCCCGCGTGGTGGCGGAGTCGCCCGTGAACGTATGGATGATCCAATTGGCCCACGCGCTGCCCGTCCAGTAACACGTGTTCACGTCGGTGATGTAGTCCCCCGTCGCCACCACCATGTCGTTGGCCGTCGGAAGCGGATTCGACTTCAGGGACAGGGACGCGACCCCGGTCTGCGAGCATTGGAACGACGAGGTCGCGCCCCACCCGGTTGTAAACTCCCGGGAGACGATGCTTGACCCCGATCCAGCAACCGCAAGCAGGTCGCCCGAGGCGGACTCCCAGGCGATGCCCACCCTGTCTTGGTCCGCGCCATTCCCGTTCGCGGTGACCTCCACGAAGGATCCGAACGCGCTCCCGTCCCAGATCCATGCGTTCACGTCGTTGTTCGTTTCGTCGCCCCCGACGAGACCAATCCGGTTGCTGCCCCTCTTCGACGCGAGCTTAATCTGCGAATACTGGAGGTCTGTCCCCTCCCCCGCGTCGTCGAGGTACTGCTCCGCGCTCCACGCTCCGCTCGTGTAGGTCCTGTACGCGATGTCCCGGGACGTGTTCGTCGAGAACACGCCGAACGCCAACAGCGCCTCGCCGCTCGTGGACTCATAGGCAACGTCGAGTGGGATGGCCGCGCTGCTTGGGGCTGCGCTCCAGACCTGCCCGATGTTGTTCGTGGTCGTGCACGTGGTGTCGCAGACGTATGCGTCGAGAAAGCCGTCGTCGCTCAGGGTCGCGAAGATCCGTTGCGTCGGCAGGACGGGGGACCACGCCATGCGCACGCTGCGGAGTGGACTCCCCGCGGTGGTCAGTTCCGACTCGGCCCCCCATGCCGCGCCGCTCCACGTCCGGGACTTCGGGCTGTTCACACCGTTCGTGCCTGTGGCCGACCTGTATCCGATCTCTGCATTGACCGCGTCCGTGGCCTCCCGGTATTGAACATAGACGTCGTTCTGCGTCTGGATATCCGCGGGGAACGTGCCCGCGACCTTCGTGCCCGTCGTGATCGTCTCCGTCGAGGCCGTAGTGTTCGACATCGCCTCCGCCAGTGGGTCGTAGAACACGGAGTACCAGCATCCGTCCGAGTTCGTCGCGTCGCAGGCGCTGTCGCTGACGACATCCCCCGCCCGGACGACCTTTCGCTGGTGGTTGTACTGCGCGGTGATTCCGTTCGAGTTTGCATCGACGAGCGTGCTCGCGCGCGTGCCCGGGGAAGTTTCCCAGGGAGCCCGCGTCGGCCATGGCGCTTCGTCGAAGGATGACTTGTCCACCTGGCGCGGCGACTTCGGCGCCAATTCGGGACTGCCCCGCATGCCGCGCGTTCCCGCGTCGTGCGTGTCGCGTCCGCCCATGGCCTCCGCGATCTCCACGTAAATCCGCGAACCGGAACGCGTGACATTCTCCGGGCTCGCGAATTCCGTGCGGTTGAACCCGAGGGCGAAGGAGGCGTCCCCGGTCCGAAGCCACGACCATTCGCCCGGGAAGGCGCCCGTGAAGGAGAAGACGCCGGCGGAACGCACGACGCCGGAGCTGCCCGCGAGTTCGATCATCCGGTCCGCGCCCAGGCCGCCAACAAAGTAGCCGCTGGAACTCGCGTTGTCGAGGTCCGCGAAGACGCGCAGGATGTCATCCCTGGAGTGGAAAGGCTTCTCGACGGGTCCGATGTACACGTTCACGGTGCGTCCCGCGTACGGGGCTGGGAACGTGGCCGGAATCGTCGCATTGAGCCAGATGTCCGTGCCGCCCGGGCCGCCGTAGTCCGGGATCCCGTCTGCGTCAATGTCGCCCCCCGAATCCGCATTCGGAATCCCGTCGTTGTTGAAGTCCAAGGGAAGGGGGTCGACGGCGTCGGGAACTTGGTCCCGGTCCGAGTCCACGGTCCGGCTCGCATCGGGCGTCGCGAGCCCGTTCGGCTCGACGACCCAAGTGCCGCCGAAGAACCGGCCGGTGACCTGAGCGAAGAAGAAGGATTCGTTCCCGCGAGATTGCACTGCGAAGCCCGCGACGTCGACATCGGGCCGATTCGGGCGGGTGGCATCACCCACCGGGTCGATCCCGAGCGAGGTCCATTCGTCGTACCCTCCATCGACGCGAGGGTCGGCCGGAGCGCTGCCCAGATACCCGACGTCGTTTGTCGCCGCTTGCCGGAGGAGGGTGACCACGGAGCCGGAGACGACGACGTCCTGGGCGTTCCCCACGAGGGCACCCACGGTGGCGCCGCTCGGCCCGAGCGTCTCCGCAACCACATAGAAGGTTTCCGTCGCGCCGGTCGGAATGGTTCGCTCGGCGAACTGGAAGGGGACTCTCCGGTCCGCAGGGGTTCGCATGTCGACGAGCCCTCCGACGGAATCGAAGAGTCGCAGTTGCGTCGTCGCGCTGAACGGGGCCGAGCCCGTAAGGGTGATCGTGATCCCGCTCCACCGGGCCGCCGTGCGGATGGCCGTGACTTCCAGCCGCATCAGCTGCGCGCCCGTGGTCGTCACGGTCCCGGGGACCACGGGGACCTGGCGCACGACCAGGCTGCCTCCCCCGACGTTCAGGGCGAAGTCCGCTCGGTCTGTGGCGCCGTCGAACCCACGCGCCTGCACGGTGGCGAACGCCGTCCCTTTCGCATTCTCCAGATGCGGCCAGTCGAGTTGGGTTTCAATTCGCCCGTCTACCGCGGCCGTCACGACGTGCACGGAGGCCGCGTCCGTCCATCCCCGCCAATCCGTCGAATCGTAGCTCCCATCCCACCATGTCATCCTGCTGACGTTCACCCCCCCGCCCCAGCCCGAGATCCGGACGAGGCGGTCTGCCCCGAGGCCCTCCACGCGGTACCCGGTCCCCGCGTCCCCGTCCGTGTCGAGGAACACGTGGAACGCGTCCATGGTCGGCGGGGTTCCGCCGCCTTGGAGGGCGCTGCCGACGACTTCGATGAGGATTGCCAGGCCGTAGACGTTATCTGCGATCCCGAACCGGGCGATATCGACGTTCGGATTCGGCCCTCCGCGCGACTGCTCGTGCACGAGGGCGGGAGGCCAGTCCGAAGCATTGCCGTCGATCGCAATCGGGCCGCGACCCGGGGATGGGCTGGGCCCGAGGAGAGGGAGGGTCAGGAACACCGCGGCGAGGATAGGAATGATGTAGAGCTTCCACCGTGAGCCCAGCGTCTCCCGCCGAAAGCGCGCGGACCCGAGGCCGTTCGTGAAGCCGGAGCCGTTCGTGAGGCCGTTCGTCATCCCCAAGCGTACGGAGCGGAGGCCATTCGCCAGCCCGTTCGTCCGTCCGCGCGTCCTGCTAGCAAGGCCGTTCGTGAGGCCGGCCCCATGCCCCGTTCTCTCGAGGGGGGCGCTCGCCGGCCCCCGATCCGCGGTTTCCGGTTCAGGCCTGGACGACGCCGCCTTCGCGACTGTCTTCTCGTTCGCATCGAACGGCACACCGCACGTCGGGCATGCCGTGTCCTCCTCGTGCACGGCCGCGCCGCAACTTGGACACGCGTATTCCATTGCCGAGTCCATCCGCGTCGATCCTTCGGACTCGCGCAGCGGCTGCTCCCGACGGCGTTCGACCTCGCGTGAGCGGACGAGCGCCCGCCGCGCCTCGTCTTCGTCCCCGAGGCGGGCGTGGAGTTTTGCCATGAAAATCCAGAGGCCGGGGTACGCGTCATCAATGGAGGCGAGGAGCTGGAGCTTGTCCATCGCTGCAGCAGCATCCCGCCCCTTGGCGAGCGTTGCCGCCCTTGCGAACAGGGCGTCCGGGTCTCTCGGGTTCCTTGCGAGTGCTCGATCCACATCGGAGGGCGGGCGAGAGGTGGCTTCGTCCTTCTTCCTCGTGGGCAGCATCGCGCGCTCTCGTGCTTGGGTCGCCCCTCCCTGATCTCCGAGGGCGCGGAGGATGTCCGTCCGAAATCGCCGCTCCTCCTCGGACATCGCGAAGACACGTAACCGGTTGTCCGAGCCGATCTCGAGCGGCACGTACGTCGATTCCGCCGTCGTCCCCTTCAAGGATAGCACGGCGACCTTGCGGACGAGCCGGTCCCCCTCGCGCGTCCGCTCGATGTCCACAACGCCGTCGAACGGCTGGTGGATCGACGACACCGTCCGTTCGTCGTGCATGTCCTTATCGAGAACGAACAGCGAGGTGAAGCCGTACCGCTCGAGCTTCGCCTTCGTCGACTGGGCGAACCCGTACACGTTCTGCAGCTCGTAGATGCTGAGCGCGGACGACAAGACTTCGACCGCCGCCCGCAGCTCCTTGTCTCGGGGCAGGGATGCAATTGCGCGGGAGATCGCGATGCCGACGTTCGCAAGGTCGATCGACACCTTGAACGTCGGTCCTTCGACTTGGATATCCTGGACCGGTTCCTCATTGTAGGAGAACCAGTCTACGAACTTCAGGCGGTTCTCCTCGATGGCCTGATCGACGTCAACGCCGGCGGAGCGGAGGTCTGCCCGAAAGGTCTCGCCGGAGCCGGAGGAGAGGACGACTAGGGCGGCACCGCCTCTGGACAGGCCTTCGACGATGAACTGGAAGAGGAACGTGTCCTTCTCCTGGCCCGCGGGGCCCTGGACCACGATCGCGACCGCCTTCGGGATGCCTCCCTGGACGAGGGCGTCGAACCCCGGGACGCCGGATGACACTCTCATCGGAGGGCCTCGTGGGCGACGATTCGGCTGCCCTCGCGCGCATCACCTCGGGGGATGTCGGGTTCCCCGTCGCCCTTCCGGGTCCCCCGAGCCCGGCTTCGCCGCCACAGCGCGAAGAGGACGAGCCCGACTATCGGAATTGCAAACGCCTCGAACTCCGCGATGGAAGTGATGCCCCAGAAGTACGTCTCCGAGGTCGTCACCTTCCAGTACAGCCCGCCCGTGTCGGACCCGTACGTCGCGTCGTTCGGCGACCGGACCATGATCGTCGGATTGTCCGCGAAGTTGGCCACGAGGGTAGAGGTGTGGTCCGTCATGACCAGGGACAGGTCCGCGTAGAAGTCGGACTGGACCGAATCCGCGCCGCTCGGGTCGACAAACCGAATCGACGGGGCGCCGGAGTTGTACTCCGAGCTCGTCATCGCGTACGTGTACAGGGTGTTCGAGGTCGCGGAGATCGTGATCCGCGTGTTCCATGTCGACGGGGGCGTGAGCACCTGCACGTTGACGTTCTCGTCCCCTCGGTAGCCCTTGACCTTCAAGGTGTACGTGGTTCCGGAAGGGACGCCGGACCAACCATGGCGGATGTCGGCGTGATAGTTCGAATCGGTCTGGAACGCGAGGTCCCAGTACGGGTACGTCTGGTCCACGGTATTCGCGGTGATCGTCTGCTCCTCGTCCGGGGCCGTCGTGCCGCCGTCCCATTGGTACGCCAACACGTCGAAGTTGCTGTTCGACACGACGACGTGGACCTTTTCCACGTTTGCGGTGTTGCGCGTCCGATATCCGCGGCCCCAGAGGTGCGTTCCGGCGGAGGACACCGTACCGGGCCCGAATGAGAGGGTATTGCCGGGGGAGTCAGCGAAGGTAGCCCATGACAGCTGCCCGGGTGTGTTCGCATAGTAGACGAGGAGGGCATCCCGGGATGTGCTCTGGTCCGGGTTCCAATCGAAGCCTGCGGGGAGCGCGATCGTCGTGCCGCTGCCGTCGTCCGCTGTAATCTCAAAGTAGGTGCGCGTGCCGCCCGTGCCCGACACGCCATCCCATATCCAGCATCCTAGATCCGCGATATCGTTGGAGTGGCAGACGAGCCCCGTGTTCGTGCCCTCCAGCATTCGGGACTCCCCGACCTTCCAATCGCTGCCCGTGCCGCCGGTCGTGAAGGTCGCGCAGGAGGCCTCCCATCCGCCTGCGAATGTCCATTCGCATTCCGTTGCTTGGTTCGATGCGCTGCCACAGTAACCGACGAACTCATCTGAAAAATCCTCTGCGAGAACCGTGCCACCCCACCCGTTTATGAGCGTGACCGATGCGTCGCACGCCTTGTTCGCGTTGACCCATGCGCTGCCGTCCCATACCGCCAGCACAAAGTCGTCATTCGTCGTGTCGAACGCGCCGAACCCAATCCGGCTCGTTCCGGGGTTGTTCGCCAGGACGAGGTAGGCGAAAGAGGGGTTCGAGGACGCCACCGAGGTGTGGTCGAAACACGATTCCGCGCTCCATGTTCCGGAGTCGCCGATGGAGCGCGTGCGGTAGCAGAAGTCTTGGGAGGCGGCCGCAGGATTGTCATACGCCAGGAGAAGCTCCCCCGAGTTGGCCTCGATGGCAACGTCCCAATGCCTCTCGGGTGCCGTGCCGACCGCCTGCGTCACGGCGTAGTCGTTGCCCGTCGAAGGGTCGACGTCCTCCTTCGAGCAGGTGTCGACGTTCGTGCACTTGTAGGCGTGGATGTTCGCGCCGGTGTTGACCAGGATCCAGAAGAGCGTGGAGTCCGCGGACGTATTCCAGACGACGCGGACGTTCTCGACGGCGGCCCCTGCGGTGGCGAGCTCGGTCTCCGGGGTTCCCCAGGCCGTCCCGGTCCAGTCCAGTTGCTTGGGGTAGTTGACCCCGTTCCCCGTGCTCGACTTGTAGCCGACGGCCCCGATCTCGAGTATCGCCTCCCGGTATTGGATGTTGACGGCGTCCTCGAAGGTGATGTCCGTGGGGAACGTTCCGGCGACCTTGCTCCCCTGCGTGAGCGTCTCGGTCGATGCCGGAGTGTCCGCCCCCCACGATCCTCCTTCGCGGGCCTTGTAGTACAACTGGGGCCCGTCTGTTCGGACGTACAGAGCGTGTCCCACATTGTTCTTGTCCAGCCCGAGGGAAGGCCGTGTGTACAAGACACCCGTCCTTTTTTCCAGGGTTTCCGCGGTCGCCCACCCCGCGCTTGTGTAGTCCAAGAACCTCGAGTAGATCGCCCTGGTGGAGCCATCGACGTCCTTCGCGTAGGCGATCCACAGGTCGCCGTTCGACTCGTACGTAGTCGCCAACGAGGGATAGCCGCCCCGCTCGGCGGAGGAGACGATGTCGTAGCCAGGGTTCCCGTCCCACTTCGTGAATTCCCCTGAAGCGTCGCAGCTGCTGGACGAGAGGTTCTTGCACACGGTGTGCTGGACCTCGTGGCCCAGCTGGCTGTACTCCAGCCCGAAGCTCTCCAGCGTCCCGTCGTTCGTGTCGCTGCTGAGCGTTGTATCCCCGATGACCGTCAAGGTGGTGCCGTCCCAGGTGAACGCCCCAAGGTCGTTGTCGCCGTTCTCCATGACCGCCCCGAGGATCTTTGTCCCGCCTGTGACGGGGAGTGGGTTCGTGCGGGCCTGGACCCAGCGCTTCGTGTTCGAGCCGTAGGCGATATCCGTGGCGGCTCCCCACGTGCTCGGCGCGGTGAAAGTGCGATACGTGAGCTGCCCCGACGTGGTGCCGTACACGAGGAGCCCTTTGCTGCCGGAACTCTCCCACGCGAAGTCAAAGGGCCGGTCGAACTCCGTGTCGATGTTCCCGTCCTGATTGACCTCGGTCGAGAAGCTGCTCCCATCCCAGTAACATGTGTGTAGGTTCAGGTTGACGTCGAACGAATCGCTCGTCGCGAGGATCATGTCGTTGGCGGTGGGCAGCGGGTTCGGCCGGAGGAGGAGGTATACCAGGTTGTCGTCCGCACAGTCGTTCGTCGTGGGCGAGCTCCAGCTCGTCGTGTACTCCGCCCAGTGGATGTTGCCATTAGTGGTGTCCCCGGAGAGGGCGAGCAGGTCGCCCGAACTGCTCTCGTAGGCGACCGCCACCTGCTCACTGTCCGCGTCGATTGTGGTCGCGATCTCCTGGTAATTCCCGAACGCGCTCCCGTCCCAGATCCACGCGTTCGCGTGTCCGTTGGTACCATCTCCCCCAATCATCCCGATCGTGTTGCTCCCGGCCTTCGGGGCCAGGCGAATCAGGTTGTACTGGACGTCCAGGTTGTGTCCCGTGTCGTTCAGGTACTGCTCGCTGCTCCAGCCCGAGCTCGTGTACGTCTTGTACGCAACGTCCTGTGCGATGTCCGTGGACACCACGCCGTAGACGAGCAGCGCCTCGCCGCTGGACTGCTCGTAGGCCACGTCGAAGATCGTTCGAGGGTTCGTCGGCGAACTCGTCCAGACCCTCCCGATGTTGTTCGTCACCGAGCACGTGGGCGTGCACACGTACGCGTCGAGGTACCCGTCGTCGCCTAGGGTCACCATGACATAGGTGTTCGCGACCGTGGGGGACCATGCGATCTCGACCTCCCAGATCGGGCTTCCCGCCGTGGCCTGCTGGGTCTCGCTGCCCCACGCCGAGCCGTCCCACGTCCTCGTCTTGGGGACGTTCACCCCGCCGCTCGAGGTCGACCTGTATCCGACCACGGCGTCCGCAGTCGCATAGGAGCGCGCCAGCGCCACGTAGTCGTTCGCGGGCGAAACATCGACGGACACGCCCGCATATGACGAACCCCACGAGACTGTGGCCTGCCACGTCCCGCCAGCCTTGTTCTTGTAGTACACAGTTCCGCCCGTCTTCGACCCGCTCCAGGCGATGTGGGGATTGTTGCTCGAGTCTGTCGATACCGTGGGCATGTATCCTAAGGAGGCGTTGTCGACGGCCGCGACGGTCGCCCAGTTCCCCGCGGACGCGAGCTCGGACTGCGTGGCGTTCATGACAGTCGTCTTCGCGTAATGGACGCGGTTGAGTGTACTTTGATCCCCCGTCGACGAGGCGGATACCCAAACGACGTGGAGGTACCCCGAGGCGTCGATCGCGATCGAGGGTTCCGCGGAGTCATACGAATACAACAGCGGGCTGTCGCCGGAATTCCCGGAAGCGAGGATGATCGGCGTACCCCAGGTCGATCCGCTCGTGTCGGAGCTGCGCCTCAGGATGACGCGGTCGTCTCCGTCCTTCCCCGCGTCCTTGATGTGGATCGCGACGAGCTTGAGCTCCCCGCTTGACCCCGTGGACGGGCCCGTCGCGGCCCCTTCGTAGGACGGATTCGCCGAGCCGGTCGTCACCTTGTGGACGAACGCCTCGAACATGTTGGCGCCAGGGCCCAACCCCGCCATCGCCCAGTACCCGACGAATGCTGCGGGGGTGCTGTCCGCATCATCCATGTCGAACGTCCACCCGTCCGAGTTCACGGACACAACGTCCATGCGTCCGTTTGTGGACCCCGGCACCGAGGTCGACTGGTTGCAATACACTTGGACGGCGTAGATGGCCGTTGCGACCAACGAGGTACTTGCGGACTCGTCGTCTATCAGGCATTGGGCGTTGCGCGAGGTCGCGGTCGTGACGGCGCCCAAGCTCCACTCGTCGTCGTCCTGGCCCGTGTCCGACGCGCTCTGGGCCTTTGCGTGGGAGAAGAGCAGGCCGGCCTTGGGGGAGAAGGGGAGACCCGTCTCCGAGACGGTGCAGCCGTTGCCGGATGTGCACGTCAGGAGATCCCCGATTGCGTGCTGACCTCCCTTCAACGCAACGTAGAAGATTCTGCGGCTGCCCGCCCGCTCGTTCCAGTTCAGCGAGAAGCCGTTCGAGAGCCACGCGTCGACCTCCGCGCGGCCGTTCGTCGCTGCGGATGAAGTTGTCAGAACCGTATCGAAGAGGGCGATGCTCTCCCCCGCACGGTTGTAAGAGACTGTTTGCATGGGGCCCACGTTGTCGTCCGCGCCGCCCGCCCACACGACGTCGTTCGGGTTCTCGGACCCCGCCGCCAAACCAATCATCAACGTTGAGTCGACCTGCGTCCCCGGTGGGTCGGACCCAATCATCGCGGAGAAGAGGAGGACCGCGTCGGGCTGGAATCCGGCATCCGTGATGTCCTGGTTCCCCGTCGAGGCCGACTCGTTGAACATTCCGCTGACCACATTCGTGAGGTCCGTCCCGCCGAGGGCAAGGTACTGTACACGCAGGCTCGTGGCGAAGGCGTCGTCGATGATCAGGCTGAACCCGTTCGAGAGCATTGCATTGTGATCCGCAAGCCCGTCGATTGCCCCCGCGGTCGTCATCGAGCACAGTGCAGCGTCCGAGCGGTGCGCGGTGTCTGCAGAGGACGTGGTCTGGCCGTCCATGGATTGATCGCATGCTGCCCGCCGGTCCGTGGTCGAAATCCCGACTCCGAACCCTCGCTGGTGGTTTTGCCGGGCCGACGTGTCTGCACTTTCCGTTCTCCCGCTCACCCACAAGAAGTAGACCTTTGGCTGGAATGCCAGCGAGGTGACGTTCGCATACGTGCCCGCGGCGCCGGTCCCGATGTTGAAGGCGCCCGTCGCGGTCTGCAGATCTCCTGTCCCTATTCCCCCGCTCGTGTGGGCGAAGGCGTTACTGCTCCCCGAACCCGCGCCCGTGAGGCGGATGTCGTTCCCGCCGGCTGCATAGGTCCGCGACGCTGCGGAGTCGATCTGAATAGAGCCCAGGATCACATCGTCGCCGGCCGCGAAGGTGGTGGTCCTCGTCCCCAGGACCGTCCTCGAGGCCAGGATCGCCTGACTGCTCGTGTCCGTGTCCGTCGCCGCCAACCCCCGGAAGACCATGAGCTTCGCCTCGCCGTTCGCGGAGGTTCCGCTGTTGATGGCCGCCCTCACGTCGTACGTCGGATTGGAACCCGCCGCGGAGTCCACGGCGACAATCATTGCGAAGACACCGTCTGGGGAGGTGGAATCCGCGGTCAGCGTCATCTTGTACTCGATGCCCCGGAGGGAGGTCGTATCGCGCCGGACCTCGATCCCGGTCGGCGTGTCGAGTTCGACCTGCCCGCTTGTCTGCTCCACTTGGACGGCGGCCACGATGATGTTCGGCAGGCTCGACGAGGCGGCGGGGAACGTCGTCGCCTGCGACACGAGCACCGTGGCGGTCGTGCTCAGGGCGGTGGAGCTTCCGTCCGCGAACACGCTGTTCGAGGACGCCAGTCCGCTGATCATGACAATCTTGACCTCGGCGTTCAGGCCGGAGCCGTCAGCCCCGGCGAAGACCCCGTACGTCGGATTCCCCGGAGCGGACGCGTCCTTCCCGAAGAGCACCGCAAACATCCCGTCCCCCACGCCGCCGGTACCGGGCACATAGACGGCGAACTGGTTCTCCGCGATCAGCGTGTCGGTCGCGGCCGTTCCCCGACGCAGCTCGAGGCTGCCTGCGCTGATGGTCCGGGCTGTGGCTCCGGTGTTGTCAAACTGGACCACCGCCACGACGAGGTTGTCGGCCAGCGCACGCGTCGTGACGAGCGAGTCCAAGAGCCCGAGGGTCGTGGGAACGGCGACGGACGAGCCGTCCTTGAAGTCGGATTCGATCGACCCGGCCCGGTCGTGGAACACGGAATACCAGCATCCGTCGGAGTTCGTGGCGTCGCATGCGGTATCTCCCGAAACGTCTCCGGCTCGGACGACCTTCCGTTGCTGGTTGTACTGGGTGCTGACCGCATGCGAGTGCGAATCGATTAGGGTTCCCTGCCATGCCGTATACGAGGGGATTGTCGCGCGCGAGTCCCCTGTCGTGTCCGCATCGTCGTAGTCAAAAGCGACTGTGCCCGACGCGGAGGAATGTACGACGCGGATTCGCACGACCTGTGTGGACGAGATTGTCTTCGGACCGACGCTGGAGACGAGGCACTGGACGTCATCGCCCCTCGTCGTCACGTCGAGGCACGATCCGATCGTCTCCGCGACCGTGTTCGTGTCGAGGTTCCAGATTTGGAGGTACACGTCGTACTCCGCGGCGGTGTTGCTCACATGAATCGCGGCGAGCTTGAGCTCGGCGTTCAGCGACGAGGAAACGGGCGCGGTCGCAGCTCCCTCGTACGAAGGGCTCGCCGACGTCGTGGTCACCTTGCGGACGAAGGTCTGGAACTGACCTCCCCCCGAATTTGTCGAGGCAACGATGTGCTCGAACTCGTTGGAGCTCCCCGAGCCTTCGCCGTTCCTGCGAATGTCGTCAGCGTTTGCGGCGATCGTCCGGGTCGACGTGAGGGCGCTGAGCTGGATCGCGCCGATGACGATGTCGTCGCCGGTGGCGAACGACGTCGTGGCCGTCCCGATGACGGTCCTCGATGTGGCGATGGAGACGGTATCGGAATCGACCGCGTTCGCCGACAATCCGCGGAACGCCAAGATCTTTGCCTCCCCGCGCATAGAGAGCGAGTCGCTCGCAGCAGCCCACACGCTGTAGGCCTGGTTTGCCGCACCGATCGTGTCGATGGCGACGAGGACGGCGGAAATCCCGTCGGAGGGAGGAGGGTCGGCCAGTCCGAAGAGATACTGGTTCGACGCGATGACCGTCGACGAGGACAGCGTGCCCCGGCGAAGCACGAGGGCGCCTGCGGCGATGGCAACGACCGTCTCGCCGGCGACCTGGTCGATCTGAACGGCCGCGACGATGAGGTTGGGGAGGGAGGAGGACGAGCTGGGGAATGAGGTGCTCACGCTTGCGATGCTCGTCGTGGACGTTCCAATCGTCACGCTACCCCCGTCCGTGAACGCCGAATCGCTCGATGCCAAACCGTTGAGGACGAGAATCTTGACCTCCGCGTTGACCCCCGTTGCGGACGCGGCGGCGAACACGCCGTATGTCGGGTTCGCGGATGTGGGCGTGTCCTTGCCGAGCAGCACCGCGAACATCCCGTCACCGATCCCTCCTGTGGCGGGGATAACGATGTCGTACTGGTTCTCTGAGACGAGTGGGTCCCCCGTCGACGTCCCGCGCCGGATTTCAAGGTTACCCGCCGAGATCGTCCGCGCGGCGGCATTCGTGTTGTTGAACTGGATGGCCGCGACAATCAGGTTGTCCCCCAAGGGGAATGTCGTGGCCAGGGAATCGAGGAGGCCGATCGAGGCTGGTACGGACACTGAGGAACCGTCCTTGAACGCCGAGGCTGGTCCGGAGGACTCTACGTCAAGCAGAGTCTCCCAGCTCCCGGCCGAAATGTCGGTCTTCGTCGTCGCGTCCAAGTACCAGCAGGCGTCCTGTCCCGAGCTGAGCGTGGCCGTCTTCACGGCCCCCGCGCCCTGGGTCGACGAGGCGACTCTGTTCGATGTGCACGAGGTTTCCGTGGTATGGTTCGAATCCCGAAGCCAGAAGCGTTCGTTGCCCGCCGTGTCGAGGGTTTGCGGCGGGCTCGGGGCTCCCCGCGTCACGTCGAGAAGGGTGTTCCCGCGGACGGCGGAGGGCATGCTGGACCTCCAAGCTTCGAGGATCGGAGCGGATGCGATGTCGAACGAAGTCGATCGGTCCCACGGGGAGCGGGTCGTATCGGACCACCCTCTCGTTCCTCGCGTGCCGGTAAGGTCGTCCTGTCCCCCGAGAGGGGCTTGGGCCTCGACGAAGAACCGAACCCCGGGGACCGCTGAGAGGTTCTCTGCGACGGAGAACTCCACCTGGCTGAACCCCGTCGCGACGGTCGCCGGGGATAGGGGAACCCACGACCACTGCCCGGGATAGCTGCCGCCGAAGGTGAAGTAGTCCGCATTCCGCAGCCGTCCTTCCGTCCCCGAGACTTCGACGAGGCGATCCGCACCTAGGCCCGCGAGCGCGTACCCCGTCCACGTCGAGTTGTCGAGGTCGACGAACACGCGGAGGATGTCGTCCCGCGTCTGGAACGGGGGCTCCCAAGGGCCGACGAACACGGAGACCGAGCGGCCGGCGTACGGGGCGGGGAACGTGCCGGGGATCGTGGTGTTGAGCCACCAGTCCGTGCCGCCCACTTGTCCGTAATCCAAGAGCCCGTCGCTGTCGACGTCCCCTCCGCTTTCCGCATCGGGCACGAGGTCGTTGTTGAAGTCGAGCGGAT
>Ga0209342_10000961_pt1 | contig 32925 bp, 32 predicted proteins | sample RifCSP16_2_FD_184023 | JGI IMG/M metagenome (GOLD analysis project Ga0209342, IMG submission 184023) | Soil microbial communities from Rifle, Colorado - Rifle CSP2_sed 16_2 (SPAdes) (version 2) | ecosystem: Environmental > Terrestrial > Deep subsurface > Rock core/Sediment | place: Rifle...
GAGCCGCGGCGCCGGAGGGGCCTGCTAGAATGGCACGCCGCCCTTCATGACTTCGCCCTTCGAGAGCCGCGCCCCGCACCCATCGCGCACTCCGACGCGCGCTCCCGCAGGTGCGTCCGGCGGCCGCGACCGCCTGTTCCAGGCGCTCGTCGCCCTCGTCGACGACCTCACCGTGGAGCGGGACGAGGCGGGGCTCCTGGGCTCGGCGCTCGAGCACATCGTGGGCTCGCTCGACATCATCGGCGGCGCGATCTTCACGAGCGGCGCCGACGGCGAGCTCGTCGACGCCGCCGAGCAGCACCTGGCGGTCGACGTCGCGACGCTGCGCGAGCTGGCGATCGCCGCCGTGCAGCAGGACGAGCCGCTCGTCCTGGAGCTGCCGGGGGCGGGCCTGCTGGCCGCGACGCCGCTGCGCTCGCCGGGCCGCTCGCTCGGGGCGCTCGTGCTCCACGAGGGCAGCGTGGCCGCCACGGGGCTCGACCGCGAGGTACTCGACGTGCTCGGCAAGCAGCTCGGGACCGGGCTCGCGAACGTGCAACTCTACGCCGAGCTGCGCGCCTCGTCGGCCCGGGGCGAGGCGCTGCGGCGCATCACCGCCGCCGCGACCTCGGGCAGCGAGCTCGCAGCGATCATCCCGGCCTTCGCCGGCGAGCTCGTGGCGCTGCAGCCCTTCGACCGGCTGGCCTGCGGCTTCGTCAACGACACCGGCGACTATCTCGAGATGGTGAGCCACCCGGAGGGGACTTCCTGGGGACTCGGGAGCGTGCTGCCGGTGGTGGGCAGCGGTCCCGGATTCGTGGCGCTCAACAACCGTCCGGTGCTGCAGAAGGACCTCGTCCACGAGCACCGCTACCTCGAGGACATGCGCCTGCTCGAGGAGGGGCTGCGCTCGTACGCCCTCTTCCCGCTCAGCAGCCGCGAGCATGCGATCGGCGTGCTCGCGCTCGGCTCGTGCCAGAGCGCGGCCTTCGACGACCATACGCTCGCGCGGCTGCAGCCGCTCGCCGACGCGGTGGCGCTCGCCTTCGAGAACGTGCGCCTGTTCCAGAAGACGCGCGAGCTGTCGATCACCGACGAGGTGACGCCGCTCCACAACTTCCGCTACTTCCACCAGGCGCTCGAGCGCGAGCTCAAGCTCGTCAACCGCTACGGCTCGACGCTGTCGCTGCTGTTCATCGACCTCGACCGCTTCAAGCCGATCAACGACCAGTACGGACACCTGCGCGGCAGCCGCACGCTGCGGGAGGTCGGCTTCCTGATTCGCGCCGCCGTGCGCGAGACCGACATCCCGGCGCGCTATGGCGGGGACGAGTTCGTGGTGATCCTGCCGCAGACGGACGGCGCTTCGGCCCGCATCCTCGCCGAGAAGCTGCGCAGCCTGGTCGAGGGCCACACCTTCCTGCAGGAGGAGGGGATCAACGCACGCCTCGGCGTCTCGCTCGGTCTCGCCACCTACCCGGCGGAGGCGAACACCAAGGAAGGGCTGATCCGGCTCGCCGACAAGCGCATGTACGAGGACAAGGAGTCGCGGAGGACCGGCCGGTGATCGAGTCCGCCGGCACCCTGCTCTACCGCAGGAGCGGCGGGCAGCTCGAGGTCCTGATCGTCCACCCCTGGGGCCCGTACAACCGGCGCGCGCCCTGGAGCATCCCGAAGGGGCGCACCAATCCCGGCGAGGACCTCGAGACCGCGGCCCGCCGCGAGACCGTCGAGGAGACGGGTGTCCAGGCCGGCCCGCTGCACTCGATCGGCAGCGTCGACCTCGCGCGCAGCCGCAAGCGCATCTTCGGCTTCGCGGGCCCGGCCCCGGCCGACGCCGCCCCGCGCTCCGACCAGAAGGAAGTCGACGAGGCCAAGTTCGTCCCGATCGACCGCGCCCGCTTCCTGCTGCACCCCGCGCAGGTGACGTTCCTCGACCGCCTGCTCTCGACGATGGACATCGAGAACGGCGCGCCGACTCCGCCCGCCGCGGGGGAGTGAGGGTGGCGCGGCTCAGCCTCGCCTCGCCGAGGCAATGAGCATGTAGCCCGAGGCCGGCACCAGCGCGTCGAGCCGGCTCATGGCCCAGACGAACGGATAGACCAGGCCGTAGGTCCGGAAGGCCTTCCGGTGGCGGGCGAGATCGCCGCCCGTCACCACCATGCCCTTGGCCGAGGACTTCTTGCCGAGGCGCTCGACGCCCCAGTTGAGTGCGGTGTCGACCGCCTCCGAGAAGAAGCGCGAGTAGGTGCGGTGGCTCTCGAGCGCGAAGGCCGGCGCCAGGAGCTCGCGGAGCCGCTCGGGCGTGTAGCCGGGGCGCAGGTGGCCGTGCTTGGCGTCGGTCTGGCCGAGCGCGTGGCGCGCTCGTCGCAGCAGGGTGGGCTTGAGGTGGGGGGTGTTCACCACCAGCCGCCCGCCCGGCTTCGTGACGCGGGCGAGCTCGCGCGCGAAAGCGGCCTCGTCGGGCACGTGCTCGAGCATGTCCACGACGACGACGCGGTCGAACGCGGCGTTAGGGAAGGGCAGCCGGTCCCCGGCGACGAGGTGAACGTCGTCCGACACCAGCGAGCGGATCGACGCGACCGCCTGCTCGGTGAGGTCTCCCGACGCCCAGGAGCCGCCGCGCTCGCGCAGCAGCAGGCTGACGACGCCGTTGTCGGAGCCGAGGTCCAGGCAGCGCAGGCCATCCGTGGCGCCGAGCGAGCGGACCAGCTCCGCCAGCTTGCGCTGCTTTAGCACGGAGCGGCGGTAGAGCGCGAGCGCCCAGTCGCGTGCGGAGGCGGGCTCAGCCACGGCGCTCGAGCCTCAACACCACGGGCGAGCCGAGCAGGGCCGTCAAGCCGAGCGCCGACGCCGTGCCCTCGAGAGCCCGGGCGATCGCGGCCGAGCCCAGCGCGCGGTAGAGCGCCATCGGCGCGAGGAACTGGGGACGGCGACCCGTGGGGGAGTAGCCGTGCGGCGCAAAGGCGGCCTCGATCTCACGGTCGCCGAACACCCTGAACGGCCGCGTGTCGCCTTCGACGCCCCGCTTGAGGCCGAAGAAGAGGCTCGACACGGCGTTGACGCTGCGGCGAGTGGGGTAGTCGACGACCACGGCCGCTCGGGCGAGGCGTCCGAGCGTCGCCACCAGCTCGTTTACGCGGTGGACGTGCGGCAGCAGGCGCAGCGAAACGACGATGTCGTAGGAACGGTCGGCCAGTCCGGGTGCGAGCAGGTCGGCCGCCAGGAAGCGCGCCCGGCCGCTGCCGGTCCATGCCCGAACGCGCGCCTCACAGGCTGCGTCGCTGCCGAGAACCGTGACGGCGTAGCCCGCCTCCAGCAGCGGTCCCGTGACCTGCCCGTGGCCGCCGCCCACGTCGAGGACGCTGGCGCCAGGCCACGGACGCAGCAGGTCGAGCACCGCCGCGCTCTGCCGCTCCAGGAAGTAGCTGCCGACCGCGCCGCTGAAGCGGCGGGCATACGCGTCGGACGAGGTCTCGACGTCGGCGTCTTCGGGCAGGGCGGCCAAGCCGGCTCAGCCCTTGGCGGCTTCCTTCGCCTCCCGCATCAGGTCCACGAGGGCTCGCGTCAGGTCGTTGTCGGTCAGGATCCCGACCACGCGGCCGCCCGCGATGACCGGCAGCGCGCCGTACTTGGTGTTCAGCATGATCTCGGCCGCCTCCATGAGTGGCGTGTCGGCCGTGGTCGTGATCGGCTTCGAGATCATGATCCGCGAGATCGGGGTGCCCTCCATCACGCGGGTGAACTCCTCCTGCGAGTCGGTGAGCGTCGACGGCTCGGCGCGCTTGATGTCGCCCTCCGTGATCAGGCCCACCAGCATGCCGCCGACGGCGACCGGGAGCCGCCGCACGCCGCGCAGCCGGATGATCTCGAGCGCCCGCATCAGCGGCTCTTCGGGCTCCAGCGTGATCGGGTTCTCCGTCATGTAATCCGAGACCAGGAGGCTCGCGAGCTTCATGCCGAATGGTACACCGGGGCGCGTCACGCGCCTGTGACGCCCGTCAATTGCCCGTCGGGGCGGGGCTGGCTGGCGGGCTCTCCGGGTCCTCGTCCTCCAGCACCGGCTCCGCGGGCGGCTCGGCGCCGAGCGGGGCCACGTCCCGCCCGATGTAGCCGGCCTGTCCCATGAGCCACAGCACGCGCCGTGTCGCCCGCTCGTGGCGCGCGAGCGACACGCGCGGGTTGATCCGGCGCGGGTTGGGGATCATGGCGGTGAGCCCGGCGGCCTCCGCTTCCGTGAGCTCGGCGGCGGGCTTGCCGTACCAGTGCTGCGCGGCCGCCTCGCAGCCAAAGACGAAGTCGCCCCACTCGATCAGGTTCAGGTAGAGGGCGAGGATGCGGACCTTCGACAGGTCCTGCTCGAGCCAGCGCGTCACCACGAGCTCGCGCAGCTTCCGCACGGGCGTCTTGCGGGTTCCGAAGTAGAGGTTCTTGGCGAGCTGCTGGGTGATCGTGCTCCCGCCCCGCGCGAAACGACCCTTCTCGACGTTTTTCTCGAGCGACTCCTGGATCGCCTTCCAGTCGACGCCCTCGTGACCGAAGAACGTCTGGTCCTCGGACGCGAGCACCGCGTGGATCAGGTGGCGCGAGACCTGCCCGAGCGGCACCCACGCCTGGCTGGTCCGCGCGCGGCGCCCCTTCGCGCGCGCCTCTTGCTCGCGTTGGAGCATCAAGCGCGTCTTGCCGGGGTTCCGCTTCGAAAGTGCTTTCACCTCTGAGCGCGCGGGCAGGCCCGCCCACACCCAGATCCCGAGTATGACCAGAGCCGCGAGCGTCGCCGTGAGGAGCCGGCGCAGGAGCCGGCGCAGGGGCCGCTTCATGACGACGGCGGTATACCATGAGACGGCGCGCGCGACGGGTGTCGCAAGCGGAGGCGATCTTGGACTTCGAGCTGAGCGAAGAGCAGCAGCTGCTGCGCAAGACGGTGCGCGAGTTCGCCGAGGCCGAGCTCGCCCCGCACTCGCGCGAGTGGGACGAGAAGCAGGAGTTTCCCCGCGAGATCTTCGCGCGGCTCGGCGCGCTCGGCGTGGCCGGGGCCTGCTGGCCCGAGGAGTACGGCGGCTCGGCGCTCGGGACGCTCGACTGGGCGATCGTGATGGAGGAGCTCGCGCGCGTGGACGCCGGCGTCGCGCTGTCGCTCGCGGCCCACCACGGCCTGTGCTCCGCGCACATCCACCAGACCGGCAGCGAGGAGCAGAAGCACCGCTACCTGCCGCCGCTCGCACGCGGGGAGCAGGTGGGCTGCTGGGGCCTCACGGAGCCGGGCTCGGGCTCGGATGCCGGGGGCATGCGCACCACCGCGGTGCGCGACGGCCAGCACTGGGTGATCAACGGCTCGAAGAACTTCATCACCAACGGGGGCATCGCCGACACGGCGGTGGTGATGACGGTGACCGACCGCGCCGCGGGCAAGAAGGGCATCTCGGCGATCGTCGTCGAGCGCGGGACCAACGGCTTCCGCTCCGGCCGCAAGGAAGACAAGCTGGGCGTGCGCTCCTCGGACACCTCGGAGCTGGTGTTCGAGGACTGCCGCGTGCCGCTCGGCAACCTGCTCGGCCAGCAGGGCATGGGCTTCGTCGACACGTTGCGCATCCTCGACAAGGGGCGGATCGGCATCGCGGCCTTCTCGCTCGGGATCGCGCGGGCGGCGCTCGAGGCCTCGCTGCGCTACGCGCGCGAGCGCAAGCAGTTCGGCCACCCGATCGCCGACTTCCAGGCGATCCAGTTCAAGATCGCCGAGATGGCCGTGAAGGTGGACGCGGCGCGCCTGCTGACCTGGCGCGCGGCGGCGCTCGCCGATCAGGGGCGGCCCTACTCAGCCGAGTCCTCGATGGCCAAGCTCTTCGCGAGCGAGGCGTCGGTCGAGATAGCGCTCGAGGCGATCCAGATCCACGGCGGCTACGGCTACATCAAGGAGTACCCGGTGGAGCGCTACCTGCGCGACGCCAAGCTCGGCACGATCGGCGAGGGCACGAGCGAGGTGCAGCGGCTGGTGATCGCGCGCCTGCTGCTCGGGCTGCGCCCGGTGGTGCGCTAGTGGCGGGAGACCAGGCGGGGCTCGCGAGCCTGGTCGCGGGCGTTCGCGCTGGCGACACGCGGGCGGTGGCGCGCTCGATCAGCCTGGTCGAGGACCGGGCGGACGCCGCGCAGCCGTTGCTCCAGGCGCTCTTCCCGCACGCGGGCCGCTCGCTCGTGGTCGGGGTGACGGGCCCGTCGGGCGCGGGCAAGTCGTCGCTCGTGGACAAGCTCACGGCGCTGCTGCGCGGCGAGGGCAAGAGCATTGGCATCGTCGCGGTCGACCCGAGCTCGCCCTTCAGCGGCGGGGCGATTCTCGGGGATCGCATCAGGATGCAGGCGCACGCCACCGACCCGGGCGTCTTCATCCGCTCGATGGCCACGCGCGGGCACCTCGGCGGTCTGGCCGCGGCGACCGACCACGTCGTCACGATCCTCTCGGCCGCGGGCAAGGACGTGATCCTGGTCGAGACGGTCGGCGTCGGCCAGGACGAGGTCGAGATCGTGGGCACCGCCGACGTGAGTGTGGTGGTGCTCGTGCCCGGGCTGGGCGACGAGGTGCAGGCGCTCAAGGCCGGCATCATGGAGATCGCCGACGTCTTCGTCGTGAACAAGGCCGACCGCGAGGGCGTCGACCGCGTGGTGGCCGAGATCGAGTCGATGCTGTCGCTCGTTCCCGGTGACACGAAGCCTCCGGCAATCGTGCGCACCGTCGCGACCCGGGACGAGGGCACGCGCGCTCTCGTGGACGCGGTCGTCGCCTTCCACGCGGGCGCGCGCGAGACGGGCGCTCTCGACCGCAAGCGGCGGATGACGCTCGCTCGGCAGCTCGAGGACGCGGTGACGGGGCGACTGGTGCGGCGAGCCATGGCGGCGCTCGGCCCTGGGGAGAAGGACGCGCTCGTCGAGCGACTGGTGCGGCGCGAGCTCGATCCCTGGAGTGCGGCCGAGGAGCTCGTGGAAAGGGCGGTTCGCGCGTGAAGATCCTGAAGATCGACCACCTCGGCATCGCCGTTGCGTCGCTGGCCGACGCGGTTCAGAGCTACGAGGCGCTCGGCTTCCAGGTCGCGGAGACGCACGAGCTGCCGAGCGAGAAGGTCCGCGCCGCCTTCCTGGGCGTGGGGGAGTCCCAGCTGGAGCTGCTGGAGCCGACGGAGGCGGGCTCGCTGATCGCGCGCTTCCTGGAGAAGCGCTCGGGGCTGCACCACGTCTGCGTGCTGGTGGAGGACATCGACGCGGCGCTCGCCGAGCTCAAGGCGCGCGGCGTGCCGCTCGTCGACGAGACGCCCCGTCCCGGTGCGGGCGGCTGCCGCGTGGCCTTCGTGCACCCGAAGGGCGCCTGCGGCGTGCTGCTCGAGCTCAAGCAAGAAGCCTGACCCCCGCGCGTTTGCCGCGGGTGCGCGCGACCGCGTAGTATCGCCGGTCGGCCGGGCGAGCACGGGGAGCGTAGGAGCGACGGATGAGCGAGCGAATCGGCATAGGGATCATCGGCGGCACCGGCCTCTACCAGATGGAGGGCTTCACGGACGTGCGCGAGGTCGCGCTCGACACGCCCTTCGGGCCGCCCTCGGATAGCCTGATGGTCGGGCAGCTCGAGGGCCGCGCCGTCGCGTTCCTGCCACGCCACGGGCGCGGGCACCGCATCCTGCCCCACGAGCTGAATTTCCAGGCCAACCTCTTCGCGATGAAGTCGCTCGGCGTCGAGTTCCTGCTCTCGGTCTCGGCGGTGGGCTCGCTCAAGGAAGAGTACGCGCCGCTCGACATGCTGATCCCCGACCAGCTGATCGACCGGACGCAGCAGCGGCGCTCGACGTTTTTCGGCCGCGGGCTGGTGGCCCACGTGGCGTTCGCGCACCCCTTCTGCCGCCCGCTCTCGAAGCTCATGGCCGAGGGCTGCCGGGAGGCGGGGGCCCGGCACCACGTGGGCGGGAGCTACGTGTGCATCGAGGGCCCGCACTTCTCGACCCTCGCCGAGTCCCAGCTCTACCGCTCCTGGGGCGCGGACGTGGTCGGCATGACCAACCTGCAGGAGGCCAAGCTCGCGCGCGAGGCGGAGATCTGCTACGCGACGCTCGCGATGGTGACCGACTACGACTGCTGGCACCCCGAGCACGCCGCGGTCACGGCCGACAGCGTGATGAAGGTACTGGGCCAGAACGTCGCGACGGCGCGCGCCGTGCTGCGAGCGGTCGTGCGGCGGCTCCCGGTCCCGCGTGGCTGCGAGTGCGAGCACGCGTTGCGCCACGCGCTGCTGACGTCGCCAGAGCTCGTGCCCTTGGCCGTGAAGCGTGAGCTCGAGCCCATCGTGGGCCGCTACCTGAGGTAGACAGATGTCGATCCTGGTCGTCGGAAGCGTCGCCTACGACACCGTCGAGACGCCGCTCGGGCGCGCCGAGCGCGTGCTCGGCGGCAGCGCCTCGTTCTTCTCCGTCGCCGCTTCCTTCTTCGCGCCCGTGAACCTGGTGGGCGTCGTGGGACACGACTTCGGCGACGCCCAGCTCGCGGCGTTCCGCGGCCGCTCGATCGACCTCGCGGGACTCGAGCGGATGCAGGGCAAGACCTTCCACTGGCAGGGCAAGTACTCGCAGGACCTCAACTCGCGCGACACGATCTGCACCGACCTGAACGTGTTCGAGTTCTTCGAGCCCAAGATCCCGGCTGGCTACAGGCGGTCCGACATCGTCTTCCTCGGCAACATCGACCCGGGGCTGCAGCGGCGCGTGCTCGAGCAGGTGGAGCGGCCGCGGGTGGTCGCCTGCGACACGATGAACTTCTGGATCAAAGGCAAGCCCCAGGAGCTGCGCGAGACGCTCGCGAAGGTCCAGGTGCTGCTGATCAACGACCAGGAGGCGCGCGAGCTCTCGGGCGAATGGAACCTGGTCCGCGCCGCGCGTGCCATCCGCGCGATGGGGCCGCGGACGCTGGTGGTGAAGAAGGGCGAGCACGGCGTCCTGATGTTCACCGACCAGGGCTCCTTCGCAGCGCCGGCGCTTCCGCTCGAGCACGTGGTCGACCCGACCGGCGCCGGCGACACCTTCGCGGGCGGCTTCATCGGCTACCTGGCGAGCATCCCGGACGGCGGCGACGCCGCGCTGCGCCAGGCCGTGGTGATGGGCAGCACGCTCGCCTCCTTCTGCGTGGAGGCGTTCAGCCTCGACCGCCTGCTGACGCTCACGCGGCCCGAGATCGACGAGCGCTACAGCGTGTTCGAACGGCTGACCCGCTTCGAGAGCCTGTAGCTCTCCCCCCAGTCCCCCGGGAACCGCCTCCCGTGCCCTACTGGGAGGCGCCGGCTTCCGCCTGCTCCAGCATCGTGTTGACGATGGTGAGCAGCTTGTTCGCGGTGAAGGGCTTGTTGATGTACATGACGGCGCCGGATTCGAAGCCCTCGGCAAGCGCCTCGCCGCCGCCCTTGGCGGTCAGGAAGATCACCGGGATCGCCTTGGTGCGGCCGTCCTGCTTGATCTGCCGGCACACCTCGAAGCCGTCCTTGTCGGGCATCATCACGTCGAGCAGCACCAGGTCGAAGACCTGCTCGCGCAGCAGCTTGAGGGCTTCCTCGCCGCCGCCTGCCGTAGTGACGAGAAACCCCTTCTGCTCGAGGATCGTCCGCTCGAGGCTCAGGATGTTCTCGTCGTCGTCAACGACAAGGATTCGCTTGGCCATTCCTCCTCCGGCCAAAGGGCGTGGGCGGCGGGGATTCTAGCACCGAACGCGGGCCCTGCCGGCCCTCACTGCAGGACGGCCTCGCCACAGACCCCGCTCTGGGTGCAGGCCCGGAACGTGCCGGACCCGTAGGCGAACACCAGGTACTGGTTGTCGGGGTGGTTGAGGCACGAGGCCCCGCCGTCCGGCCCGTTGCAGCGCTTTCCGTTCGCCGACCAGGTGGGGCCCGGGCGGCCGCTGTCGGACGCCCGCCCCACGCGCGCGGCCTCGCACGCCTGCCGCTCGGGGTGTCCCTCCACCCGCACCGGGCAGAAGGCGCGTCCGTCGGTGAAGCCGATCTGCTTGCAGTACGCCGCGTCCGGTCCGACGATCGGCGTGGAATCGAGCAGCGACCGGTCGCCGGACTGGCCGTGCAGCTTGACGTTCATGCGCGAGATGGGCGGGGGCACCGGCTGGCCACAGGTGCCCGAGGTGCCGCCGCCTCCGCCCGGGATCGCGGGAACGGGGTCGGGTTCCGAGCCCGGCACGGGGGTCGGCGTGGGCTGCGGCGCCGGCACCGTCGGCACGAAGGCAATCTCCGGCAGCGGCGCCGGCTGAGTGGGCTTCTCCGGCTCGCCACCGCCGCAGGCCGCGCACGCGAGGGCGATGGCGAGAGCAAGCGCCACTCGTCTCGCCGGCGCCAGCTCGGGAGGCGTCAGCGATCGACGGTCACGCTCCCGCAAACGTCGTTCTTTCCGCACGCCTTGTAGAGGCCGCTCTTGTACGCCATCGCCTGGTACTGGTTGTCCGGGTGGTTCCCGCAGACCGGCTGCCCGGTGCACAGGGACCCGTCGACGGACCAGGTCGGCCCGGGACGCCCGGTGTCGCGTGCACGGCCCGTCACGTAGAGCTCGCATGCCTCACGCTCCGGATGACCCTCCACGCGGACTGGGCAGAAGCCGCGGCCATCGGTGAAGCCGATCTTCGCACAATAGGTCACGTCCGGTCCGACGAGCGGCGTCGAATCGAGAATCCAGTGGTTGTCGCCGCGCTGGTGGATCTTGACGTTCACCTCGGCGAGCGGGCCTGGAAGCGGGTTGCCGCAGCCGCCGCTGTCCGCCGGCGCAGACGGCGTCGGCTGCGGGTCGGGCGTCGCCCCCGGCTCCGGCGTCGGGCTCGGCTTGGGCGCGGGCCCGCTCAACACCGGCGTGGGCGTGGGGCTCGGGTTCGGTTGCGTGCTCGCCGTGGGCGTGCTCGGCTGCGGCGCCGGCTCGGGGACCGTCGGCGTGTCGAGCGAGCCGCAGGCCGAGGCCGCGAGGCAAGTCGCCACGAGCGCGGCGGCTCCGGCCAGCCTCAACCTCACCGAGGGACGGTCACATGGCCCCCGGCGGGTGTCAAGCGGCGCCTTGGTCCTCAGCGGTCCACCTGCACGCTGCCGCAGACGCCGTCCTTCGAGCAGGCCTTGTAGGTCCCGCCCCCGTCGGCAAACAGCAGGTACTGGTTGTCCGGGTGGTTGTCGCAATCGCCACCCACCCCGCTGCAGTAGTTCCCGTTGCGCGTCCAGGTCGGCCCGGGCCGTTTGGTGTCGGCCGCATACCCGACGGCGTAGGTCTCGCACGCGACGCGATCCGGCTGTCCCTCCCTGCGAACCGGGCAGTCGACGCGGCCGTCGGTGAAGCCGATCTTCGCGCAGTACTCGCGGTCATGGACGATCGGCGTCGTGTCGAGAGTCCACACGTTCTGGCCACGGATGTGGACCTTGGTGTTCATGACCCACAGCGGCGGCGGGAGCGGGTCGCCGCAGCCGCCCGTGTTCGGCGGCGGGGTCGGCTGAGGTGTCGGCGCGGGACCCGGCGTCGGGGTCGGGTTGGGCTTCGGCGTCGGCGTGGCCGTCGGGATCGTCGGAATCGAGACCTTGAGGACCCCGGAGGACGGCGCCTTGGGCGACGCGCTCGGCGCGGTCGGGAGCTCTTCCGTGATCGTGTGGCAGCCGGCCAGAACGAAAGCGGCGGCCGCCATCCCATAAACGATTCGGTTCATCGCGACCCCTTACCTAGAATTCACCTCACAAGGTCACACACAACCTCCAGTCCTGTCAAGCTTTTTTAGCCTCAGTGCCTTCGAGGATGCCGGCCACGACCTTGGCGGCCCGCGCCGACGCCCCCGGTCCACCGAGCGCGGCACGCACAGCGGCGAGGCCGGACCGGACCGACGCCCGGTGGCCGGCGTCGTCCAGCAGCCGCCCCACCTCTTCCGCCACCGCTGCGGGCTCGAAATCCCGCTGGATGAGCTCGGTCAGGACACGACGTCCCGCGATCAGGTTTGCCATCGCGTAGTGCGCCACGTGCACGAAGGGCCGACCCAGGGCGTAGCTCACGGGCGACAGGCGGTAGACCACGACGCTCGCGAGGTCGAGGAGGGCCGCCTCCACGGTGGCGGTACCCGAGGCGACGATGCCGGCGGCCGCCGCACCCATGAGCGCGTGCGCCTGGCCGCGCACCAGCGTCACGGGCAGGCCGTGCAGGGCCGCGCCGAAGGACTCTTCGCTCAGTCCCGGTGCCACGGCGAGCGCGGCCTGAAGCTCGGGACGACGCGAGTGGAGGATGCGGAGCGCGCCGGCGATCGGGGGCAGGTTGTGGGAGACCTCCTGGCGGCGGCTGCCCGGCAGCACCGCCAGCACCGGGCGCGCCGGATCGAGTCCCTGAGCGGCGAGGAACGCGCGGGGATCCGGGGCAGGCCGGGCCAGCTCGACGAGCGGGTGGCCGACGAACGTCACGCTCACGCCGGCCGCGCGGTAGAAGGGCTCCTCGAACGGGAAGATCACCAGCATGCGGTCGACGCACTCGCGGACCGTGCGCATCCGGCCGCGCCGCCAGGCCCACAGCTGTGGCGAGACGTAGTAGACGACCGGGATGCCGCGGCGGCGCAGTTGCTTCGCGAGCCGCAGGTTGAAGCCGGCGTAGTCGACGAGCACCGCGAGCGCCACGGGCTCCCGGTCCACCTCCGCGAGCACGGCGCGGAAGACCGCGCGCAGGCGGCGCAGGTGGCGCAGGACCTCGACGAGGCCCACGACCGCGAGCTCGCTCACGTGCGCGACGAGGCGCGCGTCCTGCGACCGCAGCCGGTCGCCGCCCAGGCCGAAGACGTCGATCGGACCCACGCGCTCGCGTAGGTGCCGCACGAGCTCGCCCGCGTAGAGGTCGCCCGAGGGCTCGCCGCACGATACGAGCAGCCGTCGCCGCGAGGGCGGTCCTGGTGCGGAGCTCACGCGCTCAGGAGTATAGGTTGCGGCGGCGAAAGGGAAGAGCGAGCGCGTGGAAGAGGAAAAGCGCCACGACGCCACAGACCCCGATGTAGACCGGCCAAGGCCCCATCCAGTCGAGGGGCGTCGCGACGGTCGGCTTGTGCCGCAGGTACATGAAGTTCGTGCCGAGCAGCAGGTTGACGACCCCCACGAAGGCCGTCCAGCCGGCGGTGATGCCGAGCGTTCGCCAGGCGGCCATCGGGCGGGGCCGCAAGCCCAGGCCGAAGACGAGCACGAGGGCGGCCGCGAGCACGAGCCCGTGCAGGCCGAAGAACACCACGAACTCCCAACGCGGGAAGCCCCAGGGCAGCTCGGGGGTCAGCATGGCGAGGACGGTTCCGGAGCCGGCCCAGAAGTACACGATCTCGGCCGGGGTCTGCCTCGGCCGCAGCAGGGCGAGCACCGCCAATACCAGCGCGGCGTCGCACAGCTCGAGGGGCAGCAGCGTCTTCCAGCTCAGCCACCCCTCCTGAGAAGCCACGTTCAGCTCGAACGCCAGCAGCCCGACGATTCCCGCCGCGAGCGCCCCACGCACGAGCGTCGCCAGTCCCGGGCGGGCGCGCACGAGGCGGACCAGCAGGACCGCGACGAGGGCGACGCAGGCGAGCGCGCCGACGTGCGTGGCGCCGAACGCGACGAAGGCGGGAGGCTCCTCCAGAGACGGCATCGTACGCCCGAGTCAGGCCGGACGCGCGCACGCCCTGGTGCCGGAGGTCAACGTTGTCCGCGCCGAGGGACGGTCCCCCGCTCTCCCGGACACCCACCTGAGAGGCTAGACTAGCTGAGTCAACGACTTGCCGACACGACATGTCGGCCACGATTCGGCACGCTGGTTGCAGAAGTCCTTATCGGTGACGACCGGACGATGGAGGCGAAGATGAGCGCTCGAACCGGCAGACTCCTTCTCGCGGCGGCGGGGCTGGCGCTGGCGCCGGTTCTGCTGCTCGCTCAGGACCGCGCGGTGCCCCGCGGAGGCGGAGACGGCGGGGGCTCGCGCGGCGGTGGCAGTGACGCCGGCTCGCGGCACAGCTCGCCCGGCGTGCAGTCGAGCGGCTCGAGCTCGAGCTCGAGCGGCTCGGGCTCGAGCTACTCGGGCTCGACTTACGCCCCGTCGAACGCCGAGCGTCGTCATCCGCGCGCCGGCACCGGACACGGGAGCGGCGGCGGCTACTACCCGGGCTATCCCGGGTATCCGGGCTACGGGTGGGGCGGCGGCTGGTACTACCCGGGCTACGGCGGCTACTGGTGGCCGTACGGGTACTCCGGCTGGTACGGCGGTTACTGGGGCGGCTACCCGGGCTGGGGCGGAGGAGCGGTCTATTACTCCGGTCGCGGCGAGGGCGCCTCGCTGCGCGTGCTGGTGGATCCGGCGGAGGCCCGCGTCTACGTCGACGGCTACTACGCCGGCGTGGTGGACGACTTCGACGGCCTGCTGCAAAGGCTGCACGTCGCGCCGGGGCGCCACGAGATCACGCTGAAGCTCGAAGGCTACCAGACGCACCGGATGCGCGTGTACGTCGGCCCCGACGCGACCCTGAAGCTGCACCACGAGATGCAGAAGGGCGTGGGCGAGACCAAGGAGGACCTGACGGGCGGCGCGCCGCCCCCCGAGCGCGAGGTGCGGCGCGAGCGCGACGATCCTGCGGACGACGAGCGTTCAGTCGGGGCCGAGGAGGCCCAGGAGGAGCCGACTCCCGAGTCCGGGAAGCTCCTCCTGAGCGTACAGCCGAAGGACGCGTCGGTCTACGTCGACGGAGCATTCCGTGGAAGCGGCCGCGAGGCCTCGACGCTGCGGCTCGCGCCCGGACGGCATCGGATCGAAGTGGTCCGCCCCGGCTTCCGCACGGCCGAAAGCGACGTCGACGTCCCTGCGGGAGAGACCACCCGCCTGAAGGTGATCTTGGAGCGGCCCTCGCTCTAGTCTGGAAGCGGTGGAAGGAACGACGACGCAACGAACGACGATGCAACGAACGGGAGGATGCCGGGACTCTCTGGACTGAGTTTTCGGGGGGCTGAGTGCCCTCCGTGCCCCCGCTGACTAGGGCATGCCGGCAGCGGCGGTGGGTCCGGTCCCGCTGCCGAAGAGCTGGCGGAAGATGCGCCCGGCCACGGCGGATGCGCCGTGGCCGCTGCCTTGCCGCAGGAAGACCACCACCACCAGCTCCGGCTTGTCGGCCGGTGCGTAGGACGCAAACCAGCCGAGTGCCGAGCAGGTGCCGGTCTTGCCGGCGACGGCCACCTCGGGGTCGAAGGCTGCGCTGGCGCTGCCCTCGTTGACGGCGCCCGCGAAGCCGGTGCTCAGGCCCTCGAGCCGCGTGCCCTCGGGGAGCCGCCAGCGCTCCGTCGCGGTGAAGCCGTCGGGGCCGCTCACCTGCGGCTTGAGCACGACGCCACCGTTCACGGTCGCCGAGATCAGGACCGCGAGCTGCAGCGCCGAGGTCGCGATCCCCTCCGCGTGGCTCGACAGGTGCCCGACGGCCGAGGGCTTCACGAACTCCGGCACGCGGCCCGCCGTTTCCCCGGTGAGGTTGATTCCCGACGGCTCGCCCAGGCCCAGCAGGTGCGCGTAGCGCTGCACCTTCTCGTAGCCGAGCTGCTCGCCGACCCACTCGAAGTAGGGGTTGCACGAGACCGCGAGCGCGCGCTCGAGGCCGATGGCACCGTGGCCCGCCCACATCCAGCAGCCCTTGCGGCAGCGGTAGGTGGTGTCGGGCGTGATCACGCCCTCGGACAGCCCGGCGATCCCGACGACGATCTTGAACACCGAGCAGGGCTGGAACGCGCGCTGCATCCCGAGCGAGGGGTTCACGAGCGCGTGGACGCGCCCCGTGCGCGGGTCCATCGCGACGACCGCGCCCTGCGCCCGCCCGAGGCCGCTGCGCGCAGCCTCGCCAATGGCCAGGTCCCAGGCCGAAGCGCTCGCCGGCAGGACCACGGAGGTGAGCGCGGGCACGCGCCTCGAGGCGCGCCTTGGGGCGGCGCCGGACTGCGCCGCGAGCGCCAGCGCCAGGGACACGACGAGGGCCAGCGTGGCGGTAACATTGGCTCGCGGCGGACGGATCAGCACGAGGGCGGAGACTAGCACAGACCGTGCCTGCATCTCAGCCGGGGCCGGTTTGAGCGTTGTGGAGCCCCCGCTCGTGCGCGTAAAATCAACCGCTCGAAGAAGCAAGGAGAATCCCGATGCGCGCTCCGTTGTTACGTTCCGCCTTCATCCTGGCCGTGATCCTGACCGGACCGAGTCTGGCGAGTGCCCAGAAACTGGACAAAGAAGACCGGAAGTTCCTCGACGATGTCCGGCCGATCCTGCTCGCGGAGGAGGACAAGACCTACAAGAGCCTGAAAGAGAAGAGCGACCGGCTCGAATTCCAGAAGATCTTCTGGGCTCGCCGCGATCCCGACCTGGCGACGCCCGCGAACGAGTACCAGGCCGAGTACGAGAGGGCGCGTGCCGAGGCGGACCGCGTCTACCGGCTCCCCGCACAAGCGGGCTCGCTCACCGACTGCGGTCGCGTGTTCATCCTGCTCGGCAAGCCCGACGAGGTGCAGCAGGAGGGCGGGACCCTGACGCCGGGCCTGCGGACTCCCGAGATCTGGACCTACCGCGACCGGCCGGGGCGAACCTTCACCGGCGGCAAGGCGGCGATCGCGTTCGACGAGGAGTGCCGCGCGCCGGGCGCCCTCGCACCGCAGATGGACCGCGTGGCGGGGTCGCTGGTGGTGCAGCCGAGCCTCGACTACAAGAAGGGCAAGGACGGCCGGCTGGTGAAGCTCGCCGACATGCTGCCGAAGGACACGCCGGCGCGCGCCCTCTACAAGCAGCCGCGGCAGGACTTCCCGACGGCACTCCAGGCCGCGTACCTCAAGATCGCGGACGGCGGCACCGCGCTGCTCGGGCTCGTGCGCGGCGAGGCTGCGGGTCTCGCCGTGAGCGAGAGCGGCGGGACGAAGACGGTGCGCCTTTCGGTCGGCGCGAGCGCCGTCGCCGAGGACGGGAAGGAATCGGGCTGGACGGAGCAGGCGACCGTCGCACCGATCGAGGCCGACGGCTCCTTCGTCGCGAGCTTCAAGCTCGCGCTGCGGCCCGGCAAGTACACGCTCAAGGCCGGCGCGGTGGACGAGAAGGGCGGCAAGGGCTCGCTCGCGTCGATGCCGATCGAGGTGCCGGACCTCGCGAAGGTCGAGTCCGGCGCGGACGGCACCGTGAGCAAGCTGCCCTCGGCCGGCTCGCTGCTCATCGTCAAGCGCATCGAGGAGATGCCGGGCGGGGTCTCGGACCCGCAGCACCCGTTCGCGGCTTTCGAGCTCGGGACCGCGCGGCTCGTGCCCACCTTCGGAGGAATCGCCCACGCCTCGGAGCAGGTGGAGTTCGTGTACCAGGTCTACGACCTGAAGATCGACCCGGTCACCGGCAAGGCCGACGCGAGTGCCGTGGTCAGCATCCTGAAGGACGGCAAGACCCCGGTGGCGAAGGCGCCGCCCAAGGCGATCGAGTCCGAGCGCGACGGAGCGTCGGTCGGACCGATCCCGCTCGCCAACTTCGGCCCCGGAAAGTACGTGGTGCAGCTCAAGGTCACCGACAAGCTGGGCAAGCACGAGGTCGTCCAGGAAGCGCCGCTCGAGGTGCTGCCGTAGCGTGAACAAGGCCGAGCTCGTCAAGCGGGTCGCTCGGGACACGGGGCTCACCAAGGCCGACGTGCTGCGCGTGTTGGACGCGGTGCTGGCGCAGGTGACGCGGACGCTGCGGCGTGGCGACGATGTGAAGCTCGTCGACTTCGGCACCTTCCAGGTGAGCCAGCGCCGCGCGCGGGCCGCGCACAACCCATACACTGGCGCCGCCATGAAGCTCCCGGCCCGCCGCTGGCCGCGCTTCTCCCCCGGCAAGCGCCTGAAGGCGTTGGTTCGCTAGGCGGCGGCTTTTTCGGCGGGCTTGCCCTCGGCCTTCACCACCTCGAGCGCCTTCTCGAGGATGCGGTCGGGGCGGGCCGTGACGTCGGCGGTGTCGTCGTCCTCCTCCGCCACCGGCACCGAGGGGGCGAGGCCCTGGCCGTGGATCGACGTGCCCTTGGGCGACATGTACTTCGCGACGGTCAGCACCAGGCCGCCCTCGGGCAGCGGCACGGTCCTGGAGACCGCCGCGCGCCCGAAGGTGTGCTCACCCACGAGCTTCGCGCGCCCCGCGTCGAGGAGCGCCGCGGCCACCACCTCGCCCGGCCCGGCCGTGCCGTTCGTCACGAGCACCGCGAGCGGACCGGCCCAGGCTGAACGCGCCGCGTCGGCCTGGAGCAGCTTCTCGTCGGCGCGGCGGCCCACGACCTTGGCCACCGGACCGCCCTGCAGGAACAGCTCGGCCACCGCGACGCCGTCGGCGGGCGCTCCCCACGCCGCGTCGCGCAGGTCGAGCAGCAGGTGCGTGGCGCCCGAGCGCTGCAGCGACTCGACCTGGCCGCGCACGTCGCGTGCGGTGGTGGCCGTGAATTCGCCGATGCGCACGTAGCCGGTGGCCGCGTCCAGCATGCGGCCCTCGGCGACGGCGGGCGTGAGCCGCTCGCGCACGATCGTCACGTCGAACGGCTCGGCGCCCGCGCGGAGCACCGACAGCTTCACCAACGAGCCGGGAGCGCCGCGCATCAGGCGCTCGGCGACGAGCGCCGGCATCGGGCGCGTATGCCGCTCGTCAATCGCCTTCACCAGGTCGCCCGGTCGCAGGCCCGCCTTCGCGGCGGGCGAGCCGGGCCGCGTCGCCACCACCATCAGGAACGCGAAGCGGCGCGTCAGGACCAGGCCGACGTCGGCGTCGGCCTCGGCGGGAGCCTGTTGCACGAGCTTGTACTGCTCGGCGTCGAGATACGAGCTGTCGCCGTCGAGCGCGTCGGCCATCCCGAGCCGGGCGCCGGCCATGGCGCGGTCGAGGTTCACGGGCTCGACGTACTGGGCGAGCACCAGGCTCACCACCTCGTTGAAGATCGCGAGCTGGCCGTAGCTCGTGTCGCCGAGCGCCTTGCCGAGCAGCGATCCGACGGCGATGTAGCCGACGAGGCACGTGGAGACGAGGGCGATCACGAGGCGCGAGCGGTGGCTCATGGAATCAGGATATCAGGGTTTGGCCAGCCAGCCCTCGGGGTCTTCGGGTCGCCCCTGGTAGCGCATCTCGAAGTACAGCCCCGGCCCGTCGGGCCCCGCCGGATCGGCGCTCCCGAGCACTGTCCCGGCCTCAACCTGCTGGCCCGGTGCGACCTGGACGTCGGCCAGCTGCGCGTAGAGCGAGTGGTGCTTGCCGCCGTGGTCCACGACCACCATGAGCCCGTAGCCGCGGAAGCGCTCGGCGAAGACCACCCGGCCCCCGTGCACGGCGCGCACCGGGGCGTCGGGCGGCGCCTCGATCTCGATGCCGTTGTGGACCGTGTAGGTGTCGAAGCGCGGGTGCTTGCGGCGGCCGAAAGGCGCCCGCACCTCGCCTTCGACCGGCCACGGCAGGCCGCCGCGGAAGGCCCCGAGCGGCACCTCGACGGCGCCTTCGCCGAGGCCCGAGAGCAGGGCCTGGAGCCGGGTCTCGGCCTGCGCCAGCTCGTCGACGTACGCCGCGTTCAGCTCCTTGCGCTCGACGAGGGAGGTCAGGAGCTCGGTCTTGCGCGCCCGCTGCGCGTCGAGGTTGCGGCGCGCCGTGGCGAGCTTGTTCCGAAGCGCGAGCGACTCGCGCGTGCGCTCCTCGAGCACGGCCTTCTCGGTCGTGAAGGCCGCGAGGTCCGAGCGGAACTTCGACACGCGCGCGTTGTCGCGCCGCGCGAGCGTCGTGACCAGCCGGTAGCCGCGGAAGAAATCCGAGGGCCGGTCGATCGAGAGCAAGAGCCGCACGTAGCTCATGTCTCCCAGCTTGTAGAGCGCCCGGGCGTGGCGCGCGAGCGCCGGGCGCGCCTCCGCCAGGCTCTTCTCGAGCTGGCTCACCCGCGCGACGGTGGCGTCGAGAAGGGCGCGTGTGCGCCGCAGCGTGATCTGGATCTCGGTGAGCTCCTCGCTGCGCAGCGAGAGCTCGAGCTCGAGCCGCTCCACCTCGCCGAGCAGGCTCTTCTCCTCGCCGCGCATGCGCGTGAGCTCCTGCTCGAGCGCCGCGCGCCGCTCCTGGACCTTCTTGAGCCGCTCCCCGTCCGTCACCACCGACGCAGCCGGGGCCCCGGCCGGTGGCGCGTCCTGCAGCGCCCCCGCGAGCGTCAGGACCAGGAGCGCGGCCTTCACCAGAGCGACTTCCCGTCGTAGTCCGCGGGGGCCTGGGTCTCGAGCAGCTTCAGGATCGATGGGGCGAGATCCATGATGTGCGGGTCCGCGACGGCGATCCTGCGGTTGCAGAAGAAGACGCCGTGCGAGATCTCGGTCGCCGTGGCGCAGTGGTCGCCCGACCACTTCTTGTTGTTGTTCTCGACGACGCCGCGGCGGATGGTACCGAGCGTGTCCTGCCAGCCCACGCGGTAGCCGTCCAGGAAGCCGACCTGCAGGTCGGGCGCCATCTGGATGTACTCGCCCTTGTAGATGTCGTCGCGCTTGTAGACGTCGGCGAAGACGCGCTCGCCGGTCTCGGGGTCGCTGAGCGGCAGCAACTTGGCTCGGATCTCGTCCTGGAGCTGCCGGTACTCCTCGCCGGCCGAGACGATGCCCTTCGCCTCGCGCCCCTTGAGGTTGAAATAGATCTGGCCCAGCCCCACGGCGTAGGCCCGCGTCTTCGACCAGTCGACGCCCTCCCAGAACCTGCCGCGGCCGAAGAGGTCCTGCAGGTTCTTCTCCTGGCTCTGGCCCACGACCGACATGTAGCCGTTCTGGACCAGCCAGGTGTTGAGGTTCACCTCGCGGCGGAAGGAGTGGAAGCCGTGGTCCGACATGACCATGAACACCGCGTCCTTCGGCACCTTCTGGCGCAGCCGGCCGACGAAGTCGTCTGCGCGCCGGTAGACCTTCTCGATCGAGTCGCCGTACTTGTCCGCGAGCGCCTGGTCGTACATCGGGTGCTTCGGGTCGATCAGGCGCCACATCATGTGCGAGATGCGGTCGGTGGTCTCGATCGCCGCCACGAACAGGTCCCAGTCGTCGGTCTCGAGCCGCTTCAGGATGATCTTCTCGCGGTCGTCCATCGCGCGGTCGGAGTCGTAGAGGAACTGCGCCTCGTCGAGCCTGCCCTCGTTGAGCGGCTTGTCGCCCGACTCGGCCCAGCCGAGCGTGCGGTAGAGCCCGATCGCGTCCACCAGCTGCTTCGAGTAGGCGGCGGGGTACGAGATCGGCAGCGGCGGGTTGCGCGGGTCCATGTTGACCGGCGACGCGTAGATCCGCAGCTCGCGCGAGGCGTCGAGCAGCGCGAACTGCGTCATCCCGCGCACGCGCACGAGCGCGTTGACGCGGAAGCTGAGCGGCACCCAGCCGCTCCACTCGCCCTGCTTCAGGCCGATCTTCTGGCCCTGGATCTCGATCTCGGCCCGGCCCGCAGCCTCGGTCCAGCGCACCGTCATCGGCAGGTTCAAGTCCTTGCCGGTCGCGAGCTCGTCGAGCCGCGCCTGCTCCCGCTCGGACAGGCTCCCCGCCTTGCGCTTCTCCCGCAGCTTCGCTTCTTCCTGCTTCAGGATCGGGCTCTCGGGCCCCTTGAGCACCGTCTCGGAGACGCCACCGTCGAGCAGCAGCCGCTTCAGGAAGCCGCCGAACTCGGTGTTGCCTTCCTCGTAGGACGACAGGTCCGTCGCCCAGTAGTAGAACGTGCCGAGCGTGCCGCGCAGGTCGGGCAGCGGCAGGCCTCCCAGCATCTGCCCGTGGTGCAGCTCTTCGACCGGGAAGGTGACGGGCACGGTCAGCACCACGGAGTTGATGCCGTCGGCGGACGCCGTCTTCCAGAACGAGGTCCCGCCGCGCATCGACGTGACCTTCGGTGGCTTGGTCGGGATCAGGCCCCACAGAAACTCGGGCGGCTCCTTCTTGATCATGTTGAAGTCGGGAAAGTAGGTTTCGAGGTCCCGGATCAGGAAGTCGTAGATGCTGTGCTTGCCCGGGTTGACGCCGGTCGCGAAGCTCGACCACGCGGTCGGCGACTCGGAGGGCTGCGTCGAGCCGAGCCGCGCGAAGACGCCTTCCTCGGAGAGCGCCTTCAGGTTCGGGAGCTTGCCCTCGTCCATGTACTTCCGAGCGAGCGTCGGGTCCATCCCGTCGAAGCCGATCACGAACACGCGCTGCTTGGCGCGGCGCAGCGGCTTGCCGCCCTCGGGGCCCTGGCGGCACGTGGCGAGCGGAAGGGCGATGGCGAGACCGGCGGCGAGCACGGCGGACCGCGCGGCCGCACGACGAAGACCGAGCGAGAGCATCGAGGGCACCTGCCTCCGAACAGACGACACTTCAGAAAGGCCGAATGGAAGAGTCTACCCGACGCTCTCCGTTCGCCGGTAGCTGGGCCGGTGCTCGCGATCGCCGACTACTTCTTCGAGCCCGCCGGGGGGGTGCGCGCGCCGCCCGGTCGCGGCGTCATCCCGCGCACCACGACCCGCTCGAGCGGGGAGACGGCTCGCGTCGTGACGCCGTCGTCGAACGGCTCCTGGCGCATCTCGTCGCGCAGCGGCACGAGCGTCGGCTCGTGCCCGCGCGGCTCGGCCTCGTCGTTCACGACGTTGTCGCCGAAGATCGAGCCCAGGTAGTGCTTGAGCGTCAGGTTCGTGGGGCCGTAGCCCTTGTCGTAGAGGAAGTGCTCGCAGGCCTCACCCATGGCGGCGGCGGAGGGGAAGCGTCGGGCCGACGGTCGCTCGAGGGCGCGCGAGAGGATCGCCTCCACCGCCTCCGGCACCAGCGGGTTGATCGAGCGCGCCTTCGGGATCTCGCCGGCCACGACGCGCTCCAGGATCTCCGCGGTCGTCTCGCCGGTGAACAGCCGCTCGCCGGTCAGCATCTCGTGGAGCACGCTGCCGAGCGAGAAGATGTCGCTGCGCTGGTCGGCGCGCATCTCGACCACCATTTCCGGCGCCATGTAGGAGGGCTTGCCGGCCAGGTAGCTCTCGCGCATGCCGCTTCTCGCCGCGATCCCGAAGTCGATCAGCTTGACCGTGCCCTCGGTCGTCATCATCACGTTGCTCGGGCTCACGTCGCGGTGGACGATGCCCACCTTCTCGAACACGTACTGCAGGCCGCGGCAGACGCGGCTCGCGATGAACACCGACAGGTCCACGTCGGGCAGGTAGCCGAGCTCGCGGTGGCGCTCCAGGTACTCGATCAGGCTCCAGCCGTCGATGTACTCGAGCACGATGCACAGCTCGCCCCCGATGCGCTCGAAATCGAAGATGCGGCCGATGTTCTCGTGGTCCAGCACGGCGTAGCGCCGAGCCTCCTCGACGAACAGGCGCAGGTGCTCGGGCTCGGGCGTCCGCAGCTGCTTGATCACGATCGGGCGCTGGAATCCGGCCTGGCCGAGCAAGAGGCCTTTGCGCACGGTGCCCATGCCGCCGGCGCCCAGCTCGTGGAGAATGCGGTACTTCGACTCGGCCAAGCTCACACCTCGGGGACGTCTCGCGGCGAGGATTGCAGAGCCCTCCGGGGGTGTCAAGGCAAGCGAGGCGAACGCTATACTGGCCTCAGCTTGCGCCTCCTGGCTCTGGACGTGGGGGACGTGCGGATCGGGGTAGCTCTGTCCGACGAGACCGAGACGCTGGCTTCCGGCCTCGTGACGCTGCGCTCGCTGGGGCCGCGCAAGGACGCGCAACAGGTGGCGTCGCTCGTGCGCGAGCACGCCGTGGGGGAGCTGGTGGTGGGGCTGCCGCTGCGTCTCGACGGCTCGCGGGGTCCCCAGGCGGAGAAGGTGATGGCCTTCGTGGAGCGCCTGCGCCGCGTGCTGCGCGTGCCCGTCCTCACGCGGGACGAGCGGCTCACCTCGGTCGCGGCCGGCGAGCGGCTGGCCGAGGCCGGCGTGCGCGGTCGCGCGCGCAAGGCGCGCCTCGACCAGGCCGCCGCCTGCCTGGTGCTGCAGGAGCTGCTCGACGAGCGCAAGGCCGTGGCCGCGGGGGGCCGCGCTTGAGCCCGAAGCAGCCCCCACTGCGCGCGCGAGGGGAGAAGGTGGCTCGGCGAGGCCGCGTGCGCCGCAGCGCCGCCCCGGCGCTCGCCGTCGTGGTGCTGCTCGCGAGCGCGTTCGCGGCGGCGTGGCGCTACGAGACCTCGTCGACCAAGATCGAGGCGGGCGGGCTGCCCGTGAAGCTGCTGGTGGCGCGCGGCTCCAGCGCGGAAAAGGTCGCGCGCCAGCTCCAAGCGCTGGGCCTGGTGCGCCACCCGCTCGTGTTCCGGCTGCTCGCGCGCCAGCGCGGGGTCTCCGGCCAGCTCAAGGCGGGCGAGTACGCGCTCTCGGGACCGCTCTCCGTGCAGGGGATCCTCGACGCGCTGGCGCGTGGCGACGTCGTGCGCCGCGACCTCACGGTCCCCGAGGGGCGCAACATCGACGAGATTGCGGCGCTGGTGATGGCCGAGGGACTCGACCTCCCCGCATTCCTGGAAGTGGCGCGCGACCCGATGCCCGTGCGCGACCTCGATCCCGTGGCGACCAGCCTCGAGGGGTACCTGTTTCCCGACACCTACGATCTGCCGCAGTCGCCGGAGGCGCCGCGCGTGCTGGTGCGGCGGATGCTCGAGCGCTTCCGCGCGGTGATCGGCCCGCACCGCGAGCGCATCGCGGAGCGCGGCCTGACGGTGCGCCAGGTGGTGACGCTCGCCTCGATCGTCGAGCTCGAGACCGCGCGGATCGGGGAGCGGCCGCGCATCGCCGCCGTCTTCTGGAACCGTCTCGACAAGGGCATGCCGCTGCAGACCGACCCGTCGATCATTTACGCGCTCAAGCAGGCGGGTCGCTGGGATGGCAACATCCGCAAGCGCGACCTCGAGATGGACTCGCCCTACAACACCTATCGGCGTCGCGGCCTGCCGCCGGGGCCGCTCGGCTCGCCCGGGAAGCAGGCGATCCTCGCCGTGCTCGAGCCGGCGGCGACCCGCGAGCTCTATTTCGTGAGCCGCAACGACGGCACCCACGAGTTCAGCGAGACGCTCGCCGCGCACAACCGCGCCGTCAACCGCTTCCAGCGGCGGCGCTCGAGCTCCTGAGCCATGGGTGTCCGCTCCCACGCCTCCGTACCGCCTCCGCGCGCCCGCTCCAGGGGGCCGGGTGTCGTCGCGACGCTCGTCGTCGTGATCGTCGCGTTCGGGCTGCTCGTCGCTAATGGCCGGGCGCTCAGCGCGCGCGAGACGACGGGAGCCGCCGCCTTCGTCCTCTCCGCGGTGCTGGCGCTCGCCTCGCTCGTGTTCGAGCTGGACGCCATGGGCGCGGCCCTCGTGGGCAAGGCGGCCGCGGCGCTCTTCGCGGCGCTCGCCGCGGGCGCCCTCTTCGCTGCCGCCGCGCGCCGCCACGGTCCGTCCGAGGGCCGCTGGGCGGGCCTGGCGCTGGCCCTCGGCACCACGCTCGCCGCGGCCGCGCAGGCCTGGTCGGGTGAAGCGGCGGCGACGTGCGGCGTGGCCGTGGCGGTGCTGCTGCTGGTGCGCGCCGAAGCGGAAGACAGTGGCGCGCCGGCAGCTGCTTCGGGTCTGCCGCTCGGCCTGGCCGTCGCTCTGCAGCCCTCGGCCGCGGCGCTGGCGCTCGTGCTGGTGCTGGCCGTCATCGTCCGCTGGCGGGCGCGGGGTCTACTCGTTCTGGCCTGGGCGGCGCCCGGCGCGCTCGTGGCGCTCGGCAGCGTCGTCGCTGCGGCCACGGGCGCGGCCGCGGGGGCTCCCGCCGCGTCCGGCCCGCAGGGTGTGCTCGCGCTCTTGGCCTCACCCGCGAGAGGGCTCTTGCTGTTCACGCCCGTGGCGCTCGTGGCCCTCGTCGGCGTCGTCCGTGCGTTGCGCCAGCCGACGCACAGGCTCTGGGACCAGGCACCGCCGAGCCGGCTGCTGCCGATGGCGTGCCTCGCGGCCGCAGTCGCGCACGTCGTCTGGCTCGCCGTCGTCGGCGGCTGGGACGAAGGGTCCTTCTGGGGACCGCGTCTCGTGTCGCCCGCGTGGCCGCTGCTGCTGCTCTTCCTTCCCGAGGGCTTCGCCGCGCTGAAGCTCCTAGCGACCCTCCTCGTGGTCGGCTCGATCGGAGTGCAGGCGCTCGGCCTCTTGAGCTACGACGGCCGCTGGGACAGGCTCTACGGCGCCAGCGCGGGCACGCGCCGCGCGGGCACCTGGGACCTCCGGAACGGGCCGATCGCGTTCCACGCGCGCGAGCGCGTGGTCCGGATCACCGTTCCCGCGCTCGAGGGCCGTCGTCTCACGAGCCGCGAGCGCGCATTCTCGCCCCGCGGCGGCGCCGGCTCGTTCGTCTCGTTCGCCCGCCTGCCGCCATCGCCCACCGGGGTCGACGCGACCTTCGACGGGCTGCGCTTCGACGGCGGCGCTCGCTTCGAGGCCGAGAAGCTCGTGCTCTCGAAGGAGGGCGACGGGCTGGGCTTCCGCGTGCGCGAGGGCGCGCGGCCGCGCCGGCTCGAGTTCCGGATCGTCGGCCGCGGCCAGGGTCGCATCGGTGTCGCCGAGAGCGGCAGCGGGAGCGGCACGCGCTGGCGCGACGAAGCCGTCGCGGGGTCCTTCAGGCTGCGCCTGCCCTACTTCTACGCGGACTCGGGCGGCGCGGACGTCCGCATCGTGCTGCGCTCGGGCGGGCCCGTGGCGCTCGAGTCGGTCGCGCTCGTGCCCCCCTCCGAGCCGGAGAACGTGCTGCGCCTGCCCTGAGCCCGCGTGGGGCGCAGCGCCGGGAACCCCCGCGACTCGGTGTAGCATCGCGCAGTCATTTCCCGAGATGGCCATGAAGAAGCCCGACAGCGACCGCCGTGAGTTCCTCCGCAAGTCCATCACGGGCGCCGCCTCCGCCTGGGCCGTCACGCGCGCCGCGCGCTCGGCCGCGCAGGCCGCGAACGAGGCCTGAAAAGAGCAGAGCATGGGGGCGCGGATCCTCGGCTATTCGCTGGTTGCGGCGCTCGGCGTGGGCGCGGTGGGCCTCCTGGCCGGCTTTTTCCTGCCGCTGCTGCTGAGCCCCGAAGCCAATCAGGCGCCCCTTCTGGGCATCTTCATCACGGGCCCGGGCGGCGCCGCCCTGGGCCTCGCCGTGGGCGTGGTGGCGGCGCTGCTGCGTCTCAGCCGGACGCGCTTCCTGATCGCCACCGCCACCGTGGCGGTGGCCGTGGCGATCAGCACGCTGATCCTCTCGTTCCCCGAGCCGGTGCAGCTGGGCACTGTGGTGGAGGCCGAGGTGGTCCGCTGTGAGACCGCCGACCGGCACGTGCCCGCGGCGGTGGCGGAGTGGAAGCGTCAGATCGAGGCGGGCTGGGTGCCCAGGCCGCGGACTGGCTGGGAGGCGGACATCCCGGCCCTGCTCGAGCGCGATCCGGGCGTGGTGCTGATCCTGCGTGTGAAGCGCCAGGTGCTCCTGACGGAGCACCGCAAGCCCTGGAACCGCGGGCGTGTCACGCAGCGGGTGAAGCCGGGGAAGGGGAGAGAGTCTGCCTTCTATCTGCGCGGTGCCGCACCCGACTGCTCGGAGACGTTCTCCGCGGAACTGCGCTTCTCCCCCGCGTGGAACTACACGCTGCCCTCACCGCCGGACAACGCCGCGGGCCTGCTGCGCCTCACCGCCATCGAAGACGTCAGCCCGGCGCTGGAGCGGGCGATCACTTCAGCCCAGTGATCTCGCCCGCGGCGCGCGGCACGTGCGCCTAGGCTACGGGCTCGGCTGCGTCGTCGGCGCGGCCGCCGCCACTGGCGGCGCCGGCTCCGGCGCGCTGGGCCAGCCGCCCCCGAGCGCCTTGTAGAGCCGGACCAGCGAGACGAACTGGCCGCCGATCGTCTGGGCCTCGTCGATCTCGGCCCCGAAAAGGGACCGCTGGGCGTCGAGAACCTCGAGGTACGCGGCCACGCCGCCGCGATAGCGCAGCTCGGCGAGCTCCAGCACCTTCCGCTCGGCGTTGACGCGCGCCGTCTGTGCCCCCCGCTGCTCGCCCGTCTTGCGGTAGGCCACGAGCGCGTCCTCGGTCTCGCGGAAGGCCTGCAGGATCGTGCGCTCGTAGGCATAGAGCGTCTGCCGCTGGCGCGACTCCGTGATCTCCACGCGGCGCCGGTTCTTGCCGGCGTTGAAGATCGGCTGCAGCAGGTTGCCGATGATGTTCCAGGACTTGCTAGGGCCGTCGAACAGCGTGTCGAGGTCCGTGCTCGCGAAGCCGTAGGAGCCGGTGAGGGCGATGCGCGGGAACAGCATCGCCTTCGCTTCCCCGATGTTCGCCGTGGAGGCCGCCAGCGTCTGCTCGGCTTCGCGGACGTCGGGGCGGCGGTCGAGCAGCTCGGACGGAAGCCCTGCGGGCACGGCGGCGGGCAGCTTCTGATCCGCAAGCGAGCGGCCGCGCGTGACGTTGCCCGGGTTGCGGCCCAGCAGCACGCTGAGCTCGTTCTCCTTGAGTGCGATCAGGCGCTCCAGGTCGAAGACCACGCTCTCCACGCGAGTGAGCTCGGCCTCGGCCTGGCGGAAATCGATCTCCGGGGTGATGCCACCCTCGAAGCGGTCCTTGGCGAGCTGTACGTACTCGCGGCGCGACGCGATCGTGCGGCGCGCGATCTCGAGCCGGCGGTCGAAGTCGCGCAGCTCGAAGTAGGCGCGGGCCACGTCCGCGACGAGTGAGAGCACGGCGGAGCGGCGTGCCTCCTGGGTGCCGAGGAAGAGCGCCTTCTGAGCTTCGGTGCCGCGGCGGATGCGCCCGAAGAAGTCGAGCTCCCACGACACGTCGGCGGAGACGGAGTAAAACGGGGTCTCCGTGCCCTCGGTCAAGGTGCTCTGGTCGCCCTCGGGGGTGTGGATGAGGCTGCCGGCGTTGAAGCGCAGGCGGCCGGCCGTCCCCGAAGCGTCCAGCTTCGGCCAGAAGTCCGCCTTCGTGAAGCCGTAGCGCGCCCGCGCTTCCTCGATGCGCTCGACCGCGATCTTCAGGTCCTTGTTCTCGACGAGCGCGATCCGGACGAGCTCCTGCAGCTGCGGGTCGTCGAAGAGCTCCCACCACGCCGTGTTGGCGAGGCTCTGGGCCTCGGCCACCGGGATCTCGCGCCACGTGGGCGGCGTGGGCACCTCCGGGCGCGTGTAGTTCGGCCCGAGCGCGCAACCCGCGCCGGTGAAGGACAGGCTCGCGAGGGCCAGGAAGGCGACGATCAGTCGGCGAGCCATGTCAGTGCCCTCCCCCGTGGGACGGCGCGGGCACGGGCGGCAGCGCCTCGGCCAGAGCGCCCTTCTTCTTGCGGCCCAGGGACTCGACGAAGGCGTAGTTGCCCGGGATCAGGAAGACACCGAGAGCGGTCGCGATCAGCATGCCGAAGAAGACGGCCGTGCCCATGACGTTCTGGGCCCCAGCGCCAGCGCCGCTCGCCTTCATCAGGGGAACGACGCCCAAGATGAAGGCGAAGGCGGTCATCAGGATCGGGCGGAAGCGCAGGCGCGCCGACTCGAGCGCCGCTTCCGCGATCCCCATGCCGTCGATCTCGTGCTTGGCCTTGGCGAACTCGACGATCAGGATGGCGTTCTTGGCGGCGAGGCCGATCAGCATGATGTTGCCGATCTGAACGTAGACGTTGTTGTCGTAGCCGAGCAGCCAGACCCCCAGGAACGAACCGAGCACCACCAGCGGCGAGCCGAGGAGCACGGCCCAGGGCAGCCTCCAGCTCTCGTAGAGGGCCGCGAGCAGCAGGAAGACGAGCACGATCGCGGCGACGAGCGTGGGGCCGGCCGGCGGCGCGGCGTTCTCCTGGTAGGACAGCTGCGAGTAGGTGAAGCCCATCTCCGGGGGCATGGTCTCCTTGAAGACGGCTTCGAGGGCGGCCAGCGCCTGGCCCGAGGCGTACCCGGGCGCCGGCACTCCCTGGAACTCGACCGAGCGCAGCAGGTTGAAGCGGTTCGTGAGCTCGGTCCCGCCCCGGGCGGTGATGGTGACGAGCGTCCCGAGCGGGACCATCTCGTTCGTGGTCTTGCTGCGCACCCAGATGTCGCCGATGTCCTCGGGCCTGCGGCGGTAGTCGGCCTCGGACTGGACGTAGACGCGGTACAGGCGCCCGAAGCGGTTGAAGTCGTTCACGTAGCTGCCACCGAGGCTCGAAGCGAGGGCCTGGAAGGCCTCGTTCACGGGCACGCCGAGCTTGCGCGCCTTCTCGCGGTCGAGCACCACGTTGACCTGGGGGTAGCGCGGGTCGAAAGACGTGAAGATGTTCCCGATCTCCGGGCGCCTGCGCACCGCGTCGGCGAACTGGCGGCTCAGCTCGCCCAGGCGCTCGACGCTCAGGCTGCCGCTCCTGTCCTGGATCAGGAAGTTGTAGCCGGCGGAGGCGCCGAAGCCCGAGATCGTGGGGATGTTGAACGGGAAGATGACCGCGTCGGGGATGCGGGCGACCTGCGCCTGGATCCGCGCCATGAAGCCCCGCACGTGCATCTCGGCGCCGTGTCGGTCGTGCCAGGGCTTGAGTCGCACGAAGATCGTCCCGAAGTTGGGCTGGTAGGTGCTGGTGACGACACCGTAGCCACCGATCGTCTGGTAGGACTCGACGCCCTCGGTCTTGCCCAGGATCGCCTCGACCTGGGCGAGAACGGCGCTCGTGCGCTCGAGCGACGCCGCCGGCGGCAGGGTCACGTTGACGCCGAAGATGCCCTGGTCTTCCTCCGGGATGAACCCGGCGGGCAGCGCCCCGCCGAAGAGGCCCGCGCCCACCGCCACCAGCACCACGACGCAGATGGTGAGGATCGAGCGACGCACCAGCATCTGGGCGCCCTTGATGTAACCGTTCGTCGTGCGCTCGAAGACCTTGTTGAAGCCAGAGAAGAACTTGCCGAGGATCCCGGTGGCCGGTTTCGCGGGCTTGAGCAGCATCGCCGCGAGGGCGGGCGACAGCGACAGCGCGCTGAACGCCGAGAGCAGCACCGAGATCGCGATCGTGAGGGCGAACTGCTGGTACATCTGCCCGGTCAGGCCGGGGATGAAGGCGACCGGGACGAAGACCGCGGATAGGATGAGGGCGATGCCGACCACGGGGGCCGACACCTCCTTCATGGCCTGGATCGTCGCGTCCTTCGGGCTCATGCCGTGCTCGATGTGGTGCATCACCGCCTCGACCACCACGATTGCGTCGTCGACCACGATGCCTATGGCGAGCACGAGGCCGAACATGGAGAGCGTGTTGACCGAGAAGCCGAGCAGCGGGAAGAAGATGAAGGTCCCGACGAGGGACACGGGCACGGTGAGCAGCGGGATGATCGTGGCCCGCAGGTTCTGCAGGAAGATGAACACGACGAGCGTGACGAGCACGACCGCCTCGAGGAAGGTGTGGAAGATCGACTCGATCGAGGCCTCGACCGCGGGGGTCGTGTCGTAGACAATCCGGTAGTCCATGTCGGTGGGGAAGAGCGTCTTCGCCGTCCGCATCGTCTCGTAGATCCCCTCCGCGGCCTCGAGCTGGTTGGCGCCGGGCAGCAGGTACACGGCCATGGCGCCCGCGGCCTTGCCGTCGAGGCGGCCGAAGGAGTTGTAGTCCTGGGAGCCGAGCTCCACGCGGCCCACGTCCTTGACGCGGATCTCCGCGCCCGTCTCCGTCTCGCGGATGATGATGTTCGCGAACTCGTCCTCGGTGATCAGGCGGCCGGGGGCGCTCACCGTGTAGGTGAACTCCTGGTCCTTCGGGGAGGGGCGCCCTCCGACGCGCCCGGTGGGGGCCTGGAGGTTCTGCTCCTTGATGGCGGACATGACGTCGGATGGCGTGAGCCCGAGCTTCGCCAGCTTGTCGGGCCGCAGCCAGATCCGCATCCCGTAGTCGGTGCCGCCGAAGAGGTCCACCTGGGCGATCCCGGGGATGCGCAGCAGCTGGTCGCGCAGGTTGATCCCGCAGTAGTTGATCAGGAAGTTGGCGTCGTAGCTTCCGTCCGGCGAGTAGAGCGAGACCAGCATCAGGATGCTGGGGCTCTGCTTCTTGAGCTGCATGCGGCCGTCGGAAGTGTTCGACGACTTCATGTAGATCATGCCCTCGACGCCGTTCACCTCCTGCTCGATCGGGGTGGCGACCGACTGCTCCACCGCCACCGCGGAGGCGCCCGGGTAGTTGGCGGTGACGCGGACCGTGGGCGGGGCGAGGAAGGGGTACTGCTCGAAACTGAGCGTGCTCAGGCTGTAGAGCCCGAGCAGGACCGTGATGATCGCGATGACGATCGCGACGATCGGGCGCCGGATGAAGAAGTTCGCCATGAGCAGCTACCCCTCAGGCGCCCTTCGCCTCGGCAGCCGGGGCCGCGCCGGGAGGAGGAGCCCCGCTTTCCTCGATCGTCACCACCTCGGGCTTGACCTTCACGCCTGGCCGGACCTTCTGGAGGCCCTCGACCACGATGCGCTCGCCGGCCTTCAGGCCCGCGTCGATCACCCAGAGGTTCCCGATGCGCTGCGCCGGCGTCACCATGCGCATCTCGACGGCGTCGTCGCCGCCCACCACCGCGACGTTGTAGATCCCCTGCAGTTCGCCCACCGCCCGCTGGGGGACCAGGATCGCGCCCTTCTTCAGGTCCACCGCCGCCCGCACGCGCGCGTACTGCCCGGGCCGGATGATCCCTCCCGGGTTGGGGAACGCTGCTTCCATGAGGATCGTGCCGGTCGTCGGGTCCACGTTGCGATCGACGAAAACGAGTCGGCCTTGCTTCGGATGCACGGAGCCGTCGGCGAGGACCAGCTCGAAGGGCAGCTGCAGCGCCTGGTCCGTCTTGCCCGCCTCCTGGCGTCGGCGCGCGTAGTAGAGGTAGTCCCGCTCGGGGATCGTGAAGCGGACGTGGATCGTCGCGATCTGCGAGATGTGGGTGAGCAGCGTGCTCTGTCCCCGGCCCACGAGGGTGCCGGGATAGACCTCGGTCTTGCCCGCCATGCCGTTCTCGGGAGCCACGACCTTCGTGTAGCCCAGGTCGATCTCGGGAACGGCATGGC
>Ga0209342_10000963_pt1 | contig 32915 bp, 30 predicted proteins | sample RifCSP16_2_FD_184023 | JGI IMG/M metagenome (GOLD analysis project Ga0209342, IMG submission 184023) | Soil microbial communities from Rifle, Colorado - Rifle CSP2_sed 16_2 (SPAdes) (version 2) | ecosystem: Environmental > Terrestrial > Deep subsurface > Rock core/Sediment | place: Rifle...
ATGGTTCCTGGTTGTTTATCAATTATCCATCGGCACCTAGCGGTAAAGGTTGGGTAATTTCTGGTTATGTGATCGTTCAGGATATCATGGGGCTTCCAGCTATGGATTCTGCAGGAACCCTCATCCATAAAACTCCAGGTGTTCCCCCAGAAATAGCAGCTTTTACCCCTACTGCAGAATTATCGATTGCCACCAACGATGATGATTCATTTGAGAAACCTGCCATCTCGATTGTTTTTTCACCAATCGGTACTGAAAAAATCAGGTACACGAGCGATCTTTCACAACCGAATGGTGATCGAACTGACTGGGTAAAAGTACAGTTCCAAGGTTCGAATCAATCAGATTTGGTCTCCATAACTGCCAGTCTTTTTTGTAGCGGAAATGGATCCATAGTGGTACAACTTTTCAAGGATCTTCAAAAAGCTGACAATTGGGGAGAATTATCGTGTGGAGATAAAGATCAGTTGATCAAGATTAGTGCTGGGATTCAGTATATATTTCAATTTGAGATCGTTGGACAAGCATCCTCCAGTTACATCTTTTACACCATTGATATGGATATGATTCAATAGTGAATCTTAATTAATTATTGGTGTTTTAACCTCAAACAAAATTGCGCTTAATTGCACAAAACGTTCTTTTGTGGTAAATTTACTCAAAATAATCCGATTGTGGTGGAGAGAATCATGTCAATTAAAATTGTCCCTGATATCATTGTTGGTAGATTACCTATTTACCTGCGTGCCCTTCGTTACATGAAGGATAAGAATCAAGAAATCCTATCATCACAAAAATTGGGGCCGGCAGAAATCAAGAAACTTGAAACCACATCTTCACAGGAGTTGGGGGAAAGCGTCGGTATATCTGCTGCACAAATCCGTAAAGATCTCTCCCAATTCGGAGGATTCGGTACACAGGGAACAGGTTACAAAATTGACAAATTAATTGAGAGGTTATCTTTCTTTCTAAAAGTAAACCAGGTATGGGACGTAGCTGTGATCGGCGCTGGAGACATGGGACACGCCCTAACCCGCTACCAGGGGTTTTCTGACAGGGGATTTAAGATCAGTGCAGTTTTTGACAACAATCCGGAAATAATAGGCAAAAGAATTGGCAATCTTGTCATCCAATCCATGGATAGCATGACAGGTGTTGTAAAAAATGCCAACATTGCCATTGCCATGCTGACCGTTCCCGCTTCAGTTGCCCAAGAAGTGACTGACCAATTGGTGGATGCAGGTATCAAGGCTATTTTGAATTACGCGCCTATCAGTATCAATGTACCAGAAAATGTGGTCGTCCAATATATTGACCCATCCCTCCACTTACAAAGGATGACCTACTACCTTTAATCTTCTATCAAACAAGAAAAAAGCTTCCTTTATCAGGAGGCTTTTTTTCTTTACATAATCTTTAACAATATTTTACTCAAACGCCAGATGGAACCATTAAACTCCTGGAAATCATTTCGAGGAGATGTTTTCATCATGTTGAGAAAACCAATCAAACGCTTTTTTCGTTCCAGGAATCTTTGGGTCCGCAAGATAGTCCAGATCTTTTTCTTTGCATTGATTGCAATAATTGCCATAAACCACAACCTGGTTGAATCAGGAGTAGGGATACCTTTTTTGTCGAGTGCTTCCTTGCATTCCATCTGTCCATTTGGTGGTGTTGTCAGTTTATACCAATTCTCAACAATTGGTACATTTACCCAAAAGATCCACCAATCATCCTTCGTATTAATGATCATTGTGTTCTTGTCTGCATTGATTTTTGGTCCGGCATTTTGTGGGTGGATCTGTCCTTTAGGCACCATACAAGAGTGGTTTGGAAAGATTGGCAAGAAGATATTCAAGCGCCGATACAACCATTTTTTATCCGGAAAACTGGACAGCATATTAAGGTACCTAAGGTATTTAGTGCTAACATGGGTATTGTATGTGACCGCTTATTCCGGTAAATTAATCTTTTCAGAATATGATCCATATTTTGCACTCTTTAATTTCTGGACGAGTGAAGTCGCCATTTCTGGTGTGGTTATTCTTTTCATAACATTAGCATTATCGTTAGTAGTTGAACGTCCCTGGTGCAAGTATGCCTGTCCATTTGGAGCTGTTTTAGGACTATCCAATCTAATACGGATATTCAAAATTCGCAGGGTTGAATCGACCTGCAAATTAGATGGGGCTTGTGACATAACATGCCCAATGAATATTGCTGTAAGTGAAAAAACTATTGTTAGGGATCATCAATGTATCTCATGTCTTGAATGCACTTCTGAAGCCAAATGCCCGGTCGCACAAACCGTGACCCTTTCTGCAGGAGGCTCAAAATGATCATCAAATCCAAATCACTTGGTATCATCCTGGTCATATTCATTTTTGGCGGAATCCTGTTAAGCACCTGGATGAACTGGTGGCAGACAGAATCAGATAAGACTCCGATCAGGTTTTCTGAAGGTGAATTTCAAGGTGAATTCGATCCATCAGATATTCGTGGTTCCTATACTTTTGGGGATATTCAAAATTCCTTCGATATTCCAATAGAGGTACTTGCTGCTGCTTTCGGTATAGCCATGGATCCAGATGTGAGCGCATACCAGGTAAATGGATTGGAAACTCTTTTTGCTGATTCGGAATATGAGATCGGGACATCATCGATAAGGCTATTTGTCGCCTGGTACAAAGGCTTACCATTCGAAATTACTGAAGAAATTTACCTTCCCGAATCTGCTGTCAGGCTTCTATTCGAATTGGGATCGTTAAACCAGGATCAGATAGATTACCTGGAAAATCACAGAATAAGTTCCAATAATTTTACAAACCTTAAACCAGATCAAATCCAACTAGAAAGCGACGATCAACCTGATGATGGTAATGAAAAAATAATCAAGGGGAAGACGACTTTCCGAGAGGTTCTTGATTGGGGTGTTTCCAGGGAAATCATTGAAAACATCCTGGGAGGAAAAATAATTAATCCATTAGAAAAAATCAAAGATTATTGCATTTCACACGGACTCGAATTTGAAACCATAAAATTGAAAATTCAAACAGAAGTTGATAACAATCCGTAAGAAAATTCATAGGTAATCTGGGGTATGGAAATTCTTTCAAATTGACAGCCAAAAACCAGTGGTGTCATTATCGCGAATTAAATGGGCCACTGGTTCTTTTTTTAAATAAGGTGATTACTGAATTTTTATGATCTCAGACTTCTGGAAGATTCCGTTTAAGTATTCCCAGCATACCAAGACCTCGGGCAGCACCTTCTACAACACTGGTCAAAGGGTTGTCAACCTGATATGCAGGAATCCCAAGTGATTTTGTTATGAGTTTGTCAATTCCACGAAGTAACGCCCCACCACCGCATAAAGCCACTCCACGATCAATAATATCTGCAACCAGTTCTGGAGGAGTTTTCTCAAGAACCAGGCGGCAGGATTCGATCATCGCCTTCAAGGGTTCGTGTAAAGCCTCGACAATTTCACCAGTTGTCAAAGTTACTGGTCTTGGAAGCCCTGTGACCTGGTCCTGCCCTTGAACCTCCATGCTTTGCTCTTGATCCTGCGGAACGGCAGCCCCTATCTTGATCTTCAATTGTTCAGCAGTGGCAGGACCAATGATGACACCGTATTTCCTGCGTACATAAGTGGCAATTCCTATATCAAGATTGACGCCCCCCTGGCGTAAGGTTCCTGCAGAGACAATTCCATACATAGCCACGACTGCTGTCTGAGTCACTCCTCCCCCCAGGCAGATAACCATATTTCCTGTTGGAGAACCAATAGGCAGATCGATCCCCAAAGCGGCAGCCAGAGGTTGGTGGATCAAATGGACATCCTTACTACCTGCCTGAAGGACAGCTTCTTGTACTGCACGTGATTCAACACTTGTAACCCCATAGGGGATGGATACCATTACACGTGGCCGAAACAGGCGTAAAGGTCCGCTAACTTTAACAAGAAGGTAATGAAGAAATGCCTCTGTAATCTCATAATCTGCCACCACTCCATTTCGCAATGGTCTTGTGACTTCGATAGTATCCGGTACACGTCCTTCCATGTTCAATGCAGCTTGTCCGAACTCAACAAGTTTCTGCTCTTCAATTACAATGGCTACAATAGTAGGTTCATTGATCAGAATGCCTGATGAATCAGCTATCCTTGTATAAGTTGTTCCAATATCAATCCCAAGATCTTTCGTAAGGGATGCCATTTATTACCTCTGATCGGATTCTGAATACCTGGATTTTTTGGCAGTCCGTTTGAAGCGATTTACTGCGTCCAGGCGAAGATTGGAGCGGCGCAAAGCTGCCTCCATTCTTAAATATGAATCCGTATCCATGGGAGTGCCCTGCGCAAGATATTCTTCTGCCCGTTTTCGTGCTTCCTCAGCCCGGGCAGTATCGATCTCCTCCACGTTCTCAGCAGCATCTGCAAGTATAGTGACCAGATCCGGCTGCACCTCAGCCACTCCTCCCGCTACCGTAAATATCTCTTCCTTATCTTTCGTGCGTACTTTAATAAATCCAAAACGTAACGTAGTCAGCAAAGGGGAGTGGTGGGGTAATATTCCCATCTCTCCATCGGTACCAGGGAGGGTGACCATATCTGCATCGCCTTCAAAGACCATGCGGTCTTGAGATACGATCTCACAACGAATCGACATGTTAACTCCTCAATATTTCTATTTTACTCAAATCAGACCATCAACAGTTTATCTTTATTCCAGTCTTATGCCATCTTCTCAGCTTTTTCGATTGCATCTTCGATCGTACCCACCATCATAAAAGCCTGTTCAGGAAGATCATCATGTTTTCCATCCAATATTTCGCGAAAACCACGGACTGTCTCCCGCAAAGGCACATAACTCCCTTCAATACCGGTGAACTGGGTGGCTACGTAAAATGGTTGTGAGAAGAAACGCTCGATCTTTCTTGCCCGGGCAACCACGAGTTTATCATCTTCACTTAACTCATCAATACCCAGAATGGCAATAATATCCTGGAGGTCCTTGTACCTCTGCAGGACACTTTGCACTTCTCGAGCAGTTGCGTAATGGTCATCACCAACTATCTTGGGATCGAGTATCCGAGAATTGGATGCAAGGGGATCAACAGCAGGGTAAATTCCTTTTTCTGCAATGGATCGTTCCAAAGCTATGGTGGCATCCAGGTGGGTAAATGTGGCTACAGGTGCGGGATCTGAATAATCGTCTGCAGGAACATATACAGCCTGCATGGAAGTGATCGATCCATGACGAGTCGAAGTAATTCGTTCCTGAAGCTCGCCCATTTCAGTTGCCAAAGTTGGTTGATATCCTACGGCTGAAGGCATACGACCCATAAGAGCCGAAACCTCTGAACCAGACATCGTGAAACGGAAGATGTTATCGATAAAAAGAAGAACATCCTTCCCTTTAAATCGGAAATATTCCGCCATTGCCAGGGCTGAAAGAGCCACACGCAACCGTACGCCGGGGGGTTCATTCATCTGCCCGAACACCATAACGGTATCTTTCATAACTCCAGATTCGAGCATTTCACGATAAAGTTGTGTCCCTTCACGTGTACGTTCACCAACACCTGCAAAGACCGAGTTCCCCTGGTGAACGGTTGCAATGGAGCGGATAAGCTCCATGATGACCACTGTTTTCCCCACACCGGCGCCACCAAAAATGCCTGTCTTCCCACCTTTGGTAAAAGGAGCGATAAGGTCGATGACTTTAATGCCTGTTTCGAAGATCTCAACCCGGGTTGATTGATCTGAGAACGGGGGAGCAGGACGATGGATCGGGTAATAGTCTTCGGATTCAACTTCACCTTTCTGGTCAATCGGGTGACCCAAGACATTGAATATTCTGCCCAGGGTTGCTTCTCCAACTGGAACCAAGATCGGGGCACCTGTATTAATGGCGTCAACTCCTCTTTGGAGTCCATCCGTTGTTTCCATGGAAAGGCAGCGAACCTGATTATTTCCCATATGTTTTTGTACTTCAAGCACGATCGGAATTCCAGATTCGCGCGGGATCTCAATTGCATCGAAGAGGTTTGGTAATTCGTCCTTGGGGAATTCCACATCCACCACACCACCCTGAATCTGTACTACCCGGCCTGTTGCTTCTGCCATTATCTATCCTCCGTAACAAATATTCTATTTAAGAGTCTTGGCAAGCGCTTCCGCGCCACCAGCGATATCCAAAAGGTCCCCAGTGATCGATTGCTGTCGAACCTTGTTGTATTCCATCTGCAATGCAGAGATCAATTCAATGGCATTATCCGTTGCATTACCCATGGCAACCATCCTGGCTGCGTGCTCACTTGCAAGGGATTCCAGGATTGCCTGGTAAACCTGTAAGGCAGTGAACCGGGGAATGATCTCATCCAGAATCTCACTCTCTTCAGGTTCATAAATATATGCTGCAGAAAGATGACTGGATTCATATACTTCTACCCGGTCTGATCCACCATCGAATTCCAATGGAAGCAGTCGTTTCATGACCGTTTCCTGCTTTGTCATGGTGACAAAGTCGGTATAGACCAGGAATACTTCATCCACCTTACCTTCCAGGAATTCATTAACTGCAAGTCTGCCAATGGCTGAAACATCAGAAAACGATGGCGCAGCGGGTAGATTGCTGAACTCGGCGATAATATTCTTGCGCCTGCGGATCAGCATATCGCGCCCTTTCCTTCCAACAGCAATATATTGAACCGGCGCTTCATGATGTTCAAATTTATTCAATAAAAACCGAATAATGTTGGTGTTATATGGACCTGCCAGACCACGATCACCACTGACTACTACAACAAGTGTACTTTTAATGAGTTCTCTTTTGGTCAATAAAGGGTGGAGTGAATCCCTCCCGGGTTGTCCAGCGATATGGGTCAATACCTGCCATGCCTTGGTAGCATAGTTGCGGGTAGCTGCCACTGCTGCCATGGACTTGCGCACTTTGCTGGCACTTACTGCACTCAATGCTCGTGTAACTTGTGATATGTTCTTGACGCTCGCTATGCGGAGCCGCATTTCTCTTCCAGAAGCCATTGTTGCTCCGTTTTATTGCCAGGTTGAGCGGAAAGTTTCCAGTGCTGCGGTCAACTTCTTTTCGTTTTCATCTGTAATACGATTATTCTCATCAATACTATTGCCAATCTCCGCATGTGACGTTTCCATATATCTGATCAGAGCCAATTCCCATGCGCGCATCTTTTCAATAGGTACTTCATCTGCGAAACCGTTGGTTCCAGCAAAAAGAACAATAACCTGATTCTCCAAGGAAACAGGTTCATATTGAGGCTGCTTGAGAATTTCCTGCATCCTTCGACCCCTGTTCAGTTGACCCTGGGTGGCTTTGTCCAGATCAGAAGCCATCAATGCAAATGCAGCCAATTCTCTATATGATGCCATATCCAGGCGAAGCTTACCAGCGACCTGCTTCATTGCCTTAGTTTGCGCAGCACCTCCCACACGGGAAACCGAAATGCCCACGTTCACTGCCGGGCGAATTCCGGCATTGAAGAGATTGCCTTCCAGGTAAATCTGACCATCTGTAATGGAGATCACATTGGTCGGGACGTAAGCAGACACATCACCCAGCAACGTTTCGATGATCGGTAATGCAGTCAGAGATCCCCCGGATCCCTTGATCTTGACGGCCTTGAAGTCATCAGGGTTGGACATTGTTTTAATAGCTTCACTGACATCATGTAATGAGCGTGGACCAGCATAAACCTTTCCATCCACAGCGTCTTTTTCACCTGCGAGTTTTTCAGAATAATCTTTATTGACGATAACGAATTTTTCATCCACCCTGGCGGCACGTTCAAGCAACCTTGAGTGAAGATAGAAGACATCACCGGGGTAAGCCTCACGGCCTGGCGGCCGCCGAAGAAGTAATGAAACCTGACGGTAAGCCCAGGCATGCTTGGAAAGATCATCATAGATGATCAATGCATCACGACCAGTTTCCAGGAATTCTTCACCCATCGCACACCCTGCATAAGGTGCTATATATTGAAGAGCTGCCGAATCGTCTGCTGATGCAACCACAACAATGGTGTGATCCATGGCACCATAACGATCCAATATAGCAACTGTTCGGGCGACCGCAGCTTTCTTCTGGCCAATCGCAACGTAGATGCATATAAGATCCTTGCCTTTTTGGTTGATAATCGCATCGATTGCAATGGCTGTTTTTCCTGTTTGACGGTCACCGATGATCAATTCCCGCTGGCCGCGACCGATCGGGATCATCGAATCAATTGCCTTGATACCAGTCTGTACCGGTGTATCCACATCCTGGCGTTCAACCACGCCTGGTGCAAGTCTTTCAATGGGACGGTAATTCGTGAAATTCAGTGATCCCTTGCCGTCAATCGGTTCTCCCAGAGCGTTTACAACCCTGCCAATCAATCCATCTCCCACAGGAACCGAGGCAATACGACCAGTTGATCGAACTGTCATTCCCTGTGTAATTTCGGAATAATCACCCATGATAATTACGCCAACGCTATCAGCTTCAAGATTGAAAGCAATGCCCATAACACCATTTTGAAATTGCACCAATTCCTGTGCCTTCACGTTATCCAAACCTGAAACACGTGCAATCCCATCTCCATCTTCAATTACAGAACCAACATCGCTTACACTTACTTGATGTTCAAAGCTTTCAATTTGGTTTTGAAGTTCACTGGTAATTTGTTTAACAAGATCCGACATTATGCCTCCAAACTTCCATGAGTTTTTACTGATCCCTCAAGCATATATTCATATATTAGCTTGAAAAATATGTTTACATGGTAATTATTCCAGAAATCTCGAGCTAATTCATTCAAAGCGTAGTTCATCCAATTACGTGAACAGACCCATCCTTGAATACTTATATATCCCAAGGATGGTTTTTGCCCGGAACTCGCTGGGGGAAATTGATCCAGCATGGCTGGTTCCAGAACGTGTTTATGATACCTGAAAGGGGTACACTTGTCCAGTTGCAAACGATTTTATTCGACATTTTTGTTATTCCCTTGTAAATTCTCTGACATGTTTTATACTACAAAGAAAAATCAAAGGAAAAGGTAAATAATCATGACCAATCATTCAGTTTTACAGGCAAAAGATAAACCTCCCAGTTATTGGCCTCGAAAAAAGAAATCCTGGAAAATTGCTGTTCTTGCAAATATTAAAGATGAGCACACAGAAAGACCTGCAAATGTTCCTCCTGATGCCTATGCTGATTATGACCACATTGAGACAGTTCGGAGTATCCAAGGTGCTCTTGAGACAGATGGACATAAAACAGAGTTCATCATGGCGGACGAATCACTGCCTTTTTCCTTAAAAAAATACAATCCGGATATTTGTTTCAATATTGCCGAAGGATTGGGAGGGGATGCCCGTGAAGCACAGACCCCAGCATTGTTGGAGATGCTCAAAATTCCTTATACTGCATCACGAGTGTTGGCCAATGCCTTTGCACTGGACAAAAATATTACCAAAAGGATATGGAGAGATCGCAATCTGCCTGTCGCTCCTTTCCAGGAATTTACCATTGGTAATGAACCATTGCGACATGAGCTTCACTTCCCTCTTTTCGTGAAACCTTCCCGAGAAGGGACTGGTATGGGCGTGGACATTAAAGCCAAAGTTGAAACAGAAGCGGAATTGCGCGAAAGAGTTGAATATGTGATCCAGTCCTATAATCAACCTGCGCTCGTTGAAACCTATCTTCCAGGTCGTGAATTCACCGTAGGACAAATTGGGAGACCTGATGCGGCATTATCTGGTCGACATCCTGAATGGTATGCCAAGGATGGTTTTCATCGTTTTCCAGTTCTTGAGCTGGATAGTTCGAAAGCTGCTACTCCAGGAATATACAGCCATGCGGCAAAATCACACCTTATAGGAGAAGAAGGCGCACCAGAATACATATGCCCTGCAGATATAGATCCAGAGCTTGATAAGAAACTACATCATCTTGCCATTCGAGGACATACCATCCTGGGAGCGCTGGATGTATCCAGGGTTGATATCCGACTTGATGCGGAAGGTCAACCCCGCTTGATAGAGATCAATCCTCTTCCAGGGCTTACTCCTGGATACAGTGATCTTTGCCTCCAGGCTGCTGCAGAAGGAATTACCTACGAGGATCTTATCCTTGAAATCCTTTACCTGGCGGCCGGACGCTGGAATTTACTTGAACCAAGAGAAGGAACACATTAAATAAATCACTTAAAAAAAAATTAATAATTCCAAACCCTGGTTGGATCTCCAGTTCCAGTTTTTCTATAAAATTGGACACATGGTATAATTTCGCCGCCATTTATTGAGGAGAGGTCGCGTAGTTGGCCTAGCGCGCACGCCTGGAATGTGTGTAACCCGAAAGGGTTCGCGGGTTCGAATCCCGCCCTCTCCGCCTGAGAAAAAGATCTATCGAAAAACGAGAGATCAAAAAAGAGCCTTTCCAGGCTCTTTTAATTTTCAAAGAAATCATAAGGTACGATCTTAATTTGAATGCACTGACTAAAAACAATATTTAAGTAACCAACAATCTCCATATTTACTTATATTTCAACAGACTTTATTGAACACACATTTGGAAAAACTGAATTCAAAATAATGCTTATTTTCAACAACTTTGCATGAGGTGGTCTATTAACTTGATTTATCCCCCTTCATTTTTTTATTCGCTTTACCTCATGTTATACTTGCCGTCGATATGAAAAGTTCCATGAAACCATCAGTGATCATACCCATTATCATCATGGTATTGTTATCATTACTAAGCCTGTCCACGGTAGTATCTGCCAAGCAAGCAACATCTCATTTATTTGAACCAACAATATCACCTTCAATTGAAAGTACCCTCCCCATTCCCACACCAACAATTGATCCAAGCATGATCGGTGATACAACTGGCGTGATCGTTGTGGGACTAATCATCGTTCTCGTCATTCTAATTGGTGTCATCTGGGGTGGTGTGGCATATCAACGAGAATCCAATAAGGACAACAAACCATAGGAATGACATGTTTCTCCCCATTGAGACAAGTAGATTATTGATACGGCTTTATCAAGAGGACGACCTGGAAGATATCCTTGAATATTCCAATACAACTGATTTTTGGCTGATTCGTACATTAGCCTGGCAGCCCACCGCTGATGGTGTTAGAAAATTTTGGAATCCCAAGCGCATGTTGGATCCAAATAAAAAAGAGAAACGATATGATTTAGTTGTTGAAAGAAAAGATAAAAACAAGGTCATCGGAAATATTGGCATTGAGCTATCGAAGAAATCTGAAAATCTACACGGTACGATCAACTGGCTGCTTGGAAACAATTACCAGGGAAAAGGGTTTGCAAGCGAAGCTGCAAAATCGGTACTCACTTTTGGCTTCGACAAATTAGGTCTCCATCGTATCTCAGCCAGCACAAGTCGCGACAATATACGATCCTGGTTATTAATGGAAAGGATTGGGATGCGTCGTGAGGCTCATTTCAAAAAGAATGATTATGTTAACGGTGAATGGCAGGATACTTTTATATATGCCATTCTTGCTGAGGAATGGCTTGCCAAACAATAATCAACCCACATGATTATTAAATCAATGGAACTGCCGTTGAGGCAGTTCCATTTTCTTTGGTAGGTTTTATAGATTTATGGATTTTTATTTCCGGGCATTGCAGTTTGGTTCTCTTCCAAGACTCTCATTCCATTTCGAATTTGATTCATCAATGATTGTATAGATCTTTCCAGCTCTGCAAGTTTATCCATTGCGTATTGATCTGCACCCACCCTTATGTTTTCCGCCTCAATTTGAGCCTGTTCTATGATCACTGTCGCCCGTTTTTGAGCATCCTGAACAATAAAATCCTTTTCCATTAATTGGTCAGCTTTTTCTTGCGCCAGTGTAAGTTTTCGTCCCGCTTCTTCCTGTGCCTGGGCGAGTACACGATCTCTCTGCGAAAATACCTGCTGTGCTTTTTTTACTTCATCAGGAATGGATATCCGCATCTGATCGATAATATCCAACATTCGGTCTTCATTAACGATCACATTATGAGTGAAAGGTAATGGCCGACTCTGATTAAAGAGCTCTTCCAATCGATCAACCAAATGAAGGATGTCCATTGTTCCTCCGTTATCTATTCGTTAAACTTAAATAATTTTCGAATTAATATTGGCTCTATGAGAATTCCAGCCGCTTGTTTCATTATACATTCTAATCACGCAGAGCGTTAGCGGGCTTTTGCTGGTCATCCAACAGGCTAACTCTCTGCAGCAAAGCTTCCTCAACATTAGTGGGAACCATGCTGGATACATCACCACCCAGCATAGCTATTTCCCGTACAGTGGTTGATGAAAGGAAAGTATGTTCTTCATCCGTTATAAGAGCAATACTTTCAATATCCGGTGCCAGTCGGTGGTTTGCCAATGCCATCCTGAATTCAAATTCAAAATCAGAAAATACACGCAGTCCCCTTACAATAACCTGCGCATTAATCTGTTGGCAGAGTTGGACTGTCAATCCACTATATCCAATCACCCGTATCTTGGAATGGTCTTGAAAAGTATCTCTGACAAGAGATATCCGTATTTCAGGAGGAAAAAGTAGCGATTTGAGAGGTTTATCGTACACAGCAATTACCAATTCATCAAAAAGCCGTGCTGCTCTTTCTGCAATATTAATGTGTCCGAAATGGATCGGGTCGAACGTTCCGGGAAATAAGGCGCGTACCATAGTTAACTTATATCTCCTTTTCCAGTGCCCCAGAACCTATCCAGGGCAACTGCAAGGTTTTGATGCTCTGGTGATTTAAGGTCTGCATCTTTCTCGATCAATTCCTGGGCAAATCTTCTTGCTTTTTCGATCATTTTTACGTCTGAAAGGTTTGCCAATCTTAAATTTGCATACCCGGACTGACGGGTTCCAAGGAAATCGCCAGGACCTCTTAATTTTAAATCAACTTCTGCCAGATAAAAACCATCATTGGACTTTGTCATGGCAGTCAGACGTTCATTTTCTGCAGCATCCTCATCATCCGGTATCAGGAGACAATACGATTGTGCATCACCTCTTCCCACCCGACCTCTTAATTGATGGAGTTGTGCAAGCCCAAAGTGATTTGCGGCTTCGATCAACATAATGGTTGCATTTGGAATATCAACACCTACTTCAATGACGGTTGTTGATATTAGGATATCATAATTTCCACTTCGAAATTCCTTCATTACTGAATCTTTTTCTTCAGCAATCATGCGGCCATGAACCAGTCCCAGTTTCAGGTTGGGGAATACTTCCTTCTGTAGTTGCTCAAATGCTGTTGTGGCTGCTTTTAAATCTGATTTCTCGCTTTCTTCCACAAGAGGATAGACGATAAATGCCTGGTGTCCATTTTCAGCCTGCGATCTGATCATTGAGTAAGCTCGTTCCCGCTCGCGAGGAAATAAAACATAAGTTTGGATTTCCTGCCTCCCAGGAGGCATCTCATCCATCAACGAGATATCAAGGTCGCCATAAATGGTCAGTGCCAGAGATCGTGGAATAGGTGTGGCTGTCATGACCATGAGATGGGGGTTATCCCCTTTTGATCTCAACACTGATCTCTGTTTTACTCCAAATCGATGTTGTTCATCGATCACAGCAAGCTGTAAATCTTTGAAATTAACAGGATCTTCCAATAAAGCATGTGTGCCAATTAGTATCTTTATGTTGCCTTCGGTTAGTTCTTCGCGGATAGCCTGCTTTTCTTTTTCAGGGGTATCGCTAACCAGCAGTCGTACCTGATCGGGTTTGAGAAAATTTTCTCTTTCATCCGTATCTGTGCACATTTCGTAAAAATTCCTGTAATGCTGTTCAGCAAGTATGGATGTTGGTGCCATGATGGCAACCTGCGAATCATTCTTATAGATTATTGCTGCTGCTACTGCAGCGACCACTGTTTTTCCGGAACCGACATCACCCTGCAGCAGACGATTCATGGGTTTCCCAGATACCAGATCCAGGCGGATATCTTTTACCGCTCGGTTCTGTGCTTCTGTTAAGGAAAACGGTAAACGCCGCAACCAATTATCCAACCATGCATTACTCACTTCATATCGGCGAGCGGTCAGTTCCTGCCAATTTCGTTTCTGGCGAAACACACCCATTTGAAGGAAGAATATTTCGTCAAACGCAAGGCGGGTTCGGGCTTTGGTTAATTGTTCCTGTGAATCAGGAAAATGGATCTGCAGAAGAGAGGTATTCAAGTCCACCAATTCGGCCGCATCCAAAATGAAGGGCGGCATATGATCAGTTAATCTTGGAACCCAATATGAAACAACCTCCCCCATCAATTCCCGTAATTTTTTTTGAGTAATCTGGGATGTGAGGGAATAAACAGGCACAATCCTATTCGTGTGCAGACTTTCAATCTCAACTGGGTCCCAATCCGGATTATTCATCACCAATCGACCGAGATATTGTTCTACTCTACCGGAAACAGATATGGTATTCCCTTTCCTGAACCTGTTTTCCAGCCAGGGCTGATTGAACCAGGTCAATCTCAATGCCCCGGTTCCATCATCAATTATCACTTCAACAACAGACATCTTCCCGGATCGAACTTTTCTACCAGCCACATTCTTAATTGTTCCGACCACAGTCACTACATCACCAAACCATAAACGGTTGATCGGTTTTAATTTACTGTAATCGTCATAACGCCGGGGGAAAAAATAGAGCATATCCTCAAGAGTGAATAATCCCAATTTCTCAAGATTCGAAGCATATTTAGGTCCGACGCCATGCAACACTGTCAGGGAAGCATTCATCGCAACCGGAGTTGATTCTGTTCTCGCTCCCGGCTGACTTATTGAACGGGGTGGAGAGGATTTTCTTGCTGATCTTTTTTTAGTCGAAGAAACGAATGTGGGTTCAATTTCCTTCTGCTTTGAAGGAGCAGGTTCTTGTTTGCTTACTGACTCATTTTGATCAGTTAACGTTGAAATTTGTTTTTCAAAAAATTGAATTTGTGAGATCAATTCAGTCAAAGTTGTCTCACGCTGATCCCGGTCAGATTCGTTATATCCCTGAAGGCAGGTCGAAACGTATTCAATAAATGCTTCAGGCAATTTTTCGTTCCGAGCCTCAGGTATCCATGAATCCAATATCCTTACGATCCCCCCAAAGACAGCTCTATTATCAAAATCCTTGCCAACCTCATGTAATAGAACTTTCTTTAAATAACTGATTGATTGCATTTAATTATTTTATCATGTGGAAATTTTGGGATCATTCAAATGATCGTGTAATTGTTTTAAATTGATCAAAAATATCAACCACCTGGTTATGGCTCAAATTCTCAAGTGGTGGTTTTACAGGAGACATGGGATACCCATACATCTTATTCATCATGGCTTTTAATGTGGCAGCATATGGAGCATACGCCTCAAGCAGCGTTCTTAATGAAGAGAGTTTTCGTTGAGTCGATTCAACATTAATGGAATTCTGGAATCCATCCCATATCTCTCTTAATAATTGCGAATAAAGATTAGCCAGAGCAGTAATACAACCACCAGCTTCATTATTTAATGCCATGGAAAATAATCTATCGTTACCATTTAGAACCAGCAGTTCTTTTCCAAACCTATCTCCCAATTCCCGGCAATAATGTTCATCTGAAGATGAATCTTTTATGCCTGCAAATTGGTGCTGATAACGTTCTTTCAAATTTGCCAGTAAATTTGGAGGGAAGGATATACCTGTCATAGCTGGAATATTGTAAACAAATAAATATCCATCTGCGGGAACTGCCTTTTCAATGATAGCTCTATACCACTCAAAAAGGGATTGTTCACTCAATTTTCGATAATAATAGGGAGGTAAAACCACAACTCCATTAAAACCCATCGAAAAAGCGAGTTCGGTCAATTCCGTGGTCTCATCCAAACTGGAGGTTCCAGTTCCAACAAGCATCTGGAATCGTGGGTGGGATTGTTTGTAAACTTTTCCGGCTTCCATCACTTTTCTTCTATCCGCCCTTGAAAATGAAGGACCTTCCCCGGTGGTCCCAAGAAGTAAAGCACCATGACAGCCATTATTTTCAAGATGATCCAGGTATATTGGGATCATCTTCTCATCGGGAGAAAGATCCTTTTTTAATGGAGTCAATGCCGCTGCATATACACCTGATAATTCATGAGTCATCATTCTTCCTCTTTCAGAACCACTTAGTAAAAGACTTAATAATCGATTTCCAATGAGATATTATAAAGAGTTTCCAGGTAACGCAAATAAAGAATCTACCATGAACACAGGTACATTCATTGTATACTCTAGCAATAGTTAATAAATCAAAACGGAATTATTCATTCCTGGGTATCTTCTTCTTTTTACTACCATCAGTATTTGGATTCATTCAGGCGTTTGCTTTTCATTTTTTAGATGGATATAATGAATAGGTAAATTACAGGAGGACGAACTGGAAACGCTGCATATAAATTCTGAAGAACCGGCGGAACCAAAAAATGTCAAAAAGTATCAATTACCTACTGGTCTGACATTAGGGGATCGTTATCTCATTCTGGGTGTGGTTGGAGTTGGTGGAATGGGTTCTGTTTATCGAGCCAGAGATCTTCATTTTACGAATGTGACAAAACTGGTTGCTGTCAAGGAAATGCTAAACCTATCTCCAGATGCATCCATTCGAAAAACTGCCATTAATAATTTCGAACGGGAGGCAAATATCCTGGCTACACTCGCTCATTCCGGTATCCCAAGAATATATGATTATTTCACAAAAGAGGATCGTTCCTACCTTGTTCTTGAATTCATCAGCGGGGAGGATCTCGAATCTATCATTACAGGAACAGAAGGATTCATAAGCGAAAGTCAGGTAATTTCATGGGGAATCGAATTGTGCAGCGTATTGAAATATCTCCATGATCATAAACCTGAACCAATCATATTTCGAGATATGAAACCTTCCAACGTGATGATAACGAAAGAAAACCATGTTGTCCTGGTGGATTTTGGAATTGCAAAGCATTTCCAAGCAGGTGAAAAAGGGACAATGATTGGTACCGAAGGATATTCACCTCCTGAACAATATCGTGGTGAAACTAGTCATTCCGCAGATATTTATTCACTTGGTGCCACTCTTCACCATTTGCTCACAAAAAGAGATCCCCGCATGGAACCACCATTTTCATTTGGCGATAGACCCATAGAAAGTATCAATCCCACCGTATCGCCAGAATTGGTTGAAGTGATCAATATATCCCTGCAATATAACCCCAGTGATCGATTTGAATCGATTGATTCAATGCAGGAAGCATTGATCGCTGCCGCCAGGAAAACGGGGACCCTTGGAAATTACGAGAAAGGACCGACAGTAGTTAAGAAAGGGGGCATCAAACCATTGTGGACATTCCAATGCGAAGACGAGATCAGGGGTGCCCCAACCTATTATGAAGGAAATATTTATGTGGGGGCGTGTGATAATAACTTATATTCCTTGAATTCTGCTGATGGTTCTTTTGTATGGAAATATGCCACAGATGGAAAAATCGTAACAAAACCTGAAGCTTTCGATGGAAATATCTTTGTCAGTTCTGAGGATGAACGGTTGCATTCAATAAATACCCGCTCTGGTAAAGTAAATTGGATCTACTATGCAAATGGTCGTTTTCGTTCATCACCCCGCATAGCTGAAGGACATGTATTCGTGGGATCAGATGATCGTCATCTTCATGCAATAAATATTTTAACCGGAAGAGCATCCTGGGACTTTGAGGCTTCTGCACCAATAAGATCAACTCCCTATATCTACATGGAAACCGTTCTTTTCGGCGCAGAGAATGGAGAGTTCTTCTCCATCGATTTTGGGGGAAATTTGAAATGGAAATTCAAAACCAAACAGGCTATTACTTCGTCTCCAACGGTTAACGAAGGTATGGTTTTCTTTGGATCGCACGATTCCAGTTTTTATGCCCTGGATGCAAAGGGAGGTTGGGTAATCTGGCGTTTTCGAATGGGTAAAGGTTCCGTAGTTTCTCCTTGCACCGCTGAGAACATCATTTTCACCGGTTCAGCAGATGGAGTAATTTATGCCATCGATACCAAGACATCAAAGGAAGTATGGAATTTCAAAGCAAACCACCAGGTGAGCGGCTCCCCAACGATCCATAGGGATTCTCTTTATTGTGGAACGGCTAATGGAGTGCTGTATTGTATAGAATATCGAACCGGAAGATTGCGTTGGAAGTTTGAGACCAATGGAGCGATCACGAGTGCTCCAACTGTTTTTGATGACATCTTATATTTCGGATCAACGAACCATATCCTGTATGCAATTGGGGTATGATGGAACATTAAAAGAAGGACCTTGTGAAAAAATTTTTCGGAAGCTTATGGCGAAAGAATAAAGACCAACCTGCACCATCCAATCTTAAAGAAATCTCGACAGCACCTCTTTTGGAATTGCCAAATCCTTATTTCGAAGGAAAATCATCTAAAATTGAACCCAAACAATTTCTGATCGGAACGTGTCAATCTGTAGGAATAAAGAGGGATCATAATGAAGATAGCCTTTTCACTCTCTCTGTAACGATCGGAAATAGTACCTGGAATTCACCAATGGGAATTTTCATTATTGCTGATGGCATGGGAGGTCATCATCACGGTGAAATAGCCAGTGACATCGCCGTCAGAACAGTTGCAGGATCCATAATCAAGAAACTACACCCTGTCATCGCCAATACTGCAAAGACATTGGATGAACCATTACAGGAAATCATGCAAGAATCGGTAGTAGAAGCTCAAAATGCAATCAATAAAATATCACCTGGTAGTGGAACCACATTAACAGCTTTGCTATGTTTGGATCAGCAGATGACGGTCGCACACATTGGTGATAGCCGAGCATATACTCTCCAACCTGGCGGTCGCATCACCGCCATTACCAGAGATCATTCCGTTGCCCGGCGTCTTGAAGAGCTTGGACAAATCTCTGGTGATGATGCAATAAACCACCCCCAAAGAAATGTCCTTTACCGTTCACTTGGAATTAGCGAATCGCTCGAAGTTGATATTTTCACTGAATCAATTCCTAATCCTGGATATCTTCTGATCTGCAGTGATGGATTATGGGGTGTCATTACAGATAAAGAAATATACAAAATAGTTAACGCTGCCAAGTCTTTGCAAACTGCCTGCCAGGAACTCGTAAAAGCTGCAAATGACGCTGGTGGACCAGATAATATCAGCGTTATCCTGGTTCAATTAACTCAATAATGTGAATAACTACGATTACTATTCCATTCTTGGTATTCCAAGAACAGCTTCACAAGAAGAAATTCGGCGCGCCTATTTCCAGGCTGCCCGACAATACCATCCTGATCTTAATACCTTGCCAGGAGATACTGAGTATTTTATTTCTGCTCAGGAAGCATACGAAATCTTATCTGATCACAAAAAGCGGAAACAATACGATGAGAGTCTTCCTCCGTTAACGGAACCTGAATTTCCTTTTTCGTTGGAACTCATTTACAGTCGAGAGTTTCTCATCCAACTGGATGAACCGCAATTAGTTTATGTCCTCTTAAAACTCACCTCTCCAGAAAATGTCAAATCAACTGAAACCGTTATTCCGTTGAACCTCTCCCTGGTGATCGATCATTCCTCATCCATGAAAGGAAGAAAATTAGACCAAGCAAAGGCATCAGTCATCAAATTGATCAAACGATTGAGACCACAAGATTCTTTTTCGATGATCGCTTTCAACGATGATGCTGAGATCATCACTGGTGGCAAGGGATTTGAAGATCTTTCGATAATAGAATCTCGGATCTATAATTTACTTCCATCCGGGGGAACTGAAATATATAACGGTCTTTACAGCGGTTATTCTGAAATCAACCATAATTTTGATCCCAATGGCATCAACCACATCATCCTAATAACTGATGGGCAAACTTATGGAGATGAAGATAAGTGCCTTGAGCTGGCTTTAAAAGCTTCCAAGCGAGGAATCGGAATCAGCGGAATCGGGATAGGATCGGATTGGAATGATGTTTTCATGGATACACTGACTAGTACAACGGGAGGTAATTGTTACTTTGCATCCAATCCCGAAGAAATTTCAGAAAGACTTATGACGAGGTTTGAACAGATCAGTCACTTTTGGTGTCAAAATACCACCTTATCATTCAAGAATCTGCCTTCAACAAAAATTAACTGCGCTTTACGAATACAACCTGAGCCTGGATTAATTCAAAATAAAGATCCCATTGTGCTGGGACCATTAATTGATTCATACGATCTATCGATCCTTCTGGAATTTCAGGTAACTACCCCAGCTAGTTCATCCTTAGTTGAATTATTAGATGGGAATTTCAATATCTTTCATAATACCAAAGATCCTCTTCCGCAAGTAATTGAATTAAAAATAAATTTGCCTGTTCTTGCTTCGAAAAATGAAATCAAATCTCCACCAAAGGAAATCATCAGTGCCATTTCTGAACTGACATTTTACCGGATGCAGGAACAAGCGCGGAAAGAAGCGGCATCAGGAAAATATAAATCAGCCATCGGGCATTTACAGAAAGTAGCAACACATGCCCTTCAGAAAGGGGATGAGTATTTATATCAAATTATCCAATCAGAAGTTGTTTCAATACAGGCTACCCATGCATTAACTCCAGAAGGGGAAAAGAAAATCAAGTATGGAACGAAAGCATTAATCAATCCTCCTGGCAAAGGTTAGATTTCATGATCAACTGTTCTGTTTGCGGCAAAAAACAAATGGTAGGATCTGTTTTCTGTGCTAACTGTGGAGTCCAACTTGTTCCTGAATTAATCCGTTACAAGGGAAAGAGAAATTATCATAAATCTCCAAACCCTTCACTTCTGAACAGGACTTCTGTCGATAAGGAAAAAACCTGGGTTTCCCTGTATAACATGGAAAATGAGGAGATATTTCCTCTCCCAAACAAGAATGAAATTACCATCGGCAGGTATAGCGATGACCATGCCATTCTTCCCGATATCGATCTTTCCAGGTTTGACGCGTTAAAGAATGGTATCTCTCGTTTACACTGTGTTCTCAAGAATAATAATGGCAAGAAGGTTGTATCCGATCTTGGTTCAGCAAATGGCACATTCTTGAATGGATCGCGTTTGATTGATAATTTGGATACTCCTTTTCGTCATGGGGATATACTCACATTGGGAAAATTGTATTTCCAATTAATTCTTCACAAAAATAATTAACCGGGTTTTTTCCCTGAAAGCTCAGGGTTGTGCATGTATAATTGTTGTATCCATGTTCTAGTTGATAAATCAAGGAACGAAACCAATGACACAAACTCTATTGATACATGTCGTTAATGAAGATCCAATTGTCGGAGATGTGGATGAACTCCCAGGTAAGACCGATACCATGGTGTGGGTGAATAATCCCAGGCGAAAAGATGGAAAAGATATTCATTACCTGGACTCAAGGGTTGTGACCATTCTAATACCGGTAGCCCGAATAACTTTTATTGAGATCATCCCAAGTGAGATAGAAGAAGAAATTATAAGTTTTGTCAAGGATTAAGCCATGAATAATGAAAGCCAAAAACGAAGGAAAATTCTGGTTGTCGATGACGAAGAAAGAATGGTTCGGTTCATACGATTAAACCTTGAGCATGATGGTTATATCGTCATCGAGGCATTCAATGGGAAGCAAGCTCTTGAACGATTGCGTGATTCGACTCCTGATATTATTCTTCTGGATGTCATGATGCCTGACTTGGATGGTTTTGAGGTTTTACAAATGGTTCGGGAAATCAATAATGTGCCGGTTATCATGTTAACTGCCAAAGGGGAAGAGAATGACCGGGTTCGCGGGTTGGAATTAGGGGCAGATGATTACATAACCAAACCCTTCAGTCCCCGCGAGCTTGTAAGCCGGGTGAAAGCAGTATTGCGAAGAACCGAAGGTGCCACAGGCAGTATGCACGGTCTGATCGAAGTTGATGACAGGTTGAAATTTGATTTTGACAGGCATGAAGTCTGGTTGGAAGGTAAGATCATTAAATTGCGACCGACTGAATATCGACTTCTATTCCATCTTGTCCAGAATGCTGGTTGGGTGATATCGCACGATCAGTTATTAGCCAAAGTCTGGGGATACGAATATCGGGATGAACCGCATTATGTCCGATTATATATAAATTATTTGAGGCAAAAACTGGAGAAAGATCCTTCAAATCCACAATATATCCTTACAGAAAGGGGCGTGGGCTATCGTTTTGTGGATTTCAGACGCGAAAGAGATGAATTGTCAGCAGGATCCTGATATAGGGTAAAAGCAAATACCATGATAAAATCCTAAAATGCAAAAACAGGATAATTATGACAAAATATAGAATAGTTCTTGTAGATGATCACGAAGTTGTTCGGTTAGGTCTAAAAGCCCTATTGGATCGACATCCATTATTTGAAGTGGTTGGAGAGGCAGGATCCTCGCGCGAAGCCATTGAAGTTGTATCAAATTTACAACCAGACGTGGTAGTCATGGATGTGCGTCTTCCGGGCACCTCAGGTATAGAAGCATGTGAAGAGATCACCCGTCGGTATCCAAGTACAAAAGTGATCATGTTAACTTCTTACGCTGAAGATGAGATGCTGTTTTCCGCAATCCGTGCCGGAGCATCTGGTTATGTGTTGAAGCAAATTGGCGGTGAAGATTTAATTCACGCGCTGGAAGCTGTAAGCAGAGGGGAAGCCCTGCTTGACCCTGCAGTAACCCAACGAGTATTCCAGGAAGTACGGCGTGCTGTTAAAGAAGAAGAAGCATCCGCGTTTGCACACCTAAGCCAACAGGAAAAGCATGTTCTGCTGCTGGTTTCCGAAGGAAAAACTAATCGGGAAATTGCCAAGGCACTTTTCCTCGGTGAAGGGACTGTAAGAAATTATGTCAGCAGCATACTATCGAAACTGGGGGTAAGCAATCGAGCCGAGGCTGCTGCTTATGCAGTTGAGCACAGTCTTCGGGAATATATATCCGTTTAATCCAATTCATCCATATGAAGAGATCCCAGCCTTGCTGGGATCTCTTCGTCAAAAAATCAATTATCAATCCATCTCAAGTTACACACAACATTGATATGTTGGTGGTTTGATCATTTGCCGGCAATAATCAACATTTCATCATTGGTTTCAAATTTAAAATCCTTAAGATCGAGAGATCGTTGTTTTTCCTGTTCAACCGATTCGATCTTAAGCAGGTCTTCCTTGGTGATAACCTGGTGCAGATTATCATTTACCCATTTTCGGAAATCTCCATATTTTTCTTCCAGGTTTTCGATTACTGGTACAGTTTCCAAGTATTGAAGAATTGCCCGAGCTGCATTTTCTCCATCTTTCCTGGCCACCCCTACCAAACCAGTACTAGCCAACCTTGCCCATCCTGCAAGAAAAACTGATTTGATCGCTGTTTTTGTGTCTGGATCAAATGCTTCATAGGAGACCCCTTCAATTGGATAAGATGGATCGGGATTGGCAGCATAGGAATCCCATTCAATCGGTAAGGGAAATTCCTTATCAATGGTATCTCCAATGGCAAAAATAACTGTATCAGCCGGTATCAATCTTTTTGTGCCCAGGCTTTTTGGTTTTATCCTACCATCAACCGCAACCAAAGTGTTATCTTCAACTTCCAATGCTGTTGATCCTTTTGTCCAGTCCCCAATAATTCTTGTGGGGGAGGATAAGAAATTAAATTCCAGGATGGTTGAAGAAACAGGTTCCAATGCTTTTGCCAGACCATCTTTAAATGACTGCCTGGCTTCTTCAACATCCTGCCCTACCGCATTAATGATAGGAGCAACTCTGTTTATTTCAGCATCCAATTTTTCAAAATCCAGATTGGTTACCACATTCTCCAATTCCTGGCGGGTGAATTTTATCTCTCCGGGTCCCCTCCTGACCACCACTGTTACCTTCTCGACTTTTTTATCACGAATCAGGTAACGAGCGATATCCATCATCACGTTCCCGGCACCAACCAGGGCAACTTTAGGGCCTATAAGATAACGACGATCGCTGTATGGGGGAAGCAAATTATAGTGAAATACCACGTCTTTGGCATGGTACACTCCCGGTAGGTATTCTCCTGGTAAATTCAACCATTTGGTTCCCTGGGCACCTGTTGTTACCAGGATGGATTGAAAACCCAATTTAATCAAGTCAGACAAAAACATTGGTCCACCACTGCTAACTTTAACATTTCCAAAATATTCTATATTGGGGAGTTCCATAATTTGAGAAAATTGCTTACGCAGTCCGGTTTTCATTTTGATCTTGTCTGGATAGATACCATATTCAGCAAGACCACCTGGTTTGATATCACGATTAAATAATGCCACCCGAATCCCGTTAGACGCCAGATACCTTGATGCAAATAACCCAGCTGGTCCTGCGCCAACAACTGCTACCATGTGCTTTTCCATTACCGTTTCATCCTCCTCAAAGAAGTACATTTCATAATAAGGATTTTATCCCTTGAATGAATATTTCAATTTATGATATCATGTTTAGTGATATTTTTCACACAATATTTCTTTTCCAAACTGGTGAAACCACCCAAAGAAACACTATTATAATTAATATTCAGAGAATTATTATCCTCTTATTAATTGGATATGGGAAAATTAACAATCCCTTCCTCGCCAGGAAATGAACTCTATACTATGATTTCATAAAAGTAAATAGTTCGCACAAGTTTTCTTATCTTGAATATCTGCAATTAAACAAATACTTTGAAATGGAGAGATTGATCTTCCTGCTTGTATATTCGTGTAATTTATGATGCTGGTCATGGAAACTCTAAATATCCTCTTTCGGAGATAAAATGAAAGATTCAACATTAAAGACCTCACTGCCAAATGGATTATCAATCCTTCTTAAAGAGATCCATACAGCTCCCCTGATCAGCTCATGGATCTGGTACCGTGTTGGTTCAAAAGATGAACCAACCGGATTAACCGGAATCTCTCATTGGGTGGAGCACATGCAATTCAAAGGAACTCCCACTTACCCATCCAATGTCCTGGACAAAGCCATATCACGGGAAGGAGGAATGTGGAACGCATTCACATACCTGGATTGGACAACATTTTTGGAAACTATGCCTGCCTCCAAAATCGACCTGGCATTATCGCTCGAAGCAGATCGGATGGTCAACAGTATTTATGATGCTGAAGAAGTTGCTTCAGAAAGAACCGTGATCATTTCTGAGAGGGAAGGCAGTGAAAACGAACCAATTTTTCTACTGAACGAAGCTGTTCAATCTGCTGCTTTTTCCGTTCATCCCTACCACCACCAGGTCATTGGCGACAAGGCAGATCTCAAAACAATTTCCAGGGATGACCTTTACAACCATTATCGCAAAAATTATTCTCCAAACAATGCGGTTCTCGCATTGGCTGGCGACTTTGACTGCCAGACTATACTTGCTCGAATTTCGGAATTATTTGGAACCATTCCTGCAGGTGAACCAATATCCAGGCTAAAAAGACCAGAACCAGAACCCACTGGAGAACACCTGCTGGATGTTCATGGACCTGGTGAAACTACATTCATCGAGATAGCATACCGGTTCCCATCTGCTACAAATCCGGACCTTTTCCCTTTCATGGTTTTAGACAGTTTATTAAGTGGTCCAAGCAATCCGAGCGTTTTTGGTGGAGGCGGCATTTCCAACAAGACATCCCGCCTATACAGAGCTCTCGTTGAAAAAAACCTGGCAGTAGGTATTTTCGGGAGCGGTCAGATCACTCTGGATCCTTATCTCTACACGACAGAAATAACCCTATCCACAGAGAACAATATTGAAGAAGCCTTATCAGCATTTGACAATGAGATTTTAAAAATCCAACAGGAGCCGATCACTGAAGCGGAGATCCAACGAGCCATAAAACAAGCCCGAGCCATTTTTGCATATGGTACCGAAAATATCTCCCACCAGGCAGCCTGGCTTGGTTTTTCAGAGATGTTCGCTGATTATCAATGGTTTGAAAAATACCTCGAAAACCTGGTTGAGGTAACTCCAGAGGATGTTCAGCGAGTGGCTCAAACATGGTTGATCCCCCAAAAACGATTAATTGGAAAATATATACCTGATGGAGAGGTGTGAATATGAAAAAATTAATAAATAATAAACACGCCTTTCCCGGAAAGGAGGATATTTTCCGTGAAGTACTTCCTAATGGCATCACTTTTCTGTCCAGGGAAAACTTCAACAGTCCTTCTGTTTATTTATCCGGATATCTCTCAGCGGGTAGTCTACATGATACTGACGAGCTAATGGGTTTGGCTAACTTTACCGCCATGATGTTAACAAGGGGAACGACAAAACAGAATTTCCAGGATATCCATAACGCCCTTGAATCATGCGGTGCAAACCTGGGAATCAGTGCCGGTATTCACACATGTCGGTTTTCAGGCAGGTGCCTGGCTGAGGATCTCCCACTGCTTATGGATATCCTGTCTGATAGCCTGTGTACGCCAAGTTTTGAACCTGATCAAATTGAAAACCTGCGAGCCCAATTTTTAACTGGCCTGGCAATGAGAAACCAGGATACAAGAGAAATGGCTGCCCTGACATTTGACCAGATCCTCTTTAATGGGCATCCATACAGCAGGCCGGAAGACGGATACCCGGAAACTATCAAGGCGATCACTAGGCAGCACTTAATTAATTTCCACCAAGTTGGTTATGGTCCTGATGGTATGGTTATTTCGATCGTTGGCGCAGTTAAACCTGAAGATGCCAAGAAACTTGTATCGGACATTCTTGGTGAATGGGAGAACAAGGGACAGGCTGTAAGCCCTGAACTTCCTCCCTACAAACCGCTCAAAGAGAGCATCACCAGGCAAACAAAAATAGAAGGAAAATTCCAAAGCGATCTCATGGTAGGTTCAAATGGACCGAAGCGAAATGACCCGGAATACCTGGCAGCTTCTCTAGGAAATTCGATCCTGGGTCAGTTTGGAATGATGGGGAGAATAGGGGATGTTGTTCGTGAAAAATCCGGACTAGCTTATTACGCCTATAGCTCCTTAAAATCAGGAGAAGGACCCGGTTCATGGGAAGTGAGTGCAGGAGTAAACCCTGCGAATGTTCAAAAAGCAATTGATCTGATCAAAGAAGAGATCACCAGATTTGTGGAATCTGGTGTATCCGAAGAGGAACTGGCAGACAGCCAGGCGAATTTCATTGGCAGGTTACCGATATCATTGGAGTCAAATGCCGGTGTATGCGGAGCTATCTTGAATATAGAGAGATTCAACCTGGGATTGGATTATTACAGACTTTACCCTGCGAATGTTCAAAATGTAAGTATTGATGAAGTTAATGATGCATCCCGGAAATACCTGGATCCAGATCGTTTGGCCATTTCGATCGCTGGTTCCTAGGAGAAACTCATGAGATCAGTTCTTTCGACGGGAGTTGATATCATCGAGATCAAGCGATTTGAAGACACTATCGAGCGCCAGGGTGATAAATTCCTGAAACGCATTTTCACTGATCTGGAATTGTTAGACTGCGGAGGCAAAACGGAATCACTGGCAGCAAGATTTGCAGCCAAGGAAGCTGTTTCAAAAGCGCTTGGGACCGGAATCGGGATAGTCTCATGGCATGACCTGGAAATCACCAAGAATAGTGATGATCAACCTGTAATCAATCTTCATGGTGAAGCAAGTGTCCTGGCTGAGTCACTGAACCTGGTAACCTGGTCAGTCAGTTTAAGCCATACAAAGGAACTAGCGATAGCATTGGTTGTTGCTATTGGATAACACCAGGTCTCTTATTCTTCCTGCCCTATCCATAGGTGGCCGGGAAGGACCAAATCCAGCGTTCGAATGGAAATCTTTCCACTTTCAGAAATATTTTCTGTCATCGATTTCGGGTTGATCAAACACAAGGTGGGAACTTTACCATATTTTGCCTGATAGTATTCAGCTGCCCGTGTAATTTTAGCGGATAAACCTGTCTTTGGATCATTGTCAAACCACATCATTCCAAAATTCATATCAATCTCCATTTCCGTTATTGTTGGGGTTTAAGCAAAAAATAATGCATCGTATCCAACCTGGTTAAACCATGCTAATAATTTCTCAAAGAATTTCCTGGGTGGTAATAGAACAAGGCCGTAATTCAACGGTCGACCTATCTCGATTACTTTACGGAATTGAAAAGATTTTCTTAACAGCCTATCCCTACCAGACAAGACTGCTGAATATACCCGAGAAGGTGGATATCGAGAAGAGGTAATATCCATTCAATGAACCAACTTGCTCTGATGTTCCATTGAGAATTCCTTTTATTTGTAATTAGAATATTTGTTCTATTATATCATGGGTTCTAATGAACTGCAAGGAGATTTCAACCATATTAAGATCAAATTTTCCAATATTAGAACTTTGTATAATCCCCCAAACATCTCTTGTATTAGATGGGCGAGTAAACTATAATTCATACGCTAATTTGATTGGAGATTTGAGGTTCGATCCATGCCCATATATACCTATAAATGTGAAAACTGCGGAATTCAATTCGAGAGACAACAAAGTTTTTCGGATCAACCGCTGACCCGCTGCCCTGAATGCAGCAAGAAAAGCCTTCGGAAAGTTTACACACCGGTTGGAATTGTATTTAAAGGCTCTGGTTTTTACGCCACTGACCACCACTCCCCATCAGGACAGGCTCCAGCAGCGCAATCAAACCATGATGATGTTGAGAAAACCACAACCGAATCGAAAACTACACCCACAAAACCTGAAAAATCTGAAAAGAACACTTCTGACAAGTAAATCCTGATAAGCAATTAAAAAACAAATGATCGGCATCAATGAATCACTTCGCCGATCGTCTTTTTATTAATCAATTGCCAGATATGCTTTTGTTTGTATCCCTCTTCCAAACTGGTCAGGCGAGATCATGCGAATATGATTTTCCAAGATAAACCGTCTTAATATTATCAATTCTGCCAATAGATCTCAGCCCAATGGACTGGATGGTCTGTGGCAGATTCCGGGGGGAGAATATAAACCGGGTTTCTGACGGATAAATCGCTTGAAATGAAGATATGATCGATCCTGTTCCTTCCTGACATATCCACTCCATCTGAACTGATTCCGCTTGGATAGATATTGATCCATGCATTTGTAAAGACTGCATCGATCATTTTATATGCATCTTCATTTTGTCGTAAATTGAAATCACCCATGATGATCACATTCTTCTGCCCCATAGTTTGCTCCAACAACATCTTGGCAAAGGCTTCCTTTGCTGCATCTGAACCTTCAGGATGCACATTGTAAATATTAAAAATCATTTTCCCCACCTGAACCTGGGCATAAGCGGTACCATTTTCATCCTGATCACTGAATGTAAAGATCGTCTGAGTATTCATTAATGGGAAACGTGAAAGGATGGCGGTCCCATAACTGCCGGCAATTGTTTTTGGTCCGTAATAAGAATAGAAACCAAGTTGATCAGCAAAGAATCTCACCAGGTCAATATTGTTTAGCGAAATTCGAGTCGAGTCGCTTTCTTGAAGGACAAGTATGTCTGGGGACACCTGTTGAATGATTGCCAATTGGCGTAAATAGGATTGTTCCCCGGCATTGTCATTCCCCTGTTGAATGTTATATGTCATCACCTTAAAAGAATTAGCTTTGGCAACATTCTCTGGATGGATCGGCCGAAAAAATAAACCTCCTGCCGTCAATAAAATAATAAAAAGGGACAGCAAACTCAATAAAATCGGAAATTTATGCCTTTGAGACCCTTCCAGCCGGTTGTTCCCTTCCTTCATTATCATGACAGCAAGACAAAGTATGAAGGTTATGATCAAGAATGGCAGGTAGAATTTATTTCTAAAGAAAGGACTTACTGGTTCAACATAACCCCATACATTCGTAAAAATGTTCATGAAAACCAAAACAACCAATGTTAAAACACCAAGCAAAAAACCTGGAGCCAACTGCCGCGGTGATGGATTGGTATCACTCAGTTTGTTCCAGAAGTACTCCAAATCAAGGAAAATAATTGGAAGCAGAAAGATCATGACATACAATGGGATCTGCTGCCAGATTGAGGGTGCGCCGACTATTACCGGCTGAGAAACTATGGTGCCAGGAAAACTGACTTGATAGACAAGTATCGTACTCACCAATGATACTGAGAAAAGAATGTTCCAACTGATGACGAATCTCCTGGAAATTCTTTCGTAACTGTCTGCAAACATCATTCGCGATATGAACCACCCCATGGACAGGATAATAACCAACAACACGATGATTATGTAATTTCCTTCCGTCCAGCGTGCCAGGATTCCGGGTGCTGAAAAAACAAAATACACCAATGATAAAACCATGAATATCCCAAGTATGGATGAGGTCACCCCAGGGATCTTTCCCCTGGCATATTCATGAGGTTGTTCGATTACGTTCCTGGTTCTCTCCAATCCAATCATGGATATGACCAGAAAACATCCCAAAATCCATCCCATCCACGATCCATTCGAAGTTAACGAATAATCAAACCCGGAACGTAGACTGCGAAGCATTATTGAAAATGCCATAGCCAGAGCCAGGCCCAATGAAGCTTCAAAACCTGTTATTCCTGATCTCCCTGCTAATTTCGTAGGCTTCAGCAGGAAAGGGAACAAACCAAGACTCAGGGCAGTGCCAATACCAGACACCAACATTCTGTCATTCGTGTTAAGATCTGCCAAAACTCCCCTCGATAGGAATAATCCTCCCACGAAGACCCAGCTCAACCACCCTGGAGCCTGTTTATTAAATATAAAGAATATTACCGGGAAGAAGAAAAACAAAACTCCCAGGGCTTTTGCGTCCAGAGAAGTGTTAAGCAAATCAAGGGTGTAGATCGACGAAACCAAAGTTCCCCCCATCTGAAAGAAAAGCAAGAATATGATTCCAAAGGAGACAATAGCAAAAGTTGATTTCTTCATTTCAGGAACCTCCACAATAAATTCATCTGATCCTTATTAAAATTGAGAACCCCATTAATGAAAGAAAGTCGCTTTATCAGCGACTTTCTGAAAAAGAAATTTTGATTTAAAGAACTTATTTAGTACCGTATGAATTTACATTTCCCAGACCACTTATATTTTGCTGGACTAACGGGGTGCCGAAATAATGAATCGAACCAACACCGCTTATGTTGGCAGTCAGGTTTGATATCACCCAAATTGTTGCACTACCCACGCCACTAATCCTTGCAGTTGCACTGTCAACCTTGTAATCCCCACCATTAAAGCTGCCGGCTCCACTGATGATAATATCCAGAAAATCACCGCTGCCATCAGCATCAATACTACCAGCACCACTTAACCTGACCACCAGGTCCCCCACTTCGGCATTCTGGAGGGCGATACTTCCTGCTCCTGCAGCTATCAATTCCAACTTTGGAGAATTGATTCCGTTCAAGGTTATCTGCCCGGCAGATGGGAAGTTAAGAGATGACAATTCTGTTACAGTGATGGTAACCAGAATTCGATCAGAGGGATCAACCCGATTCTGCCACGAATTGACTGAATTATCAAATATGAGGATCCCGTTTTGAACCTTTGTAGTTAATTGAGGCAGCAAATTATCATCTGCTTCAATCTGAACGGTGCCTTCATTTCCAGACTGTATCATAACGACTGCGGGATAGCGGATATCAATTCCTGAAAAATGTGATACCGCACGTTCTTCAACTTTGATAACACCTGAACCCGGGATCCCCCCATTGAAATCTGATCCGATACCAGATAGGTTTAAATTCCAATCCTGGGGCGTTGTCCAACCCAATTGAGGGGCGAAGTATATCGCCAGGACTGCTGCTATCACGATCAAAAGCGATGCCAACCTACCCCCCAATCTCCAATAGCTTCGAAGGATCAATCCAAGTCCAAGCGCAATAAGAAGGAACGGCCAGGCATGTGTCAGCGCCCAAAGGTTTTCAACTGGGATCATGTTCATATTGATCATCAGCCACACTATTCCTGTAGCTATCATAACAAATGGCCAAAATAACGATCTATCTCTCATTTTCTTTCTCCAATCTTCAAAATATTAATTAAGGCTTTGCAATAATTCATTTCGTATTAATTCGCAATTATTCAGCATCTGGACTTGGTGGTGGGACAACCACATCTGGTTGGTTCTGCTCAATTTTATCCTTGCGAGTATTCAAACCTAATTGCTTGAAAACCAGATAAGATCCAAGGATAAGCAAGGCAATTGGGAACATAAAAGTTCGCCATCCTTCGGAAACACCGAAAGAAAAAATTATTTCAAAAAATGCTCCAAAGATGACAAACATGATCAATCCGATCTCCATCACCTTTCGGCCTGCTTTTTTCCTGGACAAATTTCCTTCCCAGGCACCCATAATGAAGATTCCGAGACCGACAGAGATCAAGATAATTGTCCAGCTATAAGACCAGGTTTCCCATCTACCAGTCAGGTTTTGAAGAAAAAGCATTATGCCGTTTGTAGTAACGATGCTTCCAGGAATTGCCATCCATGAAAATGATTTCCCGAAAATGAACATTCCTACAAAGAAGAGGGCTCCGAACCCCATGATCATGATCGGCCACACCCATCCCCAGAAACTTGTTCCTTTGAACAAACGCTCAAGCAATGAAAGTGCACCCAAACTGATCAGAATTACTCCAACAACCAACGCGCCAACATTTCTTTTTTCAGTCATAATGATTCTCCCATAAAAAAATAATTAGAAAAAAAATTTTATATTACTTACAAACATTAAGAATAAACTCCTACTTAATTTTAATTACGTAAATACCTCTCCAAGGTTGCATAGGATATGGAATTGGTTAGTACTGAAATGCAAATATAGCCCG
>Ga0209342_10000965_pt1 | contig 32832 bp, 29 predicted proteins | sample RifCSP16_2_FD_184023 | JGI IMG/M metagenome (GOLD analysis project Ga0209342, IMG submission 184023) | Soil microbial communities from Rifle, Colorado - Rifle CSP2_sed 16_2 (SPAdes) (version 2) | ecosystem: Environmental > Terrestrial > Deep subsurface > Rock core/Sediment | place: Rifle...
CAGCGAAGCCGTCCAGTCCCTCAAGTCCGAGCTCGGCGCACTGCAGAAAGAGGAGCTGCGGCTCGCCGAGACGCTGGGTGACCGCCACCCGGACATGATGCGGGTGCGCTCGCAGATCCGGGCCACGCAGGAGAAGCTGCGGGCGGAGATCCGCAACGTAGGGCGGGGGGCGGAGAGCGAGTACCGCACCGCGCTCTCGAACGAAGCCCGCCTCATGGCGAGCCTGGAGGCGGTCAAGCAGGAGGCCCAGGGGACGAACCGCAAGACGATCGAGTACGGCGTCCTCCGCCGCGACGTGGAGACCAACCAGGAGCTCTACAAGGACCTTCTCACGAAGAGCAAGCAAACGGGGCTCGAGACCGAGCTCAAGACGACCAACATCCGCGTCGTGGAGAAGGCGGAGACCCCGCGTGGGCCTGTCAGCCCGAGGCGGATGCGCAACTACCAGCTCGCGCTGATGCTGGGCCTGATCCTCGGCGTCGGCATCGCGCTGCTCTTCGAGCACGTCGACAACACCTTCAAGACCCCGGAGGACGTGAAGGAGTACCTCCCCGGCGCCCCCTTCCTCGGGATGGTCCCGGACGTGGAGGCGCGCGGGCCCTCGGGCGCGACGCGGCCCGGACCCTCGCCGCTCATCGTCCGCAACACGGGCTCGGCGGTGGCGGAGTCGTACCGCGTGCTGCGCACGAACCTGCTCTTCACCTCCGCCGACACGACGGGGCGCGCGCTCGTGGTGACGAGCGCGAACCCCGGCGAGGGCAAGACGACGACGGTCGCCAACCTCGCGGTGGCGCTGGCGATGAACGGGGCCAAGGTGCTGGCGGTCGATGGCGACCTGCGGCGGCCGATGCTCCACCAGCACTTCGGCATCGCCAAGACACCGGGGCTCTCGGACCTGATCGTCGGCAAGTGCGTGGCCTCGCAGTCGATCCAGGGGACCCGCTACCGGGGCCTGCAGGTCCTGCCCTGCGGCTACCAGCCCCCGAACCCGGTGGAGCTCCTGGGCTCGCCGACCATGAAGCAGATCGTGGAGGCGCTGCGCTCGCACTACGAGTGGGTGCTCTTCGATGCCCCGCCGCTGCTCGCGATGGCGGACGCGCCGGTGCTGTGCCCGCTCGTGGAGGGGGTCGTGCTCGTGATCGCGGCCGAGGCCGCCACAAGGCCCGCGGTGCAGCGGGCGATGGACTCGATCCAGAGCGTCGGGGGCAAGGTCATGGGCGTGGTTCTGAACAAGGTGAACCTCGAGCGCAACGCCTACTACTACAGCCAGTACTACGGCGAGTACTACCGCAACTACTACGCGGAGGGGGCGCAGGCTCGGCCGAGCTCGGCCGGCGCGGACCGTCGCGAGCCGGGCCGCGCGGGGGCACGGGCCGCGCGGCGTTCATGAGGGGGCCGGGCATGGTAGCCTTGAGCGACGTGGGTTCTCTCGCCGCCGTGCGCCGCGCGCTCGCCGTCCTCCTCGCCGCCCTCCTTGCGGCGCCCCCCGGGCCCCTCGCCTCCGCCGCCTCGAGCGGGACCATCCAGGGCTCGGTTCGCCTGCAGGGCCGGCCGCTCTCCGGGGTGACCGTGGCCTTCATCGAGCTCGAGTCGGGCGCGGTCGTGCGCGCGACCTCGGGGGCCGACGGGCGCTTCGAGGCGAAGGCGGCGCCGGGCGAGTACGCGGTGACGACGGAGAGCCAGGCCGGCCTGACGGTGGACAAGGCGCCGGTCAAGGTGGCCGTCGTCCCCGGCGAGGTTGCGACCGCCACCCTCGAGCTGATGGCGGTGCCGACGGCGATGCTGCAGGAGCCCCCGTCGACGCCGCCGGCGGAGGCCACCGCCCCGCCGCCCACGCCCGCGGAGACGCCCCCGGAGGCGGCGGCACAGATCTTCGCGGAGACGACGGGAACCGGAGCCCAGATCCGCTTCGAGCCCGTGACCTGCTTCGTGGCGGGGGAGTTCCCGCTCCTCGACGCCGGGGTCGACCCCCTGGAGGCGATCGCGCGGGCGCGCGTCTACTTCCACGGCGCGGCGGGGACGTCTTTCTACTACGTCGAGATGACGCAGGAGTCGGGCCGCTTCTTCGGTAAGCTGCCGCGGCCGAGGGTCGAGGCAAGCCCGATCACGTACTACCTGCAGTCGACCACGACCCAGTTCGAGGAGGCCCAGACGCGCGAGATCGAGGCGATCGTGGTCGAGAAGAAGGACGAGTGCGGCGACCGCAAGGTCGCGGCCTTCGGGCCCCCGGGCGCGGTGACCGTCTTCTCCGCCGCGACCGGCGCCTCGATCGCGCTACCCGCCGGCTTCGCGGTGGGCGGGGCGGGGCTGGCGATCGGGGCGATCGTGGTGATTGCCGGCGCCGCCATCGCCGGCGTCGGCGGCGCCGTCGTCACCGCACCCGCCACGCCGCCGCCCCCGGTGATCGTGGTGCCCTCCCCGATCCCGATCCCGACGCCGATCCCGCAGCCTACGCCCACCCCCGTCACGACGTTCCGGTGAGGGGGGCTCGAGGGTCACGCGCGCGCGCTCGGGCCTGACCGACCCGGACGGACTCGCGTGCGCCCCTAACGCCAGGTGATGGTGGCGCGCAGGCTGTCGCCCTTGCTGGCGGTGACGGTGACCTCCGAAGACCAGGAGCTCGTGCCCTCGGCCCAGCTGCCCGAGGCCTCGCCGAGGAGCACGCGCTGCTGGGGCGCGATCTCGCGCTCGCGAGGGGCGGCGGGGCCGCCGCTCCCGGCTCCGTTCACCGTCGTCGCGACCGTGACCCCCTGCACGCGGATCGGCTTCTTGCCATCGTTGACGACGAAGTAGCGCAGCCTCCACGCGTCAGCGGGCTGGATCCCGGAGTCCGGGGTCATCTCGAACTCGATCCGCCCCAGAAAGTCGGGGGCCTTCTGCAGCGCGACGTCGCCGGTGTCGAAGCCGGTGAGGCCCTCCTTCTGCGCCTTCTGGGTCTGGACGGCGGTGGCCCCGGCGACGAATCGCTTGCGTGCCGATTCGCGCCCGCGCTGGGCGCGCGCGCGGGCGGCGGTGGCGCCGGCGTGGCCAGGCTCGAGGCGAAGCGCCTCGTCGAGCCGCCCGATCGCGCCGTCGAAGTCACGCGTGGCGAGGGCGGCCTCCGCCTGCGCGAGAAGGTCCGCCACCCGGGCCGCGTTCGTGGGGGCGGCCGGCGCCGAGGGCGTTGGCGCAGCGGCCACGGGCTTCGGGGCCGCGACCGGAGGCGGTGTGAGCGTCGGTCCCACCCGAGGGGTGGCGGTGGGGCTCGGCCGCAGTGTGGAGGCCGCGGGCGTCGGAAGCAGGGGCGTCGGCTCCGGCGTCGCGGGGACAGCCTCCGGCGTCGCGCTCACGGGGGGCAAGGCCGCGGGAGGCGGCGTGGCCCCAAACGGCGTCGCTCGGGGCGTCGCCCGCGCCACCGGCGTGGGCTTCGCGGCGGGCTTGGCGAGCGCAAGGCGCCAGACCGCCCACCCGCCGCCGGCCAGCGCGAGAAGCGCGGCGAGGCCGCCCGCGACGAGGAGCGGCGTGCGGGACGCGGTCGCCTCGCGGCGTGCCGGCGCGGGCGCCGCTGCCGCCCGCGGACGCTCGGCGTGCGGCCTCGGCGGCGGACGGGGTTGCCGCGCGGGCGGGGACCGACGCGCGGCCGGCACCGGTGGCGAGGGGGGAGTGGACGCGCTCGGAGCGGTCGGCGCCTGAGCCGCCGGGGGAGGCGGGGGCACAGGCGGCCCGCCCTCGGGGACGAGACCCGTCGTCGGCTCCGACCCGATGACGACCGTCGGCGCGACCTCGGGCTCCACGGAGACGGCGGCGGCGACCTCGTCGGCGTCGGTGATGAGGACGGTCTCGGCCTCCGACTGGTCCGTCACCACGGCTTCGGTCGCCTCGACGACGATGGCATCGCCCTCCGCGCTCGCCGCATCGGCGTCGATGAACACGGTCTCCCGGTCCCACTCCGGCGCCGACTCCGACTGCGCGTCGACGAAGAGCGGCTCCCCAACGGGGGCCGCCGCCTCGGGGCCGGAGGGGACGGCCTCCTCGCCTCCGGGCTCCACGGAGACGAGCGGCTCCTCCTCCGGCATCGGGAAGGGCTCCTGGACCGGCGCCGCGGGAGCAGAGCGCTCGGATGGCTCGGAGGAAAAGAGGAAGTCGGGCTCGATCCCCACCGTGGGCTCATCGCCTCCGGGCACTGCGGCCTCGGCCGGCGTCGAGGGCGACCCCCACAGCGCTACCGTCTCCACCTCCGACGCGGGCTCGGCCGCCGCCTCCGCCGGCGGGGCGGGCGTCGCCAACGCACCTGCCGCGCGGCGGGGCAGAACGCACTGGAGCATGACCACGTCCTCCTCGCCCGGCGCGCCCAGCCACAGGATGTCGCCGTTGCGCAGAGGAGAGCCGTTCGCGTCGACCGCCGCGTCGTTGACGTGCAGCGGCCGCTCCGCGCCCGCGTCGTGCACGGTGACCCGCCCCCCGCCTTCGACCATGAGCATCGCGTGCACGGAGGAGACCGTGGGCAGCTCGAGGCGGAAGCTGCTGTCCTCCGCGGAGCCGATGGTGACGACGCCCTCGTCGGGCAGGATGAAGCGCAGGCCGGCGAGCGCCCCGCCCAGGACGGTCAGTGAGGGCTTCTTGGTCTCGGCCATCGCTCGCTCGCGCCCACCGTCGGAGGGAGGGACGGTGCGCTTCTCAAAGCCGCCTCGGAGGCATTCTAGGAGGCGTTTCGCGGACGGTCAAGGCGATGCGTGAGCATGATCACCCTCCTCGCGCAGCGCGATCGCCGCAAGCGCCGTCCACGTCGCGACGTTGGCCGGGATCTGCCAGTTGAAGTCGACGAGGTTGTGGACGGCGAGGGCCAGGAGCGCCCCGAAGAGCCCGACCTCGAGCGGCCCCCGGCCGGCGACGCGTAGCGCGGCGCGGAAGACGAGGAAAAGAACCGCGACGACGAGCGCCGCCCCGACGAGACCGAGATCGAGGAGGGCCTGTAGGTACTCGTTGTGCGCCTCGCCGACCCACTCCGTCGGCCAGAAGTGCTGGTAGCGCGGGTAGGCGGTCGCGAAGGCGTTGAGCCCCACGCCGAAGAGCGGGAAGTCTCTGACCATGGGCGGCACGTCGCGCCACAGCTCGAGCCGGCTGCCGCGGAATCCCCGCGTCTCGAAGCCTCCGACGACCCCTCCGGGTCCAATCCACATCACCCCCAGCCCGGCGAGGACGAAGACGGCGAAGGCGGTCCTTCGCCGGCGGCGGGAGGCGAGGGGCATGGCGAGGGCGCTCATGACGAAGGCGGTGACGCCCCCGCGCGAGGCGGAGGCCAGCAGTCCCGCCACGAGCACCATGACCTCGGTCACCCGACGCACGAGGGTCGTCCCCTCGCGCCCGCCGAGGGCGAGCCAACCGCGACGGCGGCCCTCCCAGGCGCGGCGCAGCGCGGAGAGGGCCTCGAGCGCGAGGCCCATCGCGAGCGGGATCGCCATCACCAGGTAACCCGCGAAGTGGTTTCGGTTGACGTAGGGGCCGAAGACCGCATAGTCCCAACGCGGGCGCCAGAGGCCGTAGATCTTCCGCGGGTCGGGGGAGACCGCCTGCACGAAGGCGACCACCGTCATCGCCATCCCCACGACCACGACCGTCAGCACGAGCCGGCGCCGCCACGGCCGCTCGCCGAGCTCGCGGAAGACGGCGCCCGCGAGCAGCGTGAAGGCGGCGAGGAAAGCGAGCCCGCGCAGGGTGTCGGGGGGGCTCACGCTGATCGGCCGCCACGCGGCGAGGGGCAGGAGATCCATCGCGGAGTGGAAGGCGAACGAGCCGGGGCTGAGCCCGCGCAGCAGGAGCGGCGGCAGGGGCAGAAGCTGCAGCAGCACGAGAAGATGCAACGCGAGGAGCAGCCGCCGACCGGGGAGGCGCGGCAGGGCGAGACCTGCCCTCCGACCTCGGTGGCCGCGGAGCCAGGAGAAACCCCCAACGAGGGCGCAGCCGAGGAGCAGCGGGATGAAGACCGGCTCGTGGACGGCACCCGCGGCCATGGGGGCGACGGCGAGGAGAAACAGGATCGCGACGCGCAGAGCCCCGGCCCCGCCCCCCCGGCGGACCGGCGTCTTCACGGGACGCGCTCGACCCTCAGCAGGCGCCCGCGGGGGGAGAAGACGAGCCGCCGGTCGGCGCGGCCATCGCCGTCAGTGTCGAGCTCCTCGCTCGCCAGCCGGCCCTTCTCCCAGCCCTGCCAGCGGTCGATGCGGCCGTCGCGGTCGGAGTCGCTCTCGATCCGCACCACGATCCCGTCGCGCAGGACATCCGCCTTGTCCACCCTCCCGTCCCCGTCGTCGTCGTACTCGATCCGCGACGGGCGCCCGTCCGACGCGCGGTAGGTCCACTCGTCGACGTGCCCCTTCTGCCGCCGCCAGCGCCCGACCTTCTCGAGCACCCCCGCCGCGTCGTAGTGCTCCCAGCGATCGACCCAGGCGTCGTGGTCCTCGTCCACCTCGATCAGACGGATCTGCCGCCGCTCGTCGTAGTGGGCGATGTAGTCGGCGCGGCCGTCGTTGTTGCTGTCGTACTCGACGACCGCGAGGCGCCCCCCCTCGTCGTAGTAGCCCTTGTACGCCCCGCGGTCGAGGAAGTGATATCGGCGGCCGTCGCCACGGTCGACGAGGGGCAGCCTCCCCGGGGGGAGGCCGCCGCGGCCGCCGCAGGCGCGGTCACCGCAGGCGCTGGCGAGGAGGAGGGCGGCGAGCAGGCCCGCCCCCCGCGCAGTCCCCATCGGCCGGGAAGGGTAGCACAGCCTACTCAGCGTCCCTCCGGCGGGCGTCGGCGAGACCGAGCGCCACCCACACGTGCCGGAAGTCCTCCACGTCCTGGCCGAGGCCGTCGAGGCCGAGCCCCGCCAGCATGCCCCACGTCACACGGTCGGTCGGGCGCGCGCGGGCGCGCCACAGCGCGAGGGGGGCGAGGACGAGCCCCGCGAGCGCGGGCAGGCCGAGTGTCGCGGCGACGTTGAGCGGCGTCAGGTGCGCGTCGACGGCGAGCGCGCCCCGCCGCCCGGGCGAGCTGCCGGGGCCGGTGCCGAAGAGGGGGTGAGAGAGAAGCGTGTCGAACGACGTGACGACGGAGGTCAGGCGGGGCGACGGTCCGTCCCTCAGCCGCAGCGTCCAGGGCTGGGCGGGGTCGAGGGTGACGTTGAGGACCGTCAGCGCCCCGATGGCGAGCACGGCAGTCACGGCGAGGACACGGACGATGCGCCGCGCCCCGGGGGTCGCCGCGGCGCGGATCGCGGCCGCGAGCACGAACGCGAAGACCGCGCGCGAGAACGTGAGCGCGACCGTCACCGCGAGAGCGACCTGGGTAATCCGGCGCAGCGCGCGCGGCAGCCCCGCATCCTCCCGGGCCACGACCCCGGAGGCGAACACGCAGTAGCTGGCGAGCAGGTTGGGGTGAGGGAAGCCCGCCTGTGCGCGCGCGAGCGGCCCCGGCAGCAGGTCGCCACAGGTGCCCACGAGGGGGGTGATGGTGCCGAAAAAGGAGAGGAGGACGCCCACGACCGCCGCCGCGGCGGCGAGGAGCGAGGTCAAGGCGACGGTGCGGCCGATGGCGACGCCCATGCCCGGCCGGGCCGTCATCTCCGAAGTCACGACCGCGAGCGCGACGAGCATGGCCATGCCCAGGAGCTTGGCGGGCCCGGCGGCCTCGCGCGGCGAGGCCATCACGAGCGACAGCGCCGCCCAGCCGAGATAGAGGGCCATCCCGGCGTGGACGAGGCGCGGACGCGGCCAGCGGCCCGAGACCACGGTTCCCGCCCCCCAGGCGAGCACGGCGAGGGCGAAGACGGCGTCACTCCATTGCGCGTTCTCGTGCAGCCAGGGGAAGCGCGGGATCGCCGCCCAGGGCAGGAGCGCGAGCGTGAGCAGGAAGAGGGCGGCGGCGACGCGACTCACGGACACAGAGGATACCAGCGCCCCGGGGGCTCGGGGGTCGCGCTTCGCGCGCTCGGGCCTGACCGACACGGACGGATTCGGCATTCATCAACCACGAGCGCGCTCCCGCGCGGCCCCCTCGTCCGCTGATGGGGCGGTGACCGCGTCCCCGTACATCCCGTCGATCTGCGCCTCGTACCTCTCCTCCACGACCCGGCGCTTGACCTTGAGGCTGGGGGTCAGCTCGCCCGACGCCTGCGAGAGCTCCCGAGGGAGGAGCGCGATCCTCTTGATCTTCTCGAACTGGGCGAGGTCGGGGGTCAGCGCCTCGATGAGCCTCCGGTAGTGCTCGACGACCTCTGGCTTCCGCACCAGGTCCTCGCGGCTCCCGGTAGCGAGCCCCTTCTCCCGCGCCCACCGCTCGAGCGTCTCGAAGTTCGGCACCACGAGCGCCGAGGGGTAGTTGCGCTTGTTGCCGACCATCACGACCTCGCCCACGAACGCGCTCGTCTTGATCCGGTTCTCGATCGGCCGAGGGGCGATGTTCTTGCCGCCGGAGGTGACGATGATGTCCTTCTTGCGATCGGTGATCATGAGAAAGCCATCGCCGTCGAGCCTCCCGATGTCGCCGGTGTGGAAGAAGCCTTCGGCGTCGATCGCCTCCGCCGTCGCCGCCGGCTTCTTGAAGTACCCCTTCATGACATGCGGGCCGCGGGTGAGGATCTCCCCGTCCTCCGCGATCCTCACCTCCACGCCCTCGACGGGCAGGCCGACCGTGCCCGGCTTGATCCACTCCGGGCGGTTGCAGCTGATGACGGGGCTGGTCTCGGTGAGACCGTAGCCCTCGCAGATCGTCAGACCCACCGCCCCGAAGAACTCCGCTATCTCTCGCGCGAGCGGGGCCCCGCCGGAGACGAACAGCCGCAGCCGCCCCCCTGTGCGCTGCTTGATCTTGGCGAAGACCAGCCGATCGGCAAGGGCGAGCTGGAGCCGGAGGGACCCACCAAGCGTCCTCCGCTCGGAGCGCCGGTGGAAGGCCTCGCCGCCGACCCCGACCGCCCAGCGGAAGATCCTCCGCCGCAGGGGCGGGTCGGCCGCGATCTTCTCGTTCACCCGGGCGTACATCTTCTCGTAGAGACGAGGGACGGAGCACATGACCGTCGGCCTCACCGCGAGCATGTTCTCCGGGACCTTCTCCACGCTCTCCGCGTAGGCGATCGTCGCGCCCATGTAGAGCATGAAGTTGTGCCCGGCGGTCCGCTCGAAGCTGTGGCACAGCGGCAGGAAGGACAGCGCGACGTCGTCCGGACCGAGCTGATGGAAGACCTTCTCCGCCGCGAGGACGTTGGAGGTCAGGTTCGAGTGCGTGAGCATGACCCCCTTGGGATCGCCGGTCGTGCCCGAGGTGTAGATGATGGTGGCGAGATCCTCGCCGAGGACCTCCGCCGCCCGTCGCCGCGCCGCGCCGGGGTCGGCGGCGAGCGCCTCTCGCCCCCTCGCTCGAAGCTCGTCGAGGGGGATGGCCCCCACCGCCGCGGGCTCGAACCCCACGACGTGCCGCAGGCGCTTGAGCTGCGGCCGCAGCTCCGCAACCTTCGCTGCCTGCGCGGCGGTGGAGACGAAGGCCACCTGCGATTCCGAGTCGTCGAGGACGTAGAGGACCTGGGCCGGGGTGAGCGTCGGGTAGATGGGGACGTCGGCCGCCCCCGCGCAGAGGGCCGCGAAATCGGCGAAGGCCCACTCCGGGCGGTTCTCGGAGAGGATCGCTACCGTGTCGCCCTTGCCGATCCCGAGCGCCCGGAGCCCCATCGAGATCTCCTCGACCGACCGGCGGAACTCCTCGGAAGACGTCGCGCGCCAGGCGCCATCCCGCTTGTGCTTCAGGTGCTCGGCCTTCCGGAAGCTGTCGACGGCTCGGTAGAAGATGTCGCAGACGGTCTTCGCGGCCATGGTCGCCTCCGGAGCCGGCGGGGGGATCATACCCCGTCGCCGCGCGCGACCCGCGGCGTGGATAATGAAGGGCCATGGAGTCAGAGGTCTTCCTCGGTCTCGGCTCGAACCTCGGCGACCGCGAGGCCGCTCTCGAGGAGGCCCTCCGGCGTCTTTGCGGCCGCGGCTTGCGCGTCGCGCTCCGCAGCTCGACGTGGCTCACCGAGCCCGTGGGGGGGCCGCCGCAGGGCCCGTTCCTCAACGCCGTCGTCTCCGGGACGATCGCGCTCTCGCCGGAGGGTCTGCTGCGAGCTTGCCTCGAGACGGAGCGGGAGATGGGGCGGGTCCGAACCGTCCGTGACGGCCCGCGCACGATCGACATCGACATCCTCTTCTACGGCGACGTGCGCCGGGAGACCCCGGGACTGACGATCCCGCACCCGCGGCTGCACGAGCGCCGGTTCGTGCTCGAGCCGCTCTTCGAGATCGCCCCTGCCCTCCGGCACCCGGTGCTCGGCCTCACCGTCGCCGAGCTGCGCGAGCGGTGCCCGGACACCTCCGACGCCTGCCCGTACGAGAGGGCCGCGGTCTGATGCAGTTTCACCACATCGCGGTGGAGGGTCCGAGCGGCGTGGGCAAGACGGCGGTCGTGGAGCGTCTCGCCGAGCAGCTCGACGCGACGACCGCTCTCGAGGACTGGGGGGAGAACCCCTTCCTGCGCCCCTTCTACGACGGCCGGGCGGGGGCCGCGTTCCAGGCCGAGCTCTTCTTCCTGCTCTCGCGCTATCGCCAGCAGCAGGAGCTGCTCCAACGCCAGCTCTTCACCCAGGTCACGCTGTGCGACTACGTGTTCGAGAAGAGCCGTCTGTTCGCCTACCTCAACCTCGACGACAGCGAGCTGATGATCTACGAGAAGCTCTACGCGCTCCTCGTGGAAGGAGTCCCCAGGCCCGACCTCGTAATCTACCTGCAGGCCCCGACCGAGGTTCTGATGCGGCGCGTGCGCACGAGGGGCCGGCCGGAGGAGAGCCGGCTCTCCGAGGAGTACCTCGCCGAGGTCAACCGCGCGTACAACCACTACTTCTTCCACTACTCGGCGACGCCGCTGCTGGTCGTGAACACCTCGGACATCGACCTCGCGCACAGCGCGGAGGACCTCGACGACCTGCGCCGCCAGATCCAAGCCATGGGTCGGGGCACCCAGTACTACGTCCCCCGGGCCTCGAGGTCGTAGGCGGAGGGCGACGCGGCTTGACGAGGCGCCGTCGCTGCGCGATGCTCAGACCGTCCGAGCCATGAGGTCGACCGCGGCGCGCCAGCTCGTGCTTCCCTTCGACGGGGCCCCGCTGTGGGACGACGTCTCGCTCGAGGCTGCGCTCGCGCGTGAGGCCGGACGCGCTCTCCGTCTCGTCATCACCGACAACCGCTCGGTGCTGCTCTCGTTCCGGCGCGAGGCGGGCGCGGTGAAGCTGCGCCTGCACCGGATGTTCCTCCACGCGCCGTGGAAGGTGGTGGCGGCGCTCGCCCAGAACCTGCGGCGGCGCGGCCGCGCCGGCGACGGCCAGGTGCGGAGGTTCATGAACGAGAACCTCCACCTCGTTCGCCGCACGCCGCGCCGGATGCCGGTGCTCGCCACGGCGGGAGCGGCCTTCGACCTCGCGGAGGTGTTCCGCAGCCTCAACCGGCGTTTCTTCGCGGGCCGGCTGCGGGTGCCCATCACGTGGGGACGCGGCGTGGGGCGCGCGCGGCGTGGCGGGCTCACCTTCGGCAGCTACGACCCCGTGCTCGGCCTCGTCCGCATCCATCCCGTGCTCGACCGGCCAGAGGTGCCGCTCTTCTTCCTCGAGAGCGTCGTGTACCACGAGATGCTGCATCATCACCTCGGGGGCGTGCCCGATCGCGGAGGGCGCACGGTGTACCACACCCGGGCCTTCCGCCAAGCGGAGGGGCGCTACCCCCTGCTGCGCGAGGCCCTGGCCTGGGAGAAGGAGAACCTTCCCGAGCTCCTGCGCGCCAGCCAGGCCCTCGGACGCGCCCGGCGGGCCGCGCGCGCCGTCGCCCGGGGCCAGCGGACCTGATGACGCTGCCGCATCTGCGGCGGCTCCTCCCGCGCCTGCGCCCGCACCGGCGCCGGGTCGTCCTCGGGCTCATCTGCCTGCTCGCCACCACCGCCTTCTCGGTGGCGAGCCCCTGGGTGCTGCGCCACGCCATCGACGACCTCACGCTGGAAGTGACCCGGCAGAAGCTGTGGCTCTATGCGGGAGCGCTCCTCGCCCTCGTCATCGGAGAGGGCTTCTTCCGCTACGGGATGCGGATGGTGCTCATCGGGGTGAGCCGCGAGGTCGAATACGAGCTCCGAAACGAGATCTTCCACCACCTGACGCTCCTTTCCCCGCGCTACTACCAGCAGAACCGGATCGGCGAGATCATGAGCCGCGCCAGCAACGACATGGCCGCGGTGCGCATGGTGCTCGGCCCCGGGATCATGTACACCGCGAACACGGTGGCCACCTTCGCGGGGGCGGTCACGCTGATGCTCCTCATCTCGGCGCCCCTGACGCTCCTCGCCCTCGTCGGCCTCGTGCTCGTCTCCGTCCTCGTGCGCCACTACGGCCGCCAGGTTCACGACGGCTACGAGCAGGTCCAGGCCCAGCTGGCGGAGCTGAACGCGCTGGTGCAGGAGAACCTCTCCGGGACCCGGGTGGTCCGCGCCTACGCCCAGGAGCGGCACGAGCAGGCCCGCTTCGCGGCCGCGAACGACGAGTACATGTCGCGAAACCGCCGCCTGGTGCGGATCAGCGGCATCCTCTACTCGAGCCTCCAGCTCCTGATGGGTCTCGGCGCGCTCACCGTGCTCTGGCTGGGCGGGCGCATGGTGGTAGGGGGGTCGATCACCCTGGGTCAGTTCGTGGCCTTCGGGGTCTACCTGGCGATGCTCAACTGGCCGATGATCGCGCTGGGGTGGGTGGTCAACCTCCTCGAGCGTGGCGAGGCCTCCGCGGGGCGCATCTTCGCGATCCTCGACTCGCCGGTCGAGATCCGCGACCTCTCTCCCCTCCCCGTGCGCGAGATCCGGGGCGAGGTCGTCTTCCGCGGCCTGAGCTTCGCCTACGACGGCCGGGAGGTCCTCTCGGGGATCGACCTCGAGGTCCCCGCGGGGTCGACGGTGGCGATCGTCGGCCCGACCGGCTCCGGCAAGAGCACGCTCGTGAGCCTGCTCCCCCGCCTCTTCGACGCCGCTCCGGGCACGCTCTTCGTCGACGGTCACGACATCCGCACGATTCCCCTCGAGGTGCTCCGGGGCGCGGTGGGCTTCGTCCCCCAGGAGAGCTTCCTCTTCTCGGCCACCGTCCGGGAGAACGTCGCCTTCGGGGTGGGGGGGGAGGGCGCCTCGCGGGCGGAGCAGGCGGCGGATGTGGCGCAGCTCGCCAAGGACATCCAGGACTTCCCCCAGGGCTACGACACCGCCGTCGGCGAGCGGGGGATCACGCTCTCCGGCGGGCAGAAGCAGCGGGCGGCCCTCGCCCGGGCCCTCGCCGTCGATCCGCGCATCCTCGTCCTCGACGACGCTCTCTCCGCGGTCGACACCGAAACCGAGGAGCACATCCTCAACGGGCTCGAGGAGGTCATGCGCACGCGCACGACGTTCCTCGTCTCCCACCGCGTGTCGACCGTGAAGGCCGCCGACCTCATCGTGGTCCTCCGCGAGGGCCGGATCGTGGAGCGCGGCACCCACGACGAGCTCGTAGCCGCCGGCGGATTCTACGCCGAGCTCCACCGGCGGCAGCTCCTCGAGGAGGAGATGGAAAAGGACGAGGACGCGGCGTGAGCCAGGCCGACGAAGACGACGCCGCCTTTCCGAAGGGCTACGACTGGAAGCTCCTCTGGCGCCTGCTCGGCTATCTGCGCCCGCACCTCCGTGCGGTCTCGGCCTCGTTGGTCCTGATCGTGGCCATGGCCGCGATCGACCTCGTCCCCCCGTGGCTGACCAAGGTCGCGATCGACCAGCACATCGCCCGTGGCGACGCGCGGGGCCTGACCCGCGTCGCGGGGCTCTTCCTCCTCGCCCTCGCCTTCTCCTTCCTCGTCCGTTACTTCCAGACCTACGTCATGCAGATGACCGGACAGCGCATCATGCGCGACATGCGCAACCAGATCTTCGGCCACCTCCAGCGGCTGCACATCGGCTTCTTCGACCGCAACCCGGTGGGGCGGCTCATGACGAGGGTCACCACCGACGTCGACGCCGTCAACGACCTCTTCACATCGGGGGTCGTGACCGTCTTCGGCGACCTCTTCGCCCTCGTCGGGATCCTGGGGGTGATGATCGCCCTCGACTGGCGGCTGGCGCTCGTCACCTCCTCCGTGATCCCGCTCTTCTTCGCCGTCACCAACTGGTTCCGCAAGGGGGCACGGCAGTCCTTCCGGGAGACGCGCAAGTGGGTGGCACGGATCAACGCCTTTCTCCAGGAGAACCTCTCGGGGATGGCGGTGGTCCAGCTGTTCCGGCGGGAGGAGCTTAACCGCGCGGAGTTCGCCCGCATCAACCGCGCCCACGCCGACGCCAACATGAAGGCGATCTTCTACTACGCGGTCTTCTACCCCGCGATCGAGTTCCTGGCCGCGCTCGCCGCCGCGCTCATCCTGGTCTACGGCGGGGGGCAGGTGCTCCTCGGGGGTCTCACCCTCGGCGTCCTCGTCGCGTTTCTCCAGTACTCGGAGCGGTTCTGGCGGCCCATCTCCGACCTCTCGGAGAAGTTCAACGTGCTCCAGGCGGCAATGGCCTCCTCGGAGCGGATCTTCAAGCTCCTCGACACCGAGCCCCGGATCACGAGCCCCGCACACCCGAGGCAGCCCGCGGCCGTGGAGGGGCAAGTTGCGTTCGAGGGAGTGTCCTTCTCCTACGCCGCCGGCGACGGCGGCGGGGAGGAGCAGTGGATCCTGCGGGACATCGACTTCGTGGTCGAGCCCGGGCGCAGCCTGGCCCTCGTGGGCGCGACCGGCGCCGGCAAGACCTCGATCATCAGCCTGCTCCTGCGCTTCTACGACCCGCAGCGGGGGCGGGTGAGCCTCGACGGCGTCGACGTTCGGGAGTGGGACACGCAGGAGCTGCGCTCCTCGCTCGCCCTGGTGCTTCAGGACGTGCACATCTTCAGCGGCACCATCGCCTCGAACATCCGCCTCGGGTCGGACATCCCCCACTCGCGCGTCCGCGCCGCGGCGGAGGCGGTCCACGCCCATCGCTTCATCGAATCACTCCCCCTCGGCTACGACGGCGAGGTCAAGGAGCGGGGGGCGACGCTCTCGGTGGGCCAGAAGCAGCTCCTCTCCTTCGCCCGCGCCCTCGCCCACGACCCCCGTGTGCTCATCCTGGACGAGGCGACCTCCTCCGTCGACACGGAGACGGAGGTGCTCATCCAGGACGCCCTGAAGACGTTGCTGCGCGGGCGCACGGCGATCGTGATCGCGCACCGCCTCTCGACCGTCCAGCGGGTGGACCAGATCCTCGTCCTCCACAAGGGCCGCATCCGCGAGCGCGGGACCCACCAGGAGCTGCTTGCACGACGGGGCATCTACTGGCGGCTCTACCAGCTCCAGTACAAGGACCAGGAGCTGCGCCACCGCGGCGCGGCCGAGGCCACCGCTTAGGGACTCGGGGGTCGCGCTCGCGCCAGGTAGTCCCAGGCCAGGGTGACGAGGGCCCGCACACCGAGGGGCAGCGCGTCCTCGTCGATGTCGAAGCTGTCGGTGTGGTTGATGGATGCGATGCCCTTCGCCTCGTTGCGCGTGCCGAGGAGGAAGTAGAAGTAGGGGGCCTTTTCCCCATAGTGCGGGAAGTCCTCCGCCACCATCTGCGGCTCCGCCCGGACCGCACCAGGGCCGAAGACCCGCTCGAGCGAGGGGACGGCGAGCCGGGCGAGGGCGGCGTCGTTGACGGTGGGCGCGTTGCCTTCGTCGAGGAAGCGCAGCTTGGCGGTCGTGCCGTGGGCTTCGGCAACCCCCTCGACGGTACGGGCCATGCGCGCCTTGATCTCCGCGCGCACGGCGGGGTCGAAGGCGCGCACCGTCCCGTCCATCGTGACCCGGTCGGCGATGATGTTGAACCGCGTCCCGCCCTCGATCCTCCCGATGGTGAGAACCCGGGGGCGGCGGGTGTCGATCTGGCGGGAGACGATGAGCTGAAGGGCCTGGACGATCTCCGCCGCCACCGGGATGGGGTCGATTCCCTGGTGCGGCTGGGCCCCGTGGACACTCCGGCCCTGCACCTCGATCGTGAAGGTATCGCTCGAGGCGAGGATCGGCCCGTCCGTCCACCCCGCTTGACCCGTCGCCGCCCAGGAGCCGACGTGGAGGCCGAAGACGGCCCCGACTCGCGGGTCGTCGAGTGCCCCCTCCTTCACCATGAGCGCCGCGCCGCCCTGCTCGCCTTCGGGCGCCCCCTCCTCCGCGGGCTGGAAGAGAAGGACGACGGTGCCGGGGAGGCGGTCCTTGAGCGAAGCGAGGATTTCGGCGGCACCGAGGAGGATCGCGGTGTGGGCGTCGTGGCCGCAGGCATGCATCACACCCGGGACCTCGCTCCGGTAGGCGACATCGCTCGCTTCCTGTATGGGCAGGCCGTCCAGGTCCGCGCGAAGCGCCACCACCCCGCCCGGGCGGCCGCCACGGAGGATGGCGACGGCGCCCGTCCTCGCGATGGGGTAGCGCACCTCGAGGCCGAGGGCGCGGAGCTTCTCGGCCACGAGTCGCCCCGTGCGCTCCTCGCGGTTGCTGAGTTCGGGATGGCGGTGCAGCTCGCGCCGTAGCTCGACGACCGACGGCTTGAGCGCCAACGCTGCCGCCTGGATCTCGGCGTCCGGCGTCGCCGCGGCGAGAAGCAGACCCAGGGCTACGATCATGAGTACCTCCGGTGACGACGGGCGCTATGATACCCGCTCGTGTCCCGAGCGCCGCGCGGCGGGAGTGGATCGGGGTCGATTATTGAGCGGCAAGGAGGGCGACCTCGGCGAGAGAGAGCTCCCGCCACTCGCCCGGGGCGAGATCCCCGAGCTCGAGGCGACCGATGCGGACTCGGACGAGCTCGATCACGTCGTGGCCGACCATCCCGCACATCCGCCGCACCTGCCGGTTCTTTCCCTCGGTCAGGACGATCTCGAGCCACGTGCCGTCCCTGCCGGTGCCGAGCGCGCGCACGCGCGCGGGCCGTGTCATCTCCCCGGTCTCGAGGCTCAGGCCCTCGCGGAGCGCACCGAGCGCGGCCCCGCCCGGCACCCCGCGGACGCAGGCGTGGTAGGTCTTCGGCACGTGGTGCTTGGGGTCGGCGAGCCGCTGACCGAGGCGATGGTCGTTCGTGAAGATGAGGAGCCCCGAGCTGTCGCGGTCGAGCCGGCCCACGGGAAAGACCCAGCGCCCGAAGTCGGCGAGGGCGTCGTAGACGGTGGGCCGACGACCGGGGTCGACCCGGGTGGTGATGAGGCCGGCGGGCTTGTGAAAGGCGAGGACCACGCGTGCGGCGTCGTCGCCCACGCGCCGTCCGTCGACCGTGACGCGGTCGTGCCCAGGGTCGATCCACAGACCCGGGGAGCGCGCCTCGCGACCGTTCACAGCGACTCGCCCCGCCGCGATCCAGCGCTCGGCCTCGCGGCGGGAACAGACGCCGAACTTGGAGAGCGCGCGGGCGAGCGAGACCCGTCCCGCCGGTCTCAGGGCGCGGCGGTCCGCTCCCCGAGCGCGAAGGTCATCAGTCCCTCGCACACAACCTTCCCGTTCACGCGCGCCGTGCCCTTGAGGCTGCCGATCCGGCTGCGAAGCCGCACCACGGTCCCCTCGAGGACGAGCTGGTCCCCCGCCGTGACCGGGCGTCGATAGCGCACACGGTCGATGCCCATGAAGTAGACGAGGCGGGAGCGGTTCTCGGGCTTGGACAGGACGAGCACCGCCCCCACCTGAGCCATGGCCTCGGTCAGGATCGAGGCGGGCAGGATGGGGATGCCCCCCGGCCCGGCGATGAAGTACCGTTCGTCCGAGGTGACGTTCTTGAGCCCCACGACCCGCTTGTCGGGCTCCAGCTCGAGGATGCGGTCCACCAGCAGGAAGGGGTGCCGGTGGGGCAGGATGGCCTTGATGTCCTCGAGTTCGAGCGGGAGCTTCGGCTCGGCCTGGCCCATGGGGCGGCTAGTTTACACCGCGCGAAGGGCTGCTCACCCGCACCGAGTCGCTCCTTCCGAGCCCGCACCTCCGGCAGTAGACCCTAAGCTGTTCGGTATCAGCATGTTGTGGTAACATGTGATCGGGATCACACGGGCTGCCCCGACCCTCGTATAGGGTCAGGTTTTTGAGCATCGACGGCAACGGCTTTCTGACGAAGACTTTGCGCGTTACCGCGCTGGTGACCGCCCTTCCTGGCCCAGGCTCCGCCCAGGTCCCGTCCTTCTCCGCCCGAAGCGACCTCGTCGTGCTCTCAGCGACGGCGGTGGACGGCAAGGGCCGGCCGGTCACGAACCTGCGTCGGGAGGACTTCCGGATCTACGAGGAGGGCCGGCCGCAGCCGATTGCCCATTTCTACGGCGGGCGGGAGCTGCCGGCACGGCTGCTGCTGCTCGTGGACGCGAGCGGGAGCATGGACCAGGAGCTGAAGGCGGCGAGCTCGCACCAGGCCGTGCTGCAGCTCCTCCACGCGCTGGCGCCGGAGGACGAGGTGGCCCTCGCCGGCTTCGACAGCCGTTACTTCGGCGTCGTGGCCTTCACCCAAAACCGCGAGCCTGTCCGCAGCGGCCTCGCCACCCTGACCCCGTTCGGCGCCACCGCCCTGCACGATGCGCTCGACAAGGCGGCCCGCGACATCGCGAGCCACGGGGAGGGTCGGCGGGCGGTGGCGATCATCACCGACGGCATCGACACCGCGAGCCAGAAGAGCCTGGACGAAGTGATCGCCCGCTCGCGCGCGCTCGACGTCCCCATCTACACGATCTCCGTGGTCTCGCCGCTCGACGATCCCGCCTCGAGGCTCTTCGTAGGCCGGAAGGAGGCGGGGGCGGCGACGGCGGGGACGGAGCTGCTCGCCCGCTACGCCGCGTTCTCCGGGGGCGCCGCCTTCCGCGTGAGCACGATCGCCGCGCTCCGGCAGGCCGCCGACCGGATCGCGGTCGAGCTGAAGCATCAGTACCGCCTGGGCTACGATGCCCCCGCGGGTCCGGCCCGTTTCCGCCGCGTCGTGGTCACGACCACCCGCCGGGGCGTGGTGGTTCGCACCCGTAGCGGCTACGTACCGCCGTCGTAGAGCTTTTCTGTATCCCCCAGGGGCGGTGAGCCCCGACGGGGTTGTCCAACAAGGAGGTTCTCGTGAGACTGCTCATGGTGCCGGTCGTTGCGGCGGGTGTGGCCCTCTCCGGCTGCGCGAAGAAGTCCTACGTGCAGCGGGAGGTGGGTGAGATCAACCAGAAGGTCGAAGCGGTGTCGGCCGAGGTCGAGAAGACCCAGGAGCGCGTCCGTCAGAACGAGGTGCGCATCGACAACGTCGACAAGTCGGCCCAGGCCGGAATCTCCGAGGCCAAGGGCTCCGCCCAGGCCGCGATGACGAAGGCCGGCGAAGCCGAGAAGGCGGCCAAGGGCAAGCTCATCTACACCGTGACCCTCTCGAACGACAAGGTGACCTTCCCGCTGAACCGAGCCGAGATCTCGGACCAAGCCAAGCAACTCCTCGACGAGGCGGTTACCCCCCTGGTCAAGGAGAACCGGGGTGTCTACTTCGAGATCGAGGGCCACACCGACGCCACCGGCGAGGAGACCTACAACTTCCGGCTCGGAGAGGAGCGGGCGATGGCGGCGCGCGACTACATCGCCAAGACGTACGCCGTCGCCCTGAGCCGGCTGAGCGTCATCTCCTACGGAGAGGACAAGCCGCTCGCCGACAACAAGACGAGGGATGGCCGGGCGCAAAACCGCCGCATCGTCGTCCGCATCCTGGAATAACCCTCCCACCGTCGGCTTCCCCGGGGCGCCCGGCGCGGGTCGCCCCGGGGGCGCCGGCTCGACGTCCTCCGTCCGCGCGGAATACGATCCCCGCCCCGGCCGTATCATTGCCGGAGGTGGATGGATCTCCGCTTCGGGCTCCACGCTCTGCCATGACCGCCGAAGGTCGGGACGAGACGTTCCTCCTCGGCCGGGCGAGGCAGGGGGATCTCTCGGCCTTCGAGGAGATCGTGCGGCGGCACCAGCGCCGCGTCTACGGGGTGGCCCTGCGGATCGTGCGTTCCCACCACGCGGCGGACGACGTGACCCAGGAGGCCTTCCTGCGCGCCTGGCGCGCGCTCGACCGCTTCGAACTCGGGCGACCCTTCGCTCCCTGGATCTCCCGCATCGCCGCCAACCTCGCCGTGAACCACGTGCGCTCGCCCGAGGCCCGGGAAGACCCGCTCGAGCCGGGACCCGGCGAGACACCCGCACCGGGAGGCGACCCCCTCGCGGCCGCGCTCGAGGCGGAGGCGCAGCGGGTGCTCGACGCCGCCGTGGCCACCCTTCCCGCCGAACAGCGCGCGGTGTTCACGCTCCGCGCGGTCGAGGAGATGTCCTACCGCGAGATCGCGGACGCCCTGGGCCTGAGCATGGGCACGGTCATGAGCCGACTCTTCCGCGCGCGGGAGCGTCTCGCGGCGGCGATTTCGCCCTACCTCGGGGAGGCGGCACGGCGGCCGCAGAGGGGACGCTCATGAGCGGCCACGAGCGCGCGCGCCTCTCCGCCTACCTCGACGGCGAGCTCGACCCCGCCGACCGCGCCGCGATCGAAGCGCACCTCACGGGGTGCGCGGAGTGCCGGGGCGTCCTCGCCGAGCTCGCGGCGGTCGACGTCGCGGCACGCGCTCTACCCGCGGAGGCACCGACGGGCTACTTCGAGAGCTTGCCCGCGCGCGTGCGCGGCCGGATCGAGGCGGCCGGGGCGCGGTGGCCGGCGGCCCGATGGAGGCTGCCAGCGTGGACGTGGGCGGCCGCGGCTGCCCTCATCCTCGCCGTCATCACGCCGATCACGCTGTGGCACCCGCGAGCGCGCGTCGCTTCCTCGCCCGCGGCGGGACCGCCTCGCGAGGCCGTAGAGACGTACGCCGCGCCGCCCCCCACGCCGCAGAGACCGGCGGCCGTGCCCGCGGCACCGGAGGCACCCGCGCCGGGGCGAGCGGGGGGGATGGCCAGCCGCGAGACACCGGCCAAGGAGCGGAAGGCCGAGCTGGAAGAGGCGCGCCGAAGCATCCCCGTGGCCTCGGCGCCACTCGAGCCCGTGTCCCCGCCCGAGACCGCCGCCCCTCCGGAGTCGGTCGGCGTGCTCGCCCCGACGCCTCGCCCCGCCGAGGCCGCGTCCGCTCCCTTCGCGGCGGAGGGGGCGGTGGCCGATCGATCCGCCTCGACCGCCGAGGTGCAGGCACTCGGCGGCGCCGCGGCGCCGCCGAGGCCGGACACCGCGAAGGCCATGCGACCGGCCGGAGTCGGCGCCCGCGCCGCACGCGAGTCCGCCCCTGCGCCCCCGTCGACGGAGCCGACCGACGCGGAGCAGGCCTACCGGGCCCTGGCCGCCGAACGTCCTCACGAAGGCGAGGGCTGGCGCCGTCTGCGAGAGGCCTGGCGCGCGTTTGCGCGGACGCACGCGTCACACCCCCTCGGCGACGAGGCCCGCGTGCGCGTGGTCGAGACCGGGGTCGAGGCCTGGCGGGTGGGTGCCGATCCCGCCGACCTCGCGCGGGTGCGCGAGGATGCCGCGGCCTATCTCTCGCGTCGGGACGCCGCCCAAGCGGCGCGCGTCCGCGCCTTGCTCGAAGGCCTGCCCGCCGGGCCGCCCTGATCTCGGGGCGGCCTCGCCCGGGCGACCCGTCTTGCAAAGCCTGGCCCCCGCCCGTATTCTTTCCGCCATCGCCGGGCCGGCTCGCGCGGCGGGAAGGAATCCCCATCGATGTCCCTCTTCCGGAGGAAATCCCTCGACCGCCTCATCGCGGAACGGGGCGACGAGGAGCACGGCCTTCGCAAGGCCCTAACCGCGGTCGATCTCACCGCCCTCGGCATCGGAGCCATCATCGGGGCGGGGATCTTCGCCACCCTGGGCAGCGCGACCTCGGGGGCGAGCGGCTCTCCGGCAGGGCCGGGGGTGGCCTTGTCCATCGTCCTCACCGCGGTGGCGTGCGGCTTCTGCGCCCTCTGCTACGCGGAGTTCGCGAGCCTCGTGCCCGTGGCCGGCTCCGCCTACACGTATAGCTACGCCACCATGGGCGAGCTCGTGGCCTGGATCATCGGCTGGGACCTGATCCTGGAGTACGCGGTGGGGAACATCGCGGTGGCGATCTCCTGGGCCGCCTACTTCCGCCAGCTCCTCCTCGGCCTGGGCTTCGAGATCCCCGCCTGGATGGCCACCGACTACCGCTCCGCGCTGCTCGCTTCGCGGGCGGCCGCAGAGGGCGGAGCGGCCTCCCTGGGACCGGAGATGTCGATCGCCTGGCAGGCCTGGCAGAGCCATCCCATGCTCTTCGGCCTTCCCGTGGTCGTCAACCTCCTCGCGGCATCGATCACGGCCGTAATCACGTGGCTGCTCGTCATCGGGGTGAAGGAGTCCGCCCGCTTCAACAACGTGGTGGTGGTGCTGAAGGTGGCCACCCTCCTCTTCTTCATCGCGGTGGGCGCCTTCTACGTGAGCCCCGCCCACTGGACGCCCTTCTTTCCTGGCGGCTTCTCCGGGGTCTGGCACGGGGCCTCCCTGATCTTCTTCGCCTACATCGGCTTCGACGCGATCTCCACCGCCGCCGAGGAGTGCCGTGACCCCGCGCGCGACATGCCGCGGGGGATCATCGCCTCCCTGCTCATCTGCACCGTCCTCTATGTGGCGGCCGCTCTCATCCTCACCGGCATGATCCCCTTCGCAAAGCTCGTGGGAGTGGCGGACCCCCTGGCCGCGGCCCTCGCCTACGTAAAGCAGGACTGGGCGGCCGGATTTCTCGCCTTCGGGGCGGTGGTCGCCATGACCGCCGTCCTCCTCGTCTTCCAGCTCGGCCAGGCCCGCATCTTCATGGTGATGTCACGCGACGGGCTCCTCGGGTCCTGGTTCGCGAAGATCCACCCCCGCTACCGCACCCCGCACGTGGCCACGATCCTCACGGGGGCGTTCGTTGCCTTCTTCTCCGCCCTCGCCAACATCGACGAGATCGTGCAGCTCACCAACATCGGCACGCTCTTCGCCTTCGTGCTCGTCTGCATCGGCATCTTGATCCTGCGCGCGCGCGAGCCGGAGCGGCCGCGGAAGTTCCGGGTCCCCTTCGTCCCCTTCGTCCCGCTCCTGGGCGCCGGTATGTGCGTCTTCCTGATGGCGGGCCTGCCTCTCCTGACATGGGAGCGTTTCGTCCTCTGGCTCATGGCCGGGCTGGTCCTCTACTTCCTCTACGGGCGTCGGCGGAGCCGGCTCGCCACGGGGTCCTGAGCCCTTGCTCGTCGTGATGCGCCAGAGCGCGACCCCGGAAGAGATCCGGGGGGTGGTGGCCGCCATCGAAGCCCGCGGCTTCAAGGCCCACCCCATCCCCGGTGTGCAGCGGACCGCGATCGGCATCACCGGCAACCGCGGCGCCGTCGACCGGCCCGTCTTCGAGAGCCTGCCCGGGGTGCTGGAGGTCATCCCCGTCACCCACGGCTACAAGCTCGTCTCGCGGGAGGTGAAACCGGAGGACACCGTCGTCAGCGTCGGCGGCGTCCCGGTGGGAGGACGGCGGTTCGTGGTGGCGGCCGGCCCGTGCGCGGTCGAGTCCCGCGAGCAGACGCTCACCGTCGCCCGCCTTGTCAAGGACGCGGGGGCGACGCTGCTGCGCGGGGGCGCCTTCAAGCCTCGGACGAGTCCCTACTCCTTCCAGGGCCTGGGCGAGGAGGGGCTCAAGATCCTGGCCGCCGCCCGTGAGGAGACCGGCCTCCCCGTCGTCACCGAAGCCCTCGACCCCGAGGGAGTTGACCTGGTGGAGAGGTACGCGGACGCGATCCAGGTCGGGGCGCGGAACATGCAGAACTTCTCGCTCCTCAAGCGCTGCGGGAGGGCGAGAAAGCCCGTCCTCCTCAAGCGGGGGCTGGCGGCGACGCTCGAGGAGCTCTTGATGTCGGCGGAGTACATCCTCGCCGAGGGCAACTACCAGGTCATCCTCTGCGAGCGCGGGGTGCGGACCTTCTCCGACTTCTCGCGCAACACCCTCGATCTCGCGGTGGTGCCGGCGGTCAAGGGCCTGTCCCACCTACCCATTCTGGTCGATCCCTCCCACGGGACGGGTCGCCGCGACAAGGTCGCCCCGATGTCCAGGGGCGCAGTGGCGGTGGGGGCGGACGGGCTGCTCATCGAGGTCCACCACGAGCCCGACGCCGCGCTGTCCGACGGGCCCCAGTCGGTCACGCCGGAGATGTTCGCGGATCTCGTGCGCGAGCTGCGCCAGATCGCCCCCGTCGTCGGCCGACAACTCTAAGCAACGGGCGGTGAGCGAGCGGGATTCACTCCCGCGAGCGAACGGGGGCGCGGGGCCCGCGCTGCCGAGCGGAGCGAGGCAAGCGGAACCCCCACCGCGCGTGTGAAGACGCGACGCGCGAGCGTCGCACCCGGCAGGCCCGGGGGGTCTCAGGGGGGCGTGACGCAGCGCCCCCCTGCTCACTTAGGATCGCGGAGCGTGACCAGGTTGCGGTCGATGAGTCGGGCGAAGATCAGCAGCGCCTCCTCCTCCCCCATCGGGCAGAGCTTGAGGATGGACTGCACATCCCACTCGCCGTTGACGCGGCTGAGGACGAAGCCCTCCTGCGGGTCGAGGTTCTCCCGGGTGAGGCTGAGCAGGTCCACCCGGAGGGCAGGGACCTTGTCGAGTGGGACCTTGCTCGCCGCCTTCTCGTTCCGGCGGGCCTCCATCGCCGCCAGCAGGCCCTTCTTGGCGTTCTGGTTCAGGCGGTCGAGGGCGAGAACCTCCTCGTAGGCCTTCATGGCCGCGTCGTACCGTCTCTCCCGCAGGCGCTCATAGGCCAGCTTGAGGAGCCCCTGGATCACCCCCACGGGGTCGGTGCCTCTCGCCCCCCCGACCCTGTCCACCTCCACCAGCCCCCGACCGTGGAGGTCGAAGAGTAGCGAGGCGGTCTCGAACTCGGAGCGGCGGAGCTCCAGGCTCATCTCGGCGAGACTCTTGCCCGTCGCCGCCAGGGCCAGCAGCTGCCGCTCGAGCGGGTCCTCGGCGGCGCGGGGAGAGGCACGGACCTTGAAGCTCGTCTCCATGGAGGGAAAGATGGACTGGATGCGCTGCCACTCGTCGATGCGCCGGATCCCCTCGAGGATGACAGGGGTCACCGGGGTCTCGAAGGTGATCAGCAGTTCCTCCGGAAAGTCTCCCTCCCGGAACTCGAACTCGCCCGACCCCCAGAGGAAGAGGTCGAAGAGGGTCTCCTCCGCCTTGGCCTTGAGGGCACGCTTGAGGTCGTCCTCGCTCAGGATGCCGTCGGCGAGGAGGATCGACCCTAGCAGGCGCCCCTTCTCCTCCTGATCGAGGAGCGCCCGGAAAAGCTGCTCCTCGGTCACCAGGCGCAGTCGGATCAGGAACTGTCCGAGCGACTCGCGGGGATCGTTGGACCAGGACGAGAAGATGTTGCCGTCCCTGACGATGATGCGCTTGCGGAGGGACCGGCGCTCGACATGGAGGGTTCCCGTTTTTCGGCCTGCTGCGATCCACTGCAGGATGTCGGGGAGCGCCATCGTCCGCAGGTCGCCCCGAAGACTCATTGTTCAGGCGGGGAGACGGGAACTCAGGCCTCGTCCCAGGAGATATCCCAGAACAGGTAGTCGCGCCAGCTGTCGGGTGCCCGGTGCACACCCAGGCTCAGCGTCAGGTAGGGAAGCGCCGGGGGGCGCTTGGGTCGCCGGATCAGGCGAAGGCCCACCTCCTGCGGCAGCATATCGCCCTTGCGGCGGTTGCACGGGATGCAGCAAGTGACGATGTTGTCCCACTCCTTGCGGCCGCCACGGGCCACGGGAACCACGTGATCGAAGGTCAAGTGGGAAGGGGAGAAGCGGTGGCCGCAGTACTGGCAGCGATAGTCGTCACGGGCGTAGACGTTGGTGCGGGAGAAGGGCACGTCGGCGAAGGCTCGTTTTATACGGACGTGACGGAGCAGGCGGAGCACCGAGGGGAGCCTCACCCGAACCGTGACGCCGCGGATCTCCCGATCGTAGACGGCGATGACCTCGACCTTGCCCTGGAACAGCAGCGTGATCGCCTTCTGCCACGGGACGATCCGCAGGGGCTCGTAGGTCGCATTGAGGACGAGCGTCTGTTCCATCGGCGCAAACGTGAACACGATTGTGCCGTCCGCCCGCGAAGCCTGTCAAGGACACCCACCCCCGCCTACGGCCGGCCTCAGGCCCCGCGCGCCGTCCGCACGGTCTCGACGTAGCGACGCGCCCGCTCGGCGATCACGTGGGCCTCGCCGCGACGCATGGCCTCGAGGTCCACGAGGTCGGCCCCGACCCCCAGGGCGGCGGCCCCGGCCCGAATAAAGGCGCCAGCGGTCTCGAGGCTCACCCCGCCGGTCGGGACGAGCTCGAGCTCGGGGAAGGGCGCCTTGAGCGCCTTGATGTAGGACGCCCCGCCCACTGCGCCCGCCGGGAACACCTTGACCAGGTCCGCCCCCGCCTGCCAGGCGGCCAGGACCTCGGCGGGGGTAAGGCCGCCGGGCATGACGGCGACGTTCTCCTCCCGGCACAGGGCGACGGTTTCCCGGTCGAGGATCGGGCTCACCACGAAGCGCGCCCCGGCCGCGATACAGGCCCGCGCGGTCCCGGCATCCAGGACGGTGCCCGCCCCCACCAAGGCCTCCGGCGTGCGCCGTACCACCGCACGGATGAGGTCGACGGCTCCCGGAACCGTCATCGTGATCTCGAGCACGGAGATCCCCCCCGCGCGGATGGCCTCGATCGCCTGCGTCGCCTCCTCGGCGGAGCGGGCACGGATGACGGGAATGAGCCCGACGGCGCGGATGCGGGCGAGCACGGCCTTCTTGTCCATGCCGAACCCTCGCGCCCGCCTCAGCGGGAGACCCGCGCGGTGCCGCCCTTCATTGCGCGCTCGACCTCGGCCCGCGTGGCCATCGTCGTGTCGCCGGGCGTGGTCATGGCGAGGGCGCCGTGAGCGGCCCCGCAGTCAACCGCCCATTGGGGGTCCCGGCCCGTCACAAGGCCATAGATGAGACCGGAGGCGAAGGAGTCGCCTCCGCCCACGCGGTCGAAGACCTCCAGGCCCTCGTAGCGACGGGACTCGTGGAGCCGCCCCTCGAGAAAGAGCACCGCCCCCCAGTCGTTGACAGTCGCGGTGCGGGCGTTGCGCAGCGTGGTGGCGACGCCCTTGAAGTTGGGGAAGGTCGCGACCGTCCGGTCGATCATGCGGCGGAAGCCGCCCACGTCGAGGGTGGAGAGGCCCTCGTCGAGCCCCTCCACGTCGAAGCCGAGGGCGGCCGTGAAGTCCTCCTCGTTTCCGAGCATGACGTCGACGAAGGGGGCCAGCTCGCGGTTGACCTCCTGGGCGCGGGTCTTCCCTCCGATGGACTTCCACAGCGAGGGGCGGTAGTTGAGGTCGTAGGAGACCACGGCGCGGTGTCTTCTTGCCGCCACCATCGCCTCCTTAGCCACGAGCGGTGTCGTCTCCGAGAGAGCGGCGAAGATCCCCCCGGTGTGAAACCAGCGCGCCCCCTCGTGCCCGAAGATCTGCTCCCAGTCGATCTCTCCGGGGCGGAGCTGAGAGACGGCGGTGTGGCCGCGATCCGAGCATCCGACGGCGGCGCGGATGCCGAAGCCGCGCTCGGTGAAGTTGACTCCGTTGCGCGCGAGGCGACCGACACCGTCGTCGGCAACCCACCTCAGGTGGGACGAGTCCACCCCCCCTTGCAGCACCAGGTCTTCCACCAAGCGCCCGACGGGGTTGTCCACGAGGGCGGTCACGACCGTCGTCCGCATACCGAAGCAGCGCCGAAGACCACGCGCGACGTTGTACTCGCCCCCGCCTTCCCACGCGCGGAAGCTGCGCGCGGTGTGTATGCGGCCCTCGCCCGGGTCGAGGCGGAGCATCACCTCCCCGAGGCTCACGAGGTCCCACCGACAGTCGGTAGCCGACCGGATCTCGAGCGCGGCCATGGACGGCCCGGGGGACCCTATCGCCCCCACCCCGGCGCTGTCAATCCTAGAGGACGAGCATCGCATCCCCGTAGCTGTAGAACCGATACCGTTCGCGCACCGCCTCCGCGTAGGCCGCAAGCACCGGCTCGCGCCCGCCGAAGGCACACACGAGCGCGAGGAGCGAGGAACGCGGCAGGTGGAAGTTGGTGAGGAGAGCGTCGACGGCCCGGAAGCGATGGCCGGGGACGATGACCAGGCCTGTCTCACCGCGGAGGGGGCGCGGGGCGTCCCCCTCCCCGACCGCGGTCTCCAGGGCACGGGCGGTGGTCGTGCCGACGGCCACCAGCCGGTTGCCGCGCGCGCGCGCGGCGGCACAGGCCTGCGCCGTGTCCGCGGGGACCTCGAACGTCTCCGGCTCGATGCGGTGGTCCCGGAGGTCTCGGACAGCGACGGGGCGGAAGGTCCCCGGCCCGACGTGCAGCACCAGCTCCGCGCGGCCGATGCCGCGTGCGGCCAACCTCGCGAGCATCTCGTGAGTGAAGTGGAGCCCGGCGGTGGGCGCGGCCACGCTGCCCGCTTCGCGGGCGTAGACCGTCTGGTACCGCTCGCGGTCTCCGGCGTGGTCCGCCCGGCGGATGTAGGGCGGGAGCGGAACGTGACCATGGCGCTCGAGGGCGGTCCCCTCGTCGATCCCCTCGTCGAGAAGAAGGCGGACCACTCGGAGGGGGCCCCGCGCCGCCGCCTTTTCCATCTCCATCCGAACCCGGACCCCGGGCGCGACCTGGACCACCGCGTCCGGAGGTAGGCGACGAGCGGGCCGGACCAGGGCTTCCCACCGCCCCCCGCCGAGGCGGCGCACGAGGAGGACTTCGGCGGTTCCACCTCCCTTACGCCGACCCAGGAGGCGGGCGGGGATCACTCGGCTGCGGTTGAGGACCAGGAGGTCGCCGGGCGAGAGAAGCTCGGGGAGAGCGGCGAAGTCGCGGTGCCATCGCCGCCCCGTCCCGCGTTCCAGAACGAGCAACCGGGAGGCATCGCGCCGAGGCAGGGGCTCCTGAGCGATCAGCTCCGGCGGTAGCTCGTAGTCGAATAGGGAAACGTCCACAGCAAGGAAGCGTACAAGCAGCGAGCGCGGGATTCACTCCCGCGCGAGAGGGTGAGGGAGGCCGAAGGGCGCGGGGGGGGCGTTCCCGTCGTTACCCCCCCGGTTTCTTGATCAAAACAGCTTCTTCTGGCCCTCCTCTCCCTCCGGGGGCAGGCGGCCGAAATGCTCGAAAGCGCGGCGGGTCGCGGTCCGTCCGCGCGGCGTGCGGTCGAGGAAGCCGAGCTGCAGGAGGTACGGCTCGTAGATGTCCTCGATCGCGTCGGGCTCCTCGCTGATCGCAGCGGCGAGCGCGCTGAGGCCCACGGGCCCGCCCCCGAACTTCTCGATGATGGTCAGCAGCAGCTTGCGGTCGACCTCGTCGAAGCCATTGCCGTCTACGTCGAGCAGCGAGAGCGCCTCCCGGGCAACGAGGGCGGTGATGGCCCCCTCCGCTCGCACCTGGGCGTAGTCGCGCACACGGCGGAGAAGGCGGTTCGCGACCCGCGGCGTGCCGCGGCTCCGCCGCGCGATCTCGCGCGTCCCCGCGGGGTCGATCGGCACCTCGAGGATGCGCGCGGAGCGCTTGATGATCAGCTCGAGGTCGGGTTCGGTGTAGAAGTCGAGCCGGTGCACGATCCCGAAGCGGCTCCGCAGCGGGGCCGTCAGGAGCCCGGCGCGGGTGGTGGCGGCCACGAGGGTGAAGGGCTTCAGGGGGATCTTCATCGACCGCGCGCCGGGCCCGCTGCCGATCATCAGATCCAGGCTGTAGTCCTCGAGGGCAGGGTAGAGGATCTCCTCGACCTTCGCCTCCAGCCGGTGGACCTCGTCCACGAACAGGATCTCCCGGTGCTCGAGGGCGGTCAGGAGCGCGGCGAGATCCCCCGCGCGCTCGATGACGGGCCCCGCGGTGGCCTTGATCGGCACCGCGAGCTCGGCGGCGATCACGTGGGCGAGGCTGGTCTTGCCCACCCCGGGGGGGCCGAAGAGCAGCACGTGGTCCAGGGCCTCGCCGCGGCTGCGCGCGGCCTCGATCGCGACTCGGAGGTTGGCGATGACCTGCCCCTGGCCGACGTACTCCTCGAACCGTCGCGGGCGCAGGCTCTGGTCGAACCCGAGGTCGTCGTCCACGGGTCGACCACTGACGAGTCGGTGATCGCTCACGGCCTACAGCTTAGCAGGGTGCGGGCACGGGTTCGTCCGCCCTACCGGCCGGAGAGGGCGCGCAGCGTCCGGCGCAGCAGGTCCTCGAAGCGACCGGCGCCGCCGTCCTTCAGGGCGCGCTCGACCCCGCGCTCGGCCTCCGGCCGCGAGTAGCCGAGGTGGACGAGGGCGGAGACCACGTCGTCACGGGGGCTCGCTTGGCCCGGGGCCGGAGCCGCCTCTCCGGGGAGGCTGAACCCCTGCATCTTCTCCCTGAGCTCGACGACCAGACGCTCGGCCGTCTTCCGGCCGACCCCGGGGATCCGCGTGAGACGGGCCACGTCGCCCGTGCGCAGCGCCTCGACCAGCTCCGGGGTCTCGATCCCGGAGAGGATCGCGATCGCGAGACGGGGCCCCACCCCCGCCACCGCGATGAGCCTCTCGAAGAGCGCCTGCTCCGAGGGACTGACGAACCCGAAGAGGGCGAGCGTGTCCTCGCGGACGTGGGTGTGGGTCAGGAGGTTCACGTCCTCGCCCGGTTCGCCGAGCCGATAGAACGTGGACAGCGGAATCGACACGCGGTAGCCGACGCCGCCAACATCGAGCACGACCTCTTGCGGCTGCTTGCGGAGCAGGCGTCCGCGCAGCTGGGCGATCACGGCACGACCTCGGCGCCGCGGATACGGTGGGCGTGGCAGAGGGCCACCGCGAGGGCGTCGGCGGCGTCGCCGGGCTCGCCGTCGCCGGGCAGGTCCAGCAGCCGCGCCACCATGAAGGCGACCTGCCGCTTCTCCGCGCGGCCGAAGCCGGTGACGTGCTGCTTCACGACCGCGGGGGGGAACTCGTGCACGGGAAGGCCCGCCTCCGCCCCCGCGAGCAGCACCACCCCACGCACGTGTCCCAGCACGAGCGCGGTCCGGGTATTGGCGGCATGGAAGACGTCCTCCACCGCGATCGCATCCGGACGGAGCCGAGCGATGAGAGCGGCGACGCCATTGTGGATCCTCTGCAGCCGCTCCGCCAGCGGCAGCCGGGGAGAGGGGGCGATCAACCCTTTCTCGATCAGTCGGTGGCGACGCCCGTTGGTGTCGATGACGCCCCAGCCCGTGCGGAGCGACCCGGGGTCGACGCCGAGGACGATCATTAGGCGCGCCGCGCTAGCCGGCGGCGGCCGCCTCCATCTCCTTCTCGGAGATTGCGGAGTTATCCCAGACGTTCTGAACGTCCTCGTGGTCCTCCAGGGCCTCGAGCAGCCTGAGCATCTGCTGGGCCTTCGCCCCCTCAAGGGTGACGCTGGTGTCGGCGAGCTTCTTGATCTCCGCCTCGTCCGCCTCGATACCGGCGTTCTTGAGGGCGTCGCGGACGGCCTCGAAGGCCGGGAGCGTCGTGTAGACGGTGAAGCCCTGGCTCTCGGTCTGGATGTCGTCGGCGCCGGCCTCGAGGACGATTTCCATCAGGCGATCCTCGTCGACCTTGTCCCCGGCGATGGCGATGACTCCCCGGGGTTTGAACATGTACGCCACGCTGCCCGCCGCTCCGAGGTTTCCACCGTTCTTGGTGAACAGGTGGCGGATCTCGGATACGGTCCGGTTGCGGTTGTCGGTCGAGCCCTCGACGAGGACGCCGACGCCGCCGGGACCGAAGCCCTCGAGCAGCAGCTCCTCGTAGGAGGCGCCCTCGAGCTCTCCGGTGCCCTTCTTGATCGCGCGGGTGATGTTGTCGGCGGGCATGTTCGAGGCCTTCGCCTTGTCGACCGCCGTCCGGAGGCGGGGATTCGCGGCGGGGTCACCGCCGCCGAGCCGGGCGGCGATGGTCATCTCCCGGATGAGCTTGGTGAAGAGCTTGCCGCGCTTGGCGTCGGCCGCGCCCTTCTTGTGCTTGATGGTGTGCCACTTGGAATGTCCGGACATGACCTTCTCCTGCGCGTGTGTGTCGAAGTCTACCACCGACCGACCGCGGTCCGAGGCGGCAAAAGCGCGGGGCCGTCCCTGCGGCCGCGATCCCTTCCCCCGACGTGGGAACGGACGGAGTGGGGGGTCGATAACCGCGGAGCCCACACGCAGACCCGCGATCCCCTCCCCCTGCGTGGGGAGGGACAGGGTGGGGGGTCGATAAAGAAAAGCCCCGGACGCTGAGCGCCCGGGGCCTCATGAATCGAGATGATTGAAAAGTCCCGGCAACGTCCTACTCTCCCACCAGGTTGCCCTGACAGTACCATCGGCGCTGGAGGGCTTAACGGCCGTGTTCGGAATGGGAACGGGTGTGGCCCCTCCGCCATGGTCACCGGGATGAACTTTATGAAGCCGACGACAACCGAAGATCCCGAGGCGCGAAGGGGCAATCGACCGACCACCGTTTCGAGCAGAGTAAACGCCATGGTCAAGCCACACGACCGATTAGTACCCGTTAGCTGAGAGCATTACTGCTCGTGCACATCGGGCCTATCAACCTTGTCGTCTGCAAGGGGTCTTTAGGCAGACTTGCGTCTGCGGGAGACCTCATCTTGGGGTGGGCTTCACGCTTAGATGCTTTCAGCGTTTATCCCAACCGAACTTAGCTACCCAGCTGTGCCTCTGGCGAGACAACTGGTGCACTAGAGGTTCGTCCATCCCGGTCCTCTCGTACTAAGGACAGCCCCCCTCAAGTCTCCTGCGCCCACAACAGAT
>Ga0209342_10000967_pt1 | contig 32814 bp, 39 predicted proteins | sample RifCSP16_2_FD_184023 | JGI IMG/M metagenome (GOLD analysis project Ga0209342, IMG submission 184023) | Soil microbial communities from Rifle, Colorado - Rifle CSP2_sed 16_2 (SPAdes) (version 2) | ecosystem: Environmental > Terrestrial > Deep subsurface > Rock core/Sediment | place: Rifle...
ATTTTTTGGCGAGTTCTATAGCCTCGTTAATCGAGACCTTTGGCGGGATATCGTTCCTGTGCAGGAGTTCATAGACCCCCAAACGCAGAATATTTTTGTCAATAATAGCCATGCGGCGTAATTCCCAGTGTTCTGTGACACTCGATATCTTTTCATCAATTTCTTTAATGTGTGACCGACAGCCCTTGATGAGCGCCATGGCGAACGAGTAGATATCGGATTTTTCTGTGTTTTCTTTGCAGAAGGTATCCATATCACTGATAATGTCATCACCAAATAGGTCAAGCTGGTAAAGGGCTTTAATGGCGAGTTCACGAGCAATCGTTCTGTTACGCATGGAATATTCAGTTTTTAGTAAGAGCAATTAAAAAAATAAATCAATGAAATAATCGCATTTCTGTCATGGTTCGGAATAAGCAGTTACGTGGGAGAGGGGTCGAAATATCAATGATAGATTAACGTCTTTTGATTGTTTTTACACCGGTTTGTATTTGATCAAAAAGACTCACCATCTCTAAGGCAGATAAGGCAGCATCTGCTCCTTTGTTTCCCGTCTTTGCACCCGCACGGTCTATTGCCTGTTCAAGAGTCTCTGTGGTAATTACGCCATTAATGGTTGGAATTCCTGTAGATAATCCAACGTGTGCAATTCCCTTGGCTGATTCGCTTGCAACATAGTCGAAATGAGGCGTTTCTCCGCGTATAACGGCCCCCAAACAAATTATTGCATCATATTTTCCGCCTTGTGCAGCCTTGAGGGCTGTAATTGGTATCTCATAGGAACCGGGCACCCAAAAGGTATCAAAATCCCCTTCTTTTACGCCGTGCCTGGTAAGCACATCGATGGCGCCGTCCAATAAACGCTTTGTTATAAAATTGTTGAATCGGCTCACAATAATTCCAAACGTCTTTCCGGTGACAATTAAATTCCCCTGGAATTCGATACCCATAATAGTTCCCCTTTTTGGGTCTGGAGATAAGATTAATTATTGCCTGATTTGCTCAAAAATGAAATCCTTTCATCAAAATAGTAGCATATACCAATAAATCTTTCAAGGCTTTTCTCTACGTATTTAACTATGAAAAATTTTGGGAACAATCCTTGTTTAATGCCGTTGCGGCAAAACTTATTATGGCAGAAGGGTGATACGAGGAGTTGGAATACAATCAAGCAGGTATTGCAGACGCATCAGGTAGTAACGGTTGTCCTGCCTGATGCGGATGGTAGTCATGTACATCATGTAAGAGTCGCAACAGAAGCCGAAGCAGATCAAGGTGAAATATACAAGAAACTGGGAGTTGATCCACATGCTATAAAAAGAATGGTAATAGTCCACAATCTGCAATCCGAAATCCAAATTTTTTTATGAACTATAACTTCACCGTCAGTCCCTGGGCCATCTTGATTTCCATGGCGTGATTGACCGTCCATGCCGTACGGTGTGTTACCACATCAATCAGGGTGCTGGCCGATGGCAATCCTGTCCCACTCTTTTTAACACCGCCAAATGGCAAATGCACCTCAGCGCCAATCGTAGGCAGGTTCACATAACCAAGTCCATATTCACAATCATCCCGTATCCTCCTCGCCTTCCGAAAATCCTCAGTTATCACTGCGCAGGAAAGACCGTAGTCGGTATCATTATGTACTTCTATTGCCTCATCAATATCTTTTACGGGAATGATTGCTACATGCGGCCCAAATACTTCTTCACGGAGCACACGGCTCTTTGGGTTGCTTTCCATGCGATACACAAAGGGAGACATAAAATAACCCTTTTTATAGTGCTCACCCGTAAGTCTCCCTCCGTCCAATAACACCATTGCCCCTTCTTTTTTTGCCAGTTCATTGTATCTGACAATCTTTTCTGTTGCGGACTGGTTGATTACAGGACCCATAAATATGTCCTCATCCAACGGATTACCGATTCTTAATCTTTTAGTTGTCTCTACAAACCTCTTTTCAAATTCGCCCAAAACTTTTTCATGCACAATCAAACGGCTTGCAGAGGTACAACGCTGTCCCGATGTCTTAAAAGCGCTAATAATGGCCGCATTTACGGCAATATCGAGATTGGCGTCATCAAGGACAATCAGTGCATTCTTCCCCCCCATCTCGCAGGCGCACATCTTGTTATGAAATCCAGCGACAATCTTCTTTATTTCAGACCCCACATCGTTAGAGCCGACGAACAACACCACGTGGGTATCCGGATGTTTTACCAATAAATCCCCGCAACTTCCGTGTACAACGTTGATAACACCCGGCGGGAATCCCGCTTTATGTGCATATTCAGCAATCTTATTTGCGGTGCACGCCGTTTCACGAGAAGGTTTGAGGATAACGGTGTTTCCTTCCACTACCGAAGGGCATATCAGCCACAGGGGAATGGCAAAGGGAAAGTTCCATGGTGTAATCGCCGCAACAACCCCTTTAGACTTTCTGCGCATGAATGCATCTTTCTCAGAAATCTCAGAATCGATTACGTCACCGTGCGGCATCCGTACCGTGCCAAATACGTACTGCACCATGTGGATGCCTTCCGTCACATCGGCACGACCCTCAACAATTCCCTTCCCGCATTCTTTCGTTACTAATTGAGATATTTCTTCCCGGTCTTTTTTTAACAACTGAACAAACTCATCAAAATACTCGCCCCGCTTGATACGGGACAAACGCTTCCAGCCGTCATAGGCGGCATTCGCGGCGCTGACGCCGTTATTTACGTCCTTTTCAGAAGAAAGTGGAAACGTCCCCAGCACTTCATCTATATTGGCAGGATTTCTACTCTCAAATCTTTCACCAGAAGCACCATTTACAAATGCCCCATTGATGTAATTTTTCCCTTCCATAGTCTTTGCCTCTCAGTCAAAATGTTTGCAGAGGATTTATCTTTACTGTTCAAAGGTTTTTATCCATCGTTCTTGATTCTTTGGAAAACTCTTTTTTACTTCACCAAGCACACCACTTTTCGACGGTAAAAAGGCTACAATATCTGGAGTCACACGAGAAATCTTTTCTCCGTTTAGGTACATGACTTTTTGAGAAGATGGTTCCAGGCGTCTTCCTTGAAATACAAGCACATTATCCTTCATTTTCTTAGAGACATCGTCATAGCGATAAGAACTTAACGCCTTTCGGGCGGACTCAATCTTGCAAGTTTAAATTATACCTTTTTAAAGCCCGAAGGGCTGTTAGCATATAGCAGGGGGTGAAGCCCCCTGAGTAAAAGAACAACACAAATTTAGCCCCGAAGGGGTGAAAGAAATTTATTATTATTTTCTCATATTTTGGCTGGTAGTATTCGGCGTCAATTCGTGAAAAGCGCTCCAATTCATTCGTTTCAACTATCGAAATATTATCTGCAATAATCTCTGCCATTATTCTCCCCAATAGTTTTTTGAGACTTTATAGATATTCGCCAAATATTCCTCACAGGTATTTATAATCTTTTCCGCTTCTTTTATATCTTCTTGAGCAATATCGGCATTGATATAACTCTCAAAATCATAATCTGAACCTTCGGTAAAATCGCCCCTTGCATGTGAGCCAAACAGAATAATTTCCTTTACATGATTCCCCAGTTTTTTTCTCACATTATTTGCAAACTCTTGGGATATTTTGTCTAGCCGATTCCTTTTTGCTCCGCTCCGGACTTTATGCTTATTAACGAATTTTGTTTTTTCCATATTTCGTTTTTCCTTCCGCAGCTAACAAAACTTCTGCAGGTTTTGTCGCTTCATATCTATAACTTTCTCTCCATAAATTCTAAAATGTATCCTGCCATTTCGATTTCTTATATTTTTAGCAGCCCATTCATCGTAAAGTTTAGCATAAATCAATTTGAAGACTTCTTCAAAGGCATCAACTCCGGCGTTCGCCAAAACAAGGTCTTCGAGGTCTAGAATAATGCTTTTCAGGGAAACTCTTTCTTTGACGAGCTTATTTTCTTTTGTGAGTTTTTCAAGTGTCCACAACTTTGCAATTACATCTTGCAGAGATTGGTCTACAGTTGGAATGTCGGAAATATTGGTGAATACATTTGGTTCTTCCCGATGGAGGATAACCAATTCAGAACCATTAGTCCAAACGCCTATTGGTGAACCTTCAGCGTTACAGTAGGATTTTAATTGTTCTATTTTAAATATTTCATCAATAGTGTATTTTGGCATTTATCATAATCTCCTGTTTCATTTATCCTACTGGTTATCAACTATAGATAGCGCCTTTTTAAAGATATGTTTTTATTAACCGTGAATCATTGTAAAATAGCAATATGATTCCATATTATGTGTGTTTGTGCTATTGCGAATAAATATTTTATATAGTAAAGAGTTTTAAAGTCATATTGCAAGGGAAAATAATAAAAGTGTTTCATTTTAAAATTATTCTCTGATATTCTGTGAATCTATGAAAGTACTTGGTATAGAAACGTCAGGAAATGTTGGTGGTGTCGCCATTTGCGAGGATACGCACGTTATCGTTGCAAATGACTTTGGGGCCGGCGTGCAGCACGGGAAAGAATTAATCCCTGCCATCAGAACAACACTTCACGAAATCGGCTGGAAGCCAGAAGATATCGACCTGATTGCAGTCGATGTGGGACCAGGCTCATATACGGGGCTGCGCGTAGGCGTGACCTGCGCAAAGATAATGGCTTACGCTTTAAATAAACCTGTTATCGATGTGCCCATATTCGACATTATAGCCGAAAATTATGCAATAGGTTCCATTCCCATATGCCCTATTATTGACGCCAAACGAAACCATGTCTATGCCTGTATTTATAAGCTAGAAGGTATTCAGAGAAAAAGACAATCTGACTTTCTGGTGATTCAACCGGAAAAACTTTTGCCCATCCTTCCACGCCCTGTAATTATCTTCGGAGACGGCGTTACACCTTACAAAGACATATTTCAACAGAAAGACATCGTCATCGATGAGATAGAACATGTGAAACCAAAAGCAGAATATGTAGCCCTATTGGGTGAAAGGATGTATGAATCAGGGCATCGATGCGAGATTGATAAACTACTGCCCCTTTATTTACGACGGGCAGAGGCCGTCGAAAAACAGGAAGGCAAAAAATAACTACACGATCAGTAAATACCCCGTTACCATTATTCATGAACAAAACATTTTTTGCGCTGGGAAGGACATCCATCAAATTTGCAATAAAAACATCCAGATAGCCGTCATTGTTATAATCAGAAGAAGGCAAACTTAATATTACTTTTTGGACAGCTCCAAGTGAAGTGCTTTTCCCTGTCATGCATCTGATGAAATAAAAAAAGGGATCGCTTTTAAGGCGCTCCCTTTTGTTGCATTTATTAATCGGCTTATCTGTTTTATCATAAAGCCCTATGTCATGTGTGCCATTTCTTACATCATGATTTAACGATTCTTAACCTTTTCAAGAGAAAGTGGCGGCACGGGAAGTGTTTCTTCAACCCGCTGTATTCCCTCTTTACTCTTCGACCATATTACACTAATAGCCGATATAATTATTACACGTGATCTTTCGTATGTCATCAACATCTTAAAAATAAAATACAACTTTAGCATAACGATAAGAGTTAAAGGAGATGCCAAAAGGAGCGCATTAGTCTTTGACGTCTCTATGGCAAGATACCGGCTTCCTATGGTTATTAACAAGACCACTGTCGAGAAGGTAGCAAGGAGCATAAGCCCGGTCTTTATTGACATACAGACAACGGTACAATTCATGAAAACAGACTTATGTTCTTCCTTAAAATTATGGATACATGCAACCAATTGTCGTATCTTTTCCCTAAGAGTTATAATCCACGTTGTGTTTTTTAAAGTTATTCCCTGTAGCATGTGTCACTCCTTTAACAAGAATATTTTTAACTTTTGTATCTTAAATACCCTCGTTGCTTAATAAATACAATAAATAACATGAACTACTTCATGCCTGCCTGAGCGAGTCCGCTCGCAGACAGGTCGCTGTGCCATCAGGGCTAAAGCCCCGGTAGGACGTGTACCCACTAACCCCAGCCTTAAGGCTGGGGTTAGTGACGGTCTTATCCCAGTTTTCGCGAGGACGAGTCTGAATTGGGCTCTTGTCCTCGTGAAAACGGGGATTAGCCCTGACAGTGCCTGTACTGGGACTGTCGAAGCGCCTGATCTTCAAAGTGTCGGACAAGTAGAGACGACCCGTCGAGTCGTCTCTACAAGTTCAGATTATTTATTGTCAATCCCTTAGCGAATTTGCGAATCCGCGGACGCAAAACGGTGATTATATTGCTTCTTGTAATATTCCATAAATTCACCATTCTTTATCCGTTTCCACCATGATTGGTTATTAATGAACCATTTTACCGTATCACTAAGGCCGTTTTCAAACCATATTTTTGGTTTCCAGCCCAAAGACATCAACTTGGCACAATCCAGTGCATAACGTCTGTCGTGACCTTCCCTGTCTTTCACATGTTCTATCAATGTTCTGGGCTTCTTAAGTTCATCCAGGATAAAACATGCCGTATCGATATTACACCGCTCATTACCACCTCCGATATTATACACCTCACCGTGCTTCCCGTGAGTCATTAAAAAATCAATAGCTTCACAATGGTCATCAACATGTATCCAGTCCCGCGCCTGTTTTCCATCGCCATACAGCGGCAGTTTTTTGTCTTCCAATGCATTTGTAATAAAGAGTGGAATGAATTTCTCCGGATACTGATATGAACCGTAGTTGTTGGATGCCCGCGTAATAATAACTGGTAATTTATAGGTTACCCAGTACGCATAAGCCAGTCTGTCTCCACCGGCCTTACTGGCAGAATATGGATTACTTGGGTTTAAGGCATCCGTTTCCTTAAAGGCGCCGTGATGGGCTGTGCCGTAAACCTCATCCGTAGATATCTGAATAAATTTGTTTATCGTGAATTGCTTCGATGCCTCCAGCAGAACAAAAACGCCCTTCATATCGGTATCAATAAATGTGCTTGCGCTGGAAATGCTTCGGTCGACGTGTGATTCCGCGGCAAAGTTGACGATTGTATCAATGCCTTCTTCCGACAGAATGCGTTCTACTAATCCCTGCTCACAGATGTCACCCTTGTAGAACTTGAACAGTTTAGACTTTTTTGAGTCTTCTGTAACGTCCTTCAGATTTTCGAGATTTCCAGCATAGGTCAATTTGTCGAGCACCGCCACCCGTCTGCCTAGACTAACCATACGGCGGGTAAAGTGGCTTCCGATAAATCCTGCACCACCAGTAATGAGTATTGCCATATCCAAAATCCAATGTGCCTTAGTGGCTAAATTGTTATACAAAAATTTCCTTTATATCAATATCAAAGCCTTGTATTACAGACGAAGACAAACGAGACGTTTGTCCTGCCACACCTGTATTGTAACTTTTACCACGAAACTCACCCTCTTTTAAATTTAATACCTCAACAGTTTCCTGCGCAGGGTCAACAATCCAGTACTCACGCACCCCATTTTTTGCATACAGCTTCTTTTTTATACCCAAATCTCTTTTAGACGTATCCGGCGACAATATCTCAATAAGTAAATCAGGTGTACCTTTAATATTATCCTTAGTAATAATCTTTCTGTTTTCGTTGGATACAAAGATAATGTCAGGCTGGACAATATCTTCTTCTGAAAACAATACATCAAACGGCGCGCAATAAACATAACCAAGCTTATTTTTTCTGACGTAATTAAATACACAATTGAAAATATAAACCAAGATATGCTGATGTGCTTCATTGGGGGAAGGTACCGTAAATAGGTCTCCATCAATAATTTCGTATCGCTTATCTTCCGGAAGCTGGAGATAGTCTTGATAATTGAATTTAATGGCCGTTTGCATAATAAGCCTCCTTTAAATTTAGAAAGTCCCCTCTTGGGAGGGGATTTAAGGGGTGGGTAAGGCGGTAATTCGTGAAATATTCACTGAGATTTCACGACCCTTGTCCTCGTGAAACTTGTCCTCGTGAAAACGGGGAACGGGGAAAGGAACCCACCCCTAACCCCTCCCAAGAGGGGAATAATCCATGCCACCCTGTAACCCGCTTAAATAGAATGAAAATTTCTATACAATAAATTTATACGAAACCCAACTTCGCATATTATACCATACATTGTAAAAATTTCATGGTCAACAAAAAAACAAAAATCCCCCTGATCTCATTTTGGAATAAAACCAGGGGGATTATATTTTTATATACTATGCGCAATTACAACTAATGTACGTTTGCAAGCTTCAACCACGTATTGGCCCGTTTAAGGGCGGCTTGTGCCATTTTTTTCTCTTCGGCGCTTCCCACCTTTGTTAGCGCCTTTTCTGCAGCATCTTTTTCAGCGCGCGCCTTTTCGATATCCACCTCTCCCTCTTTTATACATGTATCGGTCAGCACAACAACATTATTTGCCACGACCTCTAAAAATCCCCCTTCAGCCGCAAAGCGCATTGTTTTACCACTCGAGTCTTCAACCATTATAATACCCGTATTCAATTCTGTAACCAGTGGCGCATGGTCGGCAAGGACGCCAAACGATCCTTCAGTCCCATCAGCAGAAATGCTCTGGACGACTCCATTATAAACGACTCTCACTGGCGTAATGATCTCAAAGTTAAATGTTTTTGCCATGATTATCCACCCATCTGCTTTGCTTTTTCCACCACCTCTTCAATACTACCCACCATGTAGAAGGCCTGTTCTGGCAGATTGTCATGTTTACCTTCGACCACCTCCTTAAACGCCCTGATGGTTTCCTTTAAAGGCACATACTTTCCCTTCGTTCCTGTAAACTGCTCGGCGACAAAGAACGGCTGTGACAAGAACCTCTGTAACCTTCTTGCCCTGCCAACTAATACCTTGTCATCTTCCGAGAGTTCTTCCATACCAAGAATGGCAATAAAGTCTTGAAGTTCTTTGTAACGCTGCAATATCCTCTGTACTTCTCGTGCCACTTCATAATGTTCCTGTCCGACAATTCTCGGGTCAAGTATCCTGGACGTCGACCGCAATGGATCGACTGCAGGATAGATACCCAATTCGGCAATCTGTCGGGATAACGCTATCGTAGCATCCAGGTGAGGGAACGTGGTTACCGGCGCAGGGTCAGTAAAGTCATCAGCAGGCACATAAACAGCCTGCAAGGATGTAATCGAACCCTTCTTGGTCGTTGTAATCCGTTCCTGCAAATCTCCCATCTCAGTTGCTAATGTTGGTTGATAACCCACTGCTGAAGGCATACGGCCTAAAAGCGCCGATACCTCAGAACCCGCCTGTACAAACCTGAAGATGTTATCAATAAACAAGAGCACGTCTTGCCCTTCCGTGTCTCTGAAATACTCTGCCATCGTCAAACCTGTTAAAGCCACTCTCAATCTGGCTCCCGGTGGTTCATTCATCTGGCCAAAGACCAGCACAGTCTTATCAATAACCCCCGATTCCTTCATTTCAAGCCACAGATCATTTCCCTCACGGGTTCTTTCACCAACACCAGCAAATGCAGAATAACCTCCATGCTCGGTTGCGATGCTACGGATAAGTTCCATAATCAACACGGTCTTTCCTACCCCTGCACCACCGAACAAACCGATTTTTCCGCCGCGAGCAAATGGTGCAAGCAAATCAATGACCTTCAAACCCGTTTCCAGCACCGTCGTGGTTGTCTCTCTTTCATCAAATGCCGGTGACGGACGATGGATAGAAAGTCGGTTCGTGGTTTTTACGTCTCCCAGCTTATCGATAGGTTCACCTAACAGATTGAATACCCTGCCTAATACCTCTTTCCCCACAGGCACGGTTATAGGCGCACCGGTATCTATTGATTCTGTACCCCGAATAAGCCCATCTGTTGAGGACATTGCAATACAGCGGACGGTATCGTTCCCCAGGTGGTGTGCAACTTCTGCAATGATAGAAATTTTCTTTTGCGGGTCTCTTATACTAATCGCATTTTTTATGGCAGGAAGACTCCCCGGGGTAAATCGCACGTCTACTACGGGACCAATCACCTGCACAATTGTTCCTTTATTCTCTCTTTTTTTTGCAGCCAAAGGTCTTACTCCTTCCTTACATTATATTTATTATCATAGAGCGGCATAGCCGCAACCAACTTTAAAAGTTGCAAGTTGTAAGAGTTAAGTTGCTTTTAGCTATCAGCTTTCGACCCACAACTTACAACTTACAAAACATCTTTAAAAACTTCAATGCTGTACCAATGCCTCGGCGCCTGAAATAACTTCCAGCAACTCCTTTGTAATTGCTTCCTGTCGCGCTTTGTTATAAGTACGAGTCAATTCATCGATCATTTCGCCGGCGTTTTCTGTCGCTGCAATCATGGCCACCCGTCTTGCAGCAAATTCGGACGTCAAAGATTCCAAAATACATTGATAGAGTTGGGTCTCTATGTATTTTGGAAAAAGGTGATCAAGTATCTGGTCTACCGAAGGTTCTATAATATACTCACCCACCAATTTCCCTTTTAAATCAAGTATATCTTTTTCCAGAGGCAATAAACGGATACTCGTTGCAAACGATTGCATCACAGTGTGAAATTTAGTAAAAAATATGTGCAGTTCTCCAAATTCACCTTTTTCATATCCATCGATCAATTGAGCTACTAATACCTGCACCTTATCATATCCGAACTTCTCTACCGGCTCTGGAATGTATCTTTCTTTCGCAGGCGCATAATTTCCTTTTGAAAAATAGATGTTCCCTTTTTTCCCGATCAGGATTAATTTAACTTTTTTACTGGCATGCACTTGAATAAATTCTACCACCTTCTTGATTATATTGTTATTATATGCCCCACAGAGACCCTTATCCCCTGTAATCAGAACAATCCTGACATTTCCCGCCTCGTGCTCTTTGTCTGTAAACAACGGATGGGATTTTTCGGGCGGACTGCAAGAAATAAGCCTGCTCAGAACCTGATGCATCTTCCCGGTAAATGTCCTCGAAGCAATAACCCTGGACTCAACCCTCTTCAATCTGCTTGCAGCAACCATTTCCATGGCGCGGGTAATTTGCTTGATACTGGTAATACTTCGTATGCGTTGTTTAATTTCTCGTGTGCTCAGCATTCCTTAACCTTTCTTTGCAAAGGTTTGTTTGAATTCCTTGATAGCATTCTCTAACTTATGAGTCACTTCCTGATCAAGCTTTTTCTTCTCTTTAATCTCGATCCCGATGGAAGCATACTTTTCCCTCATAAATTTCAGGAATTCCTTGTCAAAGGTCTTGACCTTGTCTACTGAAATATCATCCAAATATCCATTTATCCCGGCAAAGATTGACATAACCTGTTCTTCCACAGGAACGGGGGTATATTGAGGCTGTTTTAAAAGTTCTACAAGCCGCTCACCCTTAGATAACTGTGACTGGGTAAATTTGTCCAATTCAGATCCGAATTGGGCAAAGGAGGCTAATTCCCGATACTGAGCCAGGGTTAATCGCAACATACCCGCAACCTTCTTCATGGCAGGAATCTGGGCGTTTCCACCAACCCTGGACACCGACAATCCCACAGAAATTGCAGGTCTGATACCGGCGTTAAACAAATCACCCTCCAAATAGATCTGCCCGTCGGTGATAGAAATGACGTTTGTCGGAATGTATGCCGAATAGTCGCCGCCTTGCGTTTCTACTACAGGAAGGGCTGTCAGCGAACCCCCACCGAGCTCGTTACTTAGTTTGGCTGCCCTTTCCAAAAGACGCGAGTGGATGTTGAAAATATCTCCTGGAAACGCCTCGCGACCTGGTGGACGCCGCAAGAGCAATGAAATCTGGCGATAGGCTATGGCATGTTTATACAAATCGTCATACATAATCACAGCATGCATACCGTTATCCCTGAAGTACTCACCCATAGCACACCCGGCATACGGTGCAATATATTGCAAGGGCGCTGGATCAGAAGCAGAAGCTACTACAACAATGCTGTTGTCCATTACCTTGCTATTTTCCAGAGTCTTTACAACGTCTGCAACGGTGGACATCTTCTGCCCAATCGCCACATAAATGCAATAAACTCCAGACTCGCGCTGGTTAATAATTGTATCTACGAGAATCGCAGTTTTCCCTGTTTGACGGTCACCGATAATAAGTTCACGCTGGCCTCTTCCAATCGGTATCATGGCATCTATTGACTTGATACCGGTCTGTAGCGGCTCTTTCACAGGTTGTCTTTCAACTACGTTGGGGGAAGAACCTTCAATAGATCTGAAATCATCAGTAGCAATTGGCCCTTTCCCATCAATAGGCTGACCCAGGGCATTCACAACGCGACCCAATAAAGCCTTACCCACAGGCGCCTGCACAATTTTACCTGTAGTCTTTACGATATCACCTTCCTTAATCTTGGCATCAGAACCCAGCAGGATCGCACCGACGTTGTCCTCTTCCAGATTCATAGCTATGCCGTATATATTGTCGGGAAATTCCAACAATTCACTGGACATGCAATCGTCCAGACCATAAATACGCGCAACACCATCACCAACCTGCATGACGTGTCCCACGTTTTCCAACTTTAATTTTTCTTCGTAACCTTCAATTTCTCTTTTGATAATTGAAGTAATATCACCTAGTGACATATCCCTTACTCCTGTTCAAGTTATTCCGTTTAAGTCCCCCTTAAAAAAGGGGGATACAGGGGGTTGTGTTTTTCCTGGACTATTCCCCATTTTCATGAGGACAAGTTTACAACCCCTAGCCCCCTTTTCTAAGGGGGATTCTCTATGCCGTACATCGTATAACCCGCTTAATTAAAATGAAAATGTCAAAACGCAAACTTTTATTGAATTTGCGCCTTTCATTTTGCATCCGTTTTTTTCGTCATTCAGAGGCATTGCCTCGCTAACTTATGCCGTTCGCAATTCCAACAGTCTGGTCCTGAGATTTTTTAGTCTGCCCGCAATGCTGCCATCTACCATCGTGTTGCCGACTCGTATCATAATCCCTCCCAAAATCTGCGGGTCATGAACAACCTCTATCTCCACCTTCTTACCGGTAAGCTTATCCAGGCGTTTCTTAAGGCTATTCATCTGGTTTTCCGTTAAAGGAGCTACCGTCGTTACCCTGGCTTTGATGATACCTTTATTACTATCAACCGTTTCTTTGTGGATTGCGGGAAGAAACTCCAATATCCCTTCCTTTCTTCGATCCACCAGTAAATTCAAAAAGTTCATCATAAGATTGGAAGCCGACGCGCCAAAAACCTTCTTGATTAACTTCTTCTTCTCGTTTCGGGTAATCGACGGATGAAACAGGATCTTTTTAATGTCCCCGTGTTTTGTAATTACATCACTGACCAATGCCAAATCTTTTTCAATCTGCTCAAACTGCCCTTTTTTTGTGGCCACTTCCAGCAGGGCACTAACAAATGTAATTGCAACGCTTTTATCTAACACTCAATTCCCCTATTTCTTCAATAAAGTCATCGACTAGCTTTTCAGCCGTCTGTGAACTGATAGATTGCCGAATGATTCTGGAAGAAGCAAGAATGGAGAGGGTTACCACCTGATTCCTTATATCAGCCAGTGCCTTTTTAAGTTCCTGATCAATTCCCTCCTGTGCCTTTATCTTCATCAATTCAACTTCTTCTTTGGCACGCTTAATTATTTCTTCGCTAACACGACTGCCTTCGTTTATGGCTTCCTGAATCCTCTTCGCAGCCTCGACTTCAGCTTCAGAAAGTTTTTTCTGATAATCGATCTTCATCTGTTCCGCCTCTGCCCTGTCTTTTTCAGTTTTTTCGTATGTGTTTTTTACCTCTTCAGTTCGTGCCTTTATCATAGCCGATATCTTACCAAAGAGAAACTTCTTTAGCACAAAAAGCAGGATAAGGAAGCCAACTCCCTGGATAATAATGGATTTAAAATTTATTCCAAGGTTATTTAAAATTTCCAAGTCTAATCCCTCCTCAGCTTATTTAACAGCGTGCTGAATCAATTCAAGAACGACGTCTGTCTTTGGTAATTTCGCCATCAGAATGAACGACATCATCAATGAATAAATCGTTAATGATTCGATGAATGCCAGACCAATGAACATAACAAGCTGGATCTTTCCTGACATTTCAGGCTGCCTGGCCATGCTGGTGATAGCGCCATGCACAGCAATACCTTGTCCTACGCCACAACCACATGCTGCAACTGCTACAAAAGCAACAGCTATTGCCAATCCTGCAAAATAAATCACGACTACTTCCTCCTTTCAAAATTTAAAAAACTCATCTTATCAAAGCAATTTTTCATTTATTTTGAATGATGCTCCTCTTCTTCCTCATATACCCCTACGGCGCCTGCGATATAAAAGCTTGCCAGCAAAGAAAAAATCATTGCCTGTATTGTACTACACAATAATGCAAGAAAAACCATTGGCAGATGAACCGGTATAGGAATAAATCCCAATAAAAACGGGGAGAACCCGATAAATATGGCAAGAACCGTATCCTCTCCCAAAATATTACCAAAAAGACGCATTGACAGAGAAAGCGGACGAGCGAGAAATTCCTGCATTAAGTGCAGGGGAAACAACAATGGTGCAAGCCAGAGCGGTTTGCCTACCATATGCTTAAAATAACCTATAACACCATTATTCTTAAACCCCTGATACTGTGTAACAAAGAAAACAATGAGTGTTAGTGCGATCGTTGTGTTGAAATTACTGGTGGGTGAGTGAAACAATGGTATTTGCCCCATCATGTTCATTACAAAAATATATATAAACAATGTGCCGATAAAAGGGGTGAAAGAACCGGCTACACGCCCCATCTGAGATTTGACAAAATTTCCAAGCCCTTCTACAATAATCTCCAAAAGTGATTGAAGTCTTCCAGGCACCTTTTGCAATCTTCTTGTGGCAATGATAGAAAATATGCCCAGAAATACAATTATCATTGCCGACATAATGATAGGCACCAACTCGTGCTTCGTTAAACCCAAAAATTGGGGAAGAGGCTCGATAGGCACAAAATCTAGAAACGATGGTAATTCAGGTGTGCTTTCACTTCCACCACTTGCTGACACAGAACTTACACCCCTTTCTTATTTCTTAATTGAGAAACTTGAGTTAATATTTTCCGAAGGCGCTTTAACCGGCCTGTTCATATAATTTACAAATAGTCTGCTCCCAACCTTCATAACAATGACTGCCACTACGATACTTAAACCAAGAGCCATAGCGGCAGCATTAATCTCCAGGAATAAGCAGGCCGAAAGTAACATTGACCCTATGATAAAGTACTTCAGGAAACTTATCGAGAGGAAAAAACCCTTAATTTTCTTCCTCTTATGCCGCACCGCATATTGTATCGTCCACCAGGTGGTCTTTAATAAAGCAATGCTGATAAAACATCCTATGGCAATGCTTGTCGTTAACACAAAAGACATATACGATAGTGAACCTGCTATTATAATCAGCGATAACAGAACCGATGTCTTGATCACCCGATCCGGAAAACCATCATCAGGAAATAAAACAGATTTTTCTTTATCGGCCGTCATCATTGCTTATTTTTATTCTCACCTGACAATTTCTTTATTAGCTTAAAAAACTCTATAAAACTTCCAGCAAGTCCTAACAGAATGAAAGACAACATGAGCCATGGAGCGGTGTTAAGTTTTTTATCTAAATAATTACCTAGAAAATAGCCGCCAGCAACGGCGCCTGCCATTGTGAAACCAAAACTTCCAACAAGCCCCAGGATACGATACGTTTCATTATCTTTCTTGTTGAAAAACAAACTATCACCTGCATTCAAAAAGCCTCATCAATGCCTGTTTTGTATGCCAAACCACCGTCATTATAGAATCCATTATATTTAAATATACGGGAGAGTGTTTTGCCTCGCACAGACCTTTTATTAATCGCTCTTCATGCCCTTCTGCATAGCCCTCGACGATTTCATCGAGGTTTTTATACTTATCAACAACATACTTCATGAGCACTTCGTTCTTGGTTACTAACGTATCACCGGCTGTTTTTAATATATCAAGCGTTTCTTTGAAGAGATGATGGATCTCACCCACCGCTTTATCGCTGAATAGTATCCCTTCGCTAATTTTGGTTCTTACATGCTGAAGGGTAGAATCTAACCCAGCAATTGCCATTTCAACACTGCACACGATTGATAACAGGGATTTGATCGACTCCTTATTAGCGTCCGGTTCTGCAGCCTTTTTGCTAAGCAGATTTCTCAATTCGTTTCCTTCATCACGGAGAGCAGGGTTCAACTTCCTTGCCTCGTCGATTAAATCAACCTTGTGCTTCATAAATCCATCCATGCAAAGGTTCAAAATCGACTCTGCCTTGAAGCACATACCACTGATGCGCTCCAATACACTCTTTAAATCTTCTCTTATATTTGTACTTGCCATATTTACCCTTTATAAACCTCTCACTACATCCTTGAAGGCATCAATGGTTGCGTCAATTTCCTTTACACCATGGGCAGTTGACACAAAAGCTGCTTCAAACTGGGATGGAGCAAAATAAAACCCTCTTTCTAACATGCCGTGAAAGAATTTTGCATATCGCTTTGTATCGCATTTTTTTGCCGAAGCATACTCTGTAACCGGTTGGTCAGTAAAAAAGGTGCATAACATTGAACCCACACGGGTATGATATGCGGGCATTCTTGCATCTTTACACACCTTTTCCATACTAGCAGCCAGCCTCTGCGATTTTTCTTCCAGATCTTTGTAAATTTTATTGTCTTTTAATATCTCCAGGGTAGCGATACCTGCAGTCATGGCAACAGGATTACCTGAAAGGGTACCTGCCTGATATATCGGCCCTACTGGAGATATACTATCCATAATCTCTTTCTTGCCGCCATAAGCGCCAACGGGCAGGCCGCCGCCAATAATCTTTCCTAACGTAGTCAAGTCAGGGGTAATATTGTAAAGCGACTGCACACCGCCGTGCGCAACCCTGAAACCAGTCATTACCTCGTCAAATATCAGCACAATGCCGTGCTTCTTTGTTATTTCTCTCAATCCCTCCAAATGATTCTTTTTAGGAGGCACAACACCCATATTCCCGGCAACCGCTTCGACAATAATGCAGGCAATGTCTTTTCCTCGTTTAGAACAAACCTCATTTACGGCATCTATGTCGTTATAGGGAAGGGAGATTGTGTGCTTGACAAAATCCTGAGGAATACCCGGGCTGGTGGGTGTCCCTAACGTTGTAGCGCCTGAACCTGCCTGAATAAGCAAACTATCCACGTGTCCGTGGTAACAGCCCTCAAATTTAATTACCGCATCTCGATTGGTAAATCCCCTTGCAAGACGAATGGCGCTCATCGTGGCCTCTGTGCCAGAGTTAACCATCCTTATCTTTTCTATAGAAGGCATGGCATCCTTAATAAGTAGTGCAAGTTTAGTCTCCAGTTCAGTTGGCGCACCGTAACTTGTCCCATTGGCAACCGCCTCATTAATCCTTTTTACAACCCTTGGGTCGGCATGTCCCAGGATAAGCGGCCCCCACGAACCTATATAATCCACATATTTATTACCGTCAATATCGGTAAGATAACACCCCGACCCCGACTTTATAAAGATTGGAGTACCACCCACGGCGCCAAATGCCCTGACAGGGCTATTAACTCCGCCTGGTATAAAATTCTGCGCCTCAGCAAACGCTTTTTTTGACTTTTCTGTAATTATCTTTGACATGCAAAGCTGAATATTATATTCTAGCGAGGCGAAGCCTCAGACCGACCGGATAACCGATACTTGTCCTCGTGCAAACGGGGAAACGAGTTTGAAACCACAGATTTCACAGATTGCACAGATTATATGAATTGGTATTTTTTATCTGTGTGATCTGTGAAATCTGTGGTTTCTGTTGTTATAATTGAAAATATTCAAAAACTATAAAGACGATAATAATAACAAACCATATTTTTTTTGTCAATATTTTTCATGACTATAATAAAAAAAATCAATTTAGGGGTGTTAATTTCCGGCAGTGGTAATACCCTTCAAAATTTTATAGATCAGATAGAACAAGGGAAGTTAATTGCCACGATTCAGATAACAATAAGCAGCAAACCCAATGCTGCTGGTATGGATAAGGCAAGAAAACACGGTATTCCTACAGCAGTCGTTCCTTACTCAAATTACAAAAACGTTGATGCTTTCAGCCAAGCCATTACGGCTGAATTGGATAAATATCCCATTGATTTAATCACCCTTGCAGGTTTCGTGCATTTTTACAAAATTCCTGAGAAGTATAAAGGCAAGGTCATGAATATTCATCCGGGACTTATCCCTGCCTTTTGCGGCCACAATTATTACGGCAATAAGGTGCATGAGGCCGTCATCAATTACGGCGCAAAAGTCTCTGGCTGTACGGTACATTTTGCTGATAATGTGTATGACAACGGGCCCATTATCATTCAAAGGACTGTTCCTGTTCTTGAGGACGACACGCCTGAAAGCCTTGCTGCACGGGTATTCAGGGAAGAGTGTGAGGCGTATCCAGAGGCAATACGTCTCTTTGCGGCGGGGCTGTTAAAGATTGAGGGAAGAAAGGCAAGAATACCTAGCGCGGCGAAGCCGCAACCAAAACAAATTTAAAAAAGGAAGTTTTTATTGGGTAATACTATAAACCCTAGCGAGGCGAAGCCACAGACCAATAAAACACACCTGTCTGCGTGCTACGCACAGGCAGGCATGAAAGTGTAAATTTCTCAGATAAGGCAAGAAGTATGATGTAGGAGGTAAGAAGTATGAGAATGATATTCTTACCTCATTTTTGTATTTCCCGTAATCACTCAAAATTGTGTTGAATAAAGCCATGCATATACAAGTAAATTTAGCCGTAGTACCTTTATGGGGGTTGGTAATCAATCCATGAGATGTGATTGGGAAGATGTTCCATTCATAAAACTGGGCCTGAAAAGCATAATCTTCAAAGTCCGCCTATGCTGCGAGCCACAAAGGGTTGGCCATAGAGCCACAGGTTTGCGATAAACAATTGGACACAGCATGGTACCAACGATTTTCTGGGGCAGAAACTCGCCAGGGGCAAAGGAATTTATCGTACAAGCATGTCCTCATGTAAATGGGGGATAATTTCTAAACGTGTGCTGAATTAGTTCAGCACGAGCCTTGATCCGGATGGGTGACTGGCCCTGTTAGATAGTAAGATTAGTAGCGTAAATAAAAATTTAAGTATATTATCTAACAGAGCTGGTGCGGATTTATAATCCGCAACTATAACTTTCACCCGTAACTCCGTAACTATTTCCAAAACTTAAATAAAAGAAATTTTCAACTTGATTATCCTGTTAAATTAATAATATAACAAGCCATGAAATAAAACAAGTTTTACTTGAAATTGACTTATAAATTTGTTATTTTATGCATCTCTTATTTACTTAACCTAATGATAATTGCCTACTTAATATTTAGGAAGACGCCGATATATTGACACATATATGTAATTGTTGAGGGTTTCTGAAGCATGAGAAATTTCTTATCTAGCTTTTTTGAACGACTAGAAACACGTATCTATAAATTCAATGGGAATGGAAACGGAAATGGGAAACTCCCGGTTGCTGAACTGCCCAGACATGAATTGCGATTCGAGAGTGCACCTGCGAAGACTGTTACCAATACCAATTTACCGGTAAAAAATCCATTGGATAATGCCATAAGCAGTGCACAACAATATCTGCTCAGCAATCAAAACCATTCCGATGGACACTGGGTAGGAATTTTAGAGGCAGATACAACCGTAACATCAGATTACATCATGCTCATGCACTTTCTCGGGAAGGTAGATCATGAGAAGCAAAGAAAGGCTGTGAACCTCCTCCTTGAACATCAGCTTCCTGACGGTGGATGGAATATTTATTATGGAGGACCCCGTGAAATTAGCGCCTCGGTAAAGGCATATTTTGCCTTGAAATTGGCCGGATATTCTGCCGATGAACTCTTTATGCAGAAGGCAAAGAAGTGCATCCTTGATATGGGCGGCATAATGAAGACCAACTGCTTTACCAAGATTTACCTTGCTATGTTTGGACAGGTTGACTGGCAAGCGGTACCAGCCGTCCCTGCCGAAATGATCCTGTTCCCCCCGGGTTTTTATTTTAGCATTTACGAGATGTCGTATTGGTCGAGGTGCATTGTCGTCCCCCTCTCTATTGCCATTGATAAAAAGCCGCATATTCCTGTTGGGGATGATTTGCTGAAAGAAATCTACCTCGTTCCCCGTGATAAGGTGGTTTATCGTATTAAGAGAGACCAGTCGGGATGGTGCTGGCACAATTTCTTTATCGATGCCGATAGTATTTTCAGGCGTTACGAACAGCAGCCTATTGAATTTGTTAGAAAGATTGCCATCCGGAAGGCAGAAAAATGGATGCTTGAACATATTGAGAAATCCGGCGGTTTGGGAGCTATATGGCCGGCAATCATTAATTCCATATTTGCCATGAAATGTCTTGGCTATTCAGATGATCACCCTGCGCTGGCAAACCAGCTAAGAGAAATCGAGAAACTGGTGGTTTATGAAGAGGACAAGCTTTATTTACAGCCATGCGTATCTCCCGCTTGGGATACAGCCTGGGCAATTATTGCACTTCATGAATCAGGAATACCCAGTACGCATCCGGCATTACAAAGGGCAGGAGAGTGGCTACTCAGCAAGGAAGTCAGAAATTTTGGAGACTGGGCCTTGAAGTGCAAGGTAGAAGAACCAAGTGGCTGGTACTTCCAGTATGCCAACGAGTTTTATCCCGATACGGACGACAGCGCCGCCGTGCTTATGGCGTTACAGCGCGTATCCTTACCAGAGGCAGCGCATAAGGAAAAGACATTTTTACGCGGATTGAGGTGGATTCAGGCTATGCAGTGTGATGATGGCGGATGGGGGGCATTTGACCGCAATAATAATAAGGCAATTTTAAATCATATACCTTTCGCAGATTTTAATGCATTATTAGACCCAAGCACAAGCGACGTCACAGGCCGATGCCTGGAATTTTTGGGGCGTATTGGGTTTAGCAAGACCTACGTTAATATCAGAAAGGCCGTAGAATTTCTCCAAAAAGAGCAAGAAAAAGACGGTTCGTGGTTTGGGCGTTGGGGCGCAAACTATATTTATGGCACATGGTCTGTGCTTGCCGCACTTCTGGCGGTCGGAGAGGATATGAACAAGCCATATATCAAAAAGGCCTCTGAGTGGATGAAAAGCATCCAAAATTCTGACGGTGGATGGGGTGAAACCATAAAGTCGTATGACGACCCGTCACTTAAGGCAATTGGCAGAAGCACACCATCGCAGACGGGATGGGCGCTGCTGACATTGTTTGCTGCCGGCGAGGTAAAATCAACTGCCGTAGAAAAGGGTATAAAATTTCTCTTAACGGGACAAAAAGAGGATGGAAGCTGGGACGAGGTTGAATTTACAGCAACCGGCTTCCCTAAGGTCTTTTACCTAAAATACCATATGTACCGGGATTACTTTCCTTTGTTCGCATTAGGTAAATACCGTAATCTTACCCAAAAATCATAACACAACAAGTACAACTATCAAAGGGGCTGTCCAAAATAATGATTTCCATATTCAACCTGTAGGGGCAGGTTTGAAACCTGCCCCTACATAATGGTATTTCAAAATCTTTTTGGACAGCCCCTTGAATTTCTGTAGTTTCGTTTTTCTCTATTTTCCTAGCTAAAGCTCCACTTAGCCATCTCTATGATGTCAGATAATCGTTTTCCGCCTTCCAGTACCACCGTAGGCTCAAATCCGCAATGCATCATGCAATTCTTACAGCGGGGGTCATTCCCTTCCTGATACTTGTCCCAATCCGTATTTTTCATACACTCATCGAAGGTTTTATAGTGAGTATCCGTAATGAGGTAGCAAGGGCTCTTCCAGCCCAGATAGTTTCTGGTTGGACTTCCCCAAGGTGTGCACTTCAGATACCTTTCCCCCTTTAAAAATTTTAAATACAGAGGAGAGTTCAATATCTTGTATTTTTTTGAAATACCATAAATGAATCCAAATCTTTCCTGTATCTCTTTTCTGCAAAGGAATATTTCATTCTCATTATGTTCAAAACTAAAACCAGGAGAGACCAGCATGCCATCCACACCCAGTCCCTCCAGAAATGCGAATAGTTCTTTAATTTCGTCTTCACTGGTATTTTTATATATCGTGGTATTTGTGCAGACCTTAAATCCTGCCTGTTTTGCTGCACGGATAGCGTTGGTGGCACGTTCAAAGACCCCTCTTCCTGCAATAGCATCGTGCGTCTTTGCGAGGCCGTCGATGTGGACATTAATATTAAAATATTTACTGGGTTTCAGTTTTTTTATTGCCTCAGCTAATAACACACCATTAGTGCATAAATAGATATGCCGTTTTTTATTCAAGATACCCCTGATAATCTTATCGATTTCCGGGTGCATCAGTGGCTCACCACCCGTGACAGTGACAACCGGCGTGGAGCACTCTTCCACTGCCCGAATACATTCCTCAGTACTTAATGTTTCGCGCATCGTTTCTCTGTATTCATGTATGCGGCCACAGCCCTCACAGGCGAGGTTACATGCATGGGTAACCTCCAGCATCAACACCAGGGGAAACCGTGCCTTTGCTAAAAACTTGTTCTTGATCAGATATCTTGTCAAAGAAGAACCTAATGACAGTGAAACCCTCATAACAGGCAGAACTCCCTTTTTGTAAATAAAGGCAAAAGCCAATACTGATTAAATTCAAATAAATTCCAAATGTAAAATGCTATACCAATTATTTAATACTGTCAAGCGTTATTTAACGTGATTGCAATAGTTCGTACTTTTTTATAATTGTATTGAAAATTATAACCAAATTTGATTCTATTTATGCGTTCTTACTAAATGAGACTGCCTTCGGCGACTTTTCATTTACAAACAGGAGTAGAGGCGCAAGATTTTGCGTCTCTCTATACATATCGTTTTGAATGCCTAAACACTGAATTAGGAAGATTTATGATTGCCGTATTCTTTGCATTAAGCCAAGAGATTGCGTCCTTAAAATCAAAGGTAAATATCCTGAAAAAGATGCGGTATGCCAACGCCACATTCTACCAGTCGGAATTTTGCGGTTTTCCATTGACCCTCGTTCAAACAGGCATAGGTAAAAACGTCTCAGAAATCATCCAGTACTTATCAAAATGTTTCAGGATACAGTTAATGGTTTCTTCAGGTTTCGCGGGTAGTGTAAATCCTGAAGTTGGTGTTGGGGATTTGGTTATCGGGAAACACGTCCTCTATTCATCCCAGGAAGAACTGGAAAGAGAAATCCAAATTGATTCAACACTTTCCTGTGATGCATCAATTGCGGATCTGGCTTTTAGATTATGCAATAATGAGGTCTTTAAATCACATTATGGAAATATTCTGACCGTTAATAAAATCATTCGTCATGCCTCACTTAAAAAACATGTTGGAAATCAAACTTCCGCAATAGCCGTCGATATGGAATCCTTTGCAATTGCAGAACGGGCACACGCCATGGGAATTCCTTTTGTTGTTACACGTGCAATTTCAGACGGGGTAGACGAAGATTTAGAAATACGCGAAAATATGGTCACCGAGGGTGGTAATATCAATATATCAGCTACAGCACGCCATCTGTTAAATAAACCGCACCATATCCCGTACCTGAATCGTCTCCGTAAACAGACCAAATCCGCCACAGACACTTTATCGGCATTCTTCCCAAATTTTATTACACAAATATACAACTCTTTGTTAACATAATTACATTGTATAGGAAGATTGTATAGGAATTTTCATTTTGTTTAAACGGTTTTTAGGGTGGTATGAAGTGTAAAATCCCCCTTAAACTAGGGGGCAAGGGGGTTGTAAACTCGTCCTCGTGAAAACGGGGAATAACCCCGGGAAAACACAACCCCCTAAATCCCCCCTTGGTAATGGGGACTAACTGGAGGTGAATAATGGCAAACAAAAAAATCGGAATTGTAATGGGAAGCAATTCAGACCTCGAAACGATGAAGGAGGCCATAAATATACTGAAGGAGTTCGAGGTAGATTTTGATGTAAATATCATGTCCGCACATCGTTCGCCTGAAAGAGTCCATTCGTATGCTATCGAAGCGGAAAAGAAGTACGAAGTGATTATTGCTGCCGCGGGGGGAGCCGCACACCTGACAGGGGTTATTGCGAGCTTAACGCCCATACCTGTTATTGGTGTACCCATGCCGACCTCCGGGCTGGGTGGATTGGATTCACTACTTTCCATGGTACAAATGCCTTCGGGTATTCCTGTACCTACGATGGGTATAGGGAAATCGGGAGCTATCAATGCTGCGATATTAGCGGTTCAGATTCTAAGTGTATCAGACCCAAAATTAAGACAGAAACTTGTTTTGTATAAAAAGAAGCTTTCAGATGAAGTAACAAAAAAGGATAAAGAGGCAAGAACAGAACTTGGACTATTGTAGATACAATATTTTACCGTTTCGAATCCACGTTTTCACGAGGACAGGTTTTTATAAGACAGGCTTTACAGGATAAAACAAAACAAGAAATCTTGTAAATCCTGTCAATCCTGTCTAAATGAATTATTTCACAAGGGAGATGAAATGCCGCTACCAACTATCGAATGGGAGGGAGACGTCAATGGTCGTATCCGACTGATTGACCAGACCCTGTTACCCAACGAACTAAAATATGTTTATTGTGAGGATGTCAAAAGCGTTTGGCATGCAATTAAGACCCTCATGGTGAGAGGCGCACCGGCGATCGGTATCGCAGGCGCTATGGGTGTAGTATTAGGTATTAAGAAGATACAAGCAAAGGATACTGACGCATTCTTAAAGGAACTCATGCTCGTTACAAATTATTTAGGTTCATCGCGTCCCACCGCAGTTAACCTCTTCTGGGGACTTGCCCGCATGGAACGTGTTGCACAAGAGCACAAGGGTAAGTCCGTTCATGAAATAAAAGAAATACTCCTGCAAGAAGCAATCAGGATACAAAATGAAGACAAGGCCATCTGCAGGCAAATTGGAGAGAATGGCTCAGAATTTATTAAAGACAATAATGGGGTTCTTACCCACTGTAATGCAGGAGGGCTGGCAACTGCCGATTATGGCACTGCATTAGCCGTAATGTTTAAAGCAAAAGAACAAGGTAAACGTTTCAAGGTCTTTGCAGACGAGACGCGCCCATTATTGCAAGGCTCCAGGCTGACGGCCTGGGAACTAATGCAAGCAGGAATAGACGTCACCCTGATATGCGACAACATGGCGGCTCATGTTATGAGACAGGGAAAGGTGCAATGCGTAATTGTGGGGGCTGACCGAATCGCCGCCAATGGCGATACAGCAAACAAAATTGGCACATACGGTGTCTCCATCCTGGCAAAGGAGCACGGGATACCCTTTTACGTTGCAGCGCCTGTGTCTACCTTTGATTTGAGTATAAAATCAGGAAACGATATTCCCATTGAAGAGCGTTCTCCAGAAGAAGTCACTAACGGATTCGGCAAAAGGACGGCGCCGGAGGGAGTCAAGGTCTTCAATCCTGCCTTTGATGTCACCCCTGCAAAAAATATTGCGGCAATCATTACTGAAAAAGGGGTAATCAAAAACCCTTCCATTGAGAATATCCAACGTATTTTGGAGAGTTATACTTCATAATGTATAAATGAAGAAGATTGAAATAATTCCTACTTCTCAGAAGGAACGTTACTGGAAGGAGAAAAAGAATGAGGATTGAATATGACCTAAAACATGATTTGCTGAATATTGAATTTATCTCCAAAGAACCTATTGCTGATTCAACTGAACTTGATGGGGTTATCATTGACTATTCAAAGGACAGAAGGATCGTAGCGATAGAAATCCTTGATGCAGGAAAGCGAACTGTAAATGATCCGATAGATTTACTCAATCTCACCATAGTAAAAGAAAAAGTTACAACATAAATTATTAGAGGAGAATTTAAATGCAAGGCTATTGGCACATTTTACAAATTTTATCGATAGTTACCATTTTCCCCATACTACTTTTAAGCTGTGGTAGTGACCGAGTTAATATAGAATTTAAGACTCCACGGCAAATTTACGTTGATGATTCAAAAACAGACCCGGATAAGCTTAATAAAGAACTAGAATATGACTTAAGGGAGGCAGAGAAAAAACGCTTACAGAAACAACGTGAGGCAGAGGCGGCAGCCAAGGCAAAGTCAGAACAAAAGGCTAAAGAAAGTCAGCAGGTACAGGAACAAACATCCGAAGAGGAAACAACACCATCAGAAGAAGCGGAACAACCGACACAACAAAGGTGATTCATATACAATCTGCCTTCTGTAGAACCATACAAACTTATTGGTTCGGATTCTTTCATATTTTTGAGAAATACTCTCGGTTATTCAATAGTAGACATCATATCGACTCTAAAAGAGATCGCAAACCACCATATGGGTAAAAAAATTACTCAGGAGAGTGGCTAAATGCCTAATTATACCATTGGTGAAATATTTAAAAGCACAGCGACAAAACCTGCAGATATTCTGTTAGCTGCGGAGGAAAGGGCAAAATATGAAAAAAACAATGCTCGTTAGTAAGCATACAGTCCTGAGCGGGGCAAAAAGAAATCAGGCAGACAGAATATCTCAGGAGTTCGCTAATAATGTAAGAAAGAAACTGGGGAATAGCGTAAAGCAAATTATTCTGTTTGGCTCACGCGCAAGGGGCGATTTCTATGAGGGATCGGATTATGACATCTTAATTGTCCTTAATAAAAGAGAAAAAGATTTTCAGGAAGTGATACTGGACGAAAGCGTTGAAATAATGAATAAATATTATGCTTTAATAGGATGTATCGTTTGTGATGAAAAAGAATGGGAAAGAAAAAAACGATTTCCCTTAGGGCTGAATATATTAAAAGAGGGATTTGAATTATGAAGCCAATCGGTGACATCGATGTTATAAAGGCGATGCTCTCAAAGGCTCGTGAAAAACTGAAAACAGCCCGGATAGATTTTGACAATGAACGATATGATGACTCTGTTTCCCGTTCTTATTATGCGGTATTTCATGCCATTTCCGCTGTGTTGCTATCGAAGGGATTACATTTCTCATCGCACGGACAGACCTTATGCGCTTTTAACAAAGAGTTTATCAAACCAAAGGAGTTTCCTGCATCATTTACAAAAATAATAGAAAAATTGTTTAATGGCCGACAAATGGGTGATTATGATATTGAAAGCTATCTTGACGCTGATACTGCAAAAGAAGATTTGGAAGAAGCAGAAAAAATTATAGATGTATGTGAAACATATCTGGCAAAGGCTTACAAGGTTTCAAAGGACTACTGGAAAGCCTAAAGAAATTAATGAAGAAGCAAAAATCTTCTTTGTATAAAGTCCTTTCAATTGCCGGTTCTGATTCAGGAAGTGGGGCTGGTATTCAGGCTGATATTAAGACAATCACGGCGCTGGGAGGATACGCAACAACCGTCATTACCGCTTTAACAGCTCAAAATACCCTCGGTGTACAATCCATCCTTGAGGTGCCAGCATCCTTTGTGGCTCAACAAATAGACGCCATAATGACTGACATTGGTACGGATGCCGTTAAAACAGGGATGTTGCTGAACAAGGAGATTGTGAATGTGGTTAGCTTGAAAATCAAGGAGTATAACATCAAGCATGTTGTTGTAGACCCGGTCATGATATCCAAGAATGGAAAAAGGTTGTTATCTGCCGATGCCGTCGATGCCCTCACCTCTCAGTTATTTCCTTTGTCTTTTCTTGTTACACCAAACATCCCAGAGGCAGAATATATCTCCGGTTTGAAGATAAAAAGTCTGTCCAATGCAGAAGAAGCCGCAAAACGTATCCATCAACTATGTCCTTCGTACGTGCTCATAAAAGGTGGGCATGCAGGGAAATCATGGGATATGAAAAATGAAGGCAAGGTAATAGATATCTTATATGATGGAAAGTCCTTTGCGTATATTGAAGGTAAATACATACAAACAAAAAATACCCATGGCACAGGATGTACCTATGCCTCGGCGATAGCCGCCTATCTGGCAAAAGGTTTTGGTCTAAAAGAGGCAGTTATTCAGGCAAAGGAATTTGTTACTGCGTCTATTCGAAAGTCGTTCAATCCTGGCAAAGGATACGGAACTCTGGATCAGTTTGGGGCAATACAATTCCCTTGAATTGCTCAACGTTGATTGTTATAATTTTTAACAATACTATAACTTATTTTTGAAAAAGTATTTTGGAGCGTTCATTCCCAGCATCTTTGCGGTGAATTCATCAGAGTAGCAGTATGACACCATAGATACTTGTTTTGTATTAAGGATTTACTCATATGCAACAGGTTGCCGCATTAGAATCCAGTGTATTGGTGTTAAACAAGTTTTTCATGGCCCTCCACGTAATTTCGGCAAAGAGGGCATTTGTCTTATTATGCAAGGAAAGTGCCGAAGTTATTTCCGTGGACGATGGGAAATTCAGTTCTTACAATTTCGAAACATGGAAAGACGTTTCTCTCTACAAGGTAAAATCAGGTTTACCCGATGAAGATAATACAAGCTGGGTCAGAACCGTATCTTTTGAAATTGCGGTGCCAAAGATTATCCGTCTTTTGTTTTATGAAAAACTTCCGCAATCCAATGTAAAATTTAACCGAAGGAACATCTTTGCCCGGGATGAAAACAAATGCCAATACTGTGGCCGACGGTTTCCGACATCAGAACTCAGCTTAGACCACATTGTACCGAAGGCATATAATGGAAATACCACATGGACGAATATCGTGTGCGCCTGTACAGATTGCAATAAAAAGAAAGGGGGCAGAACTCCTATACAGGCGCGAATGAAGTTAATACGTAAGCCTGTCAAGCCAAAACATAGCCCCATACTAAGCTTGAAACTTCGTTCAGATAAATATCGCTCCTGGAAGCAATTTTTAGACGAGGCGTATTGGTCTGTCCCACTAAAATAAACCTGTTCCCTGGCTTTCGTCAGGGAATGAATTGTATAGGAAATTTCATTTTATTTATGCGGGTTTTGTGGAGACACTGACAAACTTCGGTTGTTCGTGTTTGACGTAAATCCACATATTTTATAAAGGCACAAATTATTCCCCTCTTGGGAGGAGACTCCATAATTCCCCTCTTGGGAGGGGTTAGGGGTGGGTTCCTTGGGCGTGAAATCTCAGTGAATATTTCACGAATTACCGACTTACCCACCCCTAAATCCCCTCCCAAGAGGGGAATTTCTAACTCAGGAATCTAAAAAATTTTTTACAGTAATTGCCCATCCCTACTTTTAGAGAATATTATTTAAAAGTCGTGGAAGAGGAGCATGTGGATGTTTGCTCCAGAATAATTCAAAAGGTATTGTATCCATTTTCAAGAATATACGGGTTTGTAGTTAAAACTCGTATTTTTTTTTATAAGAAAGGTATTCTGAGATGCGTTCGTCTTCCCATCCCTGTAATCAGTGTTGGAAACATTACTGTGGGAGGAACAGGCAAGACACCGGTCGTAGAGTACATTGCTCGATATTTACAGGCGAAGGGTAAAAGGGTTGCTATCCTCAGCAGGGGTTACGCAGCCAACATAAGGAAAGAAGATAGTTTTACTGATAAAAATGTCTGCAACGACGAATATCTTTTGTTTAAAGAGAATATTCCTGATGTTCCGCACCTGTTGAATAAAGACCGGATTAAAGGTGGACTAGAGGCTATCAAACGTTTTCAGGCTGAATGTCTCGTGCTTGATGACGGATTTCAGCACCTTCGCCTGGCAAGGGATCTGAATATTGTAATCATTGATGCACTGAATCCATTTGGGTATGAACAGATAATTCCACGAGGCACGTTGCGGGAGCCATTGGAAGGGATCAAGAGGGCTGACATGATTCTGCTATCCCACGTAGACCAATGCAGCCGTGATAAAATCACAGTTATTACCAACCGTTTGCGTGAGATTACAGGTGACGTCCCTGTTATAGAAACAGTTCATAAGCCGATTTGTTTGGAATCAGCAAAGGATACAGCGAAGTTAGATATTCATTGTTTACGCGGCAAAAGGGTCTTTGTGTTCTGTGCTATCGGTAATCCTGTGTCGTTCAGAAAAAGCATAGAAAATCTAGGGTCTGGGGTAGCCGGTTTTCGTGTATTTCCCGATCACCATATATATACTCCTTCTGAATTGAAGGAATTGAATGCAGAAGCGCTAGGCATGAAACCGGATGCAATTGTCATTACCCAAAAAGACAGGGTAAAAATAGGGAACAACCTTAGTGTCTGGGACTTTCCTGTATGGACATTAAAGATAGAAATTTGTGTTGTAAATGGTTATGAAATTTTTGAAAATAAGATAAATGCCATTCTGAATTGAAAGGAAAAATATAATGGCTCATAAAATTACTGATGAATGTATCAATTGCGGGGCATGTGAGAGTGAATGCCCTGTAAATGCTATATCGGAGTCTGGAGATCTGAGGGTAATCAATGCAGACCTCTGTACCGATTGCGGAAACTGTGCAGCCGTATGTCCTGTCGAGGCAATACTAGCCCCTTAATGAGCGATTAGCTTCAAGGAAGGAACTTGGATGGCGAAACAACGTGAGCGAGAAACCGATTCTTTTAAACCTGTAGACCTCCGAAGGATTAAAACTTATTCAATAAAGAAACGAAAGAATCTTTCAAATATCAACCTGTTCGCAAAACCCGTCTTACCTGCTGATGGAATACCTGCCTTTTTCGAATCCTTACCAGAGATATTGGCTGCATCAAATTTACGGAAGGTGATTGAAGCGATAGCACTGGCGCACCAGAACAAACGTCCTGTAGTAATGGCTCTTGGCGCGCATGTAATAAAGTGCGGCTTATCACCGTTAATTATAGATCTCATGAAACGTAGCATAATAACTGCGCTTGCCATGAATGGCGCTGCTGCAATTCATGATTACGAAGTCTCGCTCATTGGTGCAACCTCTGAGGACGTAGCAGCCAGTCTAAAAGACGGCAGTTTCGGTATGGCAAGGGAGACGGCAGATGTTTTTCAAGTTGCATCCGGGAAAGGGACAAAAGATGGTATTGGTCTTGGACGGGCATTAGGAGATAAAATAATCAAAGACAAGAATACGTATCAGGAGTTGAGTCTGCTGGTCTGTGGCTCAAGACTAAACATCCCGACCACGGTTCATGTTGCGTTGGGAACGGATACAATCCACATGCATCCGAATGTTTCCGGAAAGGATTTGGGGGAATCCAGCCACATTGATTTTAAAATCCTCGCCTCCGTGGTTTCCGAACTGGAAGGAGGTGTGTGGTTAAACATAGGTTCTGCCGTCATCATGCCGGAGGTTTTTCTCAAAGCGCTTTGCATTGCAAGGAATATCGGCAAAAAGGTTGAAAATTTTGTGACGGTAAATATGGACATGATTCAACACTATAGACCACAAACGAATGTCTTAAAAAGACCATCCCCATACGGATATGCTATTACAGGTCATCACGAAATTATGTTACCACTCATGAGGATAGGTATTTTATCGAAACTTGGTATAGGAGATGCGTAAAACAAAAGCCCTTTTGCAAATATACCAAAAGATGTTTGATGCACTGGGTCCACGGCATTGGTGGCCGGGAGAAACCCCTTTCGAGGTTGTCATCGGCGCTATACTAACGCAGAATACCAACTGGTCTAACGTTGAAAAGGCTATCAAAAATCTTAAGACTGCTGGCAAGCTTTCTCCAGAAGGAATTTATGCACTGAGTGTAACAGAGCTGGCAAAACTCATTCGGCCTTCTGGTTTTTTCAATGTCAAGGCAAAACGCGTCAAGGCATTTATTAGTTGGTTGTTTTCAAGATATGAAGGTAACCTGTCGAAGATGTTTGCCCAGGACTTGCAATCGCTTCGAAGTGAATTACTTGCTGTAAAAGGTATCGGGCCGGAAACGGCTGATTCGATTTTGCTCTATGCGGGGAATATGCCCACATTTGTTGTTGATGCTTATACCCACAGGATTTTTTCAAGGCATGAACTTATTCCAGAAGAAAGCACCTATGACGAGATGAAGTCTTTCTTTGAAGAAAACCTTCCGAAAGATGTACAATTATTCAATGAGTATCATGCGTTATTAGTAAACATCGGAAAGATGTTTTGTAAACCCAAGAAGGTCTGTGAACCGTGTCCGTTAAAAGATATTTAGTAAAATTCTGCCTTTGCCATCCTTCGTAAGGGGATTGAGGGAAATTAAAGTTCTTTTTGGAGTAATGAAAATGATAAGTAATGAGGTGTTAATAAAGGGTGGGCATATTGTGGATCCTGCAACCGGGCTTGACGGCCGTGCAGACATCTTTATTAAGGATGGTAAGATCAAGTCGATTTCAAATGATATTAAGGCAAATAATATTACCCAGGTTATCGATGCAACCCAGAAATACGTTATTCCAGGCTTAATCGACTGCCATGTACATCTCCGTGAACCCGGCCTTGAGTATAAAGAAACCATAGAGACAGGTTCCCGGGCAGCGGCAAAAGGCGGTTTTACAACCTTGATTTGTGAGCCAAACACTAATCCACCTATCGATTCGCTGGAAATGGTTGAATCCTTCATGGAAAGAGTTTATCAGAAAGGCGTGGTAAACATTTTTACAAAGGCATGTATTACCAAAGGATTACTGGGAGAGGAACTAACAGATATTGACAAACTGGCAACTGATAAACGGGTGCGGGCATTATCGGATGACGGTAATCCAGTTTTTTACGAACCACTAATGAAGAAAGCGTGCGAATTAGCCGCACG
>Ga0209342_10000968_pt1 | contig 32803 bp, 27 predicted proteins | sample RifCSP16_2_FD_184023 | JGI IMG/M metagenome (GOLD analysis project Ga0209342, IMG submission 184023) | Soil microbial communities from Rifle, Colorado - Rifle CSP2_sed 16_2 (SPAdes) (version 2) | ecosystem: Environmental > Terrestrial > Deep subsurface > Rock core/Sediment | place: Rifle...
GGAAGTTTTCAAAGGGATCACTCAGAGAGATCTGAAGAACGTGCGGGAGGTGCTTTCAAAGGTGAAGAGCGCGCTGCTCGCCCGCGCCCACGCCGCTACCCCGTCCAGAACGTGAAGCGTGAAGCGTGAAGCGTCGGAGCAAAACAGGGGGTAGGTAGTCACCGTGTTTTGCAGGATTCAACAGGTCGGCAAAACGAATCTCTTGCGGTGTGCCTGCTTCTGTCAGTAGTATGGGTAATTGGTAAGCGCCTCCAATGGGAACATTTTTCGTAGAAGTGAACATTGCGCCCTCTCAGCGGCCTGAGCGGAAGGAATCACTGAAGCTGCTCGTGGACACCGGCTCGACTTATACCTGGGTTTCGGCCCGACTTCTCCATGCTTTGGGAATCGAGCCCACCGAGCGCCGGCGCGTCCTGACTATCGACGGGAAAACCGTTGACCGACCGGCTGCGGAAATCCTCATTACTTTAGAAGGACGCACACTCCACACCCTGTGTCTTTTCGGAGAGAGCGGAGACCTTGAGGTCTTGGGCGCTTATACTCTCGAAGGGTTCGGGCTGGGAGTAGATCCGGTCCAGCGCCGCCTCGTCCCAGCCATTCTCTACGGCACCTGACAGGCTGCTGAAAAAGGCCCATCTGCGGCGAAGGCTTTCCTCGGAGGGGCACGCCCCCCCTTCCGAAACCTCCCCCAAGGCTTGCGCCGGCGAAGCCCGCGCTCGAACCAAGAATGGGATCGCTCGTCGTTACGACGCACGACCAAGTACGCCTCACTCCTCGCTTCCTCGCCGCCTTGCATCTGGACCTTTTTGAACAGCCTGATGCTTGCAGGAGCAAGCTGAGCAATTGCGGTAGCGCCAACTCACTTTTGTCCTCTCCCTCCTGAGGAAGGAGAGGAAGAAGGAGTTGGAATCGCGGCGACGGTGACCTGGCGGCCGAGGCTTCCCTCTTTTCGATAGGAGAAGAAGCGGTCTGTGCTGCACGCTGTGCAGAGTTTCGGGTTGTGAATCCGTTCGGGCAGGCACCCCGCACCCACGAGCTGGTCATAATTCGTTGTCCAGAGATCGAGTAGCCACCTCCCCTCCCCGCGCGGCGTGACCCAGCGCTCCCAGTCGGCGGAGAAGGCCGCGCGAAGCGGATCGACCACCGCGCGATCTACTTCATAGCAGCACGGGCCGATCGACGGGCTGATCGCGACCCAGAGGTCCTCGCAGTGACTGCCCTCGTTCATCATTGCTCGAACGGCTGCCGCGATCGCTCCCTGGACAGTGCCTCTCCATCCCACGTGGGCGAGCGCCAAGCGCGGGGTCGCCGGGTCAAAAAGAATCACCGCGAGACAGTCGGCGGTGAAGATGGAAAGGGGAAGTCCGGGCGTGGAGGTGATGAGAATATCTCCTTCCCCCATGAAGCCCATCGATTGCCCCTCGACCTTTTGGACCGTTTTGCCGTGGACCTGGCAGAGATATGCGGTCCGCGACAGGTCGAGTCCATGGTGATGAAAGAGCGCCACCGCTCCTTCTCCGAACGGCATCACCGGTTCGGCTGGAGGTATGATATCCGGGCAGTGCCGGGTCGTACTGGCGTGCGGCAAGCCCAGCAACTCAATCGCCTCAAACGTCAGATGCGTCGGCGGCTCCCCATGGAAGCGAACTGTCATTGATGACCGGGGACCGGGGTCAGGGGTCCGGGGCTCGCTCATACGTGTTTTTGAACTCCGGACCCCCGGCCCCGAACCCCGGACCCCGAGCATCAATCCGCTTGGCGTCTCAAGAACGCCGGGACGTCAAGATCATCGTTGACCAGCTCTTCACCCTCGGCCCTCACGTCGGCCACCCGCCGTCGCCAGGCAGGATTGCGGTCGGCCTTCGCGTACGACTTGAGATCCACCATCTTGCCTGGGAGGTTTGCCTCCTTCCGCTCGCCAAACCCGGTCGCGATTACGGTGACGCGCACCTCATCCTCGAGGGCCTCGTCAATGACGGCGCCGAAGATGATGTTGGCCTCTTCGTGAGCCGCCTCAAAGACCGCGGTGGCCGCTTCGTTCACCTCGTGAAGAGAGAGCTGGGGCCCACCGGTGACGTTGATCAGGATCCCCCGCGCGCCATCGATGGACGCATCGTCCAGCAGCGGGCTTGCGATCGCTTTCTGCGCCGCATCCAGCGCGCGATGCTCTCCCTTTCCGGTGCCCGTTCCCATGAGGGCGAGGCCCATTCCGGACATGATCGTCCGGACATCGGCGAAGTCGAGGTTGATCAGACCGGGGACCAGAATGAGATCGGAGATCCCCTGAATGGCTTGATGGAGCACCGAGTCCGCCACTTTGAACGCCTCAAGGAGCGGGGTGCCGCGCTCCACCACGGCGAGCAAGCGCTGGTTGGGGATGGTGATCAGCGTGTCCACGCACATCTTGAGCTCCGCCAGCCCGGCCTCGGCCACCTGGGCGCGACGCCGCCCCTCAAAGGCGAACGGCTTGGTGACGACCGCGACCGTGAGCGCGCCAAGCTCTTTCGCGATCGACGCGACGATGGGCGCTGAGCCTGTGCCGGTGCCGCCACCAAGGCCCGCGGTGATGAAGACCATGTCAGCGCCCTCCAGGGCTTTGGCGATCCGATCGCGGTCTTCCTGGGCTGCGCGGCGACCGATCTCCGGGTCAGAGCCCGCGCCGAGCCCTCCGGTGAGCTTGGCGCCGAGCTGAAGCTTCGCGGGCGCCGGCGAGGAGCGCAGGACTTGAATGTCCGTGTTGGCCACGATGAACTCCACGCCGGTGAAGCGCGCCGTCATCATGCGGTTCACGCCGTTGGACCCTCCCCCACCCAGGCCGACCACTTTGATCTTGGCGACTTCGCGACTGTCTTCGAGCTGGAAGGTGATCCCTTTTCGCTTCTCGTCCATGCGCTCCTCCTTTCCTATACGTGAAGCGTGAAAAGTGAAGAGTGAAGCGTCAAAAAAGTCGCCTCGCATTCCCCGTTCTCTCTTTCGCTTCACTCTTCACGCTTCACGGCTAAAAGAGTTCGTTGACCCACTCGCGCATTCTCCTCGTCACCCAAGCGAAGAGGTTGCCATCACTGCTCTCCAGAGGACTTCCGTTGTCGCCGGATCGCGCGCCGTAGAGCATCAGCCCGACTCCCGTCGCGTAAATCGGACTGTTCACCACATCCGCCAATCCCCCCATGCCCATCGGGACCCCCCTGCGGACCGCGAGGTCGAATACGCGTTCCGCCAGCTCCGGGACCCCCTCCAAGATTGACGAGCCACCGGTGACGACCACGCCCGCCGTGGCGGCGTCCTCGAATCCGGCCCGCGCAAGCTCGCGGGCAACGAGCGTGAAAATCTCCTCAACGCGAGGCTGGATGATCTCGGAGAGGATCTGGCGCGAGAGCACCCGAGGCTTCCGCCCGCCCACCGATGGCACCTGGACCGTTTCGTCCTCGTTGACCAGTTGAGTGAGGGCGCATCCGTACCGCTTCTTCAGCTCCTCCGCCTCAGCGGTCGGGGTCCTGAGCCCCACCGCGATATCGTTCGTGATGTGATCGCCTCCGAGGGCGAGCACGGCCGTATGCCAGATGGCGCCCTCGCGGAAGAGCGCCATGTCGGTGGTGCCGCCTCCCATGTCGATGAGAATGACACCGAGCTCTTTTTCGTCCGAAGTCAGCACCGCTTCGGCGGATGCGAGCGGCTCGAGAATGATGTCCTGCACCGCGAGCCCGGCCCGATTCACGCTCTTGATCACATTTTGGACCGAGGTGACGGCGCCCGTGACGATGTGCACTTCCACCTCGAGCCGCACGCCGGACATCCCCAACGGCTCCTTGATCCCGTCCTGGTCATCGACGACAAAGCTCTGTGGAAGGACGTGGATGACCTCGCGATCGGGGGGAACATTGATGGCCCGGGCCGCGTTAATGGCTCGTTCAATATCAGTCTGGCTCACCTCCCGCCCTTTCCCCGACACCGCCACGACACCCCGGCTGTTCAACCCCTTGATGTGGCCACCCGCGACCCCGGCGAAGACGCCATCGATCGCCACGCCCGCCATCAGCTCCGCGTCTTGCACGGCTTTCTTGATCGCCTCCACGGTCAAGTCGATGTTCACGACCACGCCTTTTCTGAGGCCGCGCGACGGGCTCTGACCGATCCCGATCACATCGAGCGTGCCCATTGAAGAGCGCTCAGCGATGATCGCGCAGATCTTGGTGGTGCCGACGTCGAGTCCCGCGATCAGTGACGGCCGTTTCCCCTTCGCCATAGGGTGCCTACTTTCCTTTGGGTCTCAAGACCACGAGGTTTTGAAAGCGAAGGTCAACTGACTCCACGGGCTCGTTCTGACTCTTGAGCTGCGCGAGGAGACCATCCAGGCGTCCAAGCCGCTCCTCCCACCCTTCACTCCCGAGCCTGACCTCGATCCCCTCAAGGGTAAAAAGCAGCGGCGCGTCTGGACGGGTCACGTCCACCTCCGAGATCTCAGACGGGAGTCTGCCGCCGGTCCGGAGAATCAGACGCAGCAGGACCAGCGCGGCTCGCAGGCGGTCAGAGGGCGTGCGACGACCTGGCGTCAGCTCTTCTGCGGAAAGCCCCGAGATGAGCGGGAGCGGCTGAGAGACGGGCCGTGGCTGGTCTTCGAGGACCGCGCCATCTTCGTCGACCCAGATCAGTCCGCCAGCCTGAGCAAGGGCGAAGGGCACACGCTCCTCGATCACGAGCGTCACGCGGTTGGGGAGCTCGCGGATGACCTGGGCCCGCTTCACCTGGGGAAGCGCTTCGAGCCGGGCCTGAACTCGATCGGGATTGATAGAGAACAAATTGGCTCCCGGGACGATGCCAGCAGCCATTTTGAGCTCTGTCGCGCCAACCCGCTCAAGGCCGACCGCCTCGATCTCCCGGACTTCAAAGTAGGTCGAAGCGGCAAGGAGAGACGCGGCCACCACCACTCCCAGCGCGAGCGTGGCCGCGCCGAGGCCAATCGCGACTGTTCGGGCAACCCTTCTGGTTTGCTGACGCGCCCGCTGCCGCGCTCGCCGGTGGACCCGCTGGCGAGTTGTGAAGGGAGTGCGCTCAGCCAGGTCTCGTGGAAACCCGGGCTGGCCGCGGGGGATCAGAATTCCCGGGCGGGCCGGCATCACTCGCCGACGATCCGGAGCTCCGTTTCCAGCTTGACCCCGAACTGGGCCCAGACGCGCTCCTGGGCCAGCTCGATCAGAGCCAGGATATCCGCGGCAGTCGCCCCGCCGCGGTTCACGATGAAGTTAGCGTGCTTGGCTGAGATCTCAGCGCCGTTGAGCCGCTTCCCTTTCAGCCCGACCTTTTCAACGAGCTTTCCGGAGTACTCGGCTTGCGGGTTTTTGAAGACGCACCCCGCTGAGGCGAGCGCGAGCGGCTGGGTGGATTTTTTGTGCTTGAGCCGCAGCTTGAGATCCTTTTGGATATCGGCCTGCGCCCTCCGCTGAAGTCTGAGCCTCGCCCCGATGACGGTCGAGCCATTGGGGAAGTGAAACTGCCGATACGTGAATGTGCTCTGCCCGGGCTTCAGCTCGCCGATCGTGCCATCCGGGTGCAGGAAGTAGACCGCGGAGACAAAATCCCCGATCGAGCCGTCCTGGATGCCGGCATTCATCGCCAACGCTCCCCCGATCGTCGCGGGAATTCCGATGAGGCATTCGATCCCGCCGAGTCCCACCGCGGCGGCCTCGCGAATCAGGGTTGACAGACCGGCTCCCGCCACGACCTCTTCGCCGTGGAACTCCATCCGCCCCAAGCACCCTTCGAGCTTGATCACAAGACCTCGGATCCCACGGTCTTTCACCAAAAGGTTGTTCCCGCCGCCGATGACCTGATACGGCAGGTCTTCTTTCTCGGCGAACGACAGCGCCTTGCGGATGTCGTCCACATCTTGGGGGATCACGAAGATGTCGGCGGGCCCTCCAATGCGCAAGGAGGTGTGGAAGCTCAGGGGTTCTTTGAAGCGAACCTCACCCCGGATCTCTCCTAGCATGATGGTCTCCTCTTCGGTTTGTTGCCTTTCTCGTGCGGCGCGGGAGAGCGTTGGTCCCCCAGACGGGCCAGGAACTGGTCCGCCAGGGTCCAGACATCTCCGGCTCCCAGGGTCAGCAGCAGATCCCCGGGGCGCGTGGTCTCAAGCAAAACATTCAGGATCTGGTCGCGATCGTTCGGGAGATACACGACCTCTCGATGGCCATGGGCCCTGATGCCGTCTGCCAGATCACGTGAATTGACCCCGGGGATTGGCGGTTCCCCTGCGGGATAGATGTCCAGCACCACGAGGACGTCGGACTGATAGAAGGCCGTGTAGAACTCCTGGCGGAGTGCGGCCGTTCGGGTGTAGCGGTGAGGCTGAAAGACAGTAATGACTCGGCGATCGAACCCTGCTTTGGCGGCGGCAAGGGTCGCGCGGATCTCCGCGGGGTGGTGACCATAGTCGTCCACCACCAGGATTCCGTCGGCTTCTCCTTTGATCTGAAAGCGTCGCTGCACTCCGGAGAACGCGCCGAGCGCTTTCTGAATGGTCGGGAAGGGAATCTCAAGATCAAGCCCCACCGCGATAGCGGCCAGGGCGTTCAGGACGTTGTGCTGGCCGGGAACCTGAAGCGTCAGCTCTCCGAGGAGCGCTCCCCGGTAGAGGCACTCCGATCGCGAAGAGCTTCCACTCAGCGCGACGTGACGGGCTGTCAGGTCAGCCTGGGTCTCGAGCCCATAGGTGATCACGCGCTTCTCCAGCCGAGGGATGAGCATCTGAATGTTGGGCTGGTCCAAGCAGAGCACCGCGGCCCCATAGAACGGAACTTTATTGATGAAGGCCAAAAACGTTTCCCGAATGGCGTCAAGGCTCCCGTAGTAGTCGAGGTGCTCGGCGTCGATCGTCGTCACCACCGCGATGGTCGGCGGAAGCTTCAGGAATGAGCCGTCGGATTCGTCGGCCTCTGCCACCAAGAACTCCCCCTGACCGAGCTTCGCGTTGCTGTCATGAGCGCGGATCTTCCCGCCCACCACAATGGTGGGATCGAGGCCACCCTCGGCCAGGACTGCGCCGACCATGGAGGTCGTCGTGGTCTTGCCGTGACTGCCAGCCACGGCAATGCCGTATTTGAGCCGCATGATCTCCGCGAGCATCTCCGCCCGTGGGATCGCCGGCAGTTGATGTTGCCGCGCCGCCTGAACCTCCACGTTCTCTTTTGCCACCGCGGATGAATAGACCACCACATGCGCCCCCTCGATCTGGGCGCCGTTGTGCCCGATAAAGACCTTGGCGCCGAGATGCTCCAGCCGCTCGACGGCGTCGTTGCGCTTCAGGTCAGAGCCGGTCACCCGGTAGCCCATGGTGAGCAGCAGCTCGGCGATGCCGCTCATGCCGGCCCCGCCGATCCCGACGAAATGAATCTGCTGGTACTTTTTAAACACGGCTCTCCTGTGAGATGTTGAGCAACAGTCCAGTCGAGCACATCGCCATCAGGAGCGCCGACCCTCCAAACGAGACGAACGGGAGCGGCAATCCCTTTGTAGGAAGCAGCCCCACCACCACGCCGAGGTTGATGAGGATCTGGGTGGTGAGCATCGCGGTGAGGCCGAGCGCGAGATAGCTTCCAAACTGGTCCGGCGCGCGGAGCCCGATCTTGAAGCCCCGCCAGATCAAGCACGCAAAAAGGGTCACGACCAGGAGCGCCCCCACCAGTCCAAGCTCCTCTCCGATAATCGAGAAGATGAAGTCCGTATGGGCTTCCGGCAGGTAGAAGAGCTTCTGCTTCGATCCCCCAAGGCCTCGCCCCCAGAAGCCTCCTGATCCGATCGCGAGATACGACTGGATGATCTGAAAGCCGGCGCCCTTCGGATCAGCCCACGGATCCCAGAATGCCGTGATCCGCTTCAGCCGGTACGACGCGGTCATCACCGCGATCACCACTAACGGCGCTGCCGAAAGCGCGATCAGGCTCATCTGTTTGAGTTGGGCGCCCGCCAGAAAGAGGAGCGAGAAGACGATGACCAGGAGCGTGAGGCTGTTTCCGAGGTCCGGCTGCAAGACCACCAGGCCGGCCGAGACCGCGCCGATCGCGAGCGGCGGGAGCAGACCGAGCCAGAAGTTCCCTAGCAGCTCACGACGCCGATCCAGGAAGTCGGCGAGATAGAGCACGAGCGCAAACTTCGCAAGCTCCGCGGGCTGGAAGGAGAGCGCTCCCCATCGCAGCCATCGGCGCGTCCCATTGATCTCCTGACCGAACGGCGGAATGAGCACCAGCAGAAGCAACAGGAGTGAGAGCGCCAGGAGCGGAAGCACTGCGTGACGCCAGCGGTGGTAGTCGATGGTCATCGCGGCCCAGAGCCCGAGACCGCCCAGAAGCGCCCAGAAGAGCTGCCGCTTCAGGAAGAAGAAGGGGTCGTGGAAGCGCTCAGCCGCGACGATGGCGCTGGCCGAGTAGACCATCACCACCCCGAACCCGACCAGAGAGAGCACGATGGCAAAGAGCCAGATGTCAGGCACCAGGCGCCTAGGCATCGTTGGAAACTCGGGGTTCGGGGCTCGGGGCTCGGGGTTCGGGGCTCGGGGTCCGGGAATCCAAAATCGAAAATCCACAATCAAAAATGCGGACCCCGGACCCCGGACCCCGGACCCCGGACCCCGGAACGCTCGACATTGGAACGCGCGTTCAACATGCCGCTAAGCATTCCCGCGTTCTCCCAGCGCAAGAACGAGAGCTTTAAACGCGTCGCCGCGATGCTCGAAGTCTCGAAACATGTCAAATGAGGCGCAGGCCGGCGAGAGCAGCACGACCTCGCCAGGCTTCGCGATGCGCCGCGCCCTCAGCACTGCCTCTTCGAGGCTCTCCACCTCCTCGACCTCCGTCACCCCGTTGAGCGCGGACTTGAGATGTGCCCGATCTTTTCCTATCAGAATCGTAGAGCGGACCTTCCCGCGGGCCCCCTCGGCGAGCTCGCGGAAATCCTGCCCCTTGCCGAGGCCACCGGCGATGAGCACAATGGGCTTGGCGAAGCTCTCGATCGCCTTCAGGGCAGACGCGACATTTGTGGCCTTGGAGTCGTTGTAGTACGCGACACCGTCAAAGCCCCTGACCCACTCCAACCGGTGAGGGACACCTCGGAACTCCTTGATGGCTCGCCGGATGACCGTCGGATCCACGCCGGCCCAGAGCGCGCAGGCGGTCGCCGCCACCACATTCTCCAGGTTGTGACGGCCAAGCAGAGGGACCTCAACCACCGGACAAATCGCCAAGTCGCGACCGTCCAAGCGCGCCATGATCCAGCCGTTCAACGCCACGAAGACCCCCTCGACCAACTCTCGACTGGCGCTGAAGTAGATTGTCCGAGCCATTGTCTTGTTCGCGAACCGCGCGACCTCGGCGTCGTCGGCGTTCAAGATCGCCCGATCTTGGGTCGTCTGATTCAGAAAGATCCGGGCCTTCGCGTCACGGTACGCCGCGAAAGAGGGATAGCGATCCAGATGATCGGGGGTGAGGTTCAGCATGACGGCCACGCGTGGCTGGAAGTGCTCGATCGTCTCGAGCTGAAAGCTGCTCAACTCGGCGACCACGATGCCGCGTTTCGGCATCGAAAGCGCTTCCTGAGAGAGTGGCCGGCCGATGTTCCCCCCAACCACCACCGGGCGCGCGCCGCCCTCGAGCAACGCGCCGGTGAGCGCGGTGGTGGTGGTTTTTCCATTTGTTCCGGTGATGGCGATACAGTCGGCCTCGGTGACCCGCCACGCCAGCTCGACCTCGCTGATCACGGCAATGCCGCGATTCCTCGCCTCACCCAACAACAGAAGATCCGAGCGCACGCCAGGGCTCACCACAACCAGCTCAGACCGGTACAACGCTTCTTTCGGATGACCGCCGAGGAAGAGCGTGACACCGATTCGCCCCAGCTCTCGAACTGACGGTGAGAGCTCTTCCATCGGCTTGGCATCGGTCGCGCTCACGCGCGCGCCGAGCTCGATGAGGAGCTGGCATGCGGCCACGCCGCTCCGGGCCAGCCCCACGACCGTCACGTTGAGGTCTCGCACCTTCTCCCGGTACGCTTGGCCACGTTCGACTCCAGTTGCCATATCCGTGACGCTCATGCTATCGGATCTTCAAAGTTGTCAACGCCAAGAGCGCGAGCATGAATGAGACGATCCAGAAGCGGACAATAATCCTCGGCTCGGGCCAGCCGGCCAGCTCGTAGTGGTGATGGAGGGGCGCCATGCGGAAGATCCGCTTCCCGGTGAGCTTGAAGGACGCCACCTGAAGGATCACCGAGAACGCCTCGATCACGTAGAGCCCGCCGATCACGGGCAGGAGCATCTCCGATTTGGTCAGCACCGCCAGAGTGCCGATCCCTCCTCCCAACGCCAACGATCCCACGTCGCCCATGAACACCTGGGCCGGGTAGCAGTTGAACCAGAGAAACCCGATCGCCGCTCCCACCAGGGCCGCGCAGAAAATCGTCAGCTCTCCGGCCCCCTTCACGTTCAGGATTTTCAAATACTCCGCCGCCTTGAAGTTGCCGGTCAGATAAGCGATCACCGCGAACGCTCCACCGGCGATCACCACCGGTCCGATCGCCAAGCCGTCCAATCCGTCGGTCAGGTTCACGGCGTTCGACGCGCCCACAATCACAGCCAGCTCGAAGAGTATCCAGAACACGCCCAGCTCGATCAGCCATCCTTTGAAGAAGGGAAACGCCACCTTGGTGGCGAAGCCATCGGGTGGAGTGAGATAGAGGTAGAGCAGGACTCCCAACACGAGCAGAATCTGTGCCCCGAACTTCCGTCCGGCCCCGATCCCTCGCTTCCTGGTAAGCTTCTCGTAGTCGTCGGCAAAGCCGATGGCGCCAAGCCCGGCGGTCGTCACCACGATGATCCAGACATACCGATTCTGCAAATTGGCCCAGAGCAGCGTCGAGCCGAGGATGGCCAGGAGGATCAAGAGCCCGCCCATGGTGGGCGTGCCGGCTTTGGACTGGTGGCGCGCCGGGCCATCCGTACGAATCGTCTCCCCCACTGAAAGGCTCCGAAGCTTTCTGATCAGCCAGGGTCCCAGGAGAAAGCTGATCAGCATGGCCGTGAGCGTCGCCATCGCGGCACGGAATGTGATGAAACGGAAGACGTTGAAGATGATGTGATACTTGGCCAGCGGCACCAAGAGGTGGTAGAGCATCACACGCCCCGAGATCCGTCCCGATCACTTGCCAGCTCGTCAGCTTCACTCATGTGGCTCCCGCAGGAGCGTCTCGACAATCCGATCCATCTGCATGATGCGCGAGCCCTTCACCAGCAGCCGGTCTCCAGGCTGGAGCCAATCGGTCAGGCAGTGGACCGCCTCTTCGACAGTCTGAACCGCTCGCACCAGACGGCACCCGTTTCCTTCAGCGGCCTCCGCGGCTAAGGCGGCCAACGATCCAACGGTGACCAGCGCCGTCACTCCAAGCTGGCCGGCGTAGCGGCCGATCTCGCGATGCGATTCCTGAGCGGCAGCCCCCAGCTCTTCCATGTTTCCCAACGCCACCAGCGCGCGCCCGGAATTCCCGGCCATCAGGGTCTCGAGCGCGGCCCGCACCGACGCGGGATTGGCGTTATAACTATCATCCAAAATCCGGATCGAGCCGGCGCTTCGCCAGACCAGCCGCCCCTTCTGTGGCCGCGCCGCTTCGAGTCCTTGAACAATCTCTCTCCCCTCAAGCCCCAAGAGCGAGCCCACGAGCGCCGCCGCGAGCGCGTTGTAGACGTTATGCGCCCCCTCGAAGGCGAGGTGCACCGGGTGGCGTTCCCCGGCCAGATCGATGGTAAAGCGGAGGCCAGCGCCAGGCGCGCGCGTGATGTCAAACGCGCGTACGTGAGCCTCGGGGGATCGCCCGAAGGTGAAGGCTTGCCCTTTGACCTTCTCTCGAAGCGCAAGCACCAGCGGATCGTCGGCGTTGAGGACCGCCGTGCCATCGGCCCCGAGCGCTTCAACCAGCTCCCCCTTCGCCTTCTGCACGCCGGCGAGCGAGCCAAATGCTTCCAAGTGGGCCGGGCCGATCGACGTCACGACCGCGTGGGTCGGGCGAACGAGCGAAGCGAGATAACTGATCTCGCCGAATCCGCTGGTGCCAAGCTCCACCACGAGGGCTTCGTGCTCAGAGCTCAATCGGAGCAGCGTCAACGGCACCCCCCATTGGTTGTTGAAGCTCCCCTCGGATTTCAGGACTCGCCAGCGCATGGCGAGGACCTGCGCGGTCATCTCCTTTGTCGTGGTCTTCCCATTGCTTCCGGTGATGGCGACCACGGGGATGCTCACTTGCTGGCGGTAATACGCGGCGAGTCGCCCGAGCGCCTGCGTGGTGTCGTCCACAAGAACCAGCGGGACGCCTGCGGGGAGGTCGTCGGGAATGTTCTCGACCACGAGAGCTCCCGCGCCTCTCAGCGCGGCTTCTCGAACGAAGGCGTGGCCGTCCAGCCGTTGACCACGAATCGCGAAGAAGACCGCGCCGGGCGGAAGCGTCCGGCTGTCGATCGAGACAGAGGCCACAGAGCCGCCAAGATCGCCGCTCACCAGCGCGCCCCGGGTGGCATGAACGAGTTCCTGGATCGTGATTCTTGGCATGCTTTATTTACACCGCGGGCACCCGGCCCTTGACGCCGTCGGTGTCAAGGGCGCGCCCGCGCTCCCGCAGAGATCATGAAAGACGAGTGCGCTTACCATTGACCGATGTCCTTGAGAATTTGTCGAGCTACCGCGCGGTCGTCGAAGGGGAGCACATCTGAGCCGATGATCTGGTAGGTCTCGTGGCCCTTGCCGGCGATGACGACGGTATCCTGGGGCTGGGCCCACTGAAGGGCTTCCCAAATCGCGGTGCGTCTGTCGGCGATCATAGCACAGCGCGTTTCCGGGCGGCAAACGGCCCACACCCCTCGGACGATCTCTTCGATGATCAAGAGCGGATCCTCGCTCCGAGGATTGTCCGAGGTGATCCAGACACGGTCAGCCAAACGCGCCGCAATCTCTCCCATGATCGGGCGCTTCGTGCGATCACGGTCCCCGCCGCAACCGAACACCACTGCGAGGCGGCCGGTCGTGAGTTTTCTTGCTGTGGTGAGCACGCGCTCCAGCGCATCCGGTGTGTGCGCGTAGTCCACCACCACGAGAAACGGTTGGCCTGCATTCACGCGCTCGAATCGTCCCGGAACCGCCTCGACCTGGCCCAACGCTTCCGCGATCGCGGAGGGCGCCATGTCCAACGCAAGCCCAGTGGCGGCCCCGCCCAGCAGGTTGTAGACGTTGTGCTCACCGATGAGTGGCGAGCGAATCGAGAGCGACCCCTTGGGGGTCTCAGCCTCCAGCGTGATGCCATCAAGTTCTGACCGATGGCGTTTGCTTCGCACCATCGCCTTTGACCCAAGCCCATAGGTGATCGTTTCCACCGTAAGGCCGGCCACCATCGACTCGCTTGACGGATCGTCTGCGTTAACCACGGCGGTGGGACGCGGCTTTCGACTCCCGGCGAGGAGACGAAAGAGGCGCGCCTTCGCCTGTCGATACTCCTCAAATGTTCCGTGAAAATCCAGGTGGTCCTGAGTGAGGTTGGTAAAGACCGCCACGTCGAACGCCACCCCGTCCACCCTGTGGAGCGCGAGGGAATGCGAAGAGACCTCCATCGCAACCCCGCTCACGCCCGCCTCCAGCATGTCAGCCAGGAGGTGCTCGAGTGTCACGGCATCGGGCGTGGTTTGGGAGGCTTGGCGGCGCTCATCACCGACCAGGTATTGGATAGTGCCCACGACGCCGCTCTTGAGTCCCATCCCGCGAAAGAGCGACGCGACGAGGTACGACGTCGTCGTCTTCCCATTAGTCCCCGTGATCCCGACCACCGTGAGCGCCTCTGACGGCTTGCCGAAAAAGACATTCGCCAAATGCGCCAGCGCCTCGCGACTTGATGGAACGATGACCCGCCAGGTTCGGCTGCCTGGAAGGGGGTCTTCCTTTTCAGCAACGATCCCCACCGCCCCGCGCGCGAGCGCCTCGTTGATAAATCGACGCCCATCTTGTCGCAACCCGGGGACCGCAACGAAGAGCGCGCCTTGCGTCACCTTGCGCGAGTCCTCGGTCAGATCTGTGACCGCCCGGGGGGCCTCTCCTTTCACTTCCTTGTGCGGCAACACTGTCAGGAGCGCCTCAGTTGATACGTTACGATCCATTGGAGTGATTGGCGGGAGGCGAAGCCGTGAGCCGGCAGACAGCTCCCGGCAAGAGCGCGCTCCCGGGCAGCGGCAACTGGGCGGTGACGATCCCACGCCCGCGCAGCTCAACCGTCACGTCATACGCGGCCAACGCTTCGATCGCCTGGCGAAGGCTTCTCCCGACGAGTGGGGGCATGGTGAAGCGCCCATCGGGCTCGTCAAGCTGAGGCCGACCCGCGGGCCGACTCACGCTTCCCGTCGCGCCTGAGCGCACGATGGCGACCGGGGCCACCCCTCTGGGCGGAACATTTAAGTACGTCAAGACCTGCTGGGAGATCGCGGCAAAGATCGGCGCCGCAGCCTCGCTTCCCCATTGAACTCCTTGAGGCTCATCGAGAAGGACGAGAAGCGTGAGCTTCGGGTCATCCGAGGGTGTGAACCCGACAAACGAAAGGACTCCCGGCGCTCTCGAGTACCGGCTCGTGTTCGAATCGAGTTTCTGCGCCGTTCCGGTCTTCCCCGCAACGGAATACCCGGGGACCGCGGCCTTGCGCCCGGTGCCCTCATCCACGACTCGGGTCAGGATCTGCGTGAGGGTCTGGGCGGTCTTTTCAGAAACGACTTGACGAACCACATTCGGCTCCACTCGACGGAGCTCTCGGCCCTCGCGGTCGATCACCGCGCGCACGATTCTCGGCTGCATGAGCTTTCCGCTGTTCGCCAGCGCTGCAAAGGCGCTGACCATCTGGACGGCGGTGACAGAAAGCTCCTGCCCAATCGACATCGTGGCCAAGGAGAGCCCTGACCAGCGGGATGGCTGGCGCAGCTGCCCTCGGCTCTCTCCCGGAAGACCGATCCCCGTCGGGGTCCCGAACCCGAAATTCATGATATAGCGGAAGTAGCGATCACGTCCGAGCGAGAGCCCGACCTTGATTGCTCCGACATTCGACGAGTGCTGAAGCACGTCGGAAAAGGTGAGCCATCCGTACGGTTTCCAGTCATGGATCACTTGGTTGGCCACGGTGATGGCGCCCTGCTCCGCGTAAATACTGTCGGTTGGCCGAACCACTCCTTCCTCTAACGCGGCGGCCGCCAGAATGGCTTTGAATGTCGAGCCTGGCTCGAATGGGTCGGTCACCGCCCTGTTGCGCCATTCCTCTGACGTGGCCGTCGCGACATTATTCGGGTTGAAGGTGGGACGCACCGCCAGCGCCAGCACCTCTCCCGTGCCCGGCGCTACGGCGATGGCGATGGCGGATTTTGCGCGGGTCCTGCGCCACGCTGTGTCGAGCTCTTTCTCCACCATATACTGAACCGTGGCGTCGATGGTGAGGACGAGTCCTTGCCCTTCTGTAGGCGCCTTGAGCAGGAGGGGCTGAGCCGTCACGTCACGGCCTTTGGCATCCCGCTCGACGAGCGCGAGCCCGGCCTCTCCCGCCAACAGCGCGTCGTGCACCAGCTCGATGCCCTCGAGCCCTTTCCCATCCAGCCCCTCGAACCCAAGGACGTGCGCGGCCAGTTCCCTGTTCGGATAGAAACGGAGGCTCTCGGGAACAAATCCGAGGGCCGGCGACCGCAACGACCGGATGGACTGCGCGAGAGCTGGCGGAAGTTTTCGTCTGAGCCAGACAAAGGGGCGATCACTTCTGAGGCGTTTCTCGATCTCCTCGCCCCGTTCCTGGAGGATCGGCGCGAGCGCCACCGCCAACCCGTGAGGATCATGGATCCGCGCCGGGAGCGCATAGGCCGACTCCACCGCACTGCTGATAGCCAGCGGTTGGCGCAGGCGATCGAGGATCGGGCCACGCGTGGCCCGAAGCACGATGCTTTTCGAGTGCTGGCGTTCCGCCAGCTTGAAGAAGTCGTCGTGGAGAACGATCTGGAGATAGATGAGACGGCCGATCAAGATGAGGAAGAGGGCAGCCACACAGCCGGTGAGCAAGAGAGTTCGCGCCCTGAGTGGCGTCCACCCGGTCTCTCTCATGCCTAAACCCACTCGGTCACCCATTCGGAGAGCCCCGGTCGAACTTCGATTGAACGCACACCTCGTGTTCGGGGTCCGGGGTTCGGGGTTCGCGATGCGGGGTCACGTCACGGCACTCTTGGCCCTGTGGGCTCGATGCGCTCCTCCCACGCGGTCCGAACGGAACCGCGGCCCCCCTCCTCTCCCACGAACTCTCGCGCGATAAACACCTGCCCGTGCGCCGGCGAGACAAAGCCCAGCTCGGTCCGCGCCTTTCCTTCGATGACGGACAGGGCCTTGAGTGTCGCCAGCTCCAACCCGAGCTGGCGGTTCAACTCCTCCAGATCAGACTTGAGCGTTCGGAGATCTTCAAGCTTGTAGCCCATGCGAACTTCATTGACCTTCAGCGCTACGTACCCCAGGACCACACCCAAGAGACAGACGGTCAGCCCGGCGCCCAGCGCCATCCCTCGGAGCCGAGCTCGGTCGCGTTCTCGAATCGGCCTCGTGCCGTCCCAACTATTCATGGCGATTCCCAGAGACTCGCTCCACCACCCGAAGTTTCGCGCTGCGGCTTCGAGGGTTCATTCGCACTTCCTCATCAATCGGGACAATCGGAGCCGGCTCCAGTCCGGCCCACTCTCCTTCGGCTGTGAGCGCCCGGATCGTCTGCTTGACGATTCGATCCTCCAGGGAATGGAAGCTGATGACCGCCAGCCTCCCCCCGTGGTCAAGAAGCCGCGCGGCGTCCGGCAGGGCCTGAGCCAGGGATGAAAGCTCCTGATTCACCAATATCCGAACCGCCTGGAAACTTCGCGTGGCCACATGAATGCGCCTGGGCCAGGCCTTACGCGGCACTGCGGTTTTGACAACCTCGACCAGATCCCTGGTGGTCTGGATCGGCTGACGCTGGCGCCGAGCAACGATCGCCCGGGCGATGCGCCGGGCACGTGGCTCTTGGCCGTATTCGAAGAGAATGCGAGCCAGCTCAGTTTCGGAGAGTTGATTCAGAAGTTGCGCGGCGGTGGGGCCTTCAGTCGGATCCATCCGCATGTCGAGTGGCTCGTCTTTTTCAAATGAAAATCCTCGGCCAGTGGCGGCGAGCTGGTAGGAGGAGAGCCCGAGATCGAACAGGATCCCTCGCGGGAAATTCACGCCGGCCTCCTCGCAGATCTGCTGTATCTCCAAAAAGTTCCCATGGACAAGCGCGACCCGCTCCCCAAACCGGGCAAGCCGAGCGCGGGCCAGAGCCAGCGCCTCACGGTCCCGGTCGATTCCGAGAAGATGGCATGCCGGCCCCCGAGCGAGCATCGCCTCCGCATGTCCCCCCAACCCCACCGTGGCATCAACAATCCAGCCTCCCCGTTCTGGACGGAGAAAAAACGTGATCTCGTCCACCATCACCGGGAGGTGTTCGGCGACCTCCCGACGGTCCTCAGACACCTAAGGCTGAAAGTTTCTCTGCGGTCTCCTCGAATGTCCCTTCGGAGCGCCGCATGAAATCGTCCCACCGCTCGCGACCCCAGATCTCAAACCGATTCATCGCTCCCAGCAGCACCGCTTCCCGAGTGATTGCGGCAAATTCACGCGACTGCGGCTGTAGCAGCACACGACCGTGACTATCCACCTCGCACTCCACGCCGCTGGAGAAGAATCGCCTGAGAAATTTTCTCACCTCGAGTTGCGTTGAGGGGAGCTGCAAGAGTTTCTCCTCCAGCTTGGTCCACTCTTTGAGCGGGTAGGCCACGAGGCAGTCATCAAAGCTCGCCACGACCAGTGTTGCTCCATACCGTTCCTTCAGCACCTCGCGAAACTTTGCCGGGATGCTGAGCCGTCCCTTTGGGTCGACTGCGTGAAAGTACCGACCACGAAACACGCCGCTTCAATCCTTTTAGCCCACTCTGTCCCACTTAGTGGCACTGATACTACAAGAGGCTAAAAAAGCTGTCAAGCAAAAAGTTCAAATTTTTTAAGGGAAATCGATGAGTTAACTCAAAACCAACCTGTGGGGGGAGGAAAGGGCCAAACCCACCGCTTATAGCGCTTCCAACCTCAAAGGTGGGCGCGCCCCGGTGGCGGGCGTGGCCCGCGCAAGATCGGAAGTTGGGCGCGGGCGGGCGCAGCCCCCGCCCGCGCCGCAATCAGGGCCGGTAATGGGTGAGGGCCTCAGGAATCCACTGCTCGATCTGTCTGGTCCTGGTTTCGTGAGATGGGTGCGTTGAGAGGAACTGCGGCGGCGCCCCGCCGCGAGCCGCTTGCTCCATTCGCTGCCAGAACTCCACCGCGGCGCGAGGGTCGTAGCCGGCCTTGGCCATGTAGATCAACCCGAGATGATCCGCCTCGGACTCCTGGAGTCGACTATATGGAAGGATCACTCCAAGCGCAGCCCCCGCGCCCAAGAGCGCTCCGACAGTTTGAACAGTCTTGGGGTCGCGATCTCTCATCGATACCATCACCGCGGCGAGCCCGAGCTGAGCCAGCAATCCCTGGCTCATGCGCTCAGCGCCGTGGCGCGCGACCGCGTGGGCGACCTCGTGTCCCAGCACGACGGCAAGCCCCGTGTCGTCACGCGTCAACGATAGGATCCCGGTGTACACGGCCACCTTGCCCCCCGGAAGCGCAAACGCGTTTCGGTTCTTCTCGTCCTCGATCGATTTAAACTCCCAGCGCAAGTCGCTTCGCCCGGTCGCGGCCGCGATGCGCTGCCCCACGCGTTCCACTTGCGCGGTGATCTGCGGGTTCGCGGAGAGTTTGGATTTGCTGAGCACCTCCTGGTACGCGCGGAGCCCCAGCTCCATTTCCTCACGCTCGGGCAGGAGAACGAGCTGCGAGCGGCCGGTAACTGGAACGGTCTGGCAACCCATGACGACGAGCGCGAGGAGCGCGAGCCGGTGAAGTCGTTTCCGCGCGATTCCCATGCCTCTGCAACTCATGGACGCATTTCCCAAATGCCGATCGTGTCTCGTCACGACTGCCGGATGCGCACGCGCGCGACCACCGGCAAGTGGTCAGAAGCCATCCGCGCCAAGCGGCTTCGGTGCACCAGGAGTTTCTCCCCTTCAAGCTCCGTGTCCCAGTAGATTCGGTCGAGCGCGAAGAGCGGGAAGACAGCCGGGTGCGTCCGCCGGACCCGTCTCATCGGGGACACAAATTCACGTCGCAGCGTCCTCGTGATGGGGCCCGGGTGCCATTCGTTGAAGTCTCCCAGGAGCACGCGCGGCCCGCGGAGCTTGGCCGAGATGCCGATAAAATCAGCCAGCAGATTCAGTTGACCTCGGCGCTCGCGCGGCCTCAGACCGAAATGGCAGTTGAAGAGATGGATCGCCGCGCCATAGACGTCAAGATCCACGCGCAGGCAGCCGCGAGGCTCCCGCGTTCTCCAGCTGAGATCATACCGTTCCGACCCCAATACCGGGAGGTGAGTGAGGACCGCATTCCCATACACCTTGGTCCCACGCTGCTTCGTTTCACCCATGACGACGGTCATGCCGAGCCGGCGGGCCAAATACGCGGCTTGGTCAGCGCCAGCCGTGCCCGCGTCTCGGGTGACCTCCTGCAAGCCGATGACATCAGGCTTGATCTCCTCGATCACGTCGGCAATGCGGTCGAGATCCAGCCGGCGGTCGAGACCGACGCCGCGGTGGATGTTGTAACTGGTGATCACGAGCGAGTTCACGGCCCGGTCCTCAGGCCATTCTGATAGGTGAGGAAGTGCTGATAGAGCTGGATAGGATGTGTAATCGGCGATGGAAGGGTGACGCCCGGCGGACTGATAATGAAGGTGTGAAGCTCGTCGGGGGAAGGCCCGGCGTGGGCGCCCCACTCCGAAATGAACGAGATATCACCTTCAGGCGCGTGGATTCCGTAAATGATCAGGTCGCCGGCGCTGGGCATCTCCATGAGATCGCGAATGCCTTGGAACACGAGGGCCAAATCTTCTCGGCCGGTGAAGGGACCGGCCTGAGCGTCGCTAAGGGAGTGTCGCTTCCCTCGCCAGGCGCAGATCGGCCCAGCGGAACTTCTCGCGAGCACGAAGCCGATCCCCCGGCTTCGCGAGATCTCCTCGACCAACCCTGGGAATCGTTCATCGATCCAATCGATGGTCACCGGCTCCTCACAGTCGAGGAAGTAGACCAGCGCGTTGGGTCCGGCTGCAATGACCCTCACGCCGCTCCGTTCTCGCGCCTCGCGGACCTCGCCGAGCACCCAGGGAAAGTCTCGCTCAAGGTAGTTCACGAAGCGCTGGAACAAGCCAGGGGCCCGCCCACTGCGATACCCGTGGACCCCAGCAATGAGCTTCTTCCCGCTCGGACCACTCGCGCTCGGCTCGCCCCGCCACGGGCGGAACAATTCATCGAAGAGCATCTGCTCGATGGGTTTGCCGGTCACACGCTGATATGGCGTTGTGGCCGCTTGGCCGTGATCGGACAAAATATAGAGATCGTACTGGTGCTCCGTCACTCGTCGGCAAACGCGCCAGAGCTGATGAATCGATCGATCGATTTGCCTGAGCGCGCCCTGCGCCCTGCGATGCCGCGGGCCGAACTCATGAGCGGCCACGTCGTAGTCCAGGTAATTCACGTAGACCGCCGGAACGCCCTCGTACAGGTCGCGGGACGTGGCGAGAGTAAACAGCTCGCGCACCCATACCGAGATCCCCATCTTGATCGCCAGCCATTTCCAGCCGCGGACACTGAACGGGTTGGCAATCCATCTGAGCACGGCCCGTGTCAACTCAACAGCCGTGAACACAGACCCCTTCAACACCACCCAGCCTAAGACAATAAACGCCGAGATCGTCCGCAACACTCCCGTCCCGCTCGGTCGTTGGATTCTCGCAAAGCTAAAGAGATTGTTTTCCGCGCCGCCCGTAAACACGCACCCATACGCGCTCCCCCCCGACAGGATGCCACGGCGCCCTCCCGCATGGGCCTTCTCCACCAGCAAGGCATCACCTCCACGCGGAAAATAGATGTCGGTCCGACTTCGCTTGTCGTAGTAATGGAAGGCCGGGATGTTTGGTCGAACGCCGTACATGGCGGCGATCTGGAAGGCAGGAGTGGAGGTCGGCAGACCCACACTCATCGGCAGCACACGGTAGCGATGACGCCCGAGCAGATGCTTGAGGAACGGCATTCGCCGCCGGCTCAGCGCCTCTTCCAGGACCGAGCGCGACAGCCCGTCGATCTGGACGATCAGCAAGCGGCGCCGATTGCGAGAAGGCGGCGCCCCAAGCCTGAGCCGCCGGACAGACCGGTCGAAGAGATTCTGCAGAAAAAGGATCAGCTCGTCGGGTCTAAAACCTGTCATCGTCACTGGGAATTGACCAACCCAAGAATGGAGAGGGCCTCCCAGAACGATTATAACGTAGACAGGCTGTTGAAAAAGGCCCATCTGCGGCGAAGGCTTTCCTCGGAGGGGGGCACGCCCCCCTTCCGAACCTCCCCCAAGCTTGCGCGAGCGAAGCTCGCGCTCGAACCAAGAATGGGATCGCTCGTCGTTGCAACGTACGGCTAAGTACGTCTCACTCCTCGCTTCCTCGCCGCCTTGCATCTGGACTTTTTTGAACAAGCCTGCGGCTAGCCGGTGTTTTTCAAGGCGCGGCAATTCGGAGCCGAGAGATCACTGGCCCTGCACAAGGACCCGCATGCTCGGCCGCCGTCTCAGCTCACCCGCATGGGGGCGCAGGTGCGGCTGACTGTGGATCGCCGTCACGTTCAAAGCCCCCTCCCCACATCTCCTCCACCACATGTAGTAATGCCGGCAGATCGCTGACGGCCCAGATTTAGCACACTTATTTGTCCAAAGTTACAGCTCATCGCGTTTTGGTTTCGGGAGGCGGCCGGACTTGGCGATCTGGTCGGCGGCCTCGTCGGTGGCATTCTTGAGCGCGTGCAGCAAGGCTTTCCGGAACACCCTGTTGAACCAACGTCCCGTCTCAGATTCCCAAAACTCAACGTACTGCGTGAGCTCCTGATCCGAGACCGACCGATACGCATAGAGTACTGTGGTCAAGAGCGCCTGCTGCACGGCCGGATAGGCGGCCTGCAGTTCTTTCTCCAACTCTGCCTGTTCAAGGTGGCGGGGGGATGTGATTTCCGGGTTGAGCTTTGTCATGCCCTGGATCGCGATGGTCGCACCATCAAGCACGGAGTCCGTCAGACCGACGGCTTCATCTAGTCTTCGAACCAATGCGAGGCGTTCTTGGGCCAACCCGGAGTCGTTGAGCCTTTGGGCGAAAGCCTCAAGGTCTTTTTCGTTTCCAGGTGCGTCGGCTTCCGCTTCGAGCTGAGTGAACTTTTTTGAAAGCGGCGAACGCAACCATGGCAGGAGGACCAACATTCGTTCGTGATAGAAATTGTCCAACAGGCTCTTCGTGATCACCGCATAAAGCTCATCAGACTGGAAGTGACGGACGAAAATCTCAATGACCGCCTGCCCCCCGGGACCTGCGGCTAATGGACTGCGGCGAAGCTGAACCTGGAGTTGACTCTGCACTTGGAAGATGGCTTTCTTTGCCCCGGAAAGCTGCAACGCTTCCTCGACAAGCGCCATGCGTTCGCCGAGTTTTCGTTCGAGAAGCTCCCGCTCTTGAGCGAGGTCGCGGTTCAACCGAACCGCGGCCTGCAGTGCCTGGACTCCTTCGTCCTCACGCCCGAAGTGCAGAAGCAAGCGACCAAGCTGGGCTTGGCTGTAAGCGTCTTCAGGATTGAGCGCGACGGCTCGCCGGAAAGCCACAAGGGCCTCGTCGTATCGCTTAAGACGACCGGTGACCACGCCAAGCGACACCTGGGCGCGCCAATGATCGGGGTTCACCACCACGGCCTGGCGCAGCCACATCAGCGCTTCTCCGAGCTGACCGCGCTCGTAGTAGATGACCCCGATGTTCGGATACGGCCAGGAAAAGTTGGGATCATCCGCTATCGCTTTTTTGTACGCTTCGATTGCCTCTATAGGCTTCTTGGAGCGGTTGTATAAGCGATGCCCGACGACATTCAACGATTCAGCCAGTTTCGAGACATCGTGTGCCGGGAGACGGACACGAAGGTATCTCTCCACCTGTTGACGAGCGACCGCGTCGGGTGTGTTCCGGATGACTATCTGCCAAATGAACCGCGCGAGACGGGCTGATCCTCCGTCAGTGATTGCGACCCCAACAGAAATCAGGCAGTCCGCTCGTTCTGGATGGATGAGCATCGCAAGTAGCGCCAAAGTTTCCCTAGTCACTCCTGTGACAGGCAGCCCGCAATAATCAGCTCCTTCGCGCACCCACCCTCGGCTACGGGCGAAATTCAAGACGGCCTCCCGGTCTCTAGATTCTACGAGCACTCGGAAAAGATACTCCGCCATGCCTTCACCAGTGGAGCCGGCAAGGCTTGCTTTGAGCCATTGCACCGCGAGGGCCGTCTTCCCCATTCTCTCGGCCAGCGAGCCAAGAAGATAGGAGTGCGTCACGGACGGCTCAAGTCTCGCTGCCTCCGTATAGGCCTCCAGGGCCTCATCGAACTCTCCAAGCATCTCCGCCACAGAGCCTCGATAGGCTTGCGCAGGAACGGACGTCGGTAGGGCGGCAACGGCTTTCCTGAAGTGCTGAAGCGCCTCGCGGAGGGCGTTTTGCTCAAGCGCCTGACGACCGGCTTTAAGCGACTGCTCAGCGTCCTCAGATGCGACAACGGGCCCTTCAGGGTTCGCGATAGCTGGATGGCTTGCAAAGGTGACGAATACCCAAGCGACTACTGATAGAATCAGTAGTTTCCCGGAATACTTTTCTAAAAGTCTCACGTCAATGTCCTCCAGATCCATATTTTCGAAAGGCAAGCGGAAGCACACGAACGCCCTCGCTGGCCATCCGTGATGGTCAACGAGGGCACACATAGTTGCCTGAAGTTACAGCTCATCGCGTTTTGGTTTGGGGAGGAGGCCGGACTTGGCGATTTGGTCGGCCGCCTCGTCGGTCGCGCTCCCAAGAGCCTGGCGCATTGCTTTGCGAAGCGCGCTGCTGAACCAACGCCCGGCCTCGGATTCCCAGAACTCGACGTATTGGGCGAGTTCCTGATCGGAAACAGAATGGTACAAATACAATGTCATCACTGAAGTCGCGTCTTGCACGGTCGCATGGGCCGCCTGCCGTTCCTTCTGGAACGCGCTCTGCTCGGGCGCGACTTGATTGATAGTCTTGGCCATGCGTTGGACGACCACCATCGCAGCGTCTCGCGTGACTTCGGTCGAGCCGAGCGCTTGATCTAATCTCCGAATCAACGTCAAGCGCTCTTGCGGCGGCGGAGAATTCTTGAGGCCCTGAGCGAACACTTCCAGTTCTTTCTCGTTTTCAGGTGTGTAGGCGTCCGACTCGAGTTGAACGACCTTCCTCGACAAGGGAGAGCGGAACCAGGGCAGCAACGCAGACATCCGCTCGCGGTTAAAATTTTCCTGCAGGCTCTTTGTGAGGGACGCGTAGAGCGCCTCAGGGCGGAAGGCGCGAATGAAGATTGTGATCACAGCCTGGCCTTCTTCTGTCCCGCCTAACGGGCTCGCGTCAAGCTGGGCCTGAAGCTGGTTCTGCACCTGAAACACGGCGTTCGTTGCGCCGGATAGTCGCAAGATTTCAGCCCCAAGGGCCGTACGCTCACGGAGCTTCTGTTCCAGCAACTCCCGCTCTTGCTGGAGATTGGGATTCAGCGTGACCGCGACCTGCAACGCTTCAACCCCCTCGTCTTCTCTCCCGAAGTGCAGCAGCAACCGGCCAAGCAGGGCTTGGCTATACCAGTCCTCGGAATTAAGGGAGACAGCCTGCCGAAATGCGACGAGCGCGTCTTCGTATTGCTCGAGCCGGAGTGCAGCGGCCCCAAGAAGGGCCTGGGCCTTCCAATGGTTCGGATTAACGCCTACGGCCCGACGAAACCATCGCAACGCTTCCTGGAGCTGCCCTCGCTCGTAATAGATGAGCCCGAGGTTTGAATAGGGCCAGGAAAAAGCCGGGTCTGCCGCAATGACCTTCTTGTATACTTCAATCGCCTCGGCAGGCTTCCTGGAGCGGTTGTGCAGCCGCTGCGCGATTCCATTCAATGATTCAGCCAGCTTCGGGACGTCATGCGCCGGGAGACGGACGCGAAGGTACCTTTCCGCTTGTTGGCGAGCGGCGCCGTCGGGTGTGTGCTGGATCACTGTCATCCAGATGAGCCGCGCGAGCCGGGCTGATCCTCCGTCAGTGATGGCGACACCAACCGAATTCAGGCAGTCCGCGCGTCCTGGATGGATGAGCATGGCCAGCAGCGCCAAAGTTTCCCGAGAAACTCCGGTGACAGACAGCCCGCAATAGTCGGCCCCTTCGCGCACCCACTCTCGGCTGCGAGCGAAGTTCAAGGCCGCTTTCCGATCTCCGGATTCCACGAGCACCCGGAAAAGATACTCGGCCCTGCCTTCACCAGCGGAGCCGGCAAGGCTTGCTTTGAGCCATTGCAGTGCGAGGGCCGTCTTCCCCATTCTTTCGGCCAGCGAGCCGAGCAGGTAGGCGTAGGTCGCGGACGGTTCAAGTTTCGCTGCCTCCGTATAGGCCTCCAGGGCCTCATCGAACTCTCCGAGCATCTCCGCCACAGAGCCTCGATAGGCGCGCGCGGGAACAGACATGGGCGCGGTGGCAACGGCTTTCCTGAAGTGCTGAAGCGCTTCGCGGAGGGCGTTTTGCTCGAGGGCGTGACGGCCGGCTTTAAGCGATTGCTCAGCGTCCTCAGATGCCACAACGGGCCCTCGAGGGATCGCTGCCGCCGGGTGGCTAGCAACCGCGAGGCACACCCAAGCCATGACCAAGGAGACCAGCAGTTTTTTCCCGTAACGGCAAGCTGAAACACAGACGCCTTCGCCGGCCATCGACGATGGGGCCAGCGAGAGCGCGAAAGGTTGTCCGAGGACCCGGCTACGGAGCACGGCTCACTCTCCTATGGGACCGGACGATTTAATTGGCAGGCTGCTGAAAAAGGCCCATCTGCGGCGTTGACTTTCCTCGGAGGGGGCCACGCCCCCCTTCCGATTCCTCCCCCAAGCTTGCGCGAGCGAGGGTCGCGCTCGAACGGAGAAGGCGGTCGCTCGTCGTTGCAGCGTACATCTCAGTACGCCTCACTCCTCGCTTCCTCGCCGCCTTGCATCTGGACCTTTTTGAGCAGCCTGCTCAGTAGGGAGCAGAAATCGTGCCAGCACTACGGGCGAAACCCGGCTTGTATCTTGTAAGATTTCAAGTGTTTTTCCATTCAAAGAAACAGGCAATTTTTTCGCGGTTCAGAAATGTAAAGATGCTTTATAGAGGAGCCAGCGCTGACAGCTCAGAGACCGGAAGGCTTACCGCAAGAGGGCGGCGAGGTCGAAGCGGAGGCCCGGAGGGGTCCGCGCGGGCGATACACGTTCTCGCAGGCAACTCGCCGGGTGAACTCCGCTTGACACAGCAGGGCCGACCTTGATATAAGTGAAGCACCCGAAGAAGCCAGCCATACCGACTGGGGGGAAGGCAGGGTTGCGACGGGAAATGAAATGCAGTAAGCGAAAGCCAGCGACCGTGACGGCGCTGGCTTGTGTTGTTTTTAGGGCCCAGAGACGCGTAGCTCAAACGAATGGAGGAGGGTGTCGATGACCGACCAGGAAGCCCTCATTGAACGATTGATGGTTGAGCACCAAGAGTTCCGTCACCTCAAAGAAGAACACCAGCAGTACAAACAAGAACTCGCCGCGCTCCAGCGCCGTCCGTTCCTCTCCGCTGATCAGCAGTGGAGGGAGAGCGAGCTGAAGAAGCTCAAGCTCATGGCAAAGGACCGGATGGAGGCGATTATCCGAGAGGCCCGCGCGCCTCAAAAATCCGCCCAGGCAACCGCCTGAGCGGACCCGGCGGTCCCCCGTGAGGTGCGTCGGGGCAGAGTCCCTGCCCACCGCTCACACCTTACCTCCTGCCCTGCGCCAGACTGCTTAAGGAACCACAGTGGCCGAGCGATCACAAAAGCCTTCACGCACTGCCGGCTTCCATGGGCTCACCCACCTTGACCTCGCGGGCCGCGCCAAGATGGTGGATGTCTCGGCGAAGTCAGAAACCGCCAGGGAGGCAGTGGCCCGCGCCACGCTGGTGATGCAGCCTGAGACACTTCAGGCGATCAAGGCCGGGCAGGTTGGGAAGGGTGATGTCCTTGGCGTCGCGCGGGTCGCGGGCATCATGGCTGCAAAGCGGACCGCTGAGCTGATTCCTCTCTGCCACCCGCTTCGAATCACGAAGGTCGATATCAGCTTTGAGCTGCTCGACGCCCGCTCAGCGATCGAGATCGAGTCGCATGTCCACGCGGTGGACAAGACAGGTGTGGAGATGGAAGCGTTGACAGCCGCAGCGGTCGCGGGGCTTACCATCTATGACATGGCGAAGGCAATCGACAAAGGAATGATGCTCACCGACCTCAGGCTGATCGAAAAATCCGGGGGCAAGTCCGGCCATTGGGTCAGGCAAGAGCCCAAAACCTCGCGCCCAGGGGCAGCAGTTGCGCGGGGCCAAATGACGAGCCAGACAAGGCCCGAGGGAGGAGCCGCCCGGAGGCGTACGCGGTTGTACGTTGAGGATTGGCGACGACCGAGAACGCAGTATGGCGAAGTGAGTTGGCCTCGCGCTTGATGAAGACGGCGCTGATCTACTCCGACGCCCACGAGCGATTCGATTACGGGCCGGAACACCCGCTTCGAATGGAGCGGCTCGGCCTGACTTGGCGCCTGATGGACGCCTACGGGCTCACCTCAGGAACGAAAGTCCTCTCCCCGGAACCGGCCAGCGAGGCAGCCATCCTTCGGTATCACACGCGTGAGTACGTGGAGATGCTCAAAGCGGTGAGCGCCGGTCAGCCCATAAGCGACGCGTTTCGCTACGGCCTGGGCCCGGGAGATAATCCCATCTTTCCCGGCTGCTGGGAGGTGGCGCGGCTGGCGGCTGGCGGCTCCCTGCTCTCGGCCAAGCTCGTGGCTGACGGCGAGGTGGACCGCGCGTTTCACTTCGCCGGTGGGCTCCACCACGCGCTCCCGAGCTGCGCGTCCGGCTTCTGCTATGTGAACGATGCGGTGCTGGCTATCTACCTGCTGATTGACTCCGGTTACCGGGTAGCGTACGTGGACATCGACGCGCATCACGGCGATGGGGTGCAGCACGCGTTCTACCGCGACCGACGTGTGCTGACGATCTCCAGTCATGAGCGGGGGGACCGTCTCTTCCCCGGAACGGGCTTCGCCGACGAGATCGGGGAGGGAGAGGGACGCGGCTACGCTGTCAACCTTCCTCTTCAACCGTTCACGGATGATGAGGTCTATCTGCCGGCGTTCGAGGCCGTGGTCCCTCCGCTCCTTTCGGCCTTCAAGCCCGATGTGGTGGTGGCCCAGCTCGGGATCGACAGTCACCGCACCGACCCGTTGACCCATCTCGCGCTCACGGTGCAGGGATTCACGCACGCCGTGCGCCGCATTGTTGAGTGCGCGCCAAAACTCGTGGCCCTGGGCGGTGGCGGCTATGATCTCCCGAACGTGGCCAGGGCCTGGACTGTTGCCTGGGCTGTGATGAACGGCATCGAGCTTCCGCCCGATCTGCCAGCCTCGTTCGAGGCTGACGCTCGAAACTATCGGTTCCCTCATCGCTCGCTCTGGGATCTGCCCGACCCGTGCCCGGCTGAAGTGAGAAAGCGGGCAGAAGAGTATGCCCGCCGTCAGGTCGAAGCGATCCGCGCCACCATCTTTCCGATCCATGGCCTCGGAACGTGAACAGTGAAGTGTGAAGCGTGAAGTGTTAGGTAAAATGCTTTCGAAACCAGCATCCGCCGTTATTCTGGATGCTGATAGCTGAACGCCGACAGCTAACAATGAAAGGGTTGCTTATTACCTTCGAGGGTGTTGAAGGGTCAGGCAAGAGCTCTCAGTGTCGCCAGCTCGCGCAATGGTTGCGCCGGGAAGGACATCAAGTCCGCGAAACGAGCGAGCCTGACGGCACCAAACTTGGAGAGATGATTCGATCGCTTTTTGAGCAGCCAGATCGCACACCGCTCGCCGAGCTGTTTCTCTTTTTGGCCGCCCGGCAGCAGCATGTCGCAGAGGTCATCAAGCCTGCGGTCGAGGCGGGCGAGATCGTGGTCTCCGATCGTTATACTGACGCCACGGTCGCCTATCAGGGCTACGGGCGGGGGCTTGATCTCAAGATGATCCGCGAGCTGAATGCGCTGGCCACCGGAGGCATTCAGGCCGATCTGACGTTCCTGCTCGATCTCGATCCCGTGGCGGGGCTCGAGCGGATCAGGGGCCGGCGACTCGACCACTTCGAGAAGCTTGGTCTTTCGTTCCATCAGCGCGTCCGCGACGGTTATCTTGAGATCGCCAGAGCGGAGAAGCAGCGATTCATCGTGATCGACGGCGCTCTTCCTGAAGCTCGGATCCATGAGGAGATTCGTCACGCGGTCGCGGATCGTCTCGCGCGGGGGCGGGCGTGATGTTTGACGGGATTGTCGGACAGGAGCAGGCGGTCGAGTTCCTCCGCCGGGCGGTGACGAGCGGTCGGATCGCGCACGCCTACGCGTTTGTCGGGCCTTCGGGGGTGGGACGCAAGCTCACCGCGCTTGCGTTGGGCCAGTGGCTCCTCTGCTCCGCTCATTCTCCCCTCACCCAACCCCTGTCCCCTCAGGGAGAGGGCGCATGTGGTCAATGCCCCGCGTGCAAAAAAGTCGAGCGCCTGGTCCATCCGGATCTCCACCTCATCTCGCCCGATGGCCAGACTATCAAGATCGAGCAAGTGAGAGCGCTGGAGCGCGAGGCGTCCCTTCATCCAGTCGAAGGGCGGTGGAAAGTGTTCATCATCGACGAGGCGGAGCGCATGAGTCTTCCCACCGCGAACGCGTTTCTAAAAACTTTGGAGGAGCCGCCAGATCACACGCTGCTGATCCTGATCCTTTCTCAGGTCCAGGCGCTTCCCCCTACGATCATCTCACGCTGCCAAGTGGTGCGCTTTGTCCCACTTCCCGAGCGTCAGGCAGCGGAGCTGCTGCTCTCGCGTGGCTTCTCAGAGGGTGAGGCGCGCCGTGCCGCTCGCCTCTGTCAGGGGCGGGTGGGATTGGCCCTCGCGGGGGAGAAAGAGGAGTGGGCCGGACAGGCCGAGCAGGCCTTTCGAGTGCTCGAAGAGGTCCGCGCGAAAGGGGCGGACGCGCTCTTTCAGCACGCTGAAACGCTCGGTCGTGACCGAGGGAAGGTGGAATCGCTGATCGGGAGCTATTGGCTCTGGTATCGGGATCTCCTGACGATAAAAGCTGGTGGCGATCCCAAGCTCATCATTCATGACGATCGCCGGGGAGAGCTGGCTCGGGAGGCTCAAGCGCTTTCGTGGGAGGCGATTTTCGACGGGTTGGCGGCGTGCCGCGCCGCATGGCAGGCGCTCGCCGGAAACGCAGCGCCTCGCTTAACGCTTGAGGTCACGTTGAGCCGGCTCGCGTTCCGCGCGGCCTAATAGGTGGGAAATGGAAACTCAGACGACTGAATTGACGCGTGAGCCGTTGCTGAAGAACCTGGTGGGGATCCGTCTTCGCGACCCTGCGAAAGCCGATGATCATCTGATCGAAGGCTTCAGCGTTCACGTGGGAGAGTTCTGTGTGGTCGAAGTGTCGAATGGCAACGCGGTCGGCGAGGTGCGCCGGCCCATGCGGCCAATTCCGGAGTTCAAGGCTGATCGGAAATACCCGCGGGTGTTCCGCCGCGCGACGCAGGCCGAGGTGGAAGACTGGAAAGAGCGCCAGGAGCGAGAGCGCCAAGGGGTGAAGACCTGTCAAGACAAGGCCAAGGCGCACAACCTTCCCCTGAAAGTGATGGACGTGGAGATCAGTCCTGATGGCCGTCGCGCTCTCGTGTCGTTCGCTTCCGAGGGCCGGGTGGACTTCCGTGATCTGGTGCGCGAGCTCGCGCGCGAGTTCCACGCGCGGATCGAGATGCGCCAGATCGGGGCCCGTGACGTCACCAAGATTCTTGATGGGGTCGGCCCGTGCGGCCGCCAGCTCTGCTGCTCGACGTTCTTGAGGAAGTTCGATCCGATCTCGGTGAAGATGGCCAAGTCCCAGGACTTCCCGCTCACCGACAGCCGCCTGCTCGGCGCGTGCGGCCGGCTCAAGTGCTGTCTGCTCTACGAGTTCTCGTTGTATGAGGAGCTTCGCTCTTATCTGCCGCGCGTGGGATCAGCCTGCCAGGCGGAGTGCGGTGGCGGAGGCTGCATGCAGGGGCGCGTCAAGGGGCTTCGCGTCTTGAAGCAAACGGTGGTGGTCACGTTCCAGGATGGCACTGAGACCGAGCTGCCGCTCGAGCAGCTCACCTGGGAGGGCCGTCCCCACGTCAAGCCTCTCTAATGCGGGAATCGGGGCTCGGGGACCGGGGATCGCAGTGAGGCGCTCATTTTTCGTCTCGGACCCCGGGCCCCGGACCCCGGGCCCCGGCATCTAACTCATGGCTGCTTCACGAATCTTCTACCTCACGACCCCGATCTACTACGTCAACGCGCCGCCCCATCTCGGGCACGCGTACACCACGATCGTCGCCGACGCAATGTGCCGTTACCGGCGCCTCCAGGGCGATCAGGTGTATTTCCTGACCGGTACCGACGAGCACGGGGACAAGATCGCCCAGGCCGCGGGCAAGGCCGGCACCTCGCCGCAGGCGTACACGGACAAGATCGCGGCGGAGTTCAGGAAGACCTGGGACCGGCTCGGGATCAGCTACGACGACTTCATCAGGACGACCGAGTCCCGCCACAAGCGTGTCGTCCAGTTGATCCTCCAGACACTCTGGGACAAGGGCGAGATCTACTTCGGGAAGTATGGCGGCCACTACTGCTACGGCTGCGAGCGCTTCTACACCGAGAAGGAGATCGTCGACGGCAAGTGCCCTGACCACCAGACCCCCCTGACGTACATCGAGGAAGAGAACTACTTCTTCAGGATGTCGAAGTACCAGGAGTGGCTGATCAAGGAGATCGAGAGCCGGCCCGAGTTGATCCGCCCAGAGCGCTACCGGAATGAGATCCTGGGCTTCCTCCGCGAGCCGCTCCAGGACCTGTCGATCAGCCGCCCGCGCACGCGGCTCGAGTGGGGGATTCCTTTGCCGTTCGATGATCGCTACGTGACATATGTCTGGTTCGATGCGCTCATCAACTACTTCTCTGCGCTGGGGTACCCGGACGGCGAGCGCTTCAAAACCTTCTGGCCTCACGTCCAGCACCTGATCGGGAAGGACATCCTGAAGCCTCATGGCGTCTATTGGCCGTGCATGCTGAAGGCCGCGGGGATCCCGCTCTACCAACACCTCAATGTCCACGGCTACTGGGGCCTCGGCGGCGGGAAGATGTCGAAATCGATCGGCAACATCGTAGAGGCGCTTGCGCTCACCGACAAGTACGGCCACGACGCGTTCCGTTACTTCATCCTTCGTGAGATGCCGTTCGGCCTCGACGCCAACTTCTCGGAAGAAGCGCTGGTGGCCCGGCTCAACGCTGATCTGGCGAATGACCTCGGCAATCTGGTCAGCCGGGCGACTACTGTAATCGTCAACTTCGCTGGCGGTGTGGTGCCCGCTCCTGGCGTGGAGACCGATCAGGAACTGCTGCTTCGTAAGACCTTTGATCGAGTTCGCGCTGAAGTTCATGCCGCAATGGAGGA
>Ga0209342_10000971_pt1 | contig 32698 bp, 38 predicted proteins | sample RifCSP16_2_FD_184023 | JGI IMG/M metagenome (GOLD analysis project Ga0209342, IMG submission 184023) | Soil microbial communities from Rifle, Colorado - Rifle CSP2_sed 16_2 (SPAdes) (version 2) | ecosystem: Environmental > Terrestrial > Deep subsurface > Rock core/Sediment | place: Rifle...
GTCTCGCGGGCGTAGGGGAAGAGGATGTTCGGGCACGCGATCCCGAGGATCGGCTCGAGGTCGGACTCGGGGACGTTGCGGATCTGGAAGATCCCCGCCTGCGCGCCTTCGACCAGGAAGCAGGTCTTGTCGCCGGCTTTCGCGGTCACGGTGACGGTGACGACGACCTCGTAGAGCGCCTCGGCGATGCGCTCGGCGCTCGTCCGGAGCTGGACCTCGACCTGCGGCTGGGTCTGCTCGAAGAAGATCTGCGGCGTGTTGGGCGCCTCGAGCGAGGCGTCTTTGACGTAGATCTTCTCGATGCTGAAAGCCGGCTGCTGCTCGCTCATTCAATCTCCCGAGGCCGTGCGCCCGCACCGCGAGCCGCGCCGGCATGTTGGACGGGCGGCGGCGCCGTCATGGTTGGGCGAGGAGCGAATCGAGGTCGCCTGCCCGCTCGAGCGCGTAGAGCTCGTCGCATCCGCCGACGTGCCGGCCGCCGATGTAGATCTGCGGCACCGTCCGCCCGCCGGTCTTCGCCTGGAGCTCGGCGCGGCCCTGCGCGTCGAGCTGGACGTGGATCTCCTCGATCTCGACGACGCCTTTCGAGTTCAGCAGCGCCTTCGCGCGACGGCAGAATGGGCACCAGTCGGTCACGTACATCCGCACCCTGCGGGGCACCTACTTCTTCTCCGTCGGCAGCCCCGCCTGCTGCCAGGCCGCGGTCCCGCCGCTCAGGGTCACGACGTTCGTGAACCCGTGCTGGCGCAGGATGCCCGCGGCGTTGCCCGAGCGGTTTCCGGTGGCGCAGGCGCAGATCACGGGCTTCGCCTTATACCGCTCGATCTCCTTGACCCGCGTCTCGAGCTCACCGACCGGGATGTTGCGCGCGTTCAGGATGTGGCCCTGGGCGAACTCGCCCGGCTCGCGCACGTCGAGCACGAGCGCATCCTTCTGATTGATCAGCATCGTCGCCTCGAGGGTGCTCACCCATGGCCCCCCGGCGCCGCGCCTGACGAGTGGCCACAGGAGCATCGCGCCGCTGACGAGCGCGACCGCGATGAGGAGGAGGTTCTGCGGATCCTGGAAGAATTTCATGCGAATCACGATATTATAAGATTGTGACTGTGCGCTGCAAAACCGGGAACCGGGCATGAAGAAGCTCGTGCTGCTCCGGCACGGCGAAAGCGTCTGGAACAGGGAGAACCGCTTCACGGGCTGGACCGACGTCGAGCTCACCGCACAGGGTGAGCGGGAGGCGCGCGAAGCGGGCCGGCTGATGCGGGAGGCAGGCCTCGGCTTCGACCTCGCCCATACCTCGGTTCTCAAGCGCGCGATCAAGACGCTGTGGCTCGCGCTCGAGGAGATGGACCTGATGTGGATCCCGGTCGCGAACTCGTGGCGGCTCAACGAGCGGCACTACGGCGCGCTGCAGGGCCTGAACAAGGCCGAGATGGCCACCAAGTTCGGCGCGGCCCAGGTCAATGTCTGGCGGCGGAGCTACGACGTGCCCCCGCCGCCGCTCGCGGCCGACGACCCGCGGAACCCCATGGGCGACCCGCGCTACCGCGAGATCGCGCCGGGAGACCTGCCGCGCACCGAGTGCCTGAAGGACACCGTCGCGCGGTTTCTGCCGTACTGGAAGGAGTCGATCGCGCCGGCCGTGGACGACGGCCGGCGCGTCATCATCGCGGCGCACGGCAACAGCCTGCGCGCGCTGGTGAAGTATCTCGACGGCGTCAGCGACGCCGACATCGTCGGCCTCAACATCCCGACCGGGATCCCGCTCGTGTACGAGCTCGACGAGCGGCTGAAGCCGCTGCGGCACTACTACCTCGGCGACCCGGCGGCGGCCGAGGCCAAGGCGCGCGCCGTCGCCGACCAGGGGAAAGCCCGCGCTTGATCCGCCCGGCGGCGTGCCTGGTTCTCGCGGCGCTGCTCGCCGTCGGCGTCGACGCGGCGGCCGAAACCACGAGCGAGGACGAGCTCAAGGCGCTGCGCGGCCGGATCGAGCGCCTCAGGAAGGAACTCGCGGCCGCCGAAGGCGCGCGCGCCGAGGCCACCGACGAGCTGCGCGGGTCGGAGACCGCGATCTCGGAGGCGAACCGCAGCTTGCGCGAGCTCGCGGCGGAGCGCGACCGGCTGCGTGGCGAGCTCGCGCGGATCACCGCCGACTCGCAGGCGGTCCGAGCGGCGCTCGACGCGCGCCAGTCCCAGCTCTCGCGCCTCCTCCAGGCGCGCTACGTCCAGCGCGAGGGCGGCGTGCTGCAGGCGCTCTTCTCGGGCGACGATCCGCAGGCGATCTCCCGCCGGCTCGTCTACGAGACTTATGTCTCCCGCGCGCAGGCCGACCTCATCCGTGGCGCCCGCGAGGAGCTCGCGCGGCTCGCGGGGCTCGAAGCGGCAGGGCGTGCCAAGGGGGAGGAGCGCGCCGCGGTCGAGGCGAGAGCCCGGGCGGAGCGGGAGGTGCTGCGCCGAAAGGCCGCGGAGCGCCGCGAGGTGGTGGCGCGGATCGCCGGCGACGTCCGCAAGGCGCGGCGCGATCTGGACGCCGCTCAGAAGAACGAGGCGCGGCTTGCGCGCCTGGTCCAGGAGCTGGCGCGCGCGATGCGACCGCCGCCGCGCCCGGGCGCCGCGCGCCCGAGCGCGCCCGCGGTCGGAGTGTTCGGGAAGCTCAAAGGGCGCCTGCCCACGCCGGTCCGCGGGGAGCTCGCAGTGCGGTACGGCACGCCACCGCAGGTGGCGAGCCCGTCCCCGAAAGGGGTGTTCTTCCGGGCACCCGAGGGTGACGAAGTGCACGCCGTCGCCGCGGGCCGGGTGGTGTTCGCCGACTGGCTGCGGGGGTACGGGAACCTGCTGATCCTGGACCACGGCGACGACTACCTCAGCATCTATGCCAACAACGAGGCGGTACTGAGGCGGGTCGGTGACGCAGTTCACGGCGGCGACGTCATCGCCACCGTGGGTGCGAGCGGCGGGAACGAATCTTCGGGTTTATACTTCGAGTTGCGCCATCGGGGCCGGGCTTTCGACCCGGTGCCCTGGCTGAGATCGAAATAGCCGGTTTGGAGCTTCTTCCCATGGGCAGCAAAATCAAGCAGGTAAGCCTGGTGCTGGTCGGAGTGCTGGCAGGCGTCCTGCTGTCGCTCAACTTCTCCGCGGTCGCGCAGCGCGAGGCGGCGAAGTATCCGCTGCCGGTGGACGAGCTGCGCGCCTTCGCCGACGTCTTCGACGCGATCAAGAAGGGCTACGTCGAGCCGGTCGAGGACAAGAAGCTGATCACCGAGGCGATCAACGGCATGCTCACCGGCCTCGACCCGCATTCGGCCTACCTCGACCAGGAAGCGTTCAAGGAGCTGCAGGTCGGGACGCAGGGCGAGTTCGGCGGCCTCGGGATCGAGGTCGGCATGGAGGACGGCTTCGTCAAGGTCGTCTCGCCGATCGAGGACACCCCGGCGTTCCGCGCGGGCCTGAAGCCGGGCGACCTGATCATCAAGCTCGACGACACCCCGGTGAAGGGGATGAACCTCAACGACGCCGTCAAGCGGATGCGCGGCAAGCCGAAGACCTCCATCCGCCTCACCATCGTCCGCAAGGGCGAGGCGCGGCCGTTCGAGGTCACGGTGGTGCGCGACGTCATCCGCGTGCAGAGCGTGAAGTCGAAGCTGATCGAGCCCGGGTACGGGTACGTCCGCGTGGCGCAGTTCCAGGAGCACACCGGCGAGAACCTGGTCAAGCATCTGACCACGCTGTACAAGGACGGCGCGCTGAAGGGGCTCGTGCTCGATCTGCGCAACGACCCGGGCGGGTTGCTGAACGGCGCGGTCGGGATCTCGGCCGCGTTCCTGCCGCCGAAAGTGACCGTGGTGACGACCGACGGTCGCACCGAAGACGCGAAGCGCACGTACGTGGCGAGCCCCGTGGACTACCTGCGCGGCACGCGCGAGGACTACCTGCGGAGCCTGCCGGCGCTGGTGAAGACCGTGCCGATGGTCGTGCTCGTCAACGGCGGCTCGGCGTCGGCCTCCGAGATCGTCGCCGGCGCGCTGCAGGACTACAAGCGCGCCACGGTCATCGGCACCCAGACCTTCGGCAAGGGCTCGGTGCAGACGATCATGCCGCTCGGCAACAACACGGCGATCAAGCTGACCACCGCGCGCTACTACACGCCGCACGGCCGCTCGATCCAGGCGAAGGGCATCACGCCCGACGTGATCGTCGAGGAGCCGGGCGCGTCGGCGGCCCGTCTGCGCGAGGCCGACCTCCTCAAGCACCTCCAGAACGACCGGGACAAGACCGACGCGCAGAAGGCGCAGGAGAAGCGGGACGCGGCGAAGCCGCAGCCGAGCCCGAGCGATCCGCGCAACGACAAGCCGATCGAGCTCGGCGGCCCGGACGACTTCCAGCTCCAGCAGGCCATGAACCACCTGAAGGGGCTGCCGGTGCTCGCGAAGTCCGACAAACCGGACGAGCCGGCCACCGCCGAGAAGAAGAACTGAAGGCACGCGGCGCTTCCCCGCTCGAGGGCCGGCGCCGCCGGCCCTCTTGCTTTCTAGGGTCGATGTGAACGACAAACAGCTGCTGCGCTACTCGCGGCACATCCTGCTGCCGGAGATCGGCGTCGAAGGCCAGGCGAAGCTCCTCGCCGCGCACGCGCTCGTGATCGGCGCTGGCGGCCTGGGTTCCCCGGCGGCGCTCTACCTCGCTTCCGCGGGGGTCGGCACGATCACCCTCGCCGACGGCGATGCGGTCGATCTCACCAACCTCCAGCGCCAGATCCTGCACACGACCGCGGCGGTCGGGCAGCCGAAGGCGGCGTCGGGCCGCGACACGCTCGCAAGACTCAACCCCGAGGTGCGCGTCGTCGCGCTCGAGGAACGGCTCGACCGGGAGCGTCTCGGCGAGCTCGTCGCGCGGGCCGACGTCGTCCTCGACTGCTCGGACAACTTCGCCACGCGGCACGCGGCGAATCGCGCCTGCGTGACGCACCGGCGGGCGCTCGTCTCGGGCGCGGGCGTACGCTTCGACGGCCAGATCAGCGTCTTCGACCTGCGCCGCGACGACAGCCCGTGCTACGGCTGCCTGTTTCCCGAGGACGCGACGATCGAGGAGGAGCGCTGCGCGGTCATGGGCGTCTTCGCCCCGTTGACCGGGATCATCGGCGCGACGCAGGCGGCCGAGGCGCTGAAGCTCCTCGCCGGCGCGGGTGAGCCGCTCTGCGGACGGCTCCTGCTCCTCGACGCACTCAGGATGGAGTGGCGCTCGATCCGCCTGAAGAAGGATCCGGCGTGCAAGGTCTGCGGGTGATGAGCGACGCACCGCGTGGCGCGGCGGCGCGTCACATCACGCCAGCAGCGGCCACTGCCGCTCGAACCCCTCGGCGGGCTTGCGCTTGAAGCCGCTCTTCGCGAACTGGTGCCAGCGGCCGACCACGTAGCAGAGCAAGGCATTGGCGTGCGGACCGCTGTCCTCGGCGCCCGCGCTCCCCGCCTCGGCCTGCGTCGCCGCGATGCGCAGGCACTGCTTCAGCGCCGCCTCGAGCTTGTCGTGGAGCAGGTTGATGCGGTTCTGCAGGCGCGGGTCCTCGTTGACCAGCGCGTCGCCGATGAGGACGCGGGTCATCCCGGGGTTCTTCTCCGCGAAGCCGAGCAGCATCGCGAGGATCCCGTGCAGCTGCTTGACGCCGTTCGTTTCCTCGGCGGTGATCTTGTTGATCAGCCCGAACAGGCTCGACTCGATGAACTCGATCAGGCCCTCGAACATCTGTGCCTTGCTGGCGAAATGGCGATAGAGCGCCGCCTCCGAGACGTCGAGCCTGTTCGGGCTGGCCGCGGTCGTGATCCGCTCCCCTTTGGGATCCTGCAGCATCTCCGCCAGCGTCTGCAGGATCTGGAGCTTGCGCTCCCCCGTTCTGGTCGCCATGACGCCCCCCCATGACCCGCGTCTCCCGCGCGGCGCAAGCAGGATTCTACTCTCGGGTAAGCGCTTGCCTACCCCGGGATGCCCAACCGCGCTGCGAGCCGCGGAAGTTCCCGCACCGAGCCGATCCTTGCGTCGACGTAGCGCGGGGCGCGCGGGAGCCGGCTGACCCATACCGTGGTGAGGCCGAGTCGGCGCGCCGCGCGGAGGTTGCCGAGAGCGTCGTCCACCATGACTGCCCGCCCCGGCACCACGCGCTCCGCAGCGAGCAGCGAGCGGAATCCCACCGGATCCGGCTTCGGCCGGAATCGCGTGTGCTCGATGGTGTAGACCGCGTCGAAGAGCGTGGCCATGCCGAGGATTTCCAGTACGGCATGTGCGTAATGCGCGGGGGCGTTGGAGAAGACGAGCTTCCGGCCCGGCAGCCGGCGCAGCGCATGGAGCGCGCCCCGCTCGGCGACGACCAGGCTGCGGAGGGCCGGGAACTGGTGGGTGTGCCACAGGAAGTGATGCGGGTCGGTGTCGTGATGGCGCATGAGTCCGAGCAGGGTCGCGCCGTACCTGCGCCAGTATTTCACGCGCAGCGCGGCCGCCGCGGCCTCGTCGAGCGCCAGGTGCTCCTGCACGTACGCCGTCATGCTGCGGTTGATGTGCGGCATGATGTGCGGCCTGGTGTCGTGCAGCGTGTCGTCCAGGTCGAAGATCCAGGTGATCCGGCTCATCCGCTTCGCCCGCGCGTCCGCTAAGCTACCAAGGTGCGATTGTCCGCCTACCTCACGATCGCGGAACTAGTGCGGTCCGACACCGCCCGGCGTCTCGCGATTGCGAACCGTCCCCCGATTCGCATTCTGCGCAATCTCCTCCGCCTGGCGCGGGGCCTTGACCGGGTTCGACGCCTCCTCGGAAGCCCGCTGGAGATCTCCAGCGGGTATCGGAGCCCGGCGCTGAACCGCGAAGTCGGAGGCAGCCCGCGGTCGCGGCACCAGGCGGGGCTCGCAGCGGACTTCGTCTGCAAACCCTACGGGACGCCGTACCGGATCTGCGCTCGACTCGTGCGCGCAAGGATCCCGTTCGACCAGCTGATCTACGAGTACGGGGATGACGCAGACGGTGGCTGGGTCCACGTCGGCTTCGGTAACCGTGCGCGGCGCCGCACGCTCACGATTCGCTCGGGAGGCCGGGGATACCGGCCCGGCATCCGGCCCTGCTTGCGACGCTAGCGGCCGGGGGGCGGCAGCCGAGGGTCACCGGTTTCGGATCAGCGTGCCGACACCCTCGTCGGTGAGGATCTCGAGCAGCAGTGCGTGCTCGACGCGGCCGTCGATGATGTGCACGCTCTTCACGCCTCCCCGCGCGGCGTCGAGCGCCGAGGCGATCTTCGGCAGCATGCCGCCCGACAGTGTGCCCTCGGCGACGAGCTCGTCGATCCGCTTCGGCGTGAGCCCGGTGAGGAGCTGGCCGTTCTTGTCCAGCACGCCGGGGGTGTTGGTGAGCAGCACGAGCTTCTCCGCCTTCAGCACTTCCGCGAGCTTTCCGGCGACCAGATCGGCATTGATGTTGTAGGACTCCCCGTTCCTCCCGACGCCGATCGGCGCGACCACCGGGATGAAGCCGCCGTCCTCGAGCGACGAGATCACGTCCGGGTCGATGGCGTCGATTTCGCCGACCTGCCCGATGTCGAGCTTCTCGTCGGGGTTCGCGTCGCTCCCGACCAGCAGCTTCTTTGCCCGGATGAAGCCGCCGTCCTTGCCGGTCAACCCCACCGCCCGGCCGCCCGCCTGGTTGATGAGCGTGACGATCTCCTTGTTCACCGTTCCGCCGAGGACCATCTCGACCACGTCCATCGTCTCGGCGTCGGTGACGCGCATGCCCTGGACGAACTCGCCTTTCTTGCCGAGCCGGCCGAGCACGTTCTCGATCTGCGGGCCGCCGCCGTGCACGACGACCGGGTTCATGCCGACGAGCTTCAGCAGCACGACGTCGTGCGCGAAACTCTTCTGGAGCGCGACCTCGGTCATGGCGCTGCCGCCGTACTTCACGACGATCGTCTTGCCGTGGAAGCGGCGGATGTAGGGCAGCGCCTCGGCGAGGATCTGCGCCTTCAGCGCGGCAGTGGTAGGCGTGACCGGCATGTCGTCGCGATGTCGGAGGACGCGCGATTCTACCGCGCCGGAAGGCGGTGCTTTCCCCGGCCGGTGGCCGGGGAAAAGAAAAGGCGACCCGAAGGTCGCCTCGCGAACGGGCTTGCGGCCCGACTTACTGGATGGTCAGCTGACGGTGGCTCGTATTGGCCTTCTTGGGCAGCACGAGCTCGAGCATGCCGTCCGCGTACTTCGCCTGCGCCTTCGCTTCGTCCACCTCGTACCCGAGGCGGAACGTCCGCGAGACCTTGCCGTAGTGGCGCTCGCTGTGAACGACGCGCTCGCCTTCCTCGACGTCTTTTTCCTGCTTGACCTCGGCACTGATCGACACCTGATCGCCGTCGATCGTCACCTGGATGTCGTCCTTCTTGACCCCGGGGATCTCGGCCTGCACCTTGAAGGCGCCGTCCTGCTCGGCCACGTCGATCTTCAGCCGCGGGGTCGCGTCGCGGCCCTCGCTCAGCACCGGACGGACGAAGTAGCCCTTGAAGAAGTCGTCGAACAACTCTCCAAGCGGGTCATAACGGGTGAGATTCGCCATATCGCGCTCCTTAAGTTTGTGAGTTCGGGGCCTCGCGCCACTCTATGAAGATGGGGAGCGCCCCGGTGCTTTCAAGGGGTTCGCGCGAGCGGTAGGATAGGGTGTGCTGATGGACCCGGAACCCGTGGCGACCGACGCCCGTCCCCTTTGCGGCGACGTGTGTGCGCGCTGCGGTGCCACCTTCGAGTGCGGGATGAAGGCGGGCGTCGAGCGCTGCTGGTGCGCGGATCTCCCGCGGATCGCGCCGGATGGCACGCTCGCCGGGTGCCTGTGTCCGCGCTGCCTGAAGGAGCAGGTCGCGCAGCGGGGTGCCGCGCGCTGAGCGCTGCTCAGTGCTTCATCTTTCCCCCGCCGCTCGCGGTGAGGTCGCGCACCTCCGCCCTCACCTCGACCTCCTGCGGCTTCCCGTCCTTGCCCTGGAACTTGAGCCTGATCGGCACCGACTCGCCTTTCTTGAGCGGCGCTTTCAGGTTCATCAGCATGAAGTGATAACCGCCGGGCTTGAGGTCGATCGCCTGCCCCGCGGGAAGCTCGAGCCGCGGGATGGCACGCATGCGCATGATGTTCCCTTCCATGCGCATCTCGTGGATCTCCACTGCGCCCGCGACCGGGCTCTCGAGCCCGATGAGGGTCGCGCCGCCGGGGCTCTTCAGCTGCATGAACGCCCCAGTGGCCTTCTGCCCCTCCACCGTGCCGCGGACCCACGCGTCGGAAACGCTCACCTGCGCCTGAGCGGAGGCGGCGAGGCCGAGCGCGAGCGCGACAAACCAGGCTGTCTTCATCACCGCTCCCTACAGCACGTAGCGCGCGAGATCCTCGCTAGCCGCGAGTTCCTTGAGGCGGGCATCGACGTAGGCCGCGTCGATCAGGACCGTCTGGCCGCTGCGCCGGCCGGCTTCGAACGACACGTCCTCGAGCAGCTTCTCCATGACCGTGTACAGGCGGCGGGCGCCGATGTTCTCGGTCCGCTCGTTCACCGAGTAGGCGATCTCGGCGATGCGCGTCACGGCCGCCGGCCGGAACTCGAGCTTCACGTCCTCGGTCGCGAGCAGCGACTCGTACTGCTTCACCAGGCAGGCGTCGGTCGAGGTGAGGATGCGCTCGAAGTCGGCGGCGGTGAGGGAGTCGAGCTCGACCCGGATCGGAAAGCGCCCCTGCAGCTCGGGAATCAAATCGGAGGGCTTCGAGAGGTGGAACGCGCCGCTCGCGATGAACAGGACATGGTCGGTCCGCACCATGCCGTAGCGCGTCGAGACCGTCGTGCCCTCGACGAGGGGCAGCAGGTCGCGCTGGACCCCCTGGCGGGAGACGTCGGCGCCGTGCATCTCCGAGCGGCTCGCGATCTTGTCGATCTCGTCGAGGAAGACGATCCCGTTCTGCTCGACGTTCGCGAGCGCCCGGGTCTTCAGCTCCTCGTCGTTGACGAGCCGCGCCGCCTCCTCGTCGGTGACGAGCCGCATGGCCTCGCGCACCTTGAGCTTGCGCAGCTTCTTCCGGGCGCCGCCGAGGTTCTGGAACATCCCCTGGATCTGCTGCGTGAGCTCCTCCATTCCGGGCGGGGCGAGGATCTCCATCTGCGCCTGCGGGGCGGCAAGCTCGATCTCGATCTCCTTGTCGTCGAGCTCGCCCTCGCGCAAGCGCTTCCGGAACCGCTGGCGGGCGGCGGAGTCCCCCGGGCCTTCGGCCTGCTCGGCGAAGCCGATCGAGCGCGCCGGGGGCAGCAGCGCATCGAGGATCCGCTCCTCGGCCGCGTCCTCGGCGCGCGCGCGCACCTGCCGCATCGCGGCCTCGCGGGTCTGCTTGACGGCGATCTCGACGAGATCGCGGACGATGGTGTCGACGTCGCGGCCGACGTAGCCGACCTCGGTGAACTTGGTCGCCTCGATCTTGATGAACGGCGCGTCGGCGAGGCGCGCCAGCCGCCGCGCGATCTCGGTCTTGCCGACGCCGGTCGGTCCGATCATCAGGATGTTCTTCGGCGTGATCTCCTGTCGCAGCGGCTCGGCGACCTGCTGCCGCCGCCAGCGGTTGCGGAGCGCAATCGCGACCGCGCGTTTCGCCCGGTCCTGGCCGACGATGTGCTTGTCCAGCTCGTGGACGATCTCTTGCGGCGTCATTGACGACATGGGCTCACGGCCTGACCGGGCCCGGTCCTCAATCCAGAACCTCGACGACGATGTTCTGGTTGGTGTAGATGCAGAGCTCGGCCGCGATCAGGAGGCTCTTGCGGACGATTGTCTCGGCGTCGAGCTCGGTCTCGTCGAGGAGCCCCCGCGCCGCCGCCTGAGCGTAAGGCCCGCCCGAGCCGATCGCGATCAGGCCGTGCTCGGGCTCGAGCACGTCGCCCGCCCCGGTGATGATGAGCGAGGTCGTCCGGTCGGCGACCGCGAGCATCGCTTCGAGCCGCCGGAGGATGCGGTCGGTGCGCCAGTCTTTCGCGAGCTCGACGGCCGAGCGCATGAGGTTGCCCTGATGCTTGTCCAGCTTCGCCTCGAAGCGCTCGAACAGGGTGAACGCGTCGGCGGTGCCGCCGGCGAAGCCGGCCAGGATCCGGTCCTGATACAGCCGCCGGACCTTGCGCGCGCCCGCCTTGATGACGACGTTGCCGAGCGTGACCTGGCCGTCCCCGCCGAGCGCGACCTTGCCCGCGCGGCGGACGGCGACGATGGTGGTGCCGTGAAACTGTTCCATGGGGGTCGGGCGGCGGCGGGGCAGCCATCATCATATCGGGGCTGGCCACGGGATTTCCAGCCCCCTCGACACTGTGGCGAAAACCGGAGTCCGGGCGACGCAGTGCTGGATCCCGGCTTGCGCCGGGAGTGAGCCGGGGTTTCAGAAGACGTGCCTGCGCACGTCTTCCGCCGGCGAACGCCAGCGCCGATGCAACGGCGCTGGCCCGCTTCGCGCCGCGTGCGGCGCTTCGCCGGTCACTTCCGCGGGATGATGCGCGCGATCCTCGTGATGCCCATCACCGCGAAGAGCGCGATGATCATCTCGCCGGCGCCCCGGATCACCAGCTCCTTGCCCTCGGTCTGCTGCTTCTCCAGGACGTTGAGCAGTCGCCCGGCGTTGACGAAGTCGATCCGCTTCGTGGCCGCGAGCTCGAGCGTGACGGGGTTGGCGCCGCCCGCGTACGCGGCGATGTCGGTGAACAGCTGGTCGCTCTGGCCGGCCACCTCGCCCACGAGGTGGAACGCGTCATCCCCGGTCTCGAGCGCGATGGGCTGCGAAGCCTCGAGCGGCTTCGGCCGCGGCGGCGGCGCCTCCCACGAGGGTGGCGACACCTCGTAGGTGACCGCGTAGTCGACCGCCGCCTCCTCGAACTCGTCGTGCATCCCGAGCATCTGGTACAGATCGAGTAGCAGCAGCCACGCCGCGGCGTCCACCGACTTGTCGCCCGCCTTCGCCGCCTCGCGCAGGAGCTGCTGGATCCGGGCCTCGCCCGTCAGATAGACGTCCTTCTTGCCGGCCTTGAACGCGCGCAGCGTCTCGCGGAGCAGCGTGCACCCGGCCGGCTCGATCGACTGCAGCTTGGCGAAGTCGAGCCGCAGCTTGGGCTGCCGCTCGGCGGCCTTCTTCAGCTGGTCGAGCGCGGCGGCGCTCTGGGCGCCGAGCACGCCGGTCAGCGCGACGTGCGCGAGGCCGCCGGTGCGCATGGACGGATTCGCGCGCGCGGCGGCCGTCGGGGCGTCGACCCACGGCGGCGGCGAGCGCTCGAACTTCACGACGAAGTCGAGCGCCTTCTCCTCGAACTCCTGCTTGCGCCCGAGCTGGTGGAGCAGATCGAACAGCATCAGCCACATCTGCAGCTTCCACGCGCCGAGATCCTCCTGCTCGATCGCCTTGGTCGCGCGCGCATGCGCCTCCTCGACCTGGCCGTTCGCGAACAGGATGGCCGCCTCTTCGATGGCGGCCGGGATGTCGTGCCCGGAGCCCTCTTCGACCTCGATGCAGAGGATCGAGTCGACGGGCCCCTTGGGCTTCTTCTTCGCCGCGGCCGGTTTCGGGGGAGGCGGCGGTGCCGGCGCGCGCGCTGCGGGCGCCTGCTGCTGCCCGGTGGTCTGCGCGGCGAGCGCCCCGAAGTCGAGGCCCATTGCGTCGGCGCCTGGCACGGACTTCGCCGCTGGAGGTGCGATCGAGGGTGGCGCGGACGGCGGAGCGATCGAGGGCGGGGCGAGCGAGGGCGGCGCCATGGAGGGCGGTGCGGACGGCGGCGGCGCCTGCGAAGCCGGTGGGGGAACGTAGCTCGTAAAGTCGAGCGACTCCCCCTCGTCCACCGGCGTGGACGATGCTGGCCCCGGCCCGCGGGGAGTCGAAGAAGCCGGCTTCCGCGCCTCGACCTTCGGCGCGGCGGGCTTGTCCGGCTTCTTCTCCGGCTTCTTGCCGAAAATCGAGAAAACCAAGGCGAATCAGCGCTCTGAGATAACAACGGCCCGAGCGGGCCGCCCACCCTTCTACCACAAGCACGCCAGTCGCGGCAAACCCCGGGAATCAAATGCGGGGCGTTTGCCGCAAGAAGCGTGCACGTCGCATCATGGGCGAAGACCGAGCCGGCGCGCGGTCGGCATTAATCCTCACGCCATGACCCGGGCGCGCCGCTCCGCGAACGCCGCGACCACGCCCGCGATCGCGATCGCCCACACGATCGCCGGACCGGAGGGGGCGTCGAACAGGGCCGACGCGACGAGCCCGAGCGCATAGCCCGCGACCGCGACCGCGTACGCCTTGGGCATCCGGCCCCGCACCGCGTAGCGCGTGGCGAGCGCCGGGACGATCAGCGTCGCGAACACGAGGAAGATGCCGACGAGCTGCACCGAGATCGTCACGGCACACGCGAAGAGCACGTAGAAGACCCCGCTGCCGCGCCGCGCGCCGCCCGCGAACCACGCGACGAGGATCGCGGCGCTCGCCACCGCGGGCACGGCGAGCGAGCCGAAGCTCACCCAGAGGATCTGCCCCGAAAGCAGATCTCGAAGGCTCTCGCCGCCGTGCGGGTGGTGGGCGAGCACGAGGATCGCAGCGGTCGCCGCCAGCACGAACGCGACGCCGATCAGCGCCTCCTGGAGCTCCGGCCAGCGCTTTTCGGTCCAGTTCAGGACGCCTGCGCCGCCGAGTGCGGCCGCAAAAGCGGCGAGCTGCACCGCCGCGCCGCGCGCCTCGAAGCCCGCGTAGTCGGCGACGACCACGCCGAGCGCAGCGATCTGCGCCACCGCGAGGTCGATGAACACGATCCCCCGCGCGAGCACCCGCATCCCGAGCGGTACGTGCGTCGCCCCAACGATGAGGCCCGCGGCAAGCGCGGGCAGGAGAATACCCGCATCGAGTGCGCCGACGTTCATTTCAGCGCCCCGAGCAGACGCGCGATGGTGTCGGCGAACAGGCCGTAGAGATCGCGCGCCTCGCTGGTGCCGCCGACCGTGAACGGGACGACAACCACCGGTGCCCGCGCGCGCTCCGCGAGCCAGTCGGCGGCCCGCCGGTCCTGGAAGGGCGTGATCACGATGAGCCGTGGCGGGTCTTTTCGGGTGCGCTCGAGGAGCAGCGCCAGATCGCCGGCTGCGGGCGCGATGCCGGGCCTCGGCTCGAGCGTGCCGTCGTTGACCATGCCGAGCCAGGCGTACAGGTAGGTCATGTCGAGGTGGGAGGAGACGGTCTTCACCCCGCGGAGCGGCGCCGCCTCGCGCTGCCACCCCGCGATCGCGTCTCGCCACCGCGCCTGGAAGGCCTCGCCGCGACCGCGATAGGTGTCCGCATTCGCGGGATCGATCGTCGCGAGCCGTTCGACGACCACGACTGCGACGCGTGCGATGTTGCGGGGGTCGTACCAGATGTGCGGGTTTCCAGCGGGGTGCACGTCGCCGAGGGAGCGGTCGAGCACCTTCGGCACTTCGAGCAGGCTCACGTGGTCTGCCGCGAGCAGATGGCCAGGCGCGCCGGGCTGAATGCCCGGATTGCCCGCCTGGCGCAGCACGAGCGGCAGCCATCCGATCTCGAGCTCGGCGCCGGTGCACACGAGAAGCGAGGCGGTTCGCGCCCGCGCTAGCAGGCTCGGTCGCGCCTCCACACGATGGGGATCCTGGAGCGCGGTCGTGGCGGTGTAGACGCGCGCCTTGTCCCCGGCGATCTCCGCCACGAGCGCGCCCCACACGGGTTCGCAGGCGAAGACGTCGACGTCGGCGCGTGCGAGCCCGGCGGCCGTCATGAGCACCGCGGCGACGCATGCGCGGACCAGTTCGTTGAGAGTCGGTTTCACTGTAGCCTCCATCGTCCAGAGCGGTTGCATGACATAGCTCCAAGATCCCTCGGTCAGTGGTCAGGGGCTGCCGGGAGGAGCCGTCCCTCCGACCACCTTGCCAGTTGCGTCATCCTCGACCCAGATCCAGAACCGGTTGCTGCCATTCACCTGTTCGCGGGCATGTGCCCGGTAGGTGTGCCCCGCCTCGGCCCGGAAACTGACTTGCGCCCCGGCGATCGAGTTGTTGCAGGGCATGGAACCGCCGCTGCAAAGAAACACATAGAAGAGGCCTGTTTGATCCCCGGGCGGGACTTCGATGTCCGAGCGCAGGCGCCAGCGAGGCTCGACACCGTTGACCGAGACGAGCTCCACGTAACCGCCCCGATAAATCTCCCCCCACCGGCCGGCCTTGACCACCGACGTGTGATCCGTTGCCTTGGGCTCTTCAAGGTACGCGCACCCCGAAAGGACTAGCAACGCAACGGCGACCCTGCCTGGCCAGAATGAATCGCTCATCGCCGGCCCCGTCCAGCCCAACAGGGTCATGAGGCGCGACAGGCTCAACAACGTCTTCATGTCGATCCTTTCGCTCAATCCATTGTGAGTCGCGCGCTGCGAGCGTCAGAACTTGTGCCCGCCATGCGTGCCGAGGCTCAGGATGTACTGCAGGAACCACTGGTTGTCGGTGATGCCCACCTGCGACTTGTCCTGGTTGTATTGCAGGCGGAAGCGGCTGAATTCGGACGGGCCCCAGTCGATCATCGCGCTCCAGCGCTTGGGCGTGAAATCCGGCGGCGCCAGGCCCGGCGCGCCGGCGAGCCCGGAACCGAGGTCGTACGATCCCTCGGAGAGCTGGTCATAGCGCAGTCCGACCCGCCAGTAGGGATGGAACTGGTACACGCCTTGTACGTACCAGCCGGACTGGTTGGCGGTGAACGGGCCCATGTCCGCGCCCGACGTGACCGTGCCGCTGAGACTGCGGTGCATCCACTCCGCTGCGAGCTTGAAGTTCCGATAAGTGGGATCGCCGTTTGGCGCCCATTTGTAGACGAAGTCGAGACCCCAGAGCTTGTTGTACCCACCGGTGAGCGTATTGGTGACGCCAGTGAAGTCCAGGGCCGCGAGGGGCTGGTCGGTCACCTGATTCTTGGCCTGCATCCACCAGATGCCGAACCGATAGCTGCTGCTCACGCCGATGTCGTCGCCCAGATGGGCGAACAGCGTCCAGGTCTGGAAGCCGTTGCTGTTGTGGTCGCTGTCCGGGAAGGGAAACTCGACCGGCTTGCCGCCCTCGGCGCCGAACTCGAGATAGACGGGGAGCGGCGCGATCCAACTCGCGCGGAGCCCGTCGATCTTGAAGTTCACGCCGAGGAACGATTGCTGCACGAGCGCAGCGTCCTGGAAATCCCAGGCGTGCCTGTGGATCGAGTTCCAGTAGCCGATCCCGGAGAAGTATCGAGCGCCCGTGACCGTCAGGCCATGGCCGAGCGCAGTAGTCTGGAAGTAGGCTTCTTCCACCTCCGTCGCGCCCTCTTCGATCGACAGCGTCACTTGGCCGAAGAACAAGTGGTCGACGTTGGCCGACATGGTGATTTCGGTCTCGCCGAGATCGAAGCCGCGCGAAGGTAGGCCGAGATCACCCGGCCCCAGGAAGCCCGTTACGCTGCGTGCGGCGGGGTTCTGGTTGGAGTTGTAGTACCCGCCCTGCAGAACCAGCGAGATGGCCGGGTTGAACGCGCTCGCCGAGGCTGGCGGCTTCGGACCCGCCCCCTGCGACGCCGCCTCCGCGCTTTGCTTCGCCTCGCCAGCAGTGCTCTGCGCCTGGGTGGCGGTGCTTTGCGCCTTCGCTGCGGCCTCCTCTGCTGCCTTGAGCTGCTTTTCCAGCGCGCGGATGCGCGCATCGTAGCTGTCCTTCAACTCCTGAATCTCTTTCCGGATGTCCTCCAGTTGTTGATTGGTCTGCGCCCGGATTCCTGCGGGCAGCACCAGTGCGAGCGCGGCGGCGCCCGACATGACGTACGCTTTGAGCATGACATGCCCCTTTGCCTCGACGGTCGACGAGTCCGCACGCCCGCGGCGCAGCGACGCGCGGCGGACGTGCGAGCCGGTGATGTCAGGCGGGGAGCGGGGGTGCGCGGCTCGCGAAGCGAGTCAGCGCAAGGGGAGCAAGGAGTGGATCGGGGGGCGCGGGTCCGACGAAGTGGTCCTGCGGCGCTGCGGCGGACAGCGGGTCGCTCGACGCGACCGCTCCGCCCGCGCCGGCGACGAACGCGACACAGACTTCCGGAGCGTGGTCGGGCGGAACGCCGCCGTCATGCCCGTACAGCGCCTCGTCGAGGTGCGAAAGCGCGTGGGCGTAGACGCCGTGCTGCGCGACGACAAGCGCGGCGGCGAGAAAGAGCCGGGCGAGCCGCTGCCGCATCGCGCGGCGACTACTTGGCGGTTGTGGGGACGGCGTCGGTCAGACGGTAGTACAGCCCGTTCGGGTCATCCTTCAGGACCGCCAGCTTGCCGGTGAGAACCACCGGCTCGAACGTGTACTTGACCGCGGTCTTGGCGCGGACCTCGACCAGTGCCTCCGGTCCGCCAGGCAGGCAAAACGCGCAGGTCACGGGCATCGCCGACAGCACGAAGTGCTTCTGCTTGTCGCCCATCTCGAGCGGCATCATGAAGCCCTGCAGTTTCACCTCGGTCGCGTTGAGCTTCAGCACGCCGTCGGCGAACTGCGGCACGACCCGGTCCTTCACCTTGACCGGCTCCACCTGCGCGAGCGTCCGCCACGAGACGACGCCCTTGAGCTCGGGCAGCGACTGCAGGAACTCCGGCGGAATCGGCGAGCCGAGCTGGGGTTGCTCCGGCTGGCTCGGGGGACCCTGGCCGAACGCCGCGGCCGGAACGACGCCGAGCGATATCGCGAGCGCGAAGGCCAGCCGGTTCATGGTTGTCTCCTAGGGTGTCGCTAGTGTAGGCCAATCCGCGGCAAGCGTGCAGGCCTTAGTGCCGGTGGCGCATCCCGCAGTACTTGCCAATGCCGACCCCCTTGCATTCCCTCTGGAGTTGGTCGTGGCACTCGTTCTCGGGCTTTCCGGCCTCCAGGCATTTCGCCGCATTCTCGTGCACTTGTGCGATCTGGCGGTGAGCGGCGATGTCCTTCTTGACGTCCTCGGGGTTGGGCTTCTTCTCTTGCGCCAGCACCGGGGTCACGGCGAGCAGCAGCGCAGAGGCGAGACGGATGAGCTTCATGTGAACCCCTCGTGACAGGACTCAGCCTTGCGCAAGGGTAGTGGCGATGTCGGTGCGGTAGGCCCGCCACGCCGGCACGAGCCCCGCGACGAATCCCACCGCGACGGCGAGCGCGACAAGCCACAGCTCGGCGCCGAGCCATGTCGCACCGGTGATGCTCGCTTGCTTCTCCGCGGCCAGCATCCCCCCGACGGCTTCGGCGGCGAGATGCCCGAGCGCGAGGCCGATCGCGGCGCCGACGAGCGCGAGCACGACCGCCTCGAGCAGCACGAGCCGCAGAAGCTTGCCGGACGACGCGCCGAGCATCCGCATGACCGCGAGGTCGTAGCGGCGCTCCTCCATCGCGTTGTAGAGCGCGATGAAGATCGACAGCCCGGCAGCGGCGATGAGCAGCAGGGCGAACGCACGCAGCACATCGACGCCGACGCCGATCATCCGGAAGAGGCGGGCGCTCTCGTACGCGGGCGAAGCCGCCTGGAGCGCGGTCGTCGAATTGATCAGGCGCGGCAGCGTCGCCGCCGCGATCGGCGTGGCGTACTGGATGAGGAGCGCGGTGATCTCCTGCTCGTCCTCGCGCAAGCTGGCGAGCACCTCCTTCGGGTCTTCGTGCTTCCCCGGCATGACGTGCACGAACCATACGCTCTCGATGTTGCACAGCACGAGCCGGTCGAGCACGGTGCCCGTGGGCCTCAGGACGCCGACCACTTTGTAGGCCGCGTCCCCGTGTTCCTCGCCGCCCTCCCCATAGCCGTGGGCGCCGACAAACTGGTCGCCGACGCCCAGGCCCGTGCCGGCGGCGGTTTCCGCCCCCAGCACCGCCTCCATCGGTGCCTGCCAGAGGCGGCCTGCGCCGAGCTCGGCGGCGTAGTGCGTGACGTAGTCGTGCGTCGTCCCGACGACGCGAAATCCCCGGAAGCTGTCGCCGAGCGCGAGCGGGATCGCCTTCTGGATCGCGCGGTTCTGCGCGAGCTGCTTCGCCTCCTTGAGCGGGATGTTGCCGGTCGGTGCGTCGACGTGGAACACCGCGGAAAGAATGAGCTGCATGGGACTGCCTTTCGCGCCGACGACGAGATCGATCCCGCGCGCATCCCGCCCCATGCGCTCCTCGACCTGGTGGGTCGCGAGCAGCACCAGCACGACCGTGCCGACGCCGAGCGCGAGGAGCACCAGGTTCAACACCGTATTCAGCGGTTTCGCCTTGAGATAGGCGAGGCTGAGCCGGGCCAGGTTCATAGCTGGATGCGCTTCTCGAACCGCGCGCGCACCCGCTGGTCGTGGGTCGCGACGACGAGGGTCGCGCCGCAGGCCGCGGCCTGGGACTCGAGGAGCTCCACCGCCTGGGCGCAGTGCGCATCGTCCAGGTTCGATGTCGGCTCGTCGGCGAGGATGAGGCTCGGCCGGTTGATCACCGCCCGCGCGAGCGCGACGCGCTGCGCCTGCCCGTGCGAGAGCTCGGCCGGCCGCGCCCGCGCCCGCTCCGCGATCCCCAACGCGCCGAGCACCTCGGCCACGCGCGCGCGATCCTGGGCGACCCCGGCGAGGTACTGGGCGAGCAGCAGATTCTCGTCGACGCCGAGGCTGGGGATGAGATGCAGCTTCTGCGGCACGAAACCGATGCGGCGCCCGCGGAAGCGGTCGAGCGCGGCGCCGGAGAGCGCGCCGAGGTCCTGCCCGTCCACCGCTACGCGTCCGGTGCTCGGCCGCAGCAGCCCGCCGACGATGCCAAGCAGCGTCGTCTTCCCGCTCCCGGAGGCGCCGAGCACCAGCCACCGCTCCCCGGCCTCGGCCCGCCACCGGTCGAGCGCGAGCACCTGCCGGTCACCGTAGCGGTAGCGGAGGCCTTCGATCGAGATCATATGGATTTGAATCCACGGCCTGCGCTGTGCTTGCCGCGACAGGCCGCCTCATTGCGGTGCGGCTCCGCGCGCGTTGAGCGTCGCGACAGCGTACGCTCCAACGCGCGCAGTTATTCCGTCGCCCATCGAGGGCGACGGAATAACGCTTACTCGCCGTACATCTTCTGCTTCTGCTCGCGCCGCTGCTGCGCCTCGACCGACAGCGTCGCGGTCGGCCGGGCGAGCAGCCGCGGGATGCCGATCGGCTCCCCGGTCTCCTCGCACCAGCCGTAGCTGCCGTCGTCGATCCGCGCGATCGCCTCGTCGATCTTCTTCATGAGCTTGCGCTCGCGGTCGCGAGTGCGGAGCTCCAGCGCGTGCTCCTCCTCGACAGTCGCGCGGTCGGCGGGATCGGGGTGGGTGTCGCTCTCGCGCAGGTGCTCGGAGGTCACGTCCGCGTTGGCGAGCAGCTCCTCCTTCATCCGGTGCAGCCGGTCCTTGAAGAACGCGAGCTGCGTCGGGTTCATGTACTCGGCCTCCGGCATCTTGAGCACCTGCTCCTCGGTGGGGAGCACGGGCTTGCCGTTCGGGCCGCTGGATTTCTTCACTGGGCTTTGACGAGGCATTGCTCCAATCCCTCAATGAAAACGTCCTTCGGGAGGTTGCGGCCGATAAACACCATCGCGCTCGTGCGCGGCTCGTCCGCGCCCCACGGCCGCCCCAGGTCGCCGCCCATCAGCATGTGCACGCCCTGGAAGACGACCCGGTTCGGATTGTCCTTGAGGCTGAGGACGCCTTTGTACCGCAGCATCTCGTTGCCGTAAACCTGGATCATCGACGACAGGAACTCCTCCAGCTTCCCGCCGTCGAGCGGCCGGTCGGCGCGGAACACGAACGACTGCACGTCGTCGTCGTGATGGTGGTGGTCCGCGGCGAGGAACTCGGGGTCGATCTCGAGGATCGCGTTGAGGTTGAACCCGCGGATGTCCAGGATGTCCTCGAGCGGCGTCTCGCCGAAGTGCGCCCGCTTGATCGGCGCGCGCGGGTTCATCCTGACCAGCCGCTGGCGCAGCGCCTCGGCCTCGGCATCGGTCACGAGGTCGGTCTTCGAAAGGAGGATCCGGTCGGCAAAGCCGACCTGCTCCTGCGCCTCGTGGAACTCGTCGAGCTGCCGCGGCGCGTGCTTCGCGTCGACCAGGGTGATCACGCTGTCGAGGAGGTAGTACTCGCCGACCTGGTCGTCGAGGAAGAAGGTCTGCGCGACCGGCCCCGGATCGGCCATCCCGGTGGTCTCGATGATCACGCGCTCGAACTGGAGCTCGCCCGCGTCGCGCTTGTCCTTGAGCGTGGCGAGGATGCGGATCAGATCGCCGCGCACGGTACAGCAGAGGCAGCCGTTGTTCATCTCGATGATCTGCTCGTCCCCGCCTGGCTCCACCAGCAGCGCGTTGTCGATCCCGGCCTCGCCGAACTCGTTCTCGATCACCGCGATGCGCCGGCCGTGGCGCTCGCGGAGGATCCGGTTGAGGAGCGTCGTCTTGCCGGCCCCGAGGAACCCGGTCAGGATCGTCACCGGCACCATCTGCTGCTCGGACATCCATTCTCCTCGGCAGCGCGCGTCATGCGAGCCCGCCACGAGCGGCGGATTCTATCGGCGCGGCGTGGCCTCTGCAACGGCGCGGCCGAGGGGTCGCGTGGCGCGGCGCAACGAGGCAAGATGTCACACTTCCGGCGCGCGCGGAGCGCCGGGCACGTAAGGGACAACCCTGCCGTCAGACGATTGGAGAGGGACAGGAGGCCCGATGGACGCCGCCGACCGAAGTGTTCGCGCCCGGCTCGGGCGCCGTGCGTTCGTCCGCGCGCTCGGCGCGGGCCCGGTGCTCGCGCTGCTGGGGCCGCTCCCCGCGCGGGGTCAGGGGAGCGACCAGATCCGGGACCTCAAGGGCGACGTTCGCGTCAACGGTCGGCCGGCCGACCGGAAGTCGGTGATCCGCCCCGGCGACACCATTGCGACGGGAAGCGATGGCTACGTGGTCTTCGTCCTCGGGCAGGACGCGTTCATGCTGCGCGGCCGCAGCGAGCTCAAGCTCGAGGGTGGTGCGTCGAGCGTTCTGGTCGATGCGCTGCGTCTCGTCACCGGCGCACTCGGCGCGGTGTTCGCGAGGGGCCGCTCCCGCACGATCTACGCCCCCACCGCGACTGCCGGAATCCGCGGGACCGGCGTCTATCTCGAAGCCCGCAGCGAAGGTACGTACTTCTGTACCTGCTACGGCGCCGTGTCCCTCGCTGCGGCCGACGACGCGCAGGCCCGCGAGTTCACCCTCGCCGGGCGTCACACCGCGCGAATCGTCAGCCCGCGCGGTGCGGGCGCCCCGCGCCTTACGCCCGCACCGTTCGAGGGCCACACCGACGCGGAGATGGACGCGCTCGAGCGAGCCGTGGGACGCCGCTCGCCGCTCATCACCCCTCGCTAGCGCGGCGCGACGGGCGCCTCGAGCTGGTGCCCGGTGGTCCCGGGTTCCGCGGGATCGGCGGTCTGTGCGCCCGACACGACTGCAAACGCGAGCACCGCGGCGATCGCGAGGCGTTCGATGAATCGCAGCATCGTCCCTCCGGCACTCGGCATTGAAGCGACGATCTTACGGGGAGCCCCGCGCCCGCGATGCCAACCGTTACCGCTTTTCGAGCACGAGGCCCTTCAGATACTCCCCTTCCGGGAAGGCGAGCGTGACGGGGTGGTCGTCGTCCGCCTGCAGCCGCTCGAGCAGGCGGACGTCCGCGCCGGCGTCGGCCGCGGCGCCGGCGACGATCTTCTGGAACAGCTCGGGCGAGACCCCGCCCGAGCACGAGAACGTCGCGAGGAGGCCCGCAGGCCGGAGCAGCTTCAGCGCGAGCAGATTGATGTCCTTGTAGGCACGCGCCGCCCGCTCGGCGTGGGCGGCGGTCGGCGCGAACTTCGGCGGATCGAGCACGATCAGATCGAACGCGCGACCCCCGTCGCGGAGCTTCCGCAACGCCGCGAACACGTCGGCCTCGAGCCAGTCCACGGCGAACCCGTTGCGCCGCGCGTTCTCCCGCGCGAGCTCGAGGGCGGCTGCCGAGCTGTCGATCGAGAGCGCGGAGTGAGCGCCCCCTGCGAGCGCGTTCAACGTGAACCCGCCCGTGTAACAGAAGCAGTTGAGCACGTCGCGTCCGGCGGCGAACGTCCGGATCCGGTCGCGATTCGCGCGCTGGTCGAGATAGAAGCCGGTCTTCTGCCCGTGCGCGACGTCGACGACGTACCGGATGCCGTGCTCGGTGATCGTGAGCGTCGGTGCGGCCGCCGCGCCGCGAATCGGACCCGAGCGCGGCGGCAGTCCCTCGAGGCCGCGCACCTCGAGATCGGACCGCTCGTAGGCGGCGCCGCAGCCGGTGGCCTCGAGCACCGCATCGACGATCGTGTCCCGGAACCGTTCGGCGCCCGCGGACGCGAACTGGAACACGACGGCGTCGGCGTAGCGATCACACACCACGCCGGGCAAGCCGTCGGCTTCCGCGTGCACGAGCCGCATGGCGTCGGTCGTGGCCGCCAGGCCCGCGCGCCGCGCGATCGCTGCCGCGACCCGTGCGCGCAGGAACGCGTCGTCGATCGACGCCTGCTCGTCCCAGATCCACACGCGCGCGCGAATCTGCGAGCTCGGGCTGTAGGCCGCCCACGCGAGGAACGCGCCGTCGGCCGCGCGAATCGCGACCGTCGCGCCGAGCTCGGGCTCGCCGACGACGCGCCCGATCGCCCCGGAGAACACCCACGGATGCCGGCGCAGCAGCGATTTCTCGCGGCCGGGCTTGAGGACGAGCGCCGGCGCGCCGGCGTCAGGCCGGCGCGCCATACGCGCGCTCCACCGTCGCGCGAGCGCCGTGCTCACGGAGGCTCGCGAGCGACCGCCCGACCGCCTCGACGAACGTCGCCTGCCGCGGGAGATCGTCGCCGAAGACTTCGCGCACCGCGAGATACGCGTCGGCGAGCGCCCGCGGCTCGGGACCGTAATCGCGCGCGATCGCGGCGAGCTGCGCCGCAAGCGGGTCACGCACGTCGATCGTCGCGCCACGCTCGTCCCGGCCGCTGACATAGCGCATCCAGGCGGCAACGGCCAGCGCGACGTGATCGCACGATCCGCCGGTCGCGAGCCGCGCTCGCGCGGTGTTGAGCAGTCGTTGCGGCAGCTTCTGGGAGCCGTCCATCGCGATCTGCCAGCAGCGGTGCTTGAGGGCCGGATTCGCGAACCGCTCCAGCAGCCGCGCCTGGTACCCCGCGAGATCGACGCCCGCCGGGAGCGCGAGCGTCGGCGCCGAATCCTCGCGCATCAGGCGGGTCGCGAACCGGACGAACGCCGGCGCCCGCATCACTTCGGAGATATGCTCGAGCCCCGCGAGGTAGCCGAGGTAGGCGAGCGCCGAGTGGCTGCCGTTGAGGAGCCTGAGCTTCATCTCCTCGAACGGCGCGACGTCGCGGACGAGCTCCGCTCCCGCACGCTCCCACGCCGGCCGCGCCGCCGCAAAGCGATCCTCGATCACCCACTGCGTGAACGGTTCGCAGGCGACTGCCGCGGCGTCCCGCACGCCGAGCCGCGCCGCGGCTTCGTCGAGGTCCGCCGCCGTGGTCGCGGGCACGATCCGATCGACCATCGCGCACGGGAACGCCACGTTCCTCTCGATCCAGCCGAGCCGGGCGGGATCGATCCGCTGCACGTACTCGCGCACGAGGCCCTCCACCGTGTGCCCGTTCGAAGGCAAGTTGTCGCAGCAGAGGACGGTGATCGGGCCCGCGCCGGCGCGTTCCCGCGCCGCGAGCCCGGCCGCGACCAGACCGATCGTCGTCTCCGGCCGCGCCGGCTGGGCAAGATCGCGCGCGAGACCGGGATGATCGGCGAGCAACCGGTGCGTCGCCGGGTCGTGGCAGTAGCCCTTCTCGGTGACGGTCAGCGTGACGACCTGCGTCGCGAGGGCGGCGAAGACGCGCCGGACCTCGTCGCGGTCGTCCGCGAGGAAGAGGCACCGCGACAGCGCGCCGATCACGCTGGCGCGCGTCCCCGCCGCGCCACGCTCGAGGACGCTGTAGAGCCCGCCCTGCGGCTGCAGGCGATCGCGCACCTCGGGCGACTGCAGGCTCACGCCGACGATGCCCCAACGCGGGTCGTCGCCAAGGACCGCCTCCGTGTACACCGCCTGGTGCGCGCGATGGAACGCGCCGAGGCCGAGATGCAGGATGCCGGCGGCGACGCGCCGCCGGTCATAGCGCGGTCGAGCGACGTCTGCGGGGAGGCTCGCGAGCGTTTCCGGCGTAAGGCGCGCAGCGCTCATCCGCGGTGAGTCCCGCGCTCAAAGCTTGTAAGCGCGCTTCGCGAGCCCGTATGCGAGCTCCCGCGCCAGCTCGTGCGCCTCGTCCTCCTCGATGCGGTGATCGCAGACGAGCTCGGCGAGGTAGGCGCAGTCGACCCGCCGCGCGACGTCGTGGCGCGCCGGGATCGAGAAGAACGCGCGGGTGTCGTCGTTGAACCCCACCGTGTTGTAGAACCCGGCGGTTTCGGTGACGAGCTCGCGGTAGCGGCGCATGCCCGCGGGCGAATCGAAGAACCACCACGCCGGCCCGAGCCTGAGGCAGGGGTAGTGCCCCGCGAGCGGCGCGAGCTCGCGGCTGTACGCCGTCTCGTCCAGCGTGAAGACGATCACCGTCAGCCGCGCCTCGTTGCCGAACCGGTCGAGCAGGGCTTTCAGATCGCGCACGTAGTCGGTGCAGGTCGGGATGTCGGCGCCCTTGTCGCGCCCGAACGCCGCATGGACGCCCGGGTTGTGGTTGCGGAGCGAGCCGGGATGGATCTGCATCACCAGCCCGTCGTCGAGGCTCATGCGCGCCATCTCGGTCAGCAGCTGGCCGCGGAAGGCTTCCGCTTCTCCGGGAGTGCAGTCGCCGCGCAACGCCTTGGCGAAAAGCTGCTCGCACTCGCGGCGCCCCAGATCGGACGTGCGCGCCGTGAGGTGCCCGTGGTCGGTCGAGGTCGCGCCCATCCGCCTGAAATACTCGCGGCGGTTCGCGAGCCCCTTCAGGTACCCGCCCCACGTCGCCGTGTCCTCGCCGGTGAGCTCGGCGAGCTTCGCCACGTTCGCCCTGAACCCGTCGAACTCGGGGTCGACCACCGGGTCCGGGCGATAGGCGGTGATGACCCGTCCCTGCCATCCGCTCGCCCGGAGCTTCTGATGATGGGCGAGCGGGTCGAGCGGCGATTCGGTGGTGGCGATCACCTCGATGTTGAAGCGCTCGAAGAGCGCGCGCGGGCGGAACTCCGGCCGCGCGAGCTGCGCCGCGATGTGGTCGTAGACGGCGTCCGCGCTCCGCGCGTCGAGCCGCTCCCGGACGCCGAGCACGTCGTGGAACGCGTGGTCCAGCCAGATCCGGGTCGGCGTGCCGCGGAAGAGATGGAAGTTCTCGGCGAACAGCCGCCAGATCTTCCGCGAGTCCGTCTCCACCGGCGCGCCGTCGCGGCGCGGAATGCCGAGCCGCTCGAGCGCGATCCCCTGGCTGTAGAGCATCCGGAACACGTAGTGATCCGGCTGGATGAAGACCGTCGCCGGATCGGGGAACGGTTCGTCGTCGGCGAACCACTGCGGATCGGTGTGGCCATGCGGGCTCACGATCGGCAGGTTCCGCACGCGCTCGTAGAGCCGGCGTGCGACCGCGCGCTCGGCGGGGCCGGGCGGAAAGAGCCGGTCCGGATGAGGATTGAGCGGGTTGGGGCCGGCGCGCTCCATCAAAGCCCTTCAACGCAAAGACGCGGAGACGCAAAGAATACCTTCAACCGAAGATCCTTTGCGCCTTTGCGTTGTGGTCAGCGCTCAGACGATGCCGAGGAGCCCGAGCACGGCGCCAAGGGCGATCAGCCAGAGCGGATGCAGCTTGGTGGCGATCACCACGGCCGCGGTGAAAGCCGTGAGCGCATAGGCAGCCGCCGTCTCGTCGGCGGCCCGCGTGATGAGATAGGCCGCGGCCAACATCAGGCCGACGGTCACCGGGGCGAGCCCGCGCTGGATCGCCTTGCGCCAGTGCGCGTCGCGAGAGCGCTCCCACACTCTCGCAAACGCATAGGTGAGCACGCTCGTCGGGACCGTCATCGCGACGGTCGCGACCGCGGCGCCCGCGAGCCCGGCGACTTGCCAGCCAATGAGGCTCACCACCAGCACGTTGGGGCCCGGTGCCGCCTGGGCGAGCGCGAAGAGATCGGCGAAGGTCGCCGCGGTCATCCACCCGTGGTTGTCGACGACCATGCGCTGCATCTCCGGCAGCACCGCGATCCCGCCCCCGACCGCGATCAGGGAAAGGAGCCCGAAGTCGAGCGCGAGCTGGGCGAGCGGGCTGTCGGTCACCGGACGCTCCGCCAGATGGCGGCGACCGACAGCGGCGCGACGACGCCCAGCACCGCGAGCAGCGGGAACCGCGCGAGCGCGATGCCGCCGAACGCGGCGCCCGCGACGATCACGGCGCTCCAGCGGGTGAGGCCGGTGCGCGCCATCTTGAGCGCCATTGCGACGAGCAGTCCCGCCGCGGTCGCCGACACGCCGCGGATCGTCGCCTCGACCGCCGGCACGTGGCCGTAGGTCGTGTACAGCGCGCCGAGCGCGACGACGATCGCGAACGGCGCGGCCATGAGCCCCACGACCGCCGCCAGCGCGCCGCGCACGCCGTGGAAGCGGGAGCCGACGGTGACGGCGACGTTCACGATGTTCGGGCCGGGCAGGAACTGGCACAGGCTCAGGACGTCGGTGAACTCGTCGGGCCCGAGCCAGCGCCGCTCCTCGACGAGCATGCGCCGCGCCCAGGGCAGCACGCCGCCGAAGCCCGACACCCCGACGCCGAAGAAGCCGCCAAACAGCTCGCGTAGGGTGGGCGGCGGCGGGGCGTCCATGCTTTCAGCGCTTCTTCTTGGCGCGCGGGTGAGCCGCGTCGTACACCTTCGCGAGATGCTGGAAGTCCAAGTGGGTGTACACCTGCGTGGTCGAGATGCTCGCGTGGCCGAGCATCTCCTGGACCGCCCGCAAATCGCCGGAGGACTGCAGCACGTGCGAGGCGAACGAGTGGCGCAGCATGTGCGGATGAACGCGCCGCCCGAGCCCGGCGCGGAGCGCCCACCGGCCGAGCCGCTGACGCACGACGGCCGGGTTCACGCGCTCGCCTCGGGCGCCGACGAACAGCGCCGGCTCGCCGACCCGGGCGACCTGCGCGCGCGCCGCGAACCAGGCGCCGAGCGCCGTACGTGCCTTCGCGCCGACCGGGACGGTACGCGTCTTCCGGCCCTTGCCCGTCACGGTGATCTCCCCGTCGCGCAGCACGCCGGAGACGTCGGCAACCTCCAGGCTCACGAGCTCCGCGAGCCGCAGGCCTGACGAGTAGCAGAGCTCGAACATGGCCCGGTCGCGCACCTCGAGCGGGCCCCGCGCGGCGTGGTCGAGGAGCGCCTGCGTCTCATCGGGGGCTAGCGCCTTGGGCAGCGCCTTCGGCACCTTCGGCGCGCGCACGCCCGCGCACGGATTCGCCGCCAGACCGTGATCGCGCGCGAGCCAGCGGAAGAACCCGCGCCACGAGGACAGCAGCCGCGCGATCGTGCGCCCGGTCAGACCCCGCGCGCGCAGCTTCGCGACGGCGCGCCGTACGTGGTGGGACTGCATGGCCGCCGGCTCGACCGCGGGCGTCGCGGCGAGGAGCTCCGCGAGACCGCGCCCGTACGCCGCACGGGTGGCCGCCGACAGGCGGCGCTCGACGGAAAGGTGATCGAGGTACCCGGCGACCAGCGCGGCGCGCGGGTCCCCGGTCATGTCAGACGAACCGGAGCAGCGCCCCGCTCACCATCTCGCCGATGCGCTTGAGGTAGAGCGTCCCCATCTCGGGGTAGAAGCGCGCGCTGTCCTCGGCCGCGAACGCGAGCATGCCGAAGGTCTCGTCGAGCTCGCGCAGCGGCATGAACGCCATCGACCGGAGGTGCGGCCCGGCCTCGCCGAACCAGCCGGCCGCCTCGAAGTGCGCGTTCGGGCCGCAGAACGGCGCGTCGAGCTTCGCGGCGAAGTCGCGGAGCTCCGCGCTCACCGGCTCGAACTCGGCCCGCTCGCCCGCGCCGCGCCACAGCCGCAGCGAGGCGTGGGGGATGGCGAAGTCCTCGCGCAGGTTGTAGTAGAGCTCGTGCAGCGCGGTCTGCAGGGTGCGTGCGGAGAGCAGCGCCACCGCGAGCCGGTGCACCTTCTCGCTGATGACGTCGTTCTCCTCGCCGAACTGGATCAGCTCGGCGAGCTTGCCCTCGAGCGCCCTCGCCTTCTCGCGAAGCGCCACGACCTGACGGTCGGAGAGCGGGATCGCGGACCCGCCGTGCGGGTGCGGCACGTGGACCTGGGAGAGGACCTCGGCGTAGTCCTCGAAAAAGACCGGGTTCTCCTGCAGCCAGCGGGCGACGTCCTCAGCCTTGAGTGCGCTCAATCTCGATCTCTCCCTCGAACACCGTCTCCGCAGGCCCGGTCATGTAGACCGGATTGTCCGCGCCGCTCCAGCGAATCGTCAATTCCCCGCCGCGCGTCGCGACCGTGACCGGCGAGTCGAGGAGCCCCAGGCGGATGCCGGCGACGACCGCAGCGCATGCGCCGGTGCCGCACGCGAGCGTCTCGCCGGTGCCGCGCTCGTAGACCCGGAGCCCGATGCGCGAGCGGTCAAGGACCTGCATGTAGCCGGCGTTCACCCGCTGCGGAAACCGCGGATGGCTCTCGACCAGGGGTCCCTGCGTCGCGACCGGCGCCGCCTCGAGGTCCGCGACCAGCTGGACCGCGTGCGGGTTGCCCATGGACACCACGACGACATGCGCGGTGCGGCCGTACACGTCGAGCGGCCACACGTCGATCGCTCGCGCGCCCGCCGCGAGCGGCGAGCTCGCCGGCAGCTCGCGCAGCGGCGCGAGCCCGGTGGCGTCGAAGGGGATCCGGGCGGGCTCAAACGCCGGCGGGCCCATGTCGACGCGCACCTGCCCGCCCTCCTCCAGCCGCGGCGTGATCACTCCCGAGCGCGTTTCAACGCGGATCTCGCGCTTGGTCGTGAGTCCCTTGTCGCGGACGAAGCGCACGAAGCAGCGCGCGCCGTTGCCGCACTGCTCGACCTCGCCGCCGTCGGCGTTGAAGATCCGGTAGCCGAAGTCGACTTCCGGCCGGCGCGGCCGCTCGACGACCAGGATCTGGTCCGCGCCGACGCCGAAGTGGCGGTCGGCGAGGCGCCGGAGCTCGGGCCCGGTGAGCTCGATCCGCTGCGAGATGCCGTCGAGCACGACGAAGTCGTTGCCGACGCCGTGCATCTTCGTGAACTTGAGCCGCATGCGTGCCCGCCGCGCCGGTGCGCTACCGGCCCCCCGCCACGCCCGCATCGCCGAGAATGCGATGCGAGATCACGAGCGCGAGCTCGAGCGCACGGCGCGCGTCCTGCCCGGTCGCGGCCGGGTGGTCGCGTCCCCGCACCGCGTCGACGAACGCCGCGAGCTCGGCCTCGAGCGAGTCGCCCTCGGGGTACTCGGCCCGCTCGAGCGCGATGCCGGGGATCAGCCCGCCGGTCGCGCCCGGGTCGGCGCGCGCGATGTCGACCGAGCGTTCCTGGAAGTCGATCGACATGTAGCAGTCGGGCTGGAACAGCCGGAGCTTGCGCGTCGACCTCGCGCTCACCCGGCTCGCCGTGACGTTGGCCACGCAGCCGTTGGCGAACTCGATGCGGGCGTTGGCGATGTCGATGCCCTTGGTGAGCACCGGCACCCCGTTCGCGCGGACCTCGGCGACCGGCGAGTCCACGAGCGACAGGATGATGTCAAGGTCGTGGATCATGAGGTCGAGCAGCACGTCGACGTCCGTGCTGCGCGGCTTGAACGGCGCGAGCCGCTCGCAGTTGATGTAGCGCGGCCCCGAGATCCGGTCGCGCACCGCGGCGAGCGCCGGATTGAACCGCTCGAGGTGCCCCACCCGGAGCACGACCCCGCGCTTCGCTGCCGCGGCAACCACGCGGTCGGCCTCGGCGAGCGTCGCGGTGAGCGGCTTCTCGATGAGCACGTGGATGCCCGCCCCGAGGAGCGCCTCCGCGACCTCCGCGTGCGCCTGGGTCGGGACGGCGACGGTCGCGACGTCGACGGCGCCGAGCACGTCACGGAAGTTGGTGATCGCGCGCGCGCCGGTCTTGGCCGCAACGGCCGCGGCGCGCGCCGGGTCGGTGTCGACGACGTACTCGAGCTTGACGCCCGGCAGCCGGGCGAGCTTGTCGGCGTGCCGGCTGCCGAAGTAGCCGACGCCGATCACCGCGGCACGGAGCGGGGTCATTGGCCTCCATTGTGTCGCAAACCCCGGTCGCCGGCACCGATCCCACTTCCGGAGTCGCAGCCTCCCACTGCTCGCCCACGCCGGGTGGGACGGTTGGGCAGAACATTGGGTAGGAGCGGCAGGCGGCCTCTGATAAAATCCGCGACCTTCGTCTTTCAGCCCGGAGCCCCGCGCATGTCGAGCTTTCTCTTCACGTCCGAGTCGGTCTCGGAAGGCCATCCCGACAAGGTCGCGGACCAGATCTCGGACGCGATCCTGGATGCGATCCTCGCGCAGGATAAAACGTCGCGGGTCGCCGCGGAGACGCTCTGCAACACCGGCCTCATCGTGCTCGCCGGCGAGATCACCACGCGCGCCAACGTCGACTACGCACAGGTCGCGCGCGGGGTCGTGAAGCGCATCGGCTACGACAACGCCGAGTACGGCATGGACTACCGCGCGTGCGGCGTGCTCATCAACTACGACAAGCAGTCGCCCGACATCGCGCAGGGCGTCGACGAGGGCAAGGGGCTCGACCTCGAGCAGGGCGCCGGCGACCAGGGACTCATGTTCGGCTACGCCTGCGACGAGACCCCGCAGCTCATGCCGCTGCCGATCTATCTCGCCCACCGGCTCGTGGAGCGCCAGTCGGAGGTCCGCCGCGACGGGCGGCTCCCCTGGATCGGCCCGGACGCGAAGTCCCAGGTGACGGTGCGCTACGTCGACGGCAAGCCCGACTCGATCGACACCGTGGTGCTGTCGACCCAGCACCTGCCGAGCGTCGAGCACAAGCAGCTCGCCGAGTCGGTGATCGAGGAGATCATCAAGCCGGTGCTCGCCAAGCCCCTCGTGAAGGGCGAGGTCAAGTACCTCATCAACCCGACCGGCCGGTTCGTGGTCGGCGGCCCGCACGGCGACTGCGGCCTCACCGGGCGCAAGATCATCGTCGACACGTACGGCGGGGCCGCGCCGCACGGCGGCGGCGCCTTCTCCGGCAAGGACCCCTCGAAGGTCGACCGCTCGGCGGCGTACGCGGCCCGCTACGCGGCGAAGAACGTCGTCGCCGCGGGCCTCGCCTCGAAGTGCCTCATCCAGGTCTCATACGCGATCGGCATCGCGCGCCCGACCAGCGTCTGGGTCACCACCTACGGCACCGGCAAGGTGCCGGACGAGAGAATCGCCGAGCTGGTGCAGAAGCACTTCGACCTGCGGCCGAAGGGCATCGTCCAGATGCTCGATCTCCTGCGGCCGATCTACGAGAAGACCGCGGCGTACGGCCACTTCGGCCGCGACGAGCCCGAGTTCACCTGGGAGCGGACCGACAAGGCCCAGGCGCTCGCCGCCGAGGCGGGGCTGAAGAAGCCGGCGAAGGCTCTGGCGTAGCCGGGGTTGGCCGGGCCCGCCGACTCGCTTATAATCGGCTCCCGCTGAGGAGCGTTGCAACCGGCCCGACCCGGCCGGCTTCTTC
>Ga0209342_10000972_pt1 | contig 32638 bp, 61 predicted proteins | sample RifCSP16_2_FD_184023 | JGI IMG/M metagenome (GOLD analysis project Ga0209342, IMG submission 184023) | Soil microbial communities from Rifle, Colorado - Rifle CSP2_sed 16_2 (SPAdes) (version 2) | ecosystem: Environmental > Terrestrial > Deep subsurface > Rock core/Sediment | place: Rifle...
CGGAAAATAGCTGCTCATCTCTTCCTCCTAGTGATCAGCCCACTGCGCGAACATGCTTACCCTGCCAGTGCCAATACCGCTGAGCCAATCAACGGTTGCTTGCAGATACCCATAGTTGGCGGAGATAATCGCAGAGCCGCTGTTGGCAGCCCCTGTGAACGCCCAGGCAGTGACGGGATACCAGCCCATCCCAGGATGCGGACTGGCGTGGAGCGTGCCGCCGAGACTGGCAGAGTTTGCGCTTGAGGTGACCGCCGTATGAATCCAATGGACCATCCCGACGCTGTTATCGTAGCCAGAGACAACCTGACCCCCCAGCGCTGTTCCGAGGGCGCTGGCTGAGAGCAATAGGAATCCACGATCGCTCACCGGTTACTCCACTGCGCGAAGAGTTGCCCCGTCGCATTGGCGGTGAAGGTCAGCGTTGCCATGAGGTGCCCGTAGTTGCCGCTGAGCATGGCGCTGTTCCGAAACACGGTGTTATTCCAGGCGAAGGCGCTAATCGGGAACCATCCCATACTAGGATGTGGGCTTCCCCACAGCGTTCCTGATCCAGTGCCGACGCCGCTCCAGTAGACCATGCCATTCCGGTAGGCGTATCCCGAGACAATGAGGGGCTGGCCAGCGGCATCGAATCCTGTGCCGCTGGCCGTTGCGCTCAGTAAGAGGAAGCCCCGTTCGGCCATGTGGCCGCCCTATGCTACGGTTGGCGCCGTCGAGCTCGAACTGAGATACCAGTATCGGTCGTCCGTGAAGCCGACGCCGAACCACACACGCACACGGTAGCGAAACACATCGGAGGCCAGATACTCCTCGTTGTTCGCGTCCGCTCCCGTTGCCTGGAGGATTTGCAGCGGCTCGACCTCCTGCATGACGAAGCCGCGCCGAGCAGTGCCAAGCACCCAGTTGTAGGCGTTGCCACCCCGGGCCACCTGAGGCGTGACGATGAGGTTTCGCACCATGCCGCGGAAGACGTTATCCGTGCCGGTGCCGTAGACATTGGCGGCGACGTTCGCGGTCTCGAAGACCGCAGGCCCAGTTCGCTGAAGCTGTGTGCTGAAGAGCAACTGCCGTGCCGCATATTCGCTGCGTGGGCCGACGATGAGCGTATCAGGACGGATGTTGAGATAACGCCCTGAGCGCGGGTCCTTCATTGTTGCAATGGTCGAGAAAGCCAGCTCGAGGCCAGCAGCACTCAGCGTTGTGGCGTTGGTGTTGTTGCCAACATCGTTGTCGGCTGAGGTCTTCACGTAGTTCGCAGTGGCGAAGAGTGGCGTATAGACGGCCTCCTCGATTGTCTGAGCCGCTCGCGCTCCCTGGTCTTCCGCCAGTTGCCGGATAAGGCCGGTGCGGTCGAACTTCAGCATCTCCTCGGTGATGGCCAGAATATCGCCATACTTGTAGTTGCGGATACGGCGCTCTGGTAGGAGTTCAGGGCGCACACGAGGGTATGCCTCCCCCTCGCCCACTGTCCTCAGTGTGCCGAGCCGCCCCAACTCGACCCATGTCTCAAGTTCCTTGTTTGAGGTCTCACGGGCAGCGACCTGTTCCCAGGTCGATGGCTCAGCTGAGAATGAGCTGAACATGATGGATCGCAGACCGTCCTGGAGCAGCACCGACATCTGCGAAGTCGTCAGGGCATCCTCTTGGAAATGCCCGACCTGCTGTGCCATTGACTGCTCATACCAGTCCGAGAGGCGAGCGCGGCCACGACCCTCTAGGAGCTGGAGTCCAAACCCGCCGTTATATGCTGGAGCCGTAGCCATGTGGCCCTCCTATGTTTGCCAGAGCCCGAAGAGGTTCGGGACGATTTGGATATCGAGTTGCGCGCTCACGCCATCCGCGCCGCCTGTCGTGGCTCGCCGCAGCACGCGCGCCACAGCAGAGTTCGGGTAGGCCGAGACAGCTGCGGTTGCGTTGCCCATGCCGGTGATGAAGTTCGGCGCATTCGCTGCGGACCAGATCGCCGCCTTCCCTGTGCGCCCTGTCTGACCCACCTGACCAGAGCCCCCGTCAGTAGGTTGAAGCCACGTCCCTGCTGTGTAGGCCGAATGGCCCGTCACGCGGTAGATGTTGCTAGGCCCACCCACTGGCATCGCCGTGAGATGGTAAGCGCTTCCCTGATTGGTCCATTTCGGCGATTGATCCAGCGCGATGCCGATGCCTGAATGGGCGATATAGCCCAGTGCAGTGTTCGCTCCTGAGACGGCGATCGCTGTGCCGCCTGAGAAGAAGAGGAAGTCGCCGACATGGGCCGTGTTGGTCGTCGCCTTCATGTCCACGATGGCGTGAACCCCGGGCTGCGAGAGTGGGAAATACTTTACTTCTGCCATTGTTGTTCCTCCGTAAGCCTAGTGGCCGTGTCTCACACTAGGCGGTCTGTCCACGGATGCGGTCACGATATTCCCAAACGCTCTCACCTGGCTTGACAAACGCACCACGAATGCCGAGAACCTTGGTGCCGAAGGCTTCCGTCACGGTGGTCTCGTCGGCTGAAGATCCCTGCCCAGCGCCGGTGATAATTGGGCGCAGATTGAGCTTCTTGATCATCCCCACCTGCCATTCCACAAAGGCGTCCTGCTCATCCTCGGCAAGCAAAGCCGCCTGCTCCAGCAGATCGCTGAAGAGCACCTTGGGCAGTGGCGACGCCTCCAATTTGGCGCGAGCGCTCTCGCGTCTTTTGCTCGCCTCCAATTGCTCGGCCAGCGGCTTGATGGCCTCCTGAACCACAGAGGCGACCTGCTCATTGATGTCCGTCATCTGAACCTCCTTGTGTTCAGGGTGATAGTTTCGCCAGTCATCGAATGAAACGTCCTTGAGGAGATCGGCCAGCCAGTCCGAAGCCACGAGTCGCTCGAAGCGCCCGCCGGCCGCCGGCTTCGTCACGATGTCCGCCGAATGCACGACGGTGAGTCCTTCGACGATGGTGCCTTTTCGCCCATCAGCGATGCCCTCACGGGTGCGCCCGCCGGCGCGGAGGCTGATGCCGATGTCCGCCTTGCCAGCGATGGCCTCCTGCACCCACGGCAGCAGTTCCTCTTTGGCCTTGCCAATGAGCCGCAGTTTCGCCTTGAGATCGCCATTCGGGGCTTGGTGCACATTCTCAAAGATACCCGCCAAGTCAGATACGGAACGATTGGGCCGCTCACGCTGCTCCGTGCGGCTGGGATGGTCAATGAACGCAGAGGTTCCCTCAAAGAGCTTGATCGATTGGCGCAGCACATCGGGGCTGTAGTAGCGGCCATTCTCGGACCAACCAGCCTTGATGATCGTCACATCGACGATGCCCTCAGCCTCTTCTCCAATCTCGACCGCCTCAGTCACGCCAGCGAGCACCGTCTCTTCATCCTCCTTGAAGGCGTCACCAAGCGCGGCGCTCATGCCCATAGCCTTTGCACGCTTGCGGATGTGGGCCTTAGCCGCAGCAGGGTCACTCGCCCGCCCGATGGCGTGCATGGCGTTCATGAGGTCCAGGCGGCTCTGAATGGGGAAGCCGCCCCCAGACATGGCTTTACCCGCCTTGGCAAGCCGTTCTCGCTCATCAGCGCTGAACTCCCGCTCGAAGATGTCCTCATCCTCAGTGATGAAGCTGAGGTCTACATCTTCCGTCTCTTCTTTTTCGGCTATCGCTGCTTCTGGCATTGCGAAGGCCCCTCTGGCACAACAAAAAGCCGCCCAGCTTGGGCGACTGAATCGCACAGACTGGGCGGCTTACCGCCTAGATATTCGGTTGTTTCTAGGCTATACGCAGATGGTCTTGTTTGTCAAGCCTGCTCGGAAAGCTACGACCAGAACCTAGGATGTGTAGCCCCGCCGGACGGTTTACCGAGCAGGTTGTGTCTAGGCTAGATCACAGGCAGGGCAAACATGGTCAACGAAGTAATGATAACTCGTTTCGCCCATAAGCCTACCCGGGAATGCGCCGCAAGAGGTCTGCCACAATCGCCGCATACTCCTCGGAGTCGGGCTCAGGCAGTAATTCGCTCAGCTCGATGGCCTGCTCATGCTGCTGCCCATGATGACGCCCCCACAGCACCAGCACGCTGCCCTTGAGCCGCGCCATCGTCACGGCGTTGTTGCGCCGCTGGCAGGATTCGCAAAGGATACGCCGATCAGCGGCTATCATCAGCAAGCGCCTCTATCTTCCTGACTTCTTGGTCCGTCAATCCTGCTAGGCGTAAAGGAAGTAAGCGCATAAGTCGTTTCAACAAGGATTCATGGGTTTGTCGCCCATGCACTCGAACTGTAAGGAACAATGTGCCATTTGGTTGAAAGAATTCTGTGATGTCACCTTCCATCATAACAATGGTTTCTGTTTCAGATCGACCTGAAGGATGGTGCCAAGTGAAGGAGATTTTCATAGTGCTGGCAGCCTTCGCTTGTCCCTCCATTGTGCGTACGTCTCACGCGGCGGGAACTCGCTCTCGATCTCCGGCAAACCCAATTCGCGGTTGGATTTGCGCACTGGAATTGTCGCGCAACGACAGCGAACGTGCCGGGGCGGGCGCTCTCCTTGTCCTATCGGCCATACGCGCCCATCGAGCGGGCCACAGATGGGACATACCCTGTCATCCCTCGCTGTCACCCATTCCCAGCCTTGGAGGATGTCAGAACGCGCAGCATCAACCGCCGCTGCGCCAAGATTGCTCGACCGCAGCAGTTCCGTTCGCGCAATCATCTCAGTCCGCGCGAAGTTACCCTTGTTGGCGATGGCTGCTGCCTTTGTGCGGCGCCCTATGGGCCAGCCTAGTTCGTTTGCGAGCCGCTTCTGCGCTTGATAGATGCCTTCTCCCAGCACTTGGCTCGCCGTCATGCTGTTGCGCAACTTACGGATAAAGTCGATTCGTGCATCGCCCAGCCGGTCAAAGAAATGCGCCCCTTCGTAAGGGAATACCACGGCGGCGATAACGGCTTGCTCCGGCAGAAGCGGTAGCGTAAAGGCAACCTGAATTGGGAGAGACTGCGAGAGTTGCCAGCCACGCAGGTAATAGGAGTCTCGATAGTTCTGTTGAAATGCGTCTCGCAGATCAAGAGCGATTTGGCTAGTCAGCGTATCAATCCGCTGAATAAGCTGCTGGAAGAGAAATACTTGCCGCTGAGGTTGACCTACGTCAGTGATGCTCCATGCCATAGCGCCGAAGCGGAGGAAGGTGTCTTGGAGGATGCGCGAGAGTTCACGGGCAGCATCGATGTAGTAGCCGCGTAGACGGAGAATCGCCTCATCCTCAAGACGCCGAATACGGTTGACGGTGTAGGCTTGGAGACGGGCGAGACGCGGATCGCTGATCTGCTCGGTTAGCGTCCCGATGGCTCCAGTTGGTCAAGATGATAGGTGCTGTTACATTCAATGCAACGATAGATCGTTTCAATGATGCTCTCAGTGCCGTTTGAGAACACCTCCACGGAGTCTGTCTTATGGAACCGCACGGCACCACAGCCGAGACGCGGGCAGCGCAGTAAGGAACTGTCTCGCACCAGCGTCGCTGTCACAGCCTCTACTACCCGCATTTGTTCCTGTTGCACGCCGTTCCTCCTCGGTCTGCCTCGCTGGGCCATTATGGTTCCTCGTCCTCTTCTGGCTCATTTCGCCCATTGCGCCCTGGGATGCTTGGGACTAATTCATTGCCCAGCTTACGGCCCGCCATCACAGCAGCGGCATCAGCCTGATCCTCCGCATCGATCTTCTCCTCCTCAACACGCCAATCGTAGCCAGCCCTGGCCGCGATGGTGGACTTGCTCGCCCAGCCGTTCTGCTGATGCAATGTGAGCGCTTCCGCCAACTCCTTCGGGTCGTCATCCACAATCTGCTGCGCCGTCACCTCGAAGGATTCATAGATGCGGATCATCTTTCCCGTCGGTTCCTCATCCTCGGTATATTCCTCGATCTCGCCCTCAAGGTCTAGACCAGCGAGCTGTAGCACGGCCTCATAGACAGGGCGCCATACCTCCTGCGTGTAAATGTCCTGGTAAGCCAAGAACGAGCGCAGAGCGGGGAGTTGCTGTGAGCGAGCGGTTGCGAGATTGGCATTCTCACCTTCGCTCACCATGTATTCGGGAATCGGGAAGCCAATAAGGGCCATGAGCTTGATCTGCCGCCCGTCCTCCACGGCACGGTCCGCGCCGACATTGCCGCCCATGTCGTTCAGCACTTCCTTGTCGCTGCTTACGTAGACAGAGCCAGGGGCAGGCGGCTGCCTGAATGCAGACCGCTTCGCGTTCACCTGTCCTTGTGTCGCGTCCTTGAGCTGGAGATGGTAGAGAAAGCCCTTGTAACGGTTGATACGGGCGCGGTTGGCGAGCCAATCGTTGTAAGCCCGTAGCCACGGCATGATGGCGAACAGTTCAGAGCGACCACGCACCTCGTAGCCAACGGTGTTGATATAGCCATGCACGATCTCACTGGCGTCAATGCGCTCTAGCTTGCCTGATTCGATCTGTGGGTAGCCAGGGGCCCCTGTCCCAGTCTCAGGATGCACATGGTAGGCCACCACATCGTCGCGGTTGCCCTCGGCACTTTCCACGTATTCGACAAGCCACGGTTTTAGCGTCACGGCATCGGCGCGGACAAGTTCGCCCTGCTGTCCGTTACCGACGATGCGCACGAATACCTCACCGTCACGCAGCAACTGCTCAAACCACTGGCGTTCCCAGCGCTGAATCTTGCGCCGGTTGTCTACACGGAATTGCTCCAAGATCGCCTTGACCCTGGGATTTCGGTAGGTGATTGAGAGTCCTGTCGAGACCACGAAGCCTCGGATGACGCGAATGGCACCCTTGGCAAGTGAGTTACGCTCCCACAGGAAATGCGCTCGGCGTATGACTTCCTCGCGTTCAGCAGGCGTCCATTCTCGTATCTTGTCGGGAACTGGCATACCCTCAAGGGATGCTTGCGTGTTGCCTGCAAAGGGCTGCCCGAACTCGAAATCAAAGGTGCTGTCGTAGGCCGCTTCAGTGAGCTGGAAGCCGCCCATGTACTCTCGCACCATCTCGCCAGCGCGCTGCTCGGCAAGGCGCTCGACGTTGGGACGGAGGAAGCGATCAAGGATACCCAAGATTACCGCTCCCTGAATCCCTCACGGTATGCCTTGGCATCGTCATCTCTCACCATCTCAGGCTTCGGGCGTGGCAGGTTGGCATCCCACGTCACAAGCGAGTCCGCGCTGGGCACGTAGCCCCAGCCACCAGCCGCGAACACATCGCCCTCATTCGAACCTGGGAGCTTATCCAGCCAATCAGCAGGAGGCCCGTCAGTATCCGCCGACGAATCCTTGGTCGTCATACTCGCCTCCCGCCTCCATGAGATCGGTCAAAGCATACACCAGTGCATCCACTAAGTCATCATGCTCATTGCTCACAGGAAAACTCGTCATCTGTTCCTCAAGTTCGCCAAAGCGCCCAACATGGTGCACCCGTCCCTGCTCATAGAGCGCTGCGATAGGCTCAGCCCGTAGCACCTTGCCACGGCTCGCTTGCACCATCGTAATCGGCAAGTCCGGCCGCACACGCCGAAGCGTCGCCTCAACCATCTCACCACCGTAGTTCTTTTCCGCCACGATACGGTCCGCCCGCCAATTCTGATAGAGCGCTGCTGCCCGCTCAGCCCAAGCATTCGGGCTCACACGCAGTCCAAGCGCACGCATCACATAGTAATGGCGGTCCTCACCCTTGGCAGCAAGCACGATGCCGGTCTGATCCGCATGCTTGCGCGTCGATCCAGCTGGGTCTATAGCAATGACGATGCGCTCTAGCTGCGGCGGCACCTCTACCCGTTGCTGCTCGATCCAATCCCACTTCCACAGCGCTCCCTCCCGCGGGGCTGGGCGCTGCTGGTAAAGGCTCGCCCACCAATACTCACCAATGCGCCGACGTAGCTCATAAAGCTTGCCCACAGCGTAGCGCTCTGGCCACAGTGCCTCACCTTCAGCGCGGCCAACAGGATCATCCTCCTCAGCGATGGCCGGCAGCCGCAGTACCTCCCAAGGCTCGCCGTCGTCCACCTGGCGCAACAGCCTGCCCGCAAGGTCGTCGGAATGCCAGCGCGTCATGATGACGATGACGACCGCATCGGGCTCAAGGCGGGTGTATGCTGTGGACTGCCACCATTCCCAGGTGCGCTCACGGTAGGTGACACTCTCAGCCTCATCGCGGTTTTTCACGGGATCGTCAATGATGAGCACATTGGCGCCGCGGCCCGTCATGGGACCGCCGACACCGGTGCAGAACATGCCGCCGCCTTGCGTCGTCTCCCAGGCCCCTGCTGCCTTGCTGTCCTCGCGCAGCGCAAATCCAAGACGCTCTGAGTGCGCCGTCACAACATCACGGACCCGCCTACCCCAGAGCGTGGCGAAATTGGCCTCATACGAGGCTAGGATGACATTCTGCTCAGGGTGCTGCGAGAGATACCAAGCGGGGAAGTATTTGGAGCACATGAAGCTCTTGCCGTGCCGTGGCGGCATCTCGACGATGAGGCGCCGTATGTGACGTTGGCTCAGTGCTAGGAGCGCCGCGTCAAGCGCCTTGATGTGGGGTGGCTCTAGCCACCGGGAATCGTCAACTTGAGCTAGAGCGCTGGGCGTAGCATATTGCAGAGGACGCTGCTTCCGGTTGGCCGCCAGCCGTGCGGCGAGCTCCAAGTGGCCGAGGATCAGCTCGCGCTCTCGGACGCCCATCACTCAGCCTCGCATGACGAGCACACCGGTGGTCAACAAAATCGCGCCCAACCAATAGAGCGCTTTGCCAGGCTGATGCTCGATAACCGAGAGCACAACCAACGCCCCATAGGCCACCATAAGCCCTATCTGTACGACGGTGCTGCCGCTCATGCCTTTATCGCCTTCTGGCCAGTGTAGTTCTGCCAGCGCTCAATAGCGACCTGGACATATCGCGGCTCGACCTCCATCGCGTAGCAGATGCGCCCTGTGCGCTCTGCGGCGATGATGGTAGTGCCTGATCCTACGAAGGGATCGTAGACGCCGCCAGCGTCATGATTTCGGATTGGGCGTTCCATACATTCTACGGGCTTCTGTGTAGAATGCCCGCCCTCAACGTTTTTATCGAGATTGATCTCCCATAAGGTGGTCTGTGTGCGGTCGTCTGTGCGTCGTGATGGCCTGCCTTCCCGTACTGCATACCAGCACGGTTCGTGGCGGACATGGTAATCACCCCGCCCAATCGGAAAATTCGACTTTGCCCAAATGATCTGCATGCGTATCACGAACCCCGAGTCTTGGAGCGCAGCAGCGTGGATAAGACTCGTGGCACCCGCCGGGTGCCACGAGTAGATCACATCGCCAGGGAATAGTCTCCATGCGGCACACCAATCCGCCCTGTCATCATTGGCAACTTGTCCTACGCGGCTCGCCGCGTAGGACAAGTTGCCCTTCGCGGCTTCTACGTTACGCCATGCAGGATCGTAGTTTACACCGTATGGTGGGTCGGTCACGCATAGATACGGCACGGCAGTTCCCAGGAGCCGCATCACATCGGCTTCGCCAGTGCTGTCCCCGCACATCAAGCGATGCTGCCCCAGTAGCCATAGGTCGCCCCGCTTGACGTAGGTCTCCTGCAGTACATCAGGCACGTCGTCGGGATCGGTGAGGCCAGGCTGATACGGCAGGGGCACATGAGACTCACGGGCCACAGCCTCAAGAAGCCGCTGCATGTCAGCGTCCCTCGCTGGGATGGAGGCGAGCAGCGCAGAAAGCGCGTCCTTGTGCGCATCTGCCATCGCGCCTATGGGGTCCAGGCTCGCCAATATCAGCCGCTCCTGCTCCTCAGTCCAAGAGCCGATGAGCACCGGCACCTCAGCGTCGCCAGCGACCTCACGGCGCAAATGACCGTCTATAAGCCTGCCCGTGACCTCGTTATACAGAAGCGCCCCTGCCCAACCCACCTCACGCAGTGCCGTCTCCAAGGCGACCGTCTGCTGGCGCGGATGGCGCCTCCAATTTTGGGGATTCTCAGTCAGCTCGGAAGCGCGACGCCATTCTAGACGCAGCATGTTATACTACCGCCAAATGGCGCACCCGCGATGACAGCGGGGCCTATGCTTGCAACGGAAACGGGGCTGCGCTTTTTATGTAACATACATGGGGAGGGGAGGTTCAGCGACCTCTCGTTGATACGAGCTCTTCGGCAGCGGCGATCACCTCATCGGCGCTGAGGCCGTAAGGCTCGCCGATACGCTCCGCCTCGCGGCGGATGTAGGCCAAGTCCACCCGCACCGGCTCATAGAGGCCGAGCATCTTATTGATCTCGGCGATGATGTGGCGCGCGCGGTCAATAGAATCGAGGTCAGGGTTTTGCGGGTCGCTCGCAGCGCGCCACACAGCGAGCAAGAGTCTGTTGAGCCGCCCTAGGTTGAGCGCCTTAGTCGCGTCAGCGTCCTCCCGATAGATTTTCTTACGGTATGCCTCAACGGCCCGGAATGCGCCTGATCGTGTGAGATCGAGCTGCTGGGCGATGTCGTCAAACTCCGCCCCCGCCAGCCGGAGGTAGTATGCCTGACGCTGGCGCTGCTCGGCTTGGAGGCGTCGGACGCTGCTGTTGGACTCGCCTGTGCGGTTTCTTCTGGTGACCATGCGCTATCCTAAGCTGAGCGCACGCCATCGCGCAACCCCCTTGCAAATAGCCTGTTTTTGGTCCTGTTTGGACACGTTTGAGATTGGTCCCCCCTACCCTCTTGACAGCCTTACTAATACGTAGTAGTATCCTTGTGTGGATTCGCAACTGGAGGGAGAGGTGATGGCGCAGTTACAGTGCAAGCGATGCGGTCACACGTGGTTCCCTCGTAGCCCCCTGCCGCCAAAGGTATGCCCACATTGTAAGTCATATGGCTGGAGAGAGCCTCGGAGAAACGATGCGCCGAGCTAATGTGCGCTACGCAGTAGACCTTCGGGCTATCTATGAGCGAGACGGAGGGAAGTGCGCAGTATGTCATAAGCCTGTTGAGATGTGGGAGGCGACGCTTGACCATATCGTTCCAAGCCGATTTGGTGGATCGGACAGCCAGAACAATCTACGTATCGCGCATGGGCCATGCAATACATCGCGACGATGGAAGCCTGCCCAGTTCCCACTACCTGTGTTACCGGATGTGAGAGAACCCGTTATGAGGATTACCTTTCCAACACAACAGTGCCGGCAGTGCGGCTGGTCCTGGACACCGCGCAAGGCCACCCCAGTCGCCTGCCCTAACTGCGGCTCTCGCCGGTGGGCAGAGCCGCTCAGCCCTATCGAGCGTAGCCTCTACCAGCCGCCAATCGCTAGCCAGGAAGAGGAGCGCAATGAAGCCAGCTAGCTTGTATGCCCGTGCTTGCAAGATCGTCGGCCTCGCCCCGAACGTCGTGCGACTTGTAGGACCCGCCCAGTATAAAGCCATCACCGGCAAGGGTGTCGGCTCCGCACTCGGATATGCCAGCATGAAGGAACCCCGTGTCATCTACGTCCGGCGCACTCAGGGCCTCGATAGCTACATCCATGAGCTCCTCCATCATCTGTTCCCCCACAAACCGCACTGGTGGATATACCTGGCCGCCTACAAGCTCGCTGGGGTGCCTGCCCGCGCAAAGCTCTACGGCTACGGCGGCGGGCAGCAACTCAACCCAGACCGTAAGATCGAGAGCAAGGCTACGCTCACAATAATGACGCACAAAGCAGCCGCAAAGATGCACGCAGCCAATACAGCGAGCCCAGACTCTGGACAGCCTGGGCTCTAGGCTCACAAGGAGGTATCTCGTGAGCACACCAGTATCGCAGCCGCCGACGCAGCAGCACAAGCACACACCCGGGCCGTGGCATTGGTATGTCCGCCCAGACTATACACAAGGACATCCTGTCTACGCTATCGACATGCCCCACCCGACTAAGCCAGGAATGCGCTACACCGCATGCTTAGTAGACGGTTTCAGCGCTGAGGAGATGGAGGCTAACGCCCGCCTCATCGCCCAAGCGCCCGCGCTCGTCGAGGTGCTGCAAGACCTAGTGCTCTATGCTGAGCAAGACCCGAATCAGACACTCATCCCCGATGGCAGGCTACGTGACGCCCGCGCCGCGCTCGCCGCCGCTCTCGGACAGGCGGTGCAATCATGACCTACCAAGACCCCGATGCCGCCTACGACGCCTGGGCGGAACAGCAGACCATCGCTGCCCACGAGGAGCCGCCACGCCTCCGCGCTGTCGGCCTAGTCCTGTCCGCTGAGCCGTTCTCGGCTATCACCGCCGATCTGGCGCATGGGCGCCTGCTGCTCACTACGGCGGGGCGCACCATCGCCGTCAGCGGCCAACAGCTCCGCGACCTGCTGCGCCTCGGCCGGCTCGCCGCTACCCCCACCACCTGCTGGCGCTGCGAGCGACCCATGTTGGCGCAGGGGCCGGACTGCGATGTCTGCCACCACCAAGCCCATTGCGACCGTTGCGACGGCGCTCTGCACACTGGAGGACGCTGATGCCCTACCGAAAACCACCGCCTGACGCCGAGCGCTGCGTCAAGAACGTATATCGCCAGGGCGCGTGGTCGCCTGCACGCTGCGAGCGCCGAGGCGTAGTCGAGCGCGACGACAAGCTTTACTGCCGTCAACACGACCCTGTGGCGGTCAACGAGAAAAGAGAAGCGCAGTTTGTCAAGTGGAAGGTAAAACAGAGCGCCGAAAGCGATGCCGAGCGCATCCGCGAGCACAAGCTGGCAACATGGGATGCGCTGCTCTACGCATGCAAAAGCGCTGCGATAGCGCTCACGCCTTTCTACGACCTCGCTGAGTTCCGCGATATTTTGCCAACGCTCACAGCCGCCATCAAAATCGCCGAGAAGGAGCCAACCTCATGAGCCCGACCCAAGCGTGGTCCGGCATACTGGAGGATGCTGATGCTCTATAAGGTCCTGGCCGAGGACGGCACACCCTTTCACGGCGGCTCAGGCCGGTGGGCCTTGCCCGCTGACGGTAAGCCTGGAGCATGGATGCCACGTCTTGCCGGCAGGTTGGTAGCGTGCCGATACGGCTACCACCTCTGTGAGCGTGACAATCTGATCTATTGGCTTGGCCCGACGATCTGGGAGGCCGAAACAAGGAGCAGAAAGCTGCTGCGTGATGGCACCAAGAGCGTGGTTTCCACGGCTCGCCTACTCCGTCGGCTGGAGACGTGGAACCCGCGCACGCAGCGGCTCTTTGCGGCGGACTGCGCCGAGCGCGCACTGGAGCGTGAGAGAGCAGCGGGCCGAGAGCCGCATCCGGATAGTTGGCGGGCAATCGCAGTGGCGCGGCGCTATGCAAATAGTAAGGCTACCCCTCAAGAGTTAGCCGCCGCCGCCGCCGCCGCCGCCTACGCCGCCTACGCCGCCACCGCCGCCTACGCCGCCTACGACGCCGCCCACGCCGCCTACGCCGCCGCCACCGCCGCCGCCGCCGCCTACGCCGCCTACGCCGCCACCGCCGCCTACGCCGCCGCCTACGACGCCGCCCACGACGCCCGCGCCGCCACCTACGCCGCCACCACCGCCGCCGCCTACGCCGCCGAACGTCAATGGCAGACTACGCGGCTGTGGGAGTACCTGGACGGAGAACTGTGATGCCCTACCCTGACGCCGAGCGCTGTGTGGAAACCGTCACAGCTGACTGGCGGGATGGGGGCGCTCACCGATGCACTCGGCGAGGCGTCATCACCCACGACGGCAAGCTCTACTGTCGCCTGCACGACCCCCTGGCGATTGAACGGAAGATAGAGGCGGCTAACGCGGCCAATCGTGTCCGTTGGGATGCTCGCAACAAAGCTGAGCGTATCCGCGACCACAAGCTCGCCACCTGGGACGCACTGCTGGAGGGTGCGCAGGAGGCCGCACTATGGATCGCCAACGCCGAGGCGGGTTGGCTACCTCCAGCCCTCAAGGCCGCAATCGAAGCCGCCGAAAAGGAGCCCGCATCATGAGCCCGATTTACGTTTCCGCTGGAGACTCCTACGAGCTGCACCCCGAAGGGCTTTACCCCGCCGTGTGCTGCGACGTGGTGGACCTCGGCATGGTCGAGTCCCAATGGGGCACACGCCACGAGATCGCTCTACGCTGGCAGACCGACCAATCTAAGACCGATGGTTCCCCCTTCGTCATGCAGCGGCGCTTCACCGCCTCACTCCACGAGAAGGCCAACCTCCGGCACTCGCTGGAATCGTGGCGCGGTAAGCGCTTTTCCGAGGAAGAGACCAAGAAGTTCGATTTGGAGGTGCTCCTGGGCGTCCAGGCGCAGATTCAAATCGTGCATGCCACCAGCGCCCGCGGAGGTACGTTCGCCAACGTCAACAATGTGTTGCCCGCCGCTAAGGGACAGGGCCGGCTCACCGTGCGAGACTACGTGCGCGAGGTCCATAAAGCCGACATTGACCCAGGCGCCGAACTTGAGGGCGACAATGAGCCGTTCTAGCGCCCCGCTCATCCTGGTGAGCCGAGCGGAGCGAGCCCTGAGCGTAGGGAAGGGTTTATCGAAGGACGCCTTGGAGGACCTGCCGTCATGAGCATGATGGAAAGCGCCAGCACCGTAGGCGGCTTGGAAGCCCAGCAGACCGTGGACCTGCGACCAGGACAACCTGTTCAATACCCTGGAGAAAGAGTCTTCGACTTGCGCCGTGAACAGCCGCACAGCATCGAACTCACGCGCAACGCTAAGGGCGAGTACGGGTGGCAAATCAAAGTGTACTTCGAGTCGCCTGACGCTGCCCCTACGTGGTCGCTGAAGGCTCTCGACGCGTGGCTACGCGACAACTTCCTGCCAAAGGGGGCGAGCGAATGACTGACCTAACCGACGCCGAGAAGCTGCGGGTGCTCGCCGAGTGGCTGGACTTAGAGGATGTAAAGGTGGGGCGTATCGGCAACGAAATCCAACAGGACTTGCGGCGCATCGCCGATTATCTAGACCTGCGAGGCAGCGGCAGCGCTGAGCGCACCGTCAGAGAAGGTATCCTAGGATTCGCACCTAAAAGAGCTGCTGATGCCTGAGCCATGCGGTTGCACAACTGACCTACCCCCAGCCTACGAGGCCCACATCGTCCACTGTCCCCTCCACGCGGCTGCTGGCAAGATGCTTGCGGCGCTGGAAGAGCGTTACGAAATGGACGTAGAAGCGAAGGAGAGGATCGTAGAGGGCACCTTCAACGAAGCCGGAATTCAATGACTACTATGCGCGAGCGAATGCCGTGCATGAGCGCATGGTTCTCGCCATCGCTGCCGCAACACGGGCCGCGCCCTCGGCCATGACTCCGGCGCCCACGACAGAGCGGACGAGCTGAGGGCAGGCCCTACCATGTGGATTGTGATGAGGATGCAGGACTTCGAGTTTGAACCTAGCCGCGTCATGGGCTTGGCCGTGAAGATCGATAGCGGCAAGATGATAGGCTACCTGCCGGTCTACGAGACGCGCGAGGACGCTGAGGCGGAATATCCCGATGGCCCATTCGCGCAGGTGCGCGAGTTTGACCCAAAGGAGCGTGCGTCGTGAATCGCATCGTCCACGTCGGCCCGCTGCGTCTCGCGCTGTTGGCGGTTGTCTTTGTACTCGCTGGCATGTTCGTTCTGACCTGGGCGCATGGCGCTGGGGCCACAGCGGGCTACGCCTTGGGCCTAGAAGCTGAACAGGCGGTCTGTAGTGAGGGTGAGGAGACTTTGCGACGCGCCGCCGAGCGTATGATGGCCGACGCCTACATGGACAACGCCGTCCTACGCGACCGGCTCACCCTCACGCAGCGCCAACTCCAAGAGGCGCGCTCGCTCCTAGCCGCCGAGCACGAGCGGGCAGAGCAGGCCAGCGCCGAACGGGACCGCGCCCGAAGCCGACTCGGCATCTATGAGCGCTTAACCTGGGAGCCGCCCCTAATCCTGGACGACGCGCTACTGCCGCCAATGCCATAGACCATGCTGCAAAAAGTGTTCGGCTGCGATTTCGAGGGCTGCGACAATCGGCTCGTAGCCCCAAACCGAAGGAGCCTGCTACAGCAGGGTTGGCGTATGACGACTGTCAAAAATAAACAAGGAATCGTCTGCGACCGCCATCACGCCAAGCATCCCTTTTATGGCGCTTTACCACCTGGTGGACGGCAGCCTCTCCTTACGGAACGCAACCAAGCGGTGATTAGCGCCTATCGCCTGATGGAAAGGCCGAATATGGCAGCGGTTGGAGACCAGTTTGGCATCTCACGGGAGCGAGTGCGCCAAATACTCATACGGGAACTAATCGGCAGCCCTCTTCAGCAATTGAAAGAACAGCGACGCCAATTCATACTCGCTCACCACAAGGAGATGACTGCGGCAGAAATCGCGCTGCATTTCGCCCTAAGCCAACACACCATCGCTGCGGAAGCAACCAGGTTGGGCGTTCACTGCAAATACACCCCCTATGATTCACTCACTCTCGATGATGTCCTTCAAGTGTATACAGGTAGCCTAAAGGGACTGCATGAAGCGCTTGGGTTGACACTTGGCCAGACGCAGAATCTCTTGATCCGTTTCGGCCTGCGCTCCCGACGAAGGCGGGGCACTGTCGGCAGAGCCTCCTCGCAACAGCAAGCTAATCATCGTTTCCAAGAGAAGAAAGCCAAGAGTAAGGGCCTATGCCCGATTTGTGAGCAGACAAGCGAAGCCAACCGCCTCTACTGCGTCGAGCATCGCGGATACCACGCACCGGCCCCGCCGCTACTTCCGCCGAGGCTAGGAACGACAACGCCGCAACTAGCATCGGGAGGTGAAAGGTGAACGATACACATCTGATCGTTGACCGGCTGTGGCTGCTCACGCTACGCAGTGCCCTCTCGGACTCGCTGGCGATGCCGGAGCACGAGGCGCACATGCAACTGCGCGGCCTACTCGCCTCGATGGACACGCTGCTGGCCCAGGCCGCAGCTACGGACCGCGAGTTGGCGATGATGACGAGCGTGCCAAGAGCACGGCGGCGTAGCCTCACAGCCAGAGCCTTGACGCCGAGCCTGTGAGGCATGTTTTTCCCTTTTCCCATTTTCCCCCCCTATAGGAAAAGATTGGGAAGGGAAAAACCCTTCCCTTAACATCTTTCCCTTTTTCCCTTTTTCCTTCCCTCTTTTCCCAATGGGAAAAACTAGCCTGGGCGGTAAGCATCATATTCTCCACGGGCCACTCGGACTACCTTGTCAGGATGCGCCTTCTGCAAGTCGCCGATATGGCTCTCTGAAATCCCCGTCGCTTTAGCGATGTCCTTGATCTTCGATGGGCCATTCTCCCATAGCCAGGATAGGAGCCGTTCAAAGCGGTCTACTGGCGCAGCGAGCAGCAGATTGGGAAATTCACCCTTGGTCGTTGCGCGAACGCGCTCGAGGATGCTGTCTTCACCTTCTGAAAACTCAAAGGCATAATAGGCAGGATCAGGTATCGCTGTGTCATTCGACTTGACGACGGTCAAGGAAACTCCAAGCGTCCGCCCTACCCGCTCCGAGCTGAGCTTGACCCCAATGTCCTCTCCTGCATCGAAATGAATGCTGCCATAGACGTGGTCGTCAGAGGCTCTTGTCGTGTGACCGATGCCCAGCCAGGTCCCGAAGGTTCCGTTCAGCATATCCACAAGTCGATTGGCCGTCTCGTCTTCTGTGAGACTCCCAAAGCCAGCACGACTAATGGAGTCAACCACTGCAACTGCGTCCGGCATATCGCGTCGATATGCCTGCAAGCGTCTGTTGAGCCCCTGGAGAGAGGCGCCACGGGCGTTCAGGAACTGGACACGGTGATCACGCCCACGAACGCCGAGTACAGCCGCGAGCATATGAAACCGGCGGCGCATCGACTCGCCCGAGCGTTCCAGGTTGATGTAGAGCACAGGACGGGGTTCGACGTGCCAGGGAGGACGCGGCGCCCCGCCGATGCTCAGGGCCATAAACATAGCCATGTAGCTCTTCCCCGACCCTGGCGGCGCAAACATGATAGTGCCGGCTCCGTGAAGGATGTAGGGGCGAAGGACGAAGCGGAGTGGCTCTAGCGCCTGGTCTACATCATAGGTGTCCAGTTCCCAACGTGACTCCTCCCATGCTCTGGGGACAGCAAGACAGAAAGCATCGAGGTCGTGTTTGCAAGTCTGAAAGTCGTAAACGGCCGCAATGTCCTTGCCCAAGAGAGACCAGGCGCTCTTCGATAAGCGTTGCCGCTCTTCATTGCGGCCGATGTTGAAAACGTCGAAGGCAAGGAGGTAACTCCGAAAGAGAATACCAATGTTGGCGTGAACGCCGGTATGCTCCCGCCGTATGTCCTTCGCAAGAAAGGTGAGGTTATTTCCTGGCAGTATCTCGCGGTCCCAAATTACCCCCTCGGAAGAGACTTGCGGCAATGTCATCTGAGACTCCGTCATACGGGGCCTGATCAGACCCCTTGCTGTAGGCTGATTCTATCGTTCGTTCAATCTCCTGCCATCCTTGCTCCCCCACCTCGTAGTCCTTCTCCCAGCGGATTTTCATGTACGCCATCGCTTGCTCTAGCGCAAGCCCCGCTTCGCGCAAACGATGAGCCTCAACATACGCGGCTTTGTCCCGCTCGCCTGCTTGAACGAATGGCGCCCACGGCTTCGGATAGCGCTCATTGGAGCCGACCTCCAGGAGCCCAGGATACTTCCGTCCAATCATCTGCGCGAGCGCTGCCCATGCCGTTTCCACGCTATCGTGAAGCCAAGGACGCCCTCTCCCAACAAGCGCATACCCAGGCGTCGGCGGCGCCGCGACCTGGGTTCCGTCAGACTTGAGCTCGATCTTGATGGTGGTCCCCTGCCACTTCACGGTGCGGACGCTGGACTCAGAGACCTCGCTGTATTGCTGGACGTAGACATGACACCGCTGCCGGATCGTCCTCACCGTGCGGCATCCCGACTCGTCGCCAAGGACAAACAGAGCAGCGCCGGCCAGGTCAACATCGTCGATATCGATCACGGCCAGTCCGTCAGAGGGATGGCCCAGCACAATGCCCATTCCCTTCGCTTGGCTCCAAGGCAAGGAGCGGATTGTCTCCTCATCCCGCCACAAGTCAGGCCAGCCTTGGACAATAGGGCGCTTTGGGAAGCCTTGGCCATCCAGGGTGAGTGGCATCGCCAGCCAGTCGCGTTCCAGGAGCGTAAGGGCTGCCTTGAGAAAATCTGGCATCCAGTTCTCCTTGCCTTCTGGAGATGGCTGGAGTATACTCCCTCTAATAGAGGGGGGTCAACATGGTTAAAGCACAGACTTTTCCACATTGCGCAGGATGCGACCGCGAGCTGAGTCCTTGGATATCCTGGGTAGGATCGAACTGGTGCAAGGCTATGCACCTTATCGGTTTCCTCGTCGTTGAGCCCGGGCTTTCAACGGCGGAACTTGCCCAGCGGTCCGGTCTCGCTTATGCCGACGCCACGCGCGGTATGCAGAAAGCCCGGGAGACTGGTCTTGTTGTCTACGAATCAGAGGAGCGAGCACAGGGCGGTGTGCGCTACCGCTACGCCGTAGCTCCCGATGCAGGCGGGCGACGCGAGCAATGGCTTATTAGAGAACTCTCTGAGCGCCGCCGAGACTTACTCTCCCAAGTCCCTTGACGAAACGTAAACGTTTGCTGTAGGCTAAGAGCAATGGGGGAGCTTACCGATGGACGCTGTGAGTTCTGCGGAGGCCCATTCAAGGCTAGACCGCAGGCTGCAAAGAGCCGGAAGCAAAGGTTTTGCTCCGATAGGCACCGCCTCGAGTATTGGAAACTTGTATACCAAAAAGCCCGGGAGATAGAACGGCGCCTACGGAGCCAGACGGTGCGGGTAGCGCCGTGAAGACCGTGCGCGTCATCGTCCAGGAGATCGAGGAGCGCGGCTACCGGCTCCTGCGGTCCGAGACGATTGATGCGGAGGACCTGCACTACAGCGAGGTGCTGAAGCGCGTCCGTGAGGCGCTGTCTGGGCCGCCATCGCCGGATCAAGGGAGGTTGCCGTTATGAGCATTACGAGGGAGCAGGTCGAGCGCATCGCCGCAGACGGCCCCTGGAATAATCAGACCAACTTAGGTAATCGTGTCTGCTACCATTGTGATTTCGTGGAGCCTAACCACGCCGAGGATTGTGTATGGGTATTGGCGAGGGCGCTGCTGGCGGCTGACGATGCCCTCAAACATGCTGTATATCAGGTTTTAGCTATCCGTACTTATGGGAAAACTTTGACAAAGCGTCAAAAGGGGGTGCTTGAGAGTTGCTTAGCTGACTTGATGGCAGCACGGCTGCCACGTGAGGAGGGTCAAGGTGGATAAGCTGACACTAGCTCAGGTGTGCCGTACTGCGGAACACGCAAAGTCGTCTCCCCAAGAGATGCATTGTGCTATGTGGACGCATGGGCAGGTGGCTCAGATGGCGCAAGCCTTATTGGACAGCCAGCAGGCCATATCAGGAGCACTTGATGTGGCACACGACCCTATCGTGGAGCAGATTTTGGAAGCGGCGTTGCTTCCCGAAGGTTTGGGGAGGCGATGATGTGCCCACGTAGTCCTTGGACAGGCGGTCAACACGAGTGGTATGTCGTGACCTTGGGGGGAGCCAAGGCAGTTGGCTGCACCCACTGTGGGGCAATAACGTTGTATTACGGAGGGCGATGATGACTGAGCAGCATGTTCACGAGTTTGGCCCTCCCAAGCTAGCCACTGATGGTGGCGGCGGGTCGTTTCGTCAGTGTGCCTGTGGTTACTACAGCAGCATCACGTTTGTCGATGGGTGGGAGCAGGGTCGTGCCACTACGCTGGCTGAGTTGCGGGCGAAGGGCTTACTGGTTCACGCCGACATGGAGACAGGGGCGGGTCACGGCTTTCTTGGTGACGTTGTGGACTGGCGAGACAAGGATGGCACTACTGCGCTCTATTCGGGCGATGCTCTCGGTATGAAGCCCGGGAAGAACTACGTGTTGGTAGCACTGGAGGTCGAGCCATGACTGACACAGGCGAGCATGATTGGCCCCGTGACCCTGACGCACAATACGACCAGTGGGCGGAGCAGCGAGCCATTGCGTCGAGGGAGGAACCGCCGATGGAGACTGACCTGGAAGGAAAGCCTGATTGGTGGCCTCGTAACCCATATCCTAAGGCTCTATTTACGATGGACGACATCAACGAGTATGTTCGGTTGGTTCCCGATCCAAGCGCAAGAACATCGCTATCAGGGATGCTTGGCCGGATGTTCTGGGAACTTGCCGAAAAGATGATTTGGCACGCCTACAAGGAACATTTGGAGGACCTAACTGATGCTTGACCTAGACGCACTGGAAGTAGAAGCGAAGGCCAACCTCTACTGTCAGTGGGACATGTCACCAAAAATTGTGCTGTCGTTGATAGCACGGGTGCGTGAGTTGGAGGCCGATCTAGGCAGACTTGCGTTCAGAAAAAACTGGTACGAGAGTCTGGAAGCGGCACTAGCGAGGGTGCGCGAACTAGAGGTCGAGCGCAACCGCCTTGCTGCTGATGTTGCCATGCTGCGTCCTGGGACGGCCCGTGTGTCAGCCTTGGTGGATCGAGTGACGGTGCTGACACTGGAGAAGGCGGCGCTGTTGACAGAGCGTGACCGAATACGTGAAGACTTACGCCAACTAACTGAGTGGTCAGGTGGACAGCTTGAAACGCAGCACTCGTTGGTCAAAGACCTTGGACAGGTGGAGGCAGAGCGCAACCGGCTACGTGCAGCGCTCTACCTCGCCAAAGAGCACATGGATGACCTTGCTGAGGCGTGGCAACGTGGGGCGCTCTCAGAACACGATGGGCTGGGCGGGACACGCTCGAACCGTAATATCGAGCTGCTCGTGGAAGCCCGCGAGGTGCTGGGCGACTGGAAGTCCGAGCCATGAATGAGCCGCGCATCACTGTCGCTTGGTGTCGTGTCTGTTGGTGGTGGTTGCCTGCCTCTGACATCGGCACGGGCTGTCCAAGCACCGACTGTAATCGCAAGCTGGTGAAGCGCCGCGCCTACCGCTGTGGGGACGACTGTGAGGATAACATCGTATGCTTCTCAGTGCGCGATCTCCGGGAACATCGCCGGATTGATCACGGAGTGGCAGCGTGAGTGGCCCACGTTTCCCGCGAAACTGGGCGCAGCTCAGCGACGCCGAGAAGCTGGCCTATCAGGTCCGCAAGGCGCGGCGGCTGGCTGAGTGGGAACTGCGCGTCACGTCGAGGCCGGAGTGGCAGGCGCTGGCTCGACTCGTGGGCGAGATGGAGCTAGAGACAGCGATGCGGGAGGTAGAGCCGTGAACAACGCCGAGGTGCTGGCGGCAATCCGGAAGCGCCACTTGAAGGCGAACATCAGTTCGTTTCGGGAGGAGCAGTTGCTCTGGGATCGGGCGTGGCTCGATGAAGGCGGCACGATATTCGGTCCAGGTCCATACGCTCATGTACCGGTGAAGATGGACGATGGCGGTGAGATCGTCATCCGTGTGTATCCGCCAGCCGCCCTGCTCAGGCGACTACAGAGGCTCTGGGAGGCGACATCATAAACGAGCGCACTAGAAGAGAAAGGCTGCCAAAATTGCGAGAAGTTGATCTGCAAGACGGCATCCGCGAGCACTTGGCCAAGGTTCAGGGACTGCGCTCATATGCCTTCGCGTCCAGCGGGACGCATGGCCCGCTGCACGGAGCCGTCCCAACTGGCTGGCCGGACCTGCTGGTCATCGTGCCGCCGGCGCGCATGAACTGGGGATGGCCACGAGCCGACCCAAGGACTCAATTCCCTGCCGTGCATATCTACTTCGAGGTCAAGACGAGCCGTGGTAAGCCGACGAAGGGCCAGCCTGAGATGCAGGCGGAACTCCGCGAGCAGGGTTGTCGCGTCAAAGTTCTAGCTGCTTACTCTATAGAGGACGGCGTGCGCCAGGTCGAGCGGGTGCTGGCTGAGGAGGGGGTTAGCCTCCGGGATTGGGAATGAAATGGGCAGGATTATCCTGAGCCAACAGCCGAGGCCCTAGCCTAGCGATGAGATACGACCTGCCTGACGGTGATGCTCACATGCGATACGATACATTCCTTACGACCAAGCGCCAAGTGGCTCCAACGACTGGCAAGACTGCAGGCGTAGTGCATCCCATGTTATTCCCATTCCAAACAGACCTGACCCGTTGGGCCATTCGCAAAGGGCGCGCCGCCATCTTCGCGGATACTGGTCTTGGCAAGACGTTCATGCAACTTGAATGGGCACGACTCATGGGTGAGCGATGCTTGATTATCGCCCCGCTTAGTGTCGCTAGACAGACAGTAGCTGAGGCGACAAAGATAGGAGTTGACCTCCGTTACTCACGTTCAGATATGGATTGTTCAGATCGTCTCATTATCACGAACTATGAAATGGTAGAGCATTTTGATCCCGCATTGTTCGGTTCCGTCGTGCTGGACGAAAGCAGCATTCTAAAGGCACTCGATGGCAAAACCCGCGCTAAGTTGACGGAGATGTTTGCCAATGTCCCTTACCGGCTCTGTTGCACAGCGACACCAGCGCCGAATGATATTAGCGAGATTGCCAACCATGCTGAATTCCTCGGCATCATGAATCGCGTGGATATGCTCGCCACCTTCTTTGTGCACGATGATGAGGGATGGCGACTCAAGAAGCACGCTGAGGCCCCCTTCTTTCGATGGTTAGCCTCTTGGGGTATGAGCATCCGTAAGCCGAGCGACCTAGGATATGATGATGATGGTTATAATCTTCCCGCCTTGACAATAGAACCGCTATGGGTGGAATCAGAATGGCGACCTGAAGGGCAACTCTTCGCGACTGGACTCAAGGGAATCACTGAGCGATCGCAAGTGCGGCGACAGACATTAGAAGCTAGAACAGATGCTGCCGTAGGACTTGTTGCCAATGATCACGGTCAATGGATTCTCTGGCATGGCCTGAATGACGAAGGCCACGAACTCAAGCGCCTTTTACCAGATGCTATCTTAGTAGAAGGCTCGCAGTCACCTGAACAAAAGGCTGCTGCCCTTGAGGCGTTCCAAGACGGACGCTATCGCATTCTGATAACGAAGCCTAGGATTGCAGGTTTCGGAATGAATTTCCAGAATTGCTATCAGCAGGCTTTCGTTGGCCTCTCCGATAGTTGGGAATCCTACTATCAATGCATCCGCCGGTCTTGGCGTTACGGCCAAACGAAGCCCGTCACAATTCGCGTCATCCTCTCCGAAGCCGAGCGCCCGATTTACGACAACATCATGCGCAAGGAGATAGAGGCGAACTATATGAGTGAGAACCTAATCGTCAATGTGCGAGAATTCGAGAAGGCTGAGATAGCTACTGGAACGCCAGAATGGACATATCGAACAGACGACGTGCAAGGAGATTCTTATCGGCTTCTCCTCGGTGATTCCGCAGAGCGGCTCAAGGAACTTCCAGACGAAAGTATTGATCTTTCGGTCTTCTCGCCACCATTCCTTTCACTCTACACCTATTCGCCGAGCGAACGGGACATCGGTAACAGCAGAACCGCCGATGAGTTCTTTCAGCATTTTGGCTACATCATGGACGAACTGCTGCGTCTCACGAAGCCTGGACGCCTTGTGTGTTGCCATGTCTCCCAGGTGCCAGCCATGTTGAGCCGTGATGGTTATATAGGACTGAAGGACTTCCGCGGAGCAACCATTAATGCATTCGAGGATCATGGTTGGATCTATCATGGTGAGGTCTGTATCGACAAAGACCCTCAGGCTCAGGCTATCCGGACTAAAAGTAAGGCACTGTTGTTCGTTCAGATGCACAAGGATTCCTCTTGGCTACGGCCCGCCTTGGCAGATTACATCCTAGTTTTCCGCAAGCCAGGAGTGAACGCTACACCCATCGCCCCCGATATTACGAACAATGAATGGATTGAATGGGCAAGACCCATCTGGTACGGACTTCGGGAGAGTGACACCTTGAACTTCGCTGAGGCAAGATCAGAGAAGGACGAACGCCACATCGCCCCGTTACAACTCGGTGTCATTGAACGTTGCATCCGCCTTTGGAGCAACAGAGGCGAACGGGTTCTATCGCCATTCGCAGGAATCGGGAGCGAGGGATACGAGGCTATCCGTCTAGGACGCCGCTTCGTCGGCATTGAACTAAAGCCAGAGTATTTCAATGTCGCAGTAAAGAACTTAGAGAAAGCAGAGCAACAAGCCACCTCAGGCACATTATTCTCCTGGGCCGAGGGACAAAATGGTCTGGGCGATAGCTAGCGCGGCCCTTGCCGTCGGCATGGAATGGTGGTTCCGGTCGTATGGGACGTGGCCGTTATGGTTTGTTCTCCCAGCGGTTGCCGTGAACTACTGCATCTACCGCCTTGTGACGGGTAGCGACAGCCTCATCGGTGGCATTATCCTGTTCACGGCAGTGAGCGTCGCGCTGCGGTTGGCCGTGAGCCTACAGCTCGGCGAACTGCGTTCGATGCAAGATTATGGGCGGGCGACAGCCTACGTGCTTCTTAGCCTATGGCGCTAAGGGATCGCGGAAGCCCCTCATATCGTCGTCCATATGCGCGGTGTCGCGGCACGACCAATGCAAGTGCGCGGCCACGCCCCCGCTGTCGCCAGACCAGCCGATAACCTGCCCGCGCACGACGCTCTCATTGGGACCGCAGTTCCAATTGATGGCGCTTAGGTGGTAGTAGTGCGTCTCGATGCCGCCGCCGTGGTCGATGATGATGTGGATGCCCCGGGCCGGCCGCAGTGGTATCGTCCCGGCCAGCAGCACGACGCCATCCTCTGAGGCGAGCACGGGCGTCCCGATAGGGCAAGCCAGATCGACGCCGTTGTGCCGACCGCCATACTCGGCGTAGAGGGCGCGTATCGCTGGATCATCGGGGACCTCGCCGAAGCCTTGGGAGATAGGCCACTCGCCCTCCAGCGGCCACGCGAGGTCTAGGGGTTTGGGGGTGGTACTGTTGGGGTTGTCGCCTTCAGCGCTTGGACCAAGTTGTAGCCGTCGCCGGCGAGCTCAGGGATGCGGTCAAGTTCGCGGCCCATCTCCTCGAACGTGGCGTTGGGAGCCTTCGCCTTATCAGCCTGCCGCTGAATCTCCAGGAACTTCTCGGCGATGTCGTCAAGCGTAGGCATAGCGCCTCCTGTATTGCTCGGTGAAGTCCCAGCAACGGGTGAAAACAGCTCTATAGTAACCGTTGCGCTACCAGCGGTTTCGGTACGCAACGGAACAGGCGTTAGGTTTACTATGGCTGGCACAGCGGCCCAGGCCCGTAGCTGGTCGTCGGTCGGATAGTAGGAGTCCCACGACCTGTCGTTGTGTCCCAGTGTGTACCAGCAGGGGCCGAGCAGGCCGTCCCGCTGCCAATATTGAATATTCTCCTCGATGCGGAAGCGGACGGCGGTTTCACTTGGTCCATCGTCCGCGGACCAGCCTACCCGCCCGCGCTCTGGTTTGCGCTCTACGCCGACCTCAGTCGGGATATGCTTCTGGCGAATACTGTCATCCCACCATGCTGGCCAGTGGTTATCAGGAATCGATTGGCCCGCTCCGAGGTAACGGCGGCTCGTGTAGAAGTCGTCAATGAAGCGCTGCTCAGCGTCGATCCAGCCGTCGTAGCAGTGTGCGCCCACGAAGTCGCTGGCCTCGGCCACAGGGCGCAGCACGTCGGGCGGGTCATTGCCGTAGGCCAGATTCAGGCAGATGGTGGGCAGGCCGAGGTTGCGGCAATGCTCAATGAAGCGAAGCTCCCACAGCGCGGCGGCTGCTGCTTGGCTGTATTCCTCGTTCAGCCCGTGAGCGATGCACTGCCCGAAGACACCGGAAGACTTGGCCGCAATCTCGATGCGCGAGGCTATGACGCCTGGCTGGTTCGTCAGCGTCGCGCCTAGTACGTCCCGCAGGATGAGCTTGCAGTCGGGTCCCACGATGTCGGCGATGTCTCTCAAGGCAAACCACGCGCCCTCTCCCACGACCAGGTGTGACGGCTGGAGCAGGCGCAGACGCGCCGCGATGGTCGGATCGAAGTGATAGATGGTCGCGCCGAGGTAGCCCATGCTCAGGCCCTACCGATTCCCGCGATTACGGCCAGCACCTCACGCGACGGGCTACCTGGCGTTGCCACGCATGGCCTCTCATCATCCCATGCGCTTCCCTGGGAGCGAGTCACTTGTCTGTCGCCTCTACGCCAGTACTTCCTGCACGGTCAAGGAACAGGAAGCATAGACGTGACCCCCACTGGTTTCCACCGTGTCGGCTATTGCAAGCGATAATGCCTTCTCATGGAAGTTATGCACACACAATGCACACATAGGGAGAGGCCATCCATCGCTGATTTCGGGAAGTCTGTTCCCGATAAACGCAGCCTCCCCATCACATATTGGGCTAGGGCTTCCAGCCATCGCAAGTCCCTCTTGCCAGAAGATTATGTGATAGTTCTTATCATCGAGATTTTGACCTACCCAGTAAGTGCCCTGCACGACAAACCCATCAGGGTAACGATAAGCGTTCATAGCTCCTGCACCGTATCGTTGTTGGCCCGCAGCCGCGCAACGACCTCATCACGTGACATGACGTTCCAGTTGTCGTCGAACAGTGCCTTGATTCTGAGCCTCAGCTGATAGATCGACTCGCGGTCCCCGTTGATGAGGTAGAACGGCGGCACGTCCTCGTCTAGTGGCGTCACGACCTTGGTTTTGCCCCACTCACACATGATGGTATCGAGGTCGGCGCTCCGCCAAGCCTCGTAGCCATTGAGCTGTAAAATCTGGCGCAGCCATTCCTCGTTTTTCAGGCCCCAGTCTGTCACCTGGAACCAGAGCGTGGGATCGGCTGGGCCGATAGACGGCGGCTCAGATGGCGTAGCGAACGCCCATTCGTGCTCGAGCTCTAGCAGCCTGAGCGCGATGGCGACCCGCTGCGCGGCGCTGAACGCAGCCGGCACCGCAGCGTGGTAAGCAAGGAAGCCATCAACGAGTTCTTGCTTCATGGCGCTCCTCTTCTGGTGGGCCTATGGTCTAGGCCGCTGCTGGGATTCGCGCAGCGGAGACCCGTGAAGTGATGCTAGGCCCAACTCACCGCCAGCCGGTTGTTGCTGTTCGGCTTTTCCCGTTTCAGGACACTGTCACCGCTCGTGGAGCTTAGAGCAACACCATTTCTCGGCCATCTATCCACGGGCTGTGTCCCACCTAGCATCACGTCCGCTAGTATAGGCGCTCACTCAATCGTCAGCAAGGATGGATCGCATCTGTCTGTCAATCTCGGCCACGCTCAGGCCATCGCGCCGCATGTCACGCACCAACTCGGCCCTCTTGAGAGCCGTCAGCAGAGCGTTCAATAGCTCCTCGCCGGATTCCAGGAAGTTCGGGATTGCCATGCTCCATATCGGGTCTATGTGGCCCTCGTGCGCCACGAAGTAGTGGACGCAGTCGTCCTCGACGCTCACCCGATAGCCGAGAACGTATTCCATCGTCCTTTCACGGCCTGGTTCGCTCTTTCATACAAGCACGACAGTGCCGACTACCTCTTTTGTCAAAATATGTATTGAACAGATCAAAAGGATGCCCATTTGGGCAATATGTCTTGCGAGCATTTTGAGCGGTTGGGCTAGTGCCACGTAATGTGTTTACTTGTGGGGTTACAATCTCAAGATGAGATGGATTCACACAATGCCTCACTCGGCAAAGGTGATCCCATTGATACCCTTTAGGAGCGGAACTAAGAAGGAAATGATGAACCATGACTTTACGATCATTGATTTCAATCTGTGCGTATCCATCATTCTGTTGAGCGCCAAGCCACAGCCAACATGGACCGAGGTCGGGGCGGTTCTCAGGCACAGGGCCATTCTTGTCAACCTTGGCCCAGAAGCGTTCGTCGGGAGTGATTGGATGTTTGGTATACTGGTTGGGCATTGGGAGCCTCCATCTCCTAATGTTGGGGCCGAGCGTCATAAGCGTCTCGGCTCCGCTCATTTTATCACACCTACCTAGGGAGCCACCAACGCTGCGTACACCAGCGGCACATGATGGCGCTCCCGACGCGCACACGGCGATGGCCGAGCACGAGGCAACGCAGCCAGCGAAAGAGGCTAGACACTAGGCGACCTTGGCGGTGTCGGTGGCGTCTCTACTCTGCCACGGTAGTACCAGGCCCCCGCCATACCCATAAGGTTGACGAGTGCCCCAATCACTAGCTCGCTCTTCGTCACAACGGCAAGGTAGGTGACAGCACCGATAGCCGCGACGAAGGCGATGCCTGCAAGGATGTCATTGAAACTCTGTGGCTTCATGCGTGCCCTCCGTTGCGCCGTATCAGGCCCTCGATGCGGTCAAGGCGACCGTCGAGCCGGTCGAGTCGGCGTATCACTTCGTTGAAGCCGGCTTCCACAGAACTAAGCCGCTCGAAGCCAGTGCGCCGTATGTCGGTCGAAGCCGCCTGCTCCTTCTCCATCGCGTCTTCCATCCTATCACTCCTCCGGTCTGAGCGGTCCTGCCGATCCCGCGTGTCCTTCAGCACGATGCCGAGTAGCGCCATGACGATGGCTGTGAGAGCGGTGACGGCCCAAGCTGCCTCGGTCATGTGATCACGATAGCCCAGAACCGCGGGCCGCTTGCCAAAACGACCTCAATGCCTATCTGCGTGACACGACGGGTGGCGTTTGTGTCCTGGACAACAGCCTCGACGCCTTCTTGCGTCACACGACGAGTAGCGTTGGTATCTTGGACAACGACCTCAACGCCTTCTTGCGTCACACGGCGGGTGATGGCCATCTATGTCTCCTCGGCCAAGTTAGCCTCGAAAACCACGGCACCACCTATTCGCTGGCTGCTGAAGCCACGCTCGTCAACCCAGTACTGCACGCCTGTTTGGATTGGCACCTCGGCTCCTCGGTCAACTGAGCGCTGTGCACTGCGGCGCGCTTCTTCCTTTGTCCAATCCCGCTCCTGGGTTCTGCCATCGAACCAGACAGCCTTCAGGCGCCCCTCGCCTTCGATCACCTCACCGTCGGGGAACTCCCAGCGTACCATCATGACCTTCCCCACAAAACGGCGTAGGCTTCCCTCCAGTTCGGCGAATTCAACAGGCGTCGGCATCATGCCACCGCCGCATACCCAAATTCGCTGTTATTCAAGTTGGTGACTGTCCAGGCGCCGACGGCGATTGGGTCGGTCTCCATGATTTCGAGTTGTGTAGCGTAGGACGTGCTGGGGTTGAAGGAGGCACCGTTGTTCTCGCTGACGCCGGAGCGGTAGACCCGCTGGATGTTCGCCGTGCCAGCGCTCTCCTTGCGGGCGCGGATGATAACCTGGATGCCTGGGATGGTCGCTGCGGCAAGTGAGATGTTTGCCATGCCGAAGGTGTCCTTGTTCCCCTCGGTGGAGGTGCTGTTGTAGGTAGTGTCATCGTCGGGGTCTGCCTCATCGACGTTCTGGAAGTTGGAGCCCGCCGAAGGCGTCCACTGCTCGGAGTTGCCGTCGGCGTTGCAGGCGAGGTACTCGATCTGGGCGTCGCCCAGGTAGTCGTTGTTGATGCTACCAGTGCCGTCGCAGATGTAGAGGTCGTCGTAGTCGAACGTATTGCCAGACGCCCCGGTTTGCGGGCCGATGGCGAACTGGTCGGCCGTCGCGTTGGCGGTCTCCTGGGTGTCGCCGCTGAAGGTGACCGATACGCCGCCATTGACCCTGACCTCAAGCGTGCCGGCGGCGTTGAGGATGATGTGCTTGAACTCAGCATAATAGTAGGTATTCGCCAGGATTGGGGTCACGCCGGTGGCGACGACCGTGGTGCCTCGCAAGACAGAGAAGACACCAGTGAGGTCCGAGCGGACCGCTCCCTGGGTCGTGACGTTATCTATGGTGCGAAGGATGACCTCGTTGGCGTCGAACCCGTTCCTCCGGAAGCCACACCCTGTGATCCAGGTTCCCTGGGCGGTGAGCGTCAGCCGTTGCCCGCCAGGTGTAGTGGCGAAGCGGATGCCGGCGATGCCCGTGCGCGCGGCACCAGCAGCGATGGCGCCGGCGTTCCCGACAGCGGCCGTCCACCGCTGGGCCTGCGTCGTGTAGCCGTCGAAAGAGTCAGCGTAGCGCAGGGCTATAGTCACACCTCCGACTGAGATGATACAATAGCATCAGGGGTTGGCTCGTGCCCAAACATATCCCGCAGTTGCATGACCCAGCCTGGTTGGCCGAAGCGCGACCACCATAAGCTGCACGCGCCCCAGGTTCGCTTCTCTAAAGAAACCTATGACTTCCTCGGGTTTGACCATATATGCGCTCGATGCGGGCAGACCTTCAGAGGTGGGAACCGCGCCAAGTACTGTCCTACATGCCGCTGAGGCCATCAGGCGGCTCCTGGGATGGGGACCGTGCCGTGGCTCCAGGACTGGACGTCGCGCAGGAAGAGGGCGGGGTCACGGCCACGGCTCAGGGCGATGGCACGGCCCAGGCTCGCTGCCTGCTCTGGCATCAGAGGATCGCGGCCCGGGATTTCCTGCTCGCGCCAGATGAGGTAGACCAAGCCGTCGGTGTCGCCCGTCCACGGCGCGGGGGCGGTGCAGCTCACCGAGCCGTCAGGGCTGTGCTGCGCCGCGATCTGGTAGTAAGGCATGGTTATCCCTTCGTCACTCGCAAAGCTAGGGCAATCCGTGTCACCGTCGTCACAGAGTCAACATTGAAGCCCAGCACATCACCCTGTAGCAGCCCCGTCGTCCATGTGCTCAGCGTGAGGTCTTGGTTTTTCTGAACACTGGCAAGCGTCGGCTTCTCTGTGCCGGCAATCGTATCCGCCACCGTTGGCGGGAAGTTGCCGTAACTGTCCTTCCATACATCGATGACGATGCTGCCCGATTGATCGGCGAGGAGGGTCCAGCCGGTGATCGTGCAGTTGAATGGCACTTCAAGGAAGCCCTTGAGCCCTGTTGAGATAACGCGCCCGCCGCCGTCGATATTGGCTTCAAGGCCCGATACGACGCCGCCGCCAGCGGGTGGAACGCCGCCTGATAACTGCGCCCATGTCGTCGCGCCATCGGTGTTGATGTAGATTGCACCAGTGACGCTGTCGATAGCCAGCGACCACTGCGGTGCGTTGTACGTTGGCGCACCACTGCTAGGGGGCAGAACGACGGGATGGCGGTGAGAGGGGAGCGGCATGAGGATTCCTAATCCGCCCCTTCTGCAATCCAATGGATTGTCTTACTTGCCTGGGGTGTTGCGCCAAGGAAACAAGCGATTGTCGCTTGAGTAGAAGATATGGTTTTGATCCAGGTTTCAAAACTGCCAGCATTATCGTCATTCTGTTCTACTGTTAGCGTCAGGGATGGTGCCGCAGAGAAAGCATTTGCGTAGGTGATCGTCGCATAACCATTCACATCGGTTGTGACGGTGCCAGCCTCAACATGCCGATTTGCCGCCCTAGCACCCATATAAAAACCTGCCGCTGGCAGTAGCGTTGCCCATTCCGGCGCTGTCGCGCCCGCATTCATGCGCAATTGTTGGTCTGCCGTGCCCTTTGCGAGCCGCGTCAATGCATTAGCCGCCGTCGCGTAAAGCAGGTCGCCCTGAGTCGTCACCTTGGCCGGACCTGTCTCTAGCAGGTTATCGCGCAGATGGGTATTGAGGAGAGCAGCGGTAAGAATTTCCGCAGCCACCCAGGTACGGGGCGCAGTCCAAGCCATTGCTATTGTCCTCCCGTCGGGAAGCCACGGAGCACATTCTCGGCCTGCAA
>Ga0209342_10000973_pt1 | contig 32631 bp, 40 predicted proteins | sample RifCSP16_2_FD_184023 | JGI IMG/M metagenome (GOLD analysis project Ga0209342, IMG submission 184023) | Soil microbial communities from Rifle, Colorado - Rifle CSP2_sed 16_2 (SPAdes) (version 2) | ecosystem: Environmental > Terrestrial > Deep subsurface > Rock core/Sediment | place: Rifle...
CTACCATCAAAACCAGCTCCTATAAATCCTTTACATGCGGGGTCAAGTTGTGTTTCCATCACAAATGTACCCCAAGATGAAACTGTATTAAAATCTTGTGTAGTGTCATACCTAGCTACTCGACCAAAAGGAACACCATTATTATTTGGCACAAAATACATATATCTACCATCAAAACCAGCTCCTATAAATCCTTTACATGCAGGGTCAAGTTGTGTTTCCATCACAAATGTACCAAAATACCTTGTTGCCATTATCTGCCTATCCAAATATCCAGAACCTCCATTATTAAATCTTGTTGCAAATATTTTTTTTCTATTTTCTAATGATAACCAAGTATGAGAATCTTTTAATATTTCTATATTCAATTCTTGTAAAGTAGCTGTCCCACTAATAGTTAAAGCCCCATTAATCTTAATCCTACTATTAGCAAAATCCCCATAAATAAGTGGGTTTGCTGTATTTGAATTTGCTATATAAAGTTTATCACTACCTGTTTCATCATATCCAGCTTGGTATCCTATAAGTACATTGGCATTTCCTACAGTATTATTATATCCGACAGCATGACCAATGAAAACATTTTTTGAACCAGATGTATTTGAATATCCGGCGGCATTGCCTATGAAAACATTATTATGACCAAAAGTGTTAAAACGCCCAGTTTCCTCCCCTATGCAAATATTATTTCTGCCAACAGTATTTGAATAACAAGAACGAAATCCAATACCAACATTAGCATTACCAGAAACAGTATTAAAACCAGATTCAAAACCCAAAAAGAAATTTTCCTCCCCTATTGTATTTGACTTTCCTGCATTATCCCCAAGAAATGTATTATATTTCCCAGTAGTATTACTGTATCCCGCATTATTGCCTACAAAAGTATTCTTTACACCCGTGGTATTTTTTACCCCAGAACTAGCCCCAATAAATGTGTTAGGCCCTGAAGTTGTATTATACCCAGATAAGTTTCCTATAAATGTATTAAAATTACTTGTTCCAGAAATAGCCCCTACATTTACTCCAAAACCAATAAAAGTGTTTGAGGAGCCCGTAGTATTTGGAAACCCCGCATTATTTCCAATAAAAGTATTATAACCCCCTGTTGTGTTGGTATAGCCAGCAGCAGCACCAATAAAAGTATTTTGAGACCCTACTGTGTTATTATACCCAGAATGCCCTCCTATACAAATATTTTCCATCCCAGAAGTTAACTTTCTTCCACTCAAAAATCCTACCAAAGTATTATTCATACCAGTTGTGTTACCTCTCCCTGCATGGAATCCTATAAAAGTATTCCTTGAAGTGATATTATTGTATCCAGATTGATTACCAATAAAAGTATTACAAGAACCTTCGGTATTAGAATATCCAGTATTATACCCAACAAAAAGATTCTCACCACCAGTTGTATTTTTTCTCCCAGCAAGATTACCTATGAAAGTATTTGGTAAACTTGTTGTATTTGCTCTACCAGCATGATAACCAACAAAAGTATGCCCAGATAAAGTAGTGGTACGGCCTGCTTGATTGCCCACAAAAGTATTGCAAGTACCACTTGCATTTGAATACCCTGCTTGAAAACCAACTAATACATTTTCTTGCCCATCTAAATTGGCATAACCAGCTTGATTACCAACAAAAGTATTTTTAGACCCTACTGTATTGGTAAAACCTGTCTCCATCCCAAGAAATGTATTATAATCCCCACCTATATTGGCATATCCAGATTTTTTACCTATAAATGTATTTGCATACCCAGTAGTATTTAGCCTTCCTGCACAATACCCAACAAAAGTATTTTCTGCACTGGTATTAACCCTCCCAGCATGGAATCCTATAAAAGTGTTTCCTGACACTGTTCCTTGGGTATACCCTGTACTATCACCTATAAATGTATTGCAGGAACCTACTGTATTTGTATAACCTGATCGAAAACCTATATTAACATTTTCATTACCAGAAGTATTATTAAATCCAGCTTCTCCACCAACAAAAGTATTTTTTCCAATGCCTGCAACATTATAACCAGCCCGATCCCCAATATATACGCCATAATCCCCAGGATCACCATTATTTAAGGCATCAGGGCCTATTGCTGTATTTCTTGTACCGGAACAAATTTTTCCAGCACCAACACCTACTAAGGTATTATATTGACCACCGACAGAGGTTAATCCTGCTTGGTAGCCAACAACTGTGTTATAAACACCAGATGTTCCACCTTTTCCGGCCTGATATCCAAGGAATGTATTATATTTTCCAGTAGTATTTGAATAACCAGATTCTATTCCTATAAATGTATTATATATTCCTGTGGAGTTTGATGTTCCTGCATCATGCCCTAATAGGACATATTTTGTTCCATGAAAATCTGCGTCTCTGTGAGAACCATCATTTTTGTGAGAGATCAAGGATAGACGATTTAGAACATCATCCTTCCCAGGCATATTTGCCCCTACAAGGCACTCAGTGTAAATTATACGTTGATCCGCCAATTATAATTCCTCCTCTACGGAAAATGAGACATCATAAATCCCATCCATTATTTCTATATTTTTAAATGAATTCTTTAAAAATCTTACAAAGTATGTTTCATAAGGATTGTCTTCCTTATCCAAACACATCCAAAATGGTCTATAAGATCCACCACAGTAATTCCTTATTTTGCTCAGAGTCCCAAATGTGGGGGTGTCTATTGATGGATATTCAAAACCCCATCTTTGCTTCGTATACTTATGGTAAACTTTTCTTTGCCCCTTTTCAGATTCAGTTACAATCGTGGATGATTCTATTTCTTTATGAAAAGGGTATTGAGGATTCACAGATAATTCATCTCTTTTCCCAATAAATACTTCTTTTATTTTAACAACCTCTGATAATTTAGTTCCATCTGCAAATAATTGCCAAAAATTGTAACCAACAGTAGGACTAAAAAAATTAACAGAAGTCCCTGTACTTCCCAAAATTGGAAGTGGGTAAGTTGCTGTAGTTGGGGGATTTGTATCCCCAGCTTTTACATAGAGCGTTCCAACATTCATATTGTGAACAACAATAATACTGTCTATGAATACGGCACTGCCCATTGTAAAAAGAATATTTACAACTGTCCCTATTGGGGTTATAATTCTATCTGCACTAAAGTAGGATTGTAAATTATTATCAGCAATTTTAGAAGTTCCAAAATCTGAATTTGTTGTTCCAAAAGTTTCTGTTATTGCTGAAGCTGTTTCACAAAAATTCTTATACAGCCAGGAAATATTACTCACAATAAACACTCCATTAATTTACCCATCATTATATTTTGGTAAAATTCTGTCCAGTATTTTCTTTTATTTTTACCAATAGTTTTAGAATGACAAGAAGTTCCTAAAGTTATTAAATTTTCTGGGTCATTGTTTTGTTTATTATAATCAATATGATGAACATGAAGCCTATCATGTATTTCAATACATCCAGGGTACTGACATTTGTAATTATCACGTTCTAAAATAGATTTCTTTATTTGTTTAAATTCTATTGGGTATTCTTCAAAGGATTTACCGTTTTGCCAAGAGGGACAGTTTTCCCCAGAAAATCTATCTTTTCTAGCATCTCTCATTTTTTGTCTTGTTTCTTCTGTAGGGGATTTTCCAAAATTAGGGTGTTTTTCACCAGTATACTTCCCCTTTTTTATTTCTGATTGTTTTCTTCTCGTTTCTTCTGATAAATGTTTCCCTTTCCAATAACCAACCCTGCCTTTATTAGCTTCCCTCATTTTTATCAAAGTTTCTTCTGAATAAATATTTTTTAATCCTTTATTCCAGGGGATTGTCCCCTTTTTAGATTTCTTTATTTTTTGCCTTGTTTCCTCTGATACTGTTTTACCTTTTCTATATGCTAAACTACTTTTATCTTTTGTTGCATGTCCTTTAATATATATAGGAATTCCATTATATTTATGCCATTTCTTTACTTCTATTTGTCCACCACAACCACATTTGCATGTATGTTGATAATATTGTGTTTCCATAAATTATCTCGCCTCACGAATCATCGTTTTGCCCTGCCCATTATTCCGAATATTATCCCTGATTAAAGGAATAATTTTGGATCTGACCACCCGCTCCATATCCGAACTATCCATTGACGAAATATTAAATGATAAACTTACATTTGAAGAACCCCCTCCACCGCCTTCAGAAGCCCCTCTTCGGTAAGCATCAGACTCTTTCTTGTTTAAAACAATCTCTCCTTGATGTAAAAGAGCGGGTCCCGTTTCCCTAACGCCCATTAAACCAGTCCCTTTTTCAAAACCAGCGATTTTTGAAGCAAATCCAAGAACAAGACCTAATGCGGCAGCACCAGCACCTATGGCTAAAAATGGGCCAACAAAAGGTATTCCAGCAATTGCTTTAAATGCTGCGGCGGCAGCTTCATAAGCATATATAGTTATTCTTTTAATAGCCCCACCTACAGCTATTGCAATGCTTTTAATAACAGAAGTGGATTCTATTCCTAATCTTTCAGCTTCACCTTCAGCAGTTACAGCAGTCAGTCCTTTTTGTATAAAAATTTCTGTTGCTAACATTTCCATCTTTCCAACTAACCAATTTGCAACCATATTAGAAATTACAGAGAAGAAACTTGCTTCTATAGATTTCAATATACCTTGCATCCCTTCACTAAAAGTAGCTGTTCCATCTAATATACTTTGAAAAGCGTTACTAAATCCTGTTCTTAAAGAATCAAAAAAATCTTTAAAATAATCCACCAATCCTTTGATTTGCCTCTTCTTCATCATTTCTTTATATTTTTCAAACCCAAGTTCCATTTTTTGCCAAAAAGTACCATTTTCAGCTATATGATTTTGATAAGCCGTATGTAGTTCTTTAGGGGACATAAGAGTTTTTTGGACTTTTTGATTATTTTTTTCAATCATACCTAACATCTTATCATATTCTAATAATGCTTTATCCATTTCTGCTATTTCTTTCCCATAATCTTTTATATAAACATCTGCACCATAATTGGGATATTCTGTTTTAGCAACTTCCATTGCCACAGGTATTGCTGCGGTTTCTTTATATTTTTTATAATTAATTTGTAATTTAGCAATCATCTTATCTGTGTTATCTATAACATTGTTTATTTCTGCCCCAGTAGCGGCAAAAGCATCAGCGGTATCAAGGGTCATTTTACCCATAATTAACATATCATCTTTCATTAAATCTGCAAAACCAGAAGAAAAACCATGTACAGTTTTAAAAACAGATTTTAAAGTCTCCACTCCTGGAATTGCTGAAGGAAGCAATTCTACCAAGAGTTTCCATCCCTCAATAATTTTATTTATTATTCCAACAATAATAAATAAACCACTATAAAGCATTGTTGTTAAACCAGCCCACACAAATTTTATACCCAAAAATACTAATTTTATACCCAATAAACTTTTTTCTAAAAAAGAAACTGCTCTTACTATTCCAATTAATGCTTGTATAAAAACATCTGCAAAATCTTTTACTTCCACTTTACTATTTCGCAAACCCTTAGTCATATCACCAAAAACAATACTAAAAGAAGATACTATAAAATCTGCAAATTTTTTCATTTCCCCACTTTTAAAAGCTTCGCTTAACCATTCAACTATATTTTTTAATGCATCTCTTAATGGAGCCATTGCCCCACTTTCACCGATCTCTCTAATAAATTCTTTGAAATGATTTTGCATTCTAATCCATAAACCAGACCAAGTTTTACTTATAGATTCAGCGGCCCCACCAAAATGTTCCTCTATTGTTTCCCAAAGAGCTTTTGTAGCGGTTGCGGCATCAATCATTGTAAATTTTAATTTTTCTTTAGCTATGCCTGTTTTTTTAGAAATTTTCTCAAATATTTTGGTATAAACAGCTTCATATCCAGGAACAGCCCATTCAGCTAACTGCCTCAATTCCTGCCCTTCCAACCTACCCTTGGCCTGTATCTGTCCCATTGCTCTCGCTATACCTACCATTGCTCTGCCAGACTCAGGTAATAAAGAAGCTACGTTTACCAAATTTTCCATCATTTTTGTTGTTGGTTCAAGTCCATAAGCCTTCATCGTTACAAAAGCTTTGGTAACTTCTGCAATAGATATAGGCATGTTTAATCCCCAATTATTAAATCTATTAAAAAATTCCTCCCCTCTACCCTTTGTCAAAACATCCATTGTTACTTGTATTTTTTCAAATTCAGCATTTATTCCAATAAAACCTTTGACAAGTGCCCCCACTCCAAGAATGCCTATAAGACTTAAAAAAGCGGTTTTCAAAGAAAATATTGAATCGGCCATAGCTGTTAAAACAGTCCTTCCTTGTAAAAAAACTGAGGAAAAGGCCCCCCCCACAGTTTTTAAACTAGAAGAAATATTTTTGAAAGCACTCGTTAGGGAAGTATTTACTGCCCCAAATTTAGGCCCAACAGATTGTACGGAAGAAGAGAATTTTTTTACATCTTCAGTAGCATCTTTAACACCCTTACCATCATATTTGGATTTTATTGTTAGATTTAAATCACGGTTTGTTACGGCCACTTTTTTGTTTCATCTCCCTATTCTGTTTTTCAATTTCAGAATTTTCATGTCGTTTTATCTCAGAATTTATAATTATAAATGCTTCCATTGTCCTATTGTCCTGATCTAATAAACCACCAACTTCGGGTAAACATCCTATGTCTTTACATAAAATATATGTTTTTATAAAAAAATCAGAATCATAAGAAATTGCCCCTATGGGGCATATATGATATCTGTACTTACCACAAGTTAAATTAAAATTAGATTTTTCTTTTTTAAAACTATGTATATGAGTTGTCTTTACGTCTTCTATATACTCAATTTCTTCTTCTTGTAATTCTATGCTACAATTTCTTGAAATTTTTTGTTCATCGGTACAAGAAGTACACTCCCATGTCTTGTCTAAAAAAACCCATGAGAGTGTACTTATTAGTTTTTTATTTCTGCATCCTTCAGCCTTGAAACATCTAAAATAGCTTCAAGGATTTCTTCAATGAGTGGATGTGGAGCTTCATCATAAAATCTTTCCACATCTGTAATTTCTACACCTGTATCCGAATCAAGAAAATTAGAAACTACTTTAACATTATCTGTGAATTGTTTCTTTTGTATAGAGAGAGCATTACTGTCCCACTCCCCACGATTCCCCGGTCTCTGAAAGTATCTTGTACGTTTAGCATATTCATCCGCATCCCCACGTGACATTGGATGAATTGTAACTGTTAAAGGATTACTATCTTCTCTATTTCCTGCATAGGCAGGTACAAATGTAATCTCTCCCTTTGATACACTTTTTATAGCCATTTAAAAATCTCCTAAGTTAAATTGTTTAGTTAAGCCCAAATCCCACGCAACTATCTGTGTTCACTAAGAAGACACGAAGATCAAAATTTGTGCTCACAATTGCTTGAAACGGCATTTCTACCACGTTTTCTTCCATGCTGTCTACACTTGGGGCATTGCCCGTGTAATATATATTAGGACATCTAAACTCTAATCTATATAGCCCATTCACAAATGCCATATTCATGGAACTTGGTGTACCTGCCAACCACTTATCATATTCTGCTCGTACCCATAAATCAAAGGGCGCTGTATAAGAACCAGTAACAACTCTTTGTCCATTAGGAACTACTCTTCCAAGTACATTTGTGCCTAATGTCCAAACTTCTTTTAGTGAATTGTCTATAGAGATAGAAAAAGCTTCTAATGTTACTTGTTCTGTTCCACCCGCCCCAGCTTCATTGATACCGAGTTGAAAAGTTGCATCCTTCCATTGAAAAGGAGCCATTGAGGAGAATACAGGAACTCTTGCTGTCCCATGTGCTTTTGATATCCTAGCAACTGCATCAACTGTACATTTCATTTCTTCGCCAGCAGCACAAGAAAAAGCTAAAGATTTTATTCTATTTCCTAAGAATGGATAATTTCTTATGGTTCCAGATGTATCCTCTCTACCAATATTAAATGTTAATCCAAATACATGCCCAGTTCCTACTCCTAAACCTGTACCAGCGGCTAAATTAACATATAAATTATCCTGTGGAGTAAATACATGCAAATAAGTCCCTGCACCAGAGTAAGTTCCGGTGCTTACAGCACCAAAAACATGCTTCAATAGAAGTCCTAAACCACCTTTATCACCACCAGATTCAGGGTATACCACAAAATCTAAACCGCCCTCGGCTTTTAATCCCATTTGACGATATCTCTTAACACCCCTGTCTTGAACCCCAGACCTACCAATTTCTGTCAAAAATTTAGCTTCATTTGCAGGAGCCATTGATTCTGAATCAAAGTACATTCCACACCTGAATAGACCCGAATCAACGCCCCACACTTGGTATTCCGTACCCATTTGGGTCCCTTCCTCCGAAATCTCTATGTAACTGTTATAACCTTGAGGCAATTAAATCACCACCTTTCTGTTAAATGTAAAAAGTATTAAATTTTTCATAAATAACCTCCTTAAAAAGTAGAAAATTGACATAAGTATAAAACTTATCACTATATATTATTATACCTTGAAATGCCTAAAAAAATAAATGATTTTTGGTGAGAAGATAGGATTTAAATAAAATTAAAAAAGTTTAACCCAATTCTTTACATTTTCGTGCAACAATATATAAAAACATGCTATTTTCAATAGTTTCCATAGTAATTATAGAAAATCCAACATCCTCCAATAAAACCTTCATTGCTTCCTGAGAATAAAGGCAGGAATGGTAGTCAAAAGATTCCTTCTGTTCCCCAAACATAAGCTTTATAAAATCTATATAGGGCAGATTCCCTTCAGCATATCTTTTAACAATTTCTTGCATATTTAGTGTTTTTATAATTATTTCACCATTTAATGCCATCTGATCATAAATCTTGACAAGAAATTCACCCACAGCATTAAATCCTATATGTTCCAATAAATCTTCAATTAATATAAGATATGGTTTTGTTGTCTCTGTGGTCAAATTAATATTAAAAATATCTTTATCTTTAAGACAAACATTTGTGAATCCTTCCCTTTGTAGTGGAAATACTGACATATTTATTTTTAATTTATATTTGTGTATATATTCTAAAAATCTTGAATGGGTTTTCATTGCTTCTGGGTGTTCTCCTTGAAAAAGTTCAGTCCAACTTGGTTTACCAAATAAATGATTCCCATATTTTTCTTCCACACCTTTTGGATCTTTATCCCAAGCTAACCATACATTTTCATACCAATTTTGCTGTTGTTGAAACCCTGGAGTCCCAGTTTTAATATAATAATCTATTTTATTCTTGATCTGTTGGTCTGTTCGGACATAAGAGTAATGATGGAAAAAAATATCTTTAGCGAATACTGAAGGAATATCTTCTCCATTTTCCAAAATGGGGAGTGTGTGTATATTATACTTGATTTTACCACAAATATTCAAGTTTATCAATGACTTACGCCCTGTAAATTGTTCCCAAACTCCTTTTGAGACATGCCCAAGGTCTTTCCAATAATCAAGAAAATTAAAACAAAAAGAAGATACTTGTGGATTGGCAAAAATTAAGTGTTCCACCTTTCTAAGATTTTCCCCAGACCAAACCTCGTCCGAATCTATGATCCAGGCATAATCAAATCCATCAAGCATTTGACAGTATACATTTCTCTGATCTGTCTTGCTTTTGAATTCCTTACTAATAACTATTATCTTTTTCTGTGGATCCTCCATTTTTTCTAATATTTCTAAAGTTTTATCCTTGGAACAATTATCCACCACAACAATTTTAGAAACCATTCCATATACACTTCTAATAGATGCTTCTATAAATTCTTCACTATCCTTTGTTATATAGCAAGCACAAATTGTGGGGGATTTAACAACTTTCCCTGTACGAATCCATTTTTGCTTAAATATCTCATGATTCCTGCCAAAGTGTTCGGCAGTTGGTCCACCCGTAAAAGACTTCGATTGATGGTGGTATAAAAGTGCTTCAGCACAACAAATATTAATGTAACCCAATTCTTTTGCTCTTAGACAAAAATCTGTATCTTCAAAGTATCCAGGGGAAAATACCCTGTCAAATCCTCCAAATTTATTCCATAAATCTTTTGCTACCATAAAACAAGCACCACTTATTACATCAAAAGTTTGACTTGTACAAACAGTGGGGTCATTCTTATCCTTTCCTATAGCAAAATGTATATAATTCATTTGCTTAGGTTCCCAAACCAACCCAAAATGCTGCACCGTATCGTTTGGATATAATAACTTTGCCCCGACTACACCAACATTTTTATTAAATTTGTATACATCAAGCATTTTCCTAAAACTTAAAGGGTCAATCAATTCGGTATCACTATTTAAAAACAAAATATATTTTGCCACACTTCTTTTTGCCCCCAAATGGCAGGATTCTATAAAACCTTTGCTTTGTTGATGATGTACAATATTTAATTGTGGGAATTGTTCAAGATAATGAACTGTCTCTGCATTACTTCCATCATTTACAATTATGATTTCGTATAAGCAATCTTGAATCTTTTGTAAAGATGCTAAACATTTATCTACATAAGGAAGAGCATCTTTTATGGGAATTATTATGGATAATTCAGGTCTTGTTAATATTTTTTTCTTAATTTTGAATGACATTTTATAAAATCTCCTTTATAACATTATAAATATCTTCAGCTTTTATTGCTTGCATACAAGGTGCAGGATTTATATTTCTTGGGCAATAGTAAGAATGTGACCAACAAGGCCATTGATTACAAGTAGATTTTCCACCATAAATAGGATGTATAGTATTATAATATTTCAAACGACATTTTGGATCTGACCCCCCGAAAATAGCAACTGTTGGAATCTTAAAAAATCCTGAAAAGTGCAATAGACCCGAATCTGGTGTTATCATAGCATCAACATTTTTAATAATTGCTACAACTTCTCTAATATCATAACTCCCACACAAGTTTATGACCCCATCATCTTTAAAACCGAAAGGATGGTTATCCATAACAACCACTGTGCAATTATTATATCTTAGCATTCTAATAAGCCTAATAATTTCGTCTGGCACAGGATTCCTAACCCAAGAAGAGGCTTTTAACTGTACCCCCACAATTGGTCTTGAATATTTTGATAAAAAACTTGTTGCCCACTTTTGTTCCTCTGGCAAAACTTCATATACAAATGATTTGTCTCGTATCAGGAAACCTGCCCAAATTTCTAAGGAATCCAGTGCGTCCATTTCTCTACTATATGAACTAACAACGTGTGGGCAAACCCTATCTGAGATGTAGTAATCTACTCCATTTGTATATGGGGGATTCCCAACACGATCCACGAGTTTATCTATGTAAGAATTTGTTTTATAAAGAGGTTTCCAATAGTTTCCAATCGAAGAAACCCATAATTTTAAATCAGGATTTCTTCTCTTTAACTCTCTGTGCAGACAAGTCCTCCAAAGTGCATCCCCGATCCCCATATAGTGATCCAATAAAAGGACTTTGCCAGATTGATCAATAGAACCATCAAATTGTTTTAAAAGATTCACTATATAATTTCCTTATAATTATTCCATGCTGATTGGGTCTTCATAAAGATTTTTTAATTCCTCTTCTGTATTAAGATCCCCTTCTAAAAAATTCTTAATTGCTTCAAAAGTTAAAACACAGCTATTCCCCTGAACCCCATTGAAAAAGTCTTTTACTATATTTGCTCTACCTTCCATATTTTTATTAGGATTCTTTAGATTTTCCTCTATATAGTTAAACAACTCCCCATACTTCTTGCTTCGGTTCACACACTTATAACTATCAAGCACATTCCAGTACCAATTCATTACATTTTTACGAACCTCATAAGGATGTGACCAATACATATTTTCTAATACAACAGGCTTGTTAAATATTAAAGCCTCAAGTGCTGAAGTAGAAGGAATACTACAACAAATATCAGAATTAAATAGTAAATTACCTAAAGCCCATGTATCGAAATTATCTAAATGATATGAATGCCCCTCATATTCTTTAACACCGTAAGCAGTGCCTTTGTTAAGGCTTGGATCTGCTATAATTTTAACATCTACTGTTGGATATTTCTTAATAATTAAATTATATATCCAACTATCCCCAGTTCTAATAGGGTGTGCTTTTATGATTACTTGAGCACCGAATTCTTTAGCCGTCTCCATAAAATTGTCAAACGTATCAAATACCCATTGGGATATTTCCCCATTTGGAAGATATGTAAATATGGGTTTCTTTATATCAAAACCTATTTCTAAACAAAATTTTTCCCTATTATAATATTCAGATTTTCTATAAATATCAAAATGACAAGGACCTGTTATAACTACATTTGGTAATGGTTCTTCCACGCTTAGTCCATGTAAAGACCCAATTGGATGCCAAATCATTACATCTCTTTTCCTTGAATACATTCTTTTAAAAAAGTCCCCCCAACATAGATATAAATCTGGAATAACTGGCATTGGGTGGAAAATGGAATCTATGAAGTCTTGTATAATTATTATTGGTATTCCTAACGCTCTGCCCATTTTCTGAAAATTAACATCGAAAGTGTGTGCTGGAACATCTGAATTACCACAAGCCACTATTGCTGAAATATTGCCTCTTTCCATAATATCTTTAATATTTTTAGCATCCCCTTTTTGCATTAAATCTGAAAAAAAAGTTATATCTTTAAATTCTTCTCTCCACTGTGGGGACAACTCAGCAGGGGAAGCAACAATAATATCATATTCTTGTTTCAATAATTCAAATAATTCCGTCCTAAGAAGTATCCTAGAAGTCCTCTCCATCGCTGTTGTGATTAAAATTTTCTTTTTCATTTATCCCCTTTTTTATGCCCCAAAGTTTGTTTAACAGATAGCCACAAGTCTTGCAGTATTTCAGCCACTTGTTTATTACTATTCCATTTCATAATAGATTCTTCCATATCTTTATATTTTTCATAGACTTCTTTTATTTTTGATAGATCAGTTTTCATTAAATATCCCTCAATTTTTTTATAATTGGTATTTCTGATTCTTGTATTTCTTTACAAGGTTCACCCATACCTTCTTCTATAGCTTTTATATATTTTACAAGATGCCTAATTCCTTCTGGCTCAAGTGAAGAACTTTGATCTGAACCATACATTTTTCTATCAAGTGTAATATGTACTTCAATCATTTTTGCTCCATGAGAAACAGCTAATGAAGGGAATAAAATTCCTCCGGTATGGTCACTCCAACCGATATCACAATAAGGTGTTTTAAAATAATAGGATAAGAATTTTATCTGATTAAGATTAATATCCTTTAATGGACAAGGATAACTACTAGTACAACCAAGCAAAAATCTTAATTTATCTGTAATTGTAGAAACTGCTTTACCCACCATTTTCAAATCGCACATTCCGGTGGACATTATTAAATCAAATCCTGTTTCTACACATTTTTTTAAAAAAACTTCATCTGTAACCTTTGCTGATGGAATCTTTAAATAAGACATGTTTGGAAAATTAGATTTAAGAAAAGCTATTGATTGTAAATCCCAAGGACTTGCAAACCAAGATACATTTCCTTTTTCTTTACAATATTCATCAATTTCTTGATACTGTTCTAAAGATAGTTCGAGAGCTTCCTTCTGTGCTCTCTGGGTTTTTCCAAAAAGGCTTTCTCTAGGGCTATCTAAAAATTCTTTTGTGTAACATAAAGTTATATCTCGTTTTTGGAACTTCACGTAGGGGATATTAAGATCAGAACAAGTATCTATAAGTTGTTTAATAATACGCATGTCCCCGTTATGATTTATTCCAATCTCCCCAACCAATATCACAGAATTCATTTTATAAATTCCCCCTTATTCAAATCCCATTTCTTTCTCTTCCATTCCTTTTTTAAATCTCTATAAATCCTAATTAACCCCTTCCAAATAATAGAACCATCTGTACAAAGATATTTTGTTGATTCCGTTTCACCTGATTTTTTAGCAAGATTTCTCAAACGTTTTGCTGTTTTTCCTCTCATATATCCTCCTTATTTTTATCATGTTATCTTTTATATCCATGATTTATTTCTAATAATAAGTGAAATACTTGATGCATCCATATTAAATTCAATACCCAATTCCTTTTGTGTATAATTTCCTGTTTTGTGTAACTTTCTAATTTCATTAGCTTTTTCTAAAGTTAAAATGACTTGCCTTGTATTTCTTGTGTTCTCTTTTGCAGTTACCCAATTACAGTTAAATGGTCCATAATTACCATCATTATTTATTCTATTTATTTGTAAATTATCCTTATACCCATTATTTACTGCCCAATCCCTGAAATTAATAAATCCATTTAACTTGTTTGTCCATTCTGGGCATACTGTTATCCCTCTTCCACCATAGTCTTTGAACTGTTTAAAATTTGAATTGTAAACTCTTCTTTTTATCTCTCTCCAAATATTATACAATCTTGTTCCTTTACCCCCATGTCTATAATTAGGATTATTATCTTTACTATGATGTCCTTGTATATAATTAGGAATACCACACCAATTATGATGTCTCTTTATTTCTATTTGACCACCACAACCACATTTACATGTATGAGAATAATAATTCATATACTTTAATTATTTTGATGAAAATTTGATTTTATGTCATAAACGTACACAAGACTTTGTATTCCATCCTCTAAAGTTGCTAAATTTAACTGCTTTTTTCCATTTATCAAACCAATAAATGCTTCCATCTCACGATAAAACAAATCATTCCAATCATCAGAATTATTAGGCAATAAATCAAAAGTTTCTATTTTTTCTATACCATAAACAGTAATTTTTCTTGTAGGAACTTTTAATAAAAAATCTAAATTTATTATTATAGGAATACATTTATTATCTAATTCTAAAGAACTTAAAATAGTAATATTATCCTCAACCCCATACCCTAATCTATTGCTATAAATAGCTGATATAGGATACTGTTGCCCAAAAATCCATGTTAAATAATCTATCTCATGGCTTTGGCTATTGAGAACCCCACCCCCCGCTTCATTTTTCAAAGCATAAAAGTCTTTTAAATCTCTACCATTTGTCCAATTATAAATACTATTACAATGATATGCTTCAATTCTATAAATATCCCCAAATTCATTATTATCCACCATATTTTTTAATTTTTGAAGATTTGGATGAAATCGCATCTGAAATCCCATAGCACATTTCAAATTATTTTCTTCAACTTTATCTTGTAATCTATAAATTTGGGCTAAATTGTTAGATAAAGGTTTTTCTATAAAAAGATTAAATCCCCTCTTTGCTATTTCTATTGCTATATCTATCCTTTCAGGAGGCAATGAACAAACAAAAGCAGCATCATATTTATTTAATAATGCTTCATCTAAATCATGATAAATTTCATTTATAGCATAAAAATCTAATAAATTATTGCTAAGTGTAATGTTCAAATTATTATCAAAAATTCTATATTGTTCTCTTTTAGAACAATAAATATCAATTACACAATCAGGCAATAAAGTTTTAAGATTCCTGAAATGCCTTTGTGCTATATTCCCCGCCCCACAAATTAAAAAGTTTTTCATATTATTTCACCCTCTTCAAAAATCCATACGGAGCAAAACTTAAATAAAATTTTTCACAATATCTATCAATTATAAAATTCTTGGAATTACCAATAAATTCAAAAACAGCTTCTAATGGTTCTGCTGTATTTGTATCTTCCACAATAATGTAAGACCCTACAGAAACAAATTTACTATATATTTCAAGTTCTTTTAAAACATGACTTTTAGAATGGTCACTATCAAGAATAACCATAACTTTTTTATCTTTCACCTTTGGATTAATAAAATTTATTGTAGCTTCATCAACAGAATTAGCCCAGAGATAAGAAATCCTTCCATGTTCAGGCAAGTTCCCCTTACCATTAGTATCTACTGTTATAATTTTCCCATTACCTATCATATCACATATTGATGCAAAAAACAATGCAGAACCCCCAACTTTAGTCCCAGTTTCTATAATATAATCAGGTCTTATATTACAAATTAATTCTTGATATATCCAACAATCTAATGGACATTTCTGAATAGGAACTCCCAACCAATTAGTGTTTTTCCAAGTTCCACCAATACAAGAGGATTCATAGTACAAGTCATGAAAATCTTGAATTATTTTATTAACTTTTTCAGTATCATTGTATTTTTTATAAAAAGTTTCTCTCTCCATTTTTACTTAATCCCCCAAACTCTTATGCAATCATCTTTAATTTTTGATTCCCATATAATAATATTTGAAAAATGATTAAAACATAATTTTACAGCATCTAAACTAAATCTCCAATAATCTTTTGGGTGTTCATGATATTTGAACTTATACTCAGGAACACTTAATATTAATTTTCCACCCACTTTTAACACCCTTTTCATCTCATCTAAACTTGTCCAAAAACAAGTATCATGCTCCAATGTTCCTATAGAAATAACATTATCAAAACTATTTGATTTAAATGGTAAATTGTGACTTGATGCTTGAATATTTACATTTTTGCCTTTTCTTATATCTATTCCGATATAAAAACCTTCACATAAACTTTTTATAGAACCATTTATATCCAAACTACCAACATCTAAAGTTCTGCCCTGCAAATTTAAAGACTTTATAAAATTTTTATCTTCTGCCATCATTTATAATAAATCCCTAACAAATTCAATTTGTTCTTTGATAGTTTCTACTTCTTCCCCTTCCACGCCACGAGCGACTTGTAATGTAAAATTTCCCAAGTAATCCACCCTTCTTAAAAATGTAAATAAATCCTTCCATCCATTTCTTCCAATAACACCTTCGCCCAATGGAACTGTATTTCCTTTAGAATCCTTTTCTTTTATATGAATATGATGTAACATATTATAATCATTATAATTTTCCATTTCTTTAATTACATCTCTATTATAATTATTTCCAATATCAAAACAACACCCTATTCTACCCGATCTTGAATTTAATTTATCAGGGTAAGTTAGATCATTTATAAAATTTATTCCTGCAAAACTATTTACATCTAAAAATTCAAAAGCTATTCTTACATGGAAATTTTCTATGACTGAAGATAACAATGCTTGAATTGTTGGAAAATCCATATTTTTTACATATATGGGAATAACCAATAACCCACAATCAACCCTATATGCGATATTAGCTATCCAAGTCAATAACTTTTTTGCAAAAATTAAATTTTCATCCTTATTCAAATCCATATCCATTAAATAATCTAAACAAACGGCATTAATTGGAACTTTAAAATATTTAATTAAACTCTGGATCGTGCCACAGGAATAAAAATCACCTAAAAATAAATTGGGGTTTGTTTTTGGTATTATCCATTCAATATAGTCTAATCCAATCTCACTAATTTTTTCAAATTCTTCGCTTATTTCCTGACCATAGGGATTAAATTGCACATGCTCTCTTCCCCTTGGTGGGATTAATCTTCCTTGCATTATTCCGATATTATTCATATTATATCTCTACCTCCACAACAAATTAAATTACCCCCTTGCATATAATCTGAGTCTGAACTACACAAAAATTTAATTGAACCATTATACTCATCAACTTTGGCAAGCCTGCCGATCGGTATTTTATCTTCCAAATTCTTTTTTAAAGTATCTGATTGCCCATTATACACACTTCCTGGGGATAAACAAACCGACTTGATCTGACTGCCATAATAACTGGCAATGTACTTAGTTAGATGTATAAGACCTGCTTTTGAGACACTATAATCTGGTGGTTTAATATATCCATTTTCATATATTCTTTGATCACTTGTTATTATACCAAGGTCTGATATTATATTCACAATAGTTCCCTTAAACCCTTCATTTGTATTTTTCAACATATATTTTATGCATTCTCTACTAAGCAAAAAAGCTCCTGTTAAATTAACAGATAATGTTTTATTCCATTTGTCTAAACTATAGATTTCAAAACTGTTATTCACACCTTCTTTTGGAGGAAAATTTATAGCAGCACAATTAATAAGTATATCAATTCTGTCATAATTATCATATATTTGATAAATTGTTGTTTTAACATCCTCTTCATCTGTAATATCTATTGGGTAAAAACGTGATTTTTTAATCAATCTATTGATTTTTTTACTTGGCAAATCCAAAATAATTACTTCATTATTATCATCTTTGGATAATGTATATGCAAATTCACCCCCAAGTAAACCGTGACCACCAGCAACGAGTATTATTTTTTTATTCATTTATAAATTCCAGTATTTTTAAAAATTTGAGCAGAATTTTCTTTCATTAAAGCTTCTGCATTAACAAAATCAATTTCATCATTTATACTTATACCATATAATTTATCAATAATAACTGGTTTGCATGGATGAACAATTCTAACCCTATCCTTCAAAAATCTTTCTATTTTAATAGCCCAAGCTCCAACTTCTCTAAATAAAGTATCATCATCATTTTGCCTCATTTTCCTATCGGTATATAATGCTTCCCATTCAAACTTTGGTCTCGGACATTTCCAAAATTGCCCAATATCTTCATGAATGATAAAAGAAGAATCCACACAATCATCTATTGAATCAAGCATAAGATCTAATGAGTCTATTGGTATTAAGGGGGAAGTCACTTCAACAATACCCAAAATACCTGTATATATTCCATACTTGTAGAGTTCGTTTAGGCATACTTCCTCAGTTGTTGTGAAACTTGTTGCTAAATCATCTATTCTTTTTGATAAAATTAAAGCCTCTTCATCAAATATTAATCCGAAGTGCAATTTTACCATTTCCAAGTACCAATCACTGTCAGAAGAAACTATTACTTTATTAATTTTTCCATTCTTATATAAGTGATATAATTTTTTGATGGTCCAATAATAAAGTGGTAGATCAAGGAAATTCTTAATATTTTTATTTTTTATTTCCTTTGAGCCTGATCTCATGGGTACAATAACTGTAGTATTGTATGTAGGTTTTTCTAAATTATTTTCCACTTTTAGTTCTCAAGTTCATTAAAAAGAGTCACAAAAAATCCCCAAACAAATAAAGCAATTACTGAAATTGTGTATAAAAAATAAAGATAATCATTTTCCATATTAACTCTATACTGCCCAACAAAAACAGATCCGAGCATTGCTCCAATACCAAAAAGTCTTTTTTTGTTTTTTAGTTTCATTAATCATTTACCTTCTTTCTTCCCCCTCTTTTTACCACAACACCCTTTTCTTTCCTCCATTGACTGAGAATCGTTCTGAAAGTTGATTCTTTTAAAGAAACCGATGTAATCATATTATAAGAAAGACTACCCCCAGCTTCATCTAAAAACTTAAATACCTTTTCCTTTACTGTTGAACCTACTTCCAATTTCTTTCTCCCCATTTTAGTCTCCTTTTTATTAATTATTTCTTCCTAAATTTATAGAGTATCTCCGCTCCATTTGCAGGTCCCGATATAAAAATCCTTTCGTTTGTTACAAATTTTAAGTATTCAAAAAAAGCAACTATTTTTGTATCCAAATCTGCTACTTTGCCCTCCATTGATAGTTTTAATCTTGTAACAAAATCTCTAACCATATCTAAATACATCCCCCTCTCTTGATCAAAGGTTAAAATTGTTTCACATTCAAAATCATAGCGATTAATGTATTCAAATATTTTATCAGGCAAAATCATTTGTTTATCTGTTTTTGACATTTCTGCTCCAACAAACAATTCTAATGTTTTCCATATAACACCCCTAAGATTTAGAAAATTTGGATGTTCCAAAACAAAATAACCACCGGATTTTAAAAGTTTATTTGCGATATAAAACAAAATTTCAGGATTATCAAGGTGTTCGATAACGCCGATTGATGCAATGACATCAAAGTGTTCTTTATCAAGACAAAGATTTTCCTCAATTTCAAATTTTAGATCTTCAAATGATATATGTCTAAAATCAATCTTTCGCAACGCTGTTACTTCGTTTTCTTTTGCTTTATTTATTCCTACCCCAGAAAAGTCATAGCCGTGAAGCTCAGAAGGTTCTTCCAAAGTTGCATATCTTGTTAAGAAATTTCCTGTCCCGCACCCCAAATCCAAGATTTTTTTCCCATTTATATGATTTTTAATCATTTTATAAACTTCGGAATATATAAGGTCTAATGGAGATGTGAAAAATTCTTCCTTGTCATTTTCATAAACTTTATTATAAATTTCTCTCAATTCTTCATCTGGCATACATCCTCCACGATTTGTTGAACTCTATGAGTATATAGATGTTTTCTTAAAACCAAGTCTTGTCCTCTTCCTGCAATTTCTTTTGCTTCGCTTCTGTGTATATTATAATAGTAACATAGATTTACCAAATCGTCAAAGTCTTTATAATATCTAAGGTGTATCCCATCTTGAAATAATTCTGTTTCCCCTTCCACTTTATTTGTTAGAAGAAGTCCCCCCATACTCAAAATTTCAAACACCCTCATTTGGTATCCTGAGTTTGTTATTCCTATGTTAAGATTGATTTTTGTGTCATTAACTGTTTTTACATAATCTATATGTGTATAAGAATACTGGATGGGGATTCCCTTATCCAATAAATAGTTTATCATATTGATCCTATTCACATTCAGATTGCCAACGAACCCAACATCTATTAATTTATTTGATACTTGCAAATCTTTATGAACTTCTTTATCCGCCGCTAATGGAAGGAAAAAAGAATTCTTATTGAATTGTTTATAAAAAGGAAGCTCTGCTTCTGTGAAGGAATATACAATATCAAATAGAGGGGATTTTGTCTGAATAATGAAAGCGGCTTCTTGGTTTGCTTGCACAGAGTCTTGCAAATATAGTATTTTACATATCCTGCAAGCAAAAACATCCTCTGGGTTTATGCGTTCCCCCTTAATTACCAACAAAAATTCTGCATCTGTAATATATCTTATTCTATTAGAAACTTCGTGTCTATTCATAACTCTATAATCGGTTTCTATTACTTCATAACCCAAATCTTTAAATGCTTTTGAAATAAAATTTTCCATCCCATTAGGGTTCTTTGTATTAGCCCCAACCAAATGTATTCTTTTTTTATTTTCCATAGTGTACCTTTTCAAAATCTACAATAGAATGCCAAATTTGTCTTCCTCTATCCTTATCTATATGAATGCCCAAAGAACTTATACTATGATAAACCTCATCATAATTCTCAAGAAAATAGGGAAAATACAAAATATGGTGTTTTATTCTAAGATTTATACACGTATTTATAAAAACTTTAAATTTTTCATCCAATTCAGCAGGTGAGAAATTTGTGTAATATCCTAAATTACCATGACTTTTCTTTGATTCTAATGCGTGTAATGGTTCCCTATAGGTTATTAAAACAGATATATTAGGTTTTACCACAGTCCAAATTTTTAAAATATTTGGATTAAAAAGTAAACGAGGGTGCTTCATAACAATTTTATCAATTTTAGCAATTTCTTTTTCCAAAAATAAAATTAGTTCTTCTGAAAAAGGGTTATTTTGAAAAGTAGTTAAAACGGCTTGTACCTGTTCGTCTTCAAAACCTGCATTTATGGAATCGTTCCAAGAACCTCCTGTATTATAACCTAAGTCATGCAAAAATTTGGTGAGTAGTGAAGTCCCTGATCTAAAAAATCCCGTGATAAAAAGATGTTTTTGATAATCCATATTTATCCTTTATAAATAAACACTCACAATCTCAGAATAATAATTAGTCCAATATTCCCTATTATGTACATTTGTTTTACAATGACAATTACCACACAAAGTTATTAAATTTTCTGGGTTATTGTTTTTCTTGTCATAATCTATATGGTGAATACATAAATTTTCTGTGTTCATACATCCAGGTGTTTGACATATATTTAAATCTCTATTTTTAATGAATTGTTTAAATTCTTTATTAAATTCTTTAGGATATATTTCAAAAGAAGAGCCTCCATTCCAATTTGGGGATAATTCCCGTTTCTTCCCATACATAGGGTTATCTTTTCCTATCCATTTACCCTTTCTATATTTAGACATTTTTTGTCTTGTTTCTTCTAACACTTCTCTCCCCATAGCTTTATTTCTTATTTTTAATCTTGTTTCTTCTGTAACTTTTTTACCAAAAGAGGGGCTTTTTTCACCCTTTTTTCCAAATTGTGGATTGTTCTTTCCCTTTTTAGATTCAGATACTTTCTTATTTCTTTCCTTAGAATATTGCTGACAACCACAGGATTTACATCTTTTTCCACTACTTAATTGTCTTTCAACTTCTTGTAAACAAAAAGAACATAAAAATATGCCATAATAAATCCATCTACCATTCTTATTTTTCTCTTTTCTTGTTTTTCTTATTAATTTCATATTATAATTTTTGTAAAAAACAATCAAAAGACCATGAATTTTGAATTTTATCAAAACTTAATAATTTAAATTGTGTTTGTAATTTAGCTAAAACCATGTTCCTAAAATCTTCTGGCAAAAAGTCATTTATGTGGGTTGGGTCTGCTTGTTCTGTCCCGATGTTTGGAATATATCTTTTATGAGGAACAATAAGTAACAATACCCCTCCAACTCTTAATTTCTTAAACCAATCTTCTACTGCTTGAACAGGGTCTTTAATATGTTCGATAAGATGAGAAGCACAAATAAAATCAAGTGTTTCATCTCTAAAAGGTAATTCCTTTGTCCCATCCCAAACTAATTCTGGTGTCTTCCCACCATTTCTGTCTTGATCCACCCCAACTGCAAAATTCACCTTTTTTCGATTATTACAACCTAAATCCAGGCCGTTCAACATATTTTCTTGTGTCTTTAAAAAATTATTTATAAATTCTGTCTCAGACCTCCATAAATGACTACCAGATGTTTGTAAAATAATATTGAATTTCCCCTCAACCCAAAGGTCGGGTCTCCGTTGGAGTGCCCGATTAAATATTAAATTCTTCCAATACTGAGGGTCATTTCCTTCTCTTACCCATTTCTGAGTAAATTGCTCAGAATGCAAACGATTCTCTACCAAAACTTCTGATATATGCTTTAGTTGAACAGAATGCCCCACAAGTCTAATAATAAAATCCGTATCTGCGGAATATTTAAGCGTTGTGTCCCATCCCCCAATTTCTAATGTTTTATCCCTTCTGTAGCATTGAAGATGCCCAATATTTTGAAGATCCTTTATACTTCCAGATTTCCATTCAGGATATTTTCTAACCTGATTTGTTCCTAAAATTTTAAGATCTGAATATATAAATCCAATCTTTCTATTTACTTCCTTATCAATAAAATTTGAAAGTTTTTGCAAAGCATCTGGCATCAAAACATCATCGTGGTCTAATCTAATTAACCATTCACCTTTAGAATAATAAACTCCTATGTTATGACTCTTCTGTAGGCCAAGATTTTGCTCATTCTTCACGTATATTAAGTCTATTTCAGGTCTATCCGGCAATAAAACTTTTGAGGTAGATGGGGTATCTGAATCATCTATAATTACTACTTGAAATGGTTCTTTATATATTTGATTATAACAAGACTCCACCGCTTCTGACAAAAACTGGGGTTGATTATATGCAGTAATTATAATTGAGAATTTCATTTAATTTTCTTCCTCATCATCTTCCAAATCAACTTCTACTGTAGGGTCTTCCCCATTTTCCAATTTTTCTTGACAACATGAGCAAGTCGTCTCATATCTATCACCAAATTTATTCTCAAATTCTTCATAAAAATCATATACATTGGATAAAAATCCAATTAAAAATCTATAATCTCTATCTGTTTCCCCAAACTGCCACAAAAGATGTAAGGCATGGTAAATTGAATCTTTTGTTAATTCTATATCATCTTCCTTTTCATTCAAGGAAAGCCTATTAACTGCGTACTCTATAAAGTCGTCTTCAAAATTTTCTAAAGGTCTTAACTTTTTTTCCTCTTTTTTTGTCATTTTATACCTCTATTTGTTTTTATACCTACTCCCAAATTTGTTTTCAAATTCACTATAAAGATTATCAATTTCTATTATTTTACTAATAGCTTCTTTAGCATTGCTATTGGCTAAAATGGAAAGAGTTTCATCAACCCAATCCTTCTTTTCTTCTATGCTATGATTATTCCAATCATTTGAAGGTGTCCAATCATTTTCTGGGTCTGTTAATCTACTTGAAATATATGTTAATACTACATCATTATAAGTTTCCTCTGGTTTAATTTGAAATTTCTTATGTTCAAATTCCCACCACAAATAATCAATTTCAAGGGTTCTTCTAAGAACACAATTAACACAATATTGGCATAAAAGTTGCAATATAGTTGCAATATATATTGCTGGTTTTCTTGATTCCTCCTTAGAAGGGTCAGGAACAAATCCCAATCTATGCATAATATATGTATGACAATCCAACCCAAAATCTTCTTTTTTCCTTTTTATTATTTTATTCATAGTTTAATATTATCATATTATACAATTATGTCAATTAAATGTTTAGAATTCTCAAACCACCCAAGGTTAGCCTCAGCATACTTCCTACTTGCTAATTGCATTTTATATAATTCCTCTTTGTTTTCAGATAGTTCTATCATTTTCTCAGCAAAATCTACAATGTCTACCTCACAAGATTTAACGAAAATTCCAGGAATTTCTTTCTTCTCTTTAACTTTTATTAAATAACCATTTTCCCCCTCAATTATCCTTTCATTTAGAGGAGCACAATCAGTTGCTATTACAGGTCTGCCCAATGCTAAAGATTCCATCTGCGGAAGGCAATTACCCTCCCATCGGCTTGGCAATACCACCAAATCTGCCTCTTGGTAATATTTAATAAGTTCCTGAGTAGAGACAGTGGAACTTGATTTTATAACATTTTGTGACCTCACTGATTGATTCTCCTGCTGTGTATGAATGTGCAGTAAAGTTTTGTCTCTTGGGCAAATCCAACTAAAAGCATCTACTACAGCTTTTTCATTCTTACGATCATTTACCCCACCAAAACCTGCTGGGAAAAAAATTAAGGGTTTATCTTTTTTGATAGGTTCTTGGAAGGAATATTGGTCTAAATCTATCCCCCAAGGAACAAAAACAGCATTATCTAAAAGATGATCGTTTTTTAAGAGATTATATGAGGATTTGGTAGGACAAACAATATGTGTAAACTGTTGATAATATTGAAGTTCTGCCGGATTTATGAATTCCCATACGACATAATTTATACTTTTGACCCCTAATTTGTTGCAAATTGGGACAAGATTTTTGGTATGTTGTTCCTCTACAAAAATTACTATATCAAGTTTATTTGCAATAATCCATTGTTCAAAATCCCCTTCTTCTATCTTATAATTTGGATAAAGCAAGATATTTGGGTGGAAGTAATCGTCCCAGTATTTTATTTTCTTTCTGTTGTCAGCTATGGACATTCTGGCAAGAATAGATATATTGGCATTTGGTATATGCCACTGAATAGCTTGTTTAATCTGTTGACAAATTACGCCAGAACCACGATCAAAATATACAGACACAATTCCAATATTCATTTATATATTATATCTTATTATTTTATAAAAGGCAAGTTTTTATTTGATCTAAGTTAATACAACAGATATGATCTTATGGCAAACCAGAGAGACTACTCCACCCATAACAATTTCTTGGTCTCGTGCCAAAACATAAGGGGTTATGGATAGAATTTCAGATCCTAATTGAGGACAATAATCATTTATGTCCCAATTTTCCCTTAAAACGTTCCCCAATTTTGAAAGCCCCGTCCTTAACCCCTGGCGGGAATTTCGGTCATTTAAATTTGCATACCAATATGTTATGGAAAGTTGCATAGAAAGTGTTTTTCTTCTAGGCATTTCCTTCCATGCTTCTGTAATACTATCCAATTCTATTGTGATATAGGGGTATTTGGGGATGAAATTATCCTCAGTTTTTGCAATATCTGCAACAGCTAAGTAATCTTTATAATTACTTATAACTGTGTGCACATTTGTGATTAGGTCTTCAATGTAATTTGTGGTATCTGAAGGATTTGACATTATATATTAGTCTCTACAGCTTTTTCCATAATTTGAAATACTTGCTCGGCTTCCTCTTCCGTGATGAAGAAAAATTCTCTTTTATTGTTAAAAAATTTAGCATAGGGCAACTTCGATCCAGAAATAGCATACCTGAATTGAACCCCATTTGCTATTTTATCAACTTCAAATATGTTAGCATCTTTCTCTCGTTCTGTTGCGGATGTGTACATGGTATTAGTTAAGCGTCCCAATTCGTTTAACTTGCATACTCTTTTTCCAAAAGAACCAACCTTAACTTTGTATCCTTTGCTAACTGCTCTTGTTTTCCATTTTCTATACATTGGTGTAAGTGGCTTCCAATTAGACTTCCCCTCTTCAAAACGCTTCTTAATAAAAACACTAATTTGTTCAAATACATTTTTCCATAAAGCATTAGTAAAAGTTTTATTTTTTAGTGCCTCATCTAATCCTTCAAAATCTCTTATAATTTCGGTTGCACCATCAATTTCTACTTTCCAAGTTATCATAACTATTTTTTATAATGAGTTTTTATGTCCTTGGAATCTTCAAGCAATCCGTCTCCGATTCCTTGCACACCACGATCTTTGAAAATCCTTGTAGCACTTGTGTATCCAGCCATATTAGAAGTATCCCCACTGGCTCCTGAGATGTAACCCTTCTTATAAGATTCGATAGTTTTATCCACCATTTCTTTCCAAGACTTCACTACGTCTGATAACTCACCTGGCTTATTTGCACTGAATACTGCACTGTAAAGCAAAAATGCCCCCATATAATCTGAAGCAAACTGAAGGGAATTTGGGGCAGGACTTACTGGAATGGAAGAAACAGTATCTTCAAGTTGAGAATTTATGTAGCGTTCCCCATCTTCAATGTAAGCTCTTACATCAGAAGTTCCTAACGAATCTGTCATAGCTGTGCCTATCGAAAGATTCCCATAGGCTATTCTTAAAATACGTTCAATGGTTTGTGTCCCAGTTGAATAATTTATTGACATATTATTTTTTCTTTTTAGGTTTTATTTTTGTTAAATATGTATTTGTTTTGATCTTAGGTGTTTGTTTTGTTATAGCCATTTTATTTAACTGTGTAACCTTGTGAATTCAAAAAAGCTGTGCCAAATAAATTACTTAGTTTTATATTCAAAGCAGTGCCTTCTGAAGTTTTCAATGGGGTTACAAAAAATTCATTTATTTTATCAGCAGTAGGTAATTGCATAAAATATAAAAATGCTGTACCATTTAAGAACTGAACAGAACAACCAGCCAAATTACTTGAAAAAGATAAACCAGTGATAAATTGAATATCTCTTCCAGAAGTAGGGGCAACAGATAAACTAACTGTTCCACCGCTAACAGTTCCTATAGAACCATGCCATCTACGATTCCATGAATCCGTTTCCTTGGATCTTATAATTTGATCAAAGTCTCTTGGCATTTATATCAACCCAGTCCCAATAAAAATTCCGATTGCGGTTCCAGCAACTCCAGCATAGGTTCCGCCTCCGACTTGCCATATAGTCACTGATTTCATATTATCAAAAGAAGTTCCGTATGTATGAGCAGTTGATTTATTTAAAGCTGTTATTACATGTTGGGGAACTTTTATAAGCCATGATCCATCCACATTCTTATCTCTCATCAATTGAACCCGACCAACTCTATATATTCCAAACTGACTATTATCTATCACATCAGCCATTGATTATCTAACCCCCTTTATTTCTTATGTGAAAAATTGTGTATTAAATTTTTATCAACAAGAACACTTTTTGATAAATCTGTTACAAAATTTATTTCCTTTTTCCGTTTACCAACTTTCCCTTTGGGCTGCAACTCTTGTGGAAGAATTTCGATCCAACCAAGTTCTTTATAATATTCTGCTAAATTTTTAGTAATATCAAAAATATCCCCTAAATTTTGGGGACCGTTGGGATATAAGGTGCTATAATGTTTGCATCGCACAAGCATTTAAATTCCCTCAATAATATAGGGACCTCTTTTTATAGAGGTCCCATCAATTTAATAAAACTAAAATTAGGTTATGACACCTGAAAGTAAGTATCCGCAATCATTACAGATTACTTTAGGAACATAGTTATGGACCTCTCTGATCCAATCCCCTTCACGTTCCTCATCCCTCCAGGATGAAACCTGCATATTACGGCTTGACAATACAAATGTTCTTGCAAGAGTAATGGTATCGGCAGGGTTCACATAAGCAAGGATGCAATTTTTACCCCATACATAAGCCATAGAAGGAGCAAGCCCTTGAACAGCACTATTGTAAATAGCGGGAGCAATTACAACTTCCATATCCCAAAGGGTTTTTGGCAATCCACCTTTTGTAAGCATGGTTAGATCCACATATTTCCGTAATTCCTTCACCTGTGGATGATGTGCAAGATACCGCTCAACGTGGGGAGGAACCAAAATTACATTTGGAACCCTACCAGTTCTTGCAGTAACAGCTTCCTTCCCAGTGCTTATATCGCTCTCTGGGTCTGAGTTTGTGTAATCATCCCAAAGATTTGAAGGAGTAACTATGAAATCAGGAGCAGCAGCAGAAATACCACCAGAAGCACCTGTTAGGAGTGTTGCAACGTCAATCTCCACACCAAGCTTTATTTTCTCAGCAAGGAATTTAGTAACATCTGCCTTTAAATTGAATACATTATCAGCATTGTTCATTGCACGGTCAGTTACCATATCCTTCTGTGCTCTTTCGTATGTTGAATATGTATCTTCATCATACGCTAAAGAAGCTTCCTCAGCAGGAGCACCATCAGCCCGTTTAGGAGCACCAGAGAAGTAACCATCTTTCTTATACTTCCTATATATATCAGATTCTTTTGTTACAAAAAAGGAAGGTGCAAGCTTTTCAGCCACAAAAGCGGCATTACTATACTGAACCGCAATTTTGGACAAATGCTGATTAGTCTTTATCTTCCCTGTTTGAATTGTTATAGCCATTCATTTCCACCACCTTTCATTAATTTACTGTATTATTTTTAATAAATCTATCTTTAACTATTTCAACCTTAAACAACTGTCTTGGCGTAGTTGCAACTTCCTTAGCAAAACCAAGCACAGGTTGATCAATTTGATAATAGAAATTCCCACCACCGAAAGCACCTGCATCAACTGACATAAGAACAGTCCCACTTGCTTGTAATACCAAGAAAGAATTTGTCCCTGTCTCTCTTACTGACCCAGGAACAGCCTTGAAACTAAGTCCTGCATGTGGTATAACATGTGTACCTATATCCCCACCTGCGGCTATAGATGCAATAGCTTGAGATGTATAACCACTACGAACAAAACCAGTTGTACCCCCACTATTTGTATAATCCAATATAATAGGATCACCTAAAGCAACCGTGCCATTAAGTGAATTCCTCATATTAATTACGCCTTCAGTAGCAACAGTAACAAGATTGTTCTGTGTTCCATCATTTGCTAAAATACCCCAAGGTATATCAGCAGCAGTATGACAATATTCAGCAGCTTCAGCAGTTCCTATAGCAGTTCTAACAACATGGCCTTCAAACCCATAACTTGAAGGAACCCACTTTGCTGATCTATGACCACCTTTATTATCCCCTGTAGAAAACTGTGGCATTAAAAATCACCCCCTTCAATAAATTTTTTATAATTCTATTTTACCTTCTTTTGTAAGAACTGAACAAGCTTCTTGATAAGAAAGTTTATTTGTCTTTGCATATTCTTCTACTTCTTTATCGCTCATATATTTCTTATTAGGGTCTTCATTTTTCTTGTTATGAGCAATTTCTTCAAGATTGACCCTAACTTCTGTTGGAATAGTTTCAAGAATATCAACCAATACTTCACTTATTGACATATCTGACTTATCATCAAGTTTAATAGTGGCAAACTTTCCATCAACATCTGAAAGCATGACCTTTTCTACCTTGGCAATCACTGCGGGCCAAAAACCTTTTTCTACAAGAGCAGAACAAGTATTTTTAACCTTTTCTGTGTGAAGGTCTTTATCCCTTTCAGCAAGTTTAGCTTCAGCATCAGCCAATTTTTTATTAGTTTCTTCCATTTTCTTTGAATTTTCTTCAGAAAGCTTTTTCTCAACTTCAGCAATAGAAGCCTTATGAGCATCCTCCATAGCTTTCTTATCCTTTGCAAAAGTATCTGAAAGTTCTTGTAGTTTCTTTTCCATATCCTCTAATCTCTTTTCTTCCGCCATATTATCTTCACCCCCCTCTTTTTTCAAATCTTTTGTTTTGAGGTCTCCCCCATCAACCAAAGCAGTTGATTTTTCTTTTAATATATTATCTAAAAATTGAAAAAATTTAACTTTTTGTTCCTCTAAAATAGCCATACTTCACCCCCTTTATATCAATCCTATAATATATTATAGTACAAAAACCTAAAAAAAATAAACTTTTCTTTTAAAAACAAGGAGTTATAACCAAAATCTCTATTCAAACCAAGAAAAAGTGCTCCAGGGTAAAAAAACATTGCCAGAAGTTTCAGATTCATGGACTATACAAACCCCATTCCCCGGCAAAAGTTCAAATTCCTGTTTAAAATCAATGCTTTGTGGTGGTGAACCATTAGAAAAATTGAAAGTTCTTCTATCAACAACATTCCCTAAAGTCAAAGATCCCCCGGCATATATTTGGGCAACTGAATTTGGAGAATTAGGATTATATTTAATTATATTTCCTGTTAAATCAGTAGGCCCACTGCCGATGCTTGTAAATAAAACTGCTTGAGATATAACTGTAATACTTCCACTTGCGGAAGCACCCATACTTATTTCCAAAATATTTAAGTTTTTACCACTGCCTAATGGGTTCCATAAAGCAAGGATATTAGAAAAAAGGGGGACATCTGTCCCCCATCTAAAGGAGCAAGAGTATAAATTTTCTTTCCAAAACGTGCGTCTTAGGTTTAAAATATTAAAAACTCCTTTATTATCAAATAGTTATATAAAATTGGGTTTTTGGCAGAAACCCAAAAAACTGTGAGATTAAATAGAAAACTATCCCCCTAAATGTAATTCAACTAACTGATTGTAAGAAATTCCAGCAGCGTCATCAGAAACTAATTCTACATCTAACAAATGCCTTCCATTAGCTATTGCAGAAATATCTATTTCCTGTTCTTTTAATTCATAAGTTGTAGCCACCGAAGTCTCATCAGAACCTACTGTAACACCATCAATTTTGTATCTTACTGTAGCTGTGTAAAGAGCATTATTGCTTTTCATTTCAGTTTTAGTTATTAAAGTAGTTCCTGGAAGATTTGATGCTTTCACAAATCTAAGTGTTTTCTGTATACTTGGAGTAACCCCTGTTACAGAAACTTCAGAATCATCACCAATAACTAAAGAAGTTTTGTGCTTAGAAGACAATTCCGCATCAACAACCCCAGAAGCAATTTTAGCCCCAATAACAGCATCATCCGCTATTTCAGTAGAACCTACTGCACCATCCGCTATCTTAGCTGAGGTTACTGCATCAGCAGCAATCTTAGCTGAGGTTACGGCATCATCAGCCAAATCTGTTGAACCAACTGCTCCAGGAGCTATTTTTCCTGTTACAACTGCATCATCTGCAAGTTTAACTGTAATAACCGCCCCATCTGCTAATTTGGCAGATGTCACAGACCCGTCAGCTACTTCCCCCACTCGTCTTAAGTTTAAAGCCATGAAAATCACCCCCTTTCTATTATAGTAAGCATTCCATTAATTTACCCATCATTATATTTTGGTAGAATTCTGTAAAATATTGCCTTTTATTTTTGCCATTAGTTTTCATGTGACAACTTCTACATAAAGTTATAACATTCTCTGGTATATTGTTCTTTTTGTCATAATCTATATGATGTGCATCTAAAGTATTTGATTTATGTTCACAATTTGGGTCTTGACATGTATAGTTATCTCTTTCCAATATTTGTTGTTTAAATCCCTTATTGAATTCAGGGGGATATATTTCAAAGGATTTTCCATTTTGCCAATTAGTTGATAATTCACCAAATCTATGAGTATCATACATAGGATTATTTTCTCCTTTATTTCTTTCAGAATTCCTTCTATTCTCCTCTTCTGTATGTTTTCTACCTATAGCTTTTTCTCTTATCTTTTGTCTTGTTTCTTCAGATACTATTTTACCATACATGGGATTATTCTCACCTTTTCTTTGCTTAGACCATATTTTTTTAGTTTCTTCTGTATATTTTTTACCTAAATGACTTTCTCTCATTTTTTGTCTTGACTCTTCTGTTCTTTTTTGACCTTTATTTGATTCAGAAGATAATTTGTATTGAACACAACCGCAAGAGTTTTGTTTTAAACCATTAGTTAATCTTCTTTCAACTTCTTGTAAACAAGCAAGGCATTTAAAAACGGCCCAGGATACTGCATATCCATTTTTATCTCTTCTTGTTGGTAAGTTTCTAATTAATTCCATTTCAGCGTTTCTCCCAAATTTCTATCAATTGTTGATAAGATGTCCCATATTCTAAATTCTGTAAGTTAATTTTTATAGAATTAATTCCGTTTAGTAAATC